>Ga0105240_10008004_pt1 | contig 15226 bp, 1 predicted proteins | sample KBSC54metaG_FD_80426 | JGI IMG/M metagenome (GOLD analysis project Ga0105240, IMG submission 80426) | Corn rhizosphere microbial communities from Kellogg Biological Station, Michigan, USA - KBS C5-4 metaG | ecosystem: Host-associated > Plants > Roots > Rhizosphere > Soil | place: Michigan, USA... | reverse complement strand
GAGCACAAACACGTTCACGAAGACCCTGACCGGCCTGTCCGCATCGACGTCGTACGACGTCAAGGTCTCGTACATCGACAGCACGACCGGCAAGGAAGTCATCGTCGAGTGGCGGCATGTGGATGTGCCTGCGAACCCTGCGTTCCAGACTGCCAATACGACGCAGTACTACGCTGGCGATCACGTCGCGCCAGCGACTCCTGCCAACCAATCGGTCAGCATGGGCGGCACCCAGAGTTACACCGGTGATCTCTCGCTGCTGGTGCTGGCGTCGGAGATCGACGGCAACATCCGGAGCAGCGCGACGGCAAGTGATCCTACCCTGACCGTCTCAACGGTCGGCACCTACACGGGTCCCCTCGATCCGGGCCTTACCAGCCTGACCCTGTCGCCGACAACCGTGAGCGGCCACACGACGGGCGGCACGCTGACGACAAACGGCTTGAGCGCGCTCACGTACTACACCCAGATCCTCTACAACGCGTTGGGCGTGAAGATCGGCAGCAACGAAGACAGCGGCCAGTGGCGCCGGTATGGCGTCGACGCCGACGGCAATCAGGTCGAGACCCTGCTCTACGGCACGCGGGCCGCAGAGGGCACTCTGGATGCGATCACGTCGTTCAGGCAATTCAACGCACTGGACCAGGAAACCAACAGCTGGGGCGCGAGCAAGGACGGCACGATGGCCGGCCGCCGGACCAACAGCCGCACCTACGACTACGCAGGCAACGTGCTGACCGAGACCGACGCGAACAGCGATACGGGCAGCACGCTCACCTACGACGAAGTAGGCGATGTGGCGACGAAGGTCGATGCGCTGGGCAACACGACGACCTACACATACGACATGTACGGCGAGCTCGTCACCACGGTCGCCAACAGCCGCACGCGCAACCGCGTCTACGACAGTTCGGGCCTGCTGACCGAGGAGTACACGACCGGTGTCAATGACGCCCGTTACTACTTCTACGATTCGTTCGGCCGCAGGACCGAAGTACGGGTCGGAACGACGACCGACTACACGACGCACTCGATGGCGTACGACCAGCATGATCGCGTGACGACCGTCACCGACGGCCTGAGCCACGCGACGGCCTACACCTACGACAAGCGCGACAATGTCGTCTGGGTGAAGGATGCGAACGGGCACTTCTTTGGCGCCGTTTACGACGGGATGGGCCAGGTCACCGATCACTATGCATTTACCGGCAAGCCGACAGATCTGGCCGATGCGAAGTCGAAAGTCACGAACAACGATTCGACGCTGATCCACGCGACGACGACGTACGACATCTTCGGCAACAAGACGATCGAAACCGATGCTGCCGGCCATCACCAGTACTTCACGTACGGCGAGTTCGGTCGCCTGGTATCGACCTCCACCGACCAGATCACAGGCACCGGCCTCGCCGGAATCGCCTATGCGGCGCTCGGCGTTTCCACCGCCGCGCTGGTCACGAATTTCGGCTATGACCGGTTCGGCCGGAAGACATCGCAGACCAGCAACTACGACCAGAACATAAGCTACACGTACGACGATGCCGACGAGCTTACGCAGATCAACGACACCGGCACTCACACCCGCACCAACTATACCTACGACGTGGCCGGCCGGCGCACGGGCGAGACATTAAGGACCGCCACCGACACCAGCACCGGAGCCAACGGAACCACCTGGTCCAGCATCACGTATACATACAACCACATCGGCTGGATGAGCGGCTGGACCGACAGCCAGACGTCGATCGGTGAGGCATTTACCTACGACGCGGGCGGAAACATCCTGACGGTCGTCGGCAATAAGTCAGGCAGCCCCGCGTACTTCACGCACACGTACCAATACGACAACGCCGACCGGGTCACGAGGATCTACAGCGATGCGACGCATTACGACGCGTACGACTACGACAACCGCGGTCGCCGCTCCCATTGGACGCCGGATGGCGCCACCGCGGCCAACGGACAGATTACGTACACCTACGACGCCGCAGACCGGGTCATCTCCGCCGCCAAGGCCGGCGGGTTGACGGTTCACTGGACCTACGACAACGTCGGCAATGTGCGCGCCGAATACGACAGCACCGACCTGACCTTCGACACGTCGACAGACAACATCAGCGTCAGCAACCGCGGCAAGGACCGCAACTACACGCTGAACCACTACGACGGCAACAATAACGCCATCTACACCGAAAGCAGCAACTTCAAGGACCATGACGGCGGCTATTCCGGAACGACGACCACCGTCGACAAGTCCGGCCGCGTCACCCAGACTCAAGTCCTCGACGGCTCCGACCCCGGCAGTACGAAGACGTACACGTACTCGTATCTCTACAACGCCGATGGTACCGAGGCCTCGGTCGGCGCCAGCGGCACGGGAGATGTCACCGGCACCTCGCGCTCGACCTACGACGTCAACCGGCAAGTGACGAGCATCGCCCTCGGCCAGCCCGACGGCGACGACTACGATCACGCCGAGTCGAAGACGATCACGTACGACAACAACGACCACATCGTCAAGTTCATCCACGACACCGGAAAGAAGAACAACGCGGATAACTCGACCACGTTTTACCTGTACGCGAACGACAACCCGGCCGGCGAGTACTCGGTTTCCACTTCGCCGACGCTCGATACCGGCCCATACCTGGTGATCCAGAATGTAGCCGCGGCCTGGGGTAGCACCGGCAATGCGCCGGACTTCCCTGACTCGTCCCCGACGCAGCACGTAGTCCAGGCCGGCGAGACGCTGCAGTCGATCGCTTCCCAGGTCTACGGCCACCCAGAGCTATGGTTCCTGATCGCCGACGCGAACGGCATGACCGGCTCCGAGCAGCTCGTTGCGGGTACGCGGCTCACGATACCGAACTCGGTGCAGTACGTCGGCAACAGCAACCAGGACCATCCGGTCTACAAGGAAGGCGACATCATCGGTTCGAAGCTCCCGAACCTGAAGGCGCCGCCTCCGCCCCCGAAGGACAAGTGCGCGATCATCGCCGCGATCATCCTGATCGTCGTCGTGGCGATCATCGCGGTCGTCGTCACGGTGCTGACGGTCGGCGCGGCAGCGCCGGCGGCAGCCGCCGCGCTGGGTGTGACAGCGGGCAGCGTCGCCGGCATCATCGTCGGCATCGCGGTCGGCGCCGTGATCGGCGCAGCGATCGCGTTCACCGCATCGGTGATCACGCAGGGCATCCTGATCGGCTTCAAGCTGCAGGACGGATTCAACTGGAAACAGGTTGCCGCAGATACCGTGGCGGGCGCCTTCTCGGGCGCGGCCGGCGGATTGGGTGCGATGGTCGAGGCCGCGCAGGCGGCGAGCGTCGCGATCAAGGTCGTCAACGTCGTCGGCCAGGCGGCGCTGGAAACCGTCGGCGAGATCACGCGGCAGGAAATCAGCGAAGGCCATGTCGACAACTGGACCAGCGTCGCGATTGCCGGCGGCGGCGCGGCGCTCGGCGCGCTGGCGTCGAAGGGCGTGCGCGCCGAGCAGGAAGGCGCGGGGGTCTCGAAAGAGGTGCTCCAGCTGAACGAGATCGAATCGCTCGCGACGAAGTTGAAGGGGGTGAAGCCCAGCAAGTTCGCGGAGGGCGACACGGTGTTCAAGAATGCGCAGTTCAAGTTCAAGGTGGTCCAGGATGCCGAATCCGGCGGCCTGGTCATCAAGCGGTTCGAGCGCCTGTCCGCGCTGCGCAAGGGCACGCAACTGCTGGAGGCCACCGATGCGTCGGTCAGCCGCTGGACGCGCTTCAAGTCGGTGTTCAAGCAGGGGCTCCTCAACCAGACCGAAGGCGTGCGCAGCCTCGCGAAGACGCTGACGCAGAAGAACGAGGAATTCATCCACGGCGGCACGGTCGCGGGTACGAAGATCGGCAACGTGAAGACCATCAAGGCCTACAAGACGGTTGTCGATCCGATCACCGGCGTTACCCGACGGGTCCAAATCCAGAAGGTGGTGTTCCGCGAGAGCTACCTCGGCACGTCCCTCTCCGAGCGGATTTCCCAGTTCACCGACACGTGGTCGTCGATCAAGGTCAACGACAAGATCAAGACCGTGAAGACAGTCGAGGAAACGACGCTGGCCAGCGGCGAGAAGCTGCGGACCATCAAAGCCACCGACGTGCTCCGCACGAGCTGGAAGGACAAGCTCGAAATCAAGGGAACGCTGCTGCAGCGGCTGAAAGGCGAGAAGGATACGGTCGCCAAGTTCGAGAACACCAAGGTCATCAAGGGCTACAAGGAGGTGATCGTCAACGGCCAGCCCAGGCTCGAGAAGGCGTACCGGACTGTCTACCGCGAGCGCTACCTGAAGAACGGCACCGGCGATCGCATCTCGGAGTTCTTCAGCACGAAGGCCTTTACCAACGCGAAGTACGGCGACAAGAAGCTGGTTACCCAGTTCGCCGACAAGGTGCTCGACACCGGGCAGGTCCAGCGGGTGCTCGAGGTGCGCGAGGTCGAACGGCTGCGCTTTGCGCGCACATCGTATCGCGCGCAGATCGCCGATGCGTTCGCCTCGGCGGGGACGGCGGTCGGCACCACCATCACCTCGGCGCTGGATTCGGCGCAGGAAGCGGCCGCGACGGCGTACGAGAACTTGCAGACCGAAAAGCTGCTCGCCAATATCGGCGTGAAGGGGGTCCAGGCGTACGAGAAGAAGAATACGATCAGCTACTTGTACAACCACGGCTTCGAGGGGGTCAACGCGTTCTTCCACAACGACCAGGGCAAACTGAACGACCTGAGGCGGGGGCTCGCCGCAGCCACCAGCGCCGATACGGCCCAGGGCTATACCTCCGCGTTCCGCTCGTACAAGCGCGGCGGTGCAGGACGGACGGTGGGCACCTTGGGTACGCTCACCCGGCTCACGCTATCGGGAAACAAGGCGCGCTCGAACGTCCTGAAGCTGGTCGCGCTCGACGAGGCCAACGATCAGATATCGGCCTCGGCGGTCGCGCGGAACGCGTCGATGATCGCGCAGCAAACCGGGCCGTTCGCGGTGTACAGCCATCCGGAGCGCGGCGACGGCAAGACCAGCTTCAACGACCGCACCGCAAGCGATACCTTTGTTGCCACCCACGAGCGGCAGCACAGTTGGGCGCCGACGAGCTGGGTCAATGCGGCGGCGGGTGCCGCGTCGCAGATCTACAGCTCGTTTGCGATCGATCGTGGTGCCGACCTGTTCACGACGCTCAGCTCGAACCGGCTGCTCGCCGGGCAGGTTGCGCAGTTCGATCCGCGGACGATCACCGGCATCATCGCCGGAACGGTCGGCCGCGTCGGGATGAATCCGATCCCGACGCCGATCATGATCCTCGACAACGCTCCGGTCCAACCTCGCGGCTGATCTGCAAGGCAGGAATCTGCGGCCGGCGCCTGCGCCGGCCGTTTTTTTGTGCGCCCGGCAGGGCGCACCTACTTGGAGGTGAGGGCATAGTAGGCGGTAACGCTGAAGGCCCGAACATGAAGTGCCGTGAGTAAGGCGGCGGGATTCTCAAGGAAGCCGATGAAGGCAGAAGCTGTTCGAACAGAGCAGGCGAGCGTGGCGGAGGACGGACGGAATGCGGCCGACGCGGCGCCTCGTGCCGAGGTGGACATGGCGACCCGCAGGCGGACGAAAGCGGAGGTAGCGACAACGGGCCTGATGGAAGCCGTAGTGGAACGCGGCAACTTGTGGCTCGCGTATCAGCGGGTGGTCGAGAACAAGGGCGCAGCGGGTGTTGATCAACTCACGGTGCCGGCGCTCAAAGACCATCTTAAGCAACACTGGCCGACGATACGGACCAGATTGCTGGTGGGCCAATATCAACCGCAGCCGGTGCGCCGGGTGGACATTCCCAAGCCGCAAGGCGGGGTCCGGACACTGGGCATCCCGACGGTGGTGGATCGGCTCATCCAGCAGGCATTGCATCAAGTGCTACAACCGATGCGCCAGGCGCAGCAGTACGTGGCGCAGGGCAAACGGTGGGTAGTGGATATCGATCTGGAGAAGTTCTTTGATCGGGTCAACCACGATCTACTGTTGAGCAAGCTGGCGCAGAAGGTCGGTGACGGGCGGGTGTTGAAGCTGATTCGGCGGTATCTGGAAGCGGGCATGATGGCAGACGGCATAGTCAGTCCGCGCACGGAGGGCACGCCGCAAGGCGGCCCGCTGTCGCCATTGCTGTCCAACATCCTGCTCACCACGCTGGACCGGGAACTGGAAGGACGAGGGCACGCTTTCTGTCGCTACGCGGACGACTGCAACATTTATGTTGCGAGCGAACGGGCAGGAGCGAGGCTGATGCAGAGTCTGACTGACTTTCTGGAGCAGCGGCTCAAGCTCAAGGTGAATGTGAGCAAGAGCGCGGTGGCGCGGCTGTGGCAACGGAAGTTTCTGGGCTACAGCATGACGTGGCACCAGCTACCGAAGTTGCGGATCGCGGCCGTGAGCCTCCAGAAACTGACGTTGAAGCTGAGCACGCTATTGCGCGGCGCACGTGGGCGCAGCGTGCGGCACACGATCCAGACCCTGAACCCGATACTGCGCGGGTGGGCAGCGTATTTCCAGCTGACCAAAACCAAGCGGGCGTTGGAAGAACGGGATGGATGGCTACGACGCAAGCTGCGCTGTATCTTATGGCGGAGGGTCGCTCCAAGCCTGGATTGGCCCATAGGGGATATTGGGGGGCGCCGCGAGGCATCCGCAGTTTTTTTGTGACGGCCGCCGGACCGCCGCATCAGCCTCGGTTTTGCTAAACGTTTTTGCAAAACATTGGATAACTTAAACGGAGGGGCACCTTGCCCGGTTTCCATAAAACAAGCGCGCAGAAGGGCAGGCAATGACGCAAATCATCGGTGGGCACAGCCTCGGGCTGTTCGACGGTTCTTTCACCAACCTGAACCGCAACGACCGCACCGGTCTGGGAACGATGGGCCATGGCCAGCAAACGTACGCGAACGTCTCGAACGGCAACCTGCTGTTCCAGGAACGCGACATCTTCCTGCCCAGCTTCGGCCAGGACTTCAATTTCGTCCGGACCTACAATTCCCGCGGCGTTCCAGGCGACTCCAAGGGTTGGACGTTCTCCCCGAACGTCACGATGGAGAAGCATACCGACCACCCGCTGCCCGCCGGCAGCAAGGACGTCACCGACTACTCGGTCACCTACGCCGACGGCACCTCGCTCGAGTTCGTGTGGAACGCCGGACGCGGATATTGGATTACGACCGACGGCGCCGGCGCGTACGAGACGCTGAAGGTCGCCGCGAGTGACAAGGACCTGGTCCAATACACGGTGACCCGCGCCGACCGGAGCGTCTACCGGTTCGACAAGGACTTCAAGCTGCTCAGCGTCACCGACTCCAACAATGTCGCAACGACGTTCGACTACAAGGGCAATGACGTCATCGCGATCCACGATGGAAGCGCGCAGCTGCTGACCCTGAACTACACCGGCGGCAAGCTGACCAGCATCACCGAAAAAATCGCCAACGTCGTGACCACGCTGGTCACGTATGCGTACACCAACGGAATGCTGACCTCGGTGACCGACCGCGACGGACACGTCACCACGTACCACTACAATTCCGACAAGCTGCTCGACAGCATTACGCTGCCCTCGACGCAGAAAGTCGGCACCGCCACCGAGACGTACGCGACGCGGACCGTGTCGTTCACCTATGCGAAGGTCCACTGGGACGATCACCCGCACCACGAGACCCCGTTCGACGGCGGCGACGAGTGGGTCGTGACCTCGATCACCGACGCCAATGGCGGCATGACGTCGTTCGAGTACAACTTCGTGTTCAACAATACCGTCTCGCCCGCCGATCGCGACGCGGCATTCAAGCCGAACGGCGGCAACGACTTCCAGGGCGGGACCACGCGGGTGGTCGATGCGCTCGGCAACGCGCGCGCGTATTCGAACGATGCGCAGTGGGTCGCGTGGCGACAGTCGAAGGGCTATTACGCGGCCTCGAACGGTGTGTACACCACCTGGGATCCGAAGAAACAGGCGACCCAGTTGGCGAAACAAATCTCGGACGCTGAATTGATCCGCAGTCCGCAGGCCGTCACCTATTCCTACGACCCGAACGGCCAGATCACCCAGGTGAAGGACGAGCTCGGCGCGCTGACCACCTACACGTACGACTTCAACGGCAACCTCACCAGCACGACTACCGCAGACGGATTCAAGGTTGCGAACAGCGACGATCCTTACTACCGCGCGCTGCGGGCCGACCTGGGGACGCGATTCAACCCGCCCAGGTTCGTCGACGCCTTGGGCAACGGTCTTTCGGCGATCGCATTGTCCGCACAGGACAAGGCCGACCTGATGGCGATGTTCACGACGACGTTCACCTACGACGCGAACGGCAACATGCTGACGCGCACAGACGGCGACGGCAACACGACCACGTACGAGTACTCCGCCTTCAACCAGGTGACGAAGGTGACGACGGCGCTGGGCCATGTCACGACGTACACGTACGACGCCAACCAGAACCTGGCGAGCAAGACCGACGGCAACAACGTGCTGACGGAGTACAAGTACGACAGCTCCGGCAACCTGATCAAGCGGATCGTGTACCTGGACAAGGTCGGCTCCGTCACCGGTCCGACGCTCGCCAACGCCCAGGTCACCGACTATACCTACGATGCGTTCGGCAACAATACCGTGATCACGGATGCCGAAGGCAAGAGCACGATCAATACGTACGATCCCTTCGGCAACCTGGCTTCGTCGATCGATCCGCGCGGCGGCTTGACGTCGTATGTCTACGACGGCGACAACCGCCTGGTGTCGCTGACCGATCCTGAGCTGCATACAACCGGGTTCGCCTACGATTCGGTGGGCAACCAGATCTCGGTCACCGATGCGAACGGTCATACGATCGTGCGTGCGTTCGACGCGAACAACATGCTGCTGTCGACGACCGATACATCGGGCTCGATCACGCGGAAGACGGAGATCAAATACGACGTCATCGGCGACGCGACGCAGACCAAGGATGCCGAGCAGCGAGTGACGACGTACTCGTTCGACGCGCACCGCCAGCTGGTTCGCACCGACTATGCGAGCGTCACGGACAAGAACGGCCACGCCGCGTCGTACAACGAGACGCTGGCCTACGACGGCGAAGGCAACCTCATCACGCGCACGGACCGTAACGGCAACGTCACGCAATACTTGTTCACCGAGACCGGGCTGATCCGCCGGGAGACCGATGCCAACCTGAACGTCACCCAGTACAAGTACGACAGCGACCTGCGCAAGATCGAGGTCATCATCGGGGTGCAGCTCGCGGCCGGCCAGAAGAAGCTGACCTTCACCTGGGACAACGAGGACCAGGAGCTCACCGAGGGCGACACGCTCGGCACCACGCGCACGTATTCGTACGATGCGGCCGGCAACGTCAAGTCGGTGAAGGACGCCAACAACAACACGACCACCTACACATTCGATCGCAACAACCGGCTGCTGACGGAAACCCGTCCGGCCGTCAACAATGCGAGCGGCGTGTCGACCGTCTACACGGTCGTCCATGCGTATGACGACAACGGCAACGAGATCTCGACGACCGACGAGAACGGGAAGACGACGCGATTCGCATACGACCGCGACAACCGGCAGGTGATGGTCACCGACGCCAACGGCATCAACACGATTTTCGCCTACGACTCGCGCGACAACCGCACGTCGGTGACGATCGGCGCCACCGCGCACATGGACGGCGACAACCACGTTGCCATCGACAGCGCCGCGAGCGCGCGGGTGACGACGTACGTGTACGACGCGTTCAACCAGGTGACCGACAAGATCGATGCGCTGGGCAACGCGCTGGTCACGTCGGACGATGCCCTCTACCAGACGATGCGCACGAAGATGGGTTTTTCGGCGCTGGTGAGCGGGCTTGATGCCACGACGACGGGCGTGCTGCTGGAGAAGTTCACCGAGCACTACCAGTACGACAAAGTCGGCAACCTGACGCTCGTCACCGACCACCTCGATCACGACAAGTCCACGACGTACGACGCGTTGAACCGCGTGATCAGCGTGACCGAGGGCAGCGGTTCGCTGAGCCGGACAACGAACTATCGGTACGACGGCAACGACAACCTCGTCTTGACCACGGCGCCGCTCGGACACAACAGCAGCGCCCAGTACGACGTGATGGACCAGGTCACGCAGGAGGTCGACGCCAACGGCACCGTCACGAAGAGCGTATACGACCAGCTCGGCAACCTGACCAGCCAGACGCGGAACTTCGGTGTCTCCGGCGCCGAGCGATTGACCGAGTACGTCTACGACGTGCGCGGCCGGCTGATCGAGCAGCACTCGCCGGCAGTCCACACCTCGGCCGGCGGCGCCAACCAGCCCGTCATCACCAAGTTCACGTACGACGGCGAAGGCAACCTGCTCACGCGAACGAGTGCATTCGGTCTCGCCGAGCAGCGGATCGAGCAGTTCGAGTACGACGCGATCGGCCGGCTGACTGCGCAAATCAACGGCGCGACCGAGCGCACCGAGTTCGCCTACGACGGCGATGGCAACCGGGTCAAGATCACCGTCGCGCCCGGCCTTGCCGAGCAGCGCGTCAACACGTTCGAGTACGACGACGGCGGCCGGCTGAAGGCCGAGATCGACGGCGACAACATTCGCACGGAATACCGCTACGACGCCGCAGGCAACAAGACCGAGATTATCCAGGCCGTTGGACTGACCGGCCAGGAGCGCCATACGCTGATGGCCTACGACGCCGACAACCAGCTCATCTCGGTTGTCGATCCGATCGGCTGGGCGCGCGCGTACTCCGACGCCACCGAGTTCCAGGCGTGGCGCCAGGGCCACGGCTATGCGCAGACGGCTGCCGGCGTGGTGACGGCCAATCAGACCGACGCGATACTCGCCACTCGCCGCACCAGCTACGAATACGACCAGCTCGGAAACCAGAGCAAGATCACCGATGCCGACGGCACCGTCACCACCAACACGTTCGACGTGATGGGCTGGCTGGAGACCAACACCGTCGGCACCGTGAACGGCGGTGTGAAGACGACGAATACCTACGACGTCTTCGGCAACGTGCTGACGTCGACGCAGGGCTGGGGCAACGGTACCGGCACCCAGCGGACGACGACTTACACGTACGACGCGCTGGACCGGCAAACCAGCGTCACCGACGGCGAAGGCTTCAGCACCGGCTTCACCTATGATGCATTCGGCAATGTCACGCACATCGAGCGCGGCGCCTATCTGCCGGTGTCCGGCGCTCCCGGCTACAACGCGACCAAGGCGGCGGCGCAGCACCTGTACGAGACCTCGCTGACGTACGACGCGATGGACCGGCTACTGACGACCACCGACGGCCGCGGCAACATCGTCGCGAATGTCTACGACGCGCTCGGCAATCGCACTCGGCAGACGTCAGGCCTGACGACCGGACCGGCTGACAGCAGCCACGACGTCGCGCACGCCTCGCAGCTGGACTTCACGTACGACAAGGCCGGGCGCATGACTGAGCGCACGACCGCGACCGGCGGCAGGATCAAGCTGACCTACGACAAGGCCGGCAACCTGACGAAGCAGGAGACCCTGCAGAGCGCGCCCTCCGGCGGCGCCGAAGTGTGGTCGACGCAGACCTACCACTACGACGGCAACGGTCGGCAGACCGACAGCTACGATTCGTACCTCACGCATACCCAATACAACTACGACGCCGTGGGCAACCAGACGGGCATCGTCTACGCAGTCGGCACCGCCGACCAGCGTTCGGTCGGCTTCGAATACGACCTCGCCAACCAGAAGACGGCCGACGTCGACGGCTACGGCAACAAGACGCACTACGAGTACGACGCCGTCGGCAACATGACGAAGCGCACCGATGCGCTGAGCCATGTCACGCGCTTCTACTACGATTCGTTCCACCAGATGAGTGCGCAGCTCGATGCGCGCAATTTCCTGACGACGTACACGCACGATGCAGCGGGCAACCTGACCGAGACGCGCATCTACATGACGGCGATCGCAGGGACAGTCACCGATACGACAGTTGTCACGCCGGTTGCGGATTCGACGAAGGACCGGGTGACGACGAACGTCTACGATGCGGCGAACCGCGTCACGCAGCGGACGGGACCCGACGGCAGCTACAAGACATACGAATACGATGCGACCGACAAGCTGGTGCGGCAGACCCAGTACGGCTCGCCCGACGCCGCACTCGTGGCGAAGACCGCGCTGACTACCCCGCGCGTGATGACGTGGCAATACGACAACAGCGGCCGCGTCGCGCTGTTCACCAACGTCGACGGCGTGACCGAGACCTATGCGTACGACGCTGCGAACAACAAGATCAGCGAGACCGTGCACAACGGGACGGCGCTGGCCAACGGTCACTCTGATCCCGACCGGACGACGACGTACACCTACGATGCCGACAACCGCAGTCTTTTGCAGACCTTCGATCCGGACTCGACCGGGCACACCGGCCTCAAGCTGATCCAGTCGCTCACCTACGACCTGGCCGGCAATGCGATCAGCAAGACCGATCCGAATGGGCAGGTGACCCGCTCGCAGTACGACCTGGAGAACCGCATCACCCTTGTGACCGACCCGGTGAACAACACACTGGGATACGCGTATGACAAGGTCGGCAACCTGGTCCAGGTGACCGATGGCAACGGCAACACCATCACCACGACATTCGACCTGAACAACAGGGCGACTGCGGAGACGCACGCGGCTGTTTCGGTCACGCACTGGAACAGCGCTGGCACGGCGCTGGTGACGGAGACCGTCACGCCGACGCGGACGATGACCTACAACGCGGTCGGCAACCTGATCCAGTCGACCGACTTCCGCGGCAACGTGACCACGCAATGGTACGACGCGACCGGCAACGTCATTGCGCAGCAGAACGGCGATGGCGCGCTCCGCCGCTATACGCGCGATGCCACGGGCGCTCTGCTGGCGGTTTCGCTGGATCTCGATTTCCATCTGGGCGCCGCCGACCCGACTGCGGATGCACCCACCATCACGGGCAGCACCCGTGTCGCGACCAACGAATACGACTTCAACGGCCATGTGACCCGCACCGTGTATACGGCGATCGATGTCACGACCGTAACCTACGACGCATCGGGAAATCCGACGGGCTCCACCGTCGCGAGCCAGGCGCCGGAAGAGCACAACTACTACGACGCGTTCGGCAATCTCGTCCAGTCGGTCGATCGGAATGGTCACAGCAGCTACGCGTATTTCGACCTGCGCGGCCGCAATGTCGCCACAGTGGACAGCGCGGGATACCTGATCCAGACCTCCTACGACGACCAGGACAACGTCGTCCAGCAGCGGCGCTACAAGACCGCGCTCACCGGCGTCAGCGCCGGCACCACGCCCGTGCCGGCTGATACCTCGGTCGCGCTGGTCGACCGGGTCTTCGACGCCGCCGGCCGGATGACCGACGAGATCTCGGGGTACGTGCAGACGGCAAACGGCAGCGTGCGCGTCGTCACGCACTTCACGTACGACAACGCCGGCAACATGACCAGCCGCACGCTGGGCTACGCGACCATCAACACGTCGAACGTCACCACGCCGGGAGGTGCGAACGCGCGCGTCGAGTATTACTACTACGATGCGGCCGGCCGCCGGCGCGCGATCGTCGGCGCCGACAGGGTTCTCTCCACGTTCGACTACGATGCCAACGGCAACCTGACGCAGCAGAAGCGTTTCGCCGATACGATCGACACCTCGTTCGATCTGTCGACGGCGTCGCTTTTGACCGTGACGACTGGTACGGCGAGAGGCGTCACCGCCAGCGACTCGACGGACGAGACGACCACCTACGTCTACGACCAGGCCGATCGGCTGATCACGAGGACCGACCTGATGGGATCCGGCACTACGGACAACCTGGTCGATACGTCGGGCTACGACGAGGACGGCAATCGAACGTTCGGCAGGAATGCCGACGGCTTCGAGTCGAGCACGCGTTACGACGCGCAGAAGGAAGTGGTCGAGACGGTCACGCCGAACGGCAGCCATTCGCACATCGAGTACGACACCAGCGGCCTGAAGGTGCGCGCATATATCAGCGGCCCGGCAGGGGGTCTCGCCCCCGCCGCGACGAATCTGGACGCGCGTGTCGCGAATGTCTCGAGCGCGCCCGTGCTGATCTCGTGGACGCAAACCGGCGGCGCCAGCATGACCTCGTGGGTGGCGTGGGACACGACTTCGCACAGCACCAGCACCCAACCGCCATCGACCGCTGCGAGCACGGCTGGCGTGTATGCGAACGCGACCGGGCCCCGCGTCGGCTCGGGCAACCTTTCGATCGGCGTGTCGCTGCCGTCCGGATTCCACACGATCTACTTCCGGATCGTCAGCCTCGACAGCTTCGGCAACCTCGCATGGACGCAGGAGCAGTCGGTGCTGGTGCCGACGCGCGTCGCGTCGATGTCGATCGCTCCGGCATCGACAGCCGGCCATCTCATTGCGACGATCACGTTCGACGGCGCGGTGACCAGTCCGACCTTCGTGACGAAAGGCATCGGCGGCGGCTCGGACACGAGCACCACGATGACCGCGGCAGGGTCGCCAGCGCCGGCCAACACGTACACAGTAGACTTCACCGGCACGAAAACCGACCTGTTCCACATCACCTGGACCGCCGGCGGCACCACCTACTCGACCGACGACATCGCGCTCTTGTCCGCGCCCGGCGCGCATACCGATGCCAGCGGTGGCTGGGTCACCTGGCCGGTGCCGCGGGGCGCGGCGGGGCCGGTCGGCAACGGCTTTTTCATCATCATGAACGGCGTGCGGCAGCTGGCGACCAGTTCGCTGCGCACGATCACCGGGCAGCTGAACTTCCAGCCGGGAATTGGCACAAACGCGACCGCGGCCTACGATGTGTTCTACGGCAGCCTCAATCCTTCGCACGACTCGCAGATCACCTGGTTGCAGGGCTACACCGCCACCGCCACCGAGGGCCCGACCGGCCACTGGACCTATTCGTGGGGCTCGCCCGGGGACGTGTGGGCGGACATCAAGACGACACTGAACGCGACCGAGACCGCTCAGGTCAGCGGAGCGATGCATGTGTCGTATGCCCTCGTGACGGGCGGGGTTGCTGGCACATTCACGACAGTCGACGCCGATCACACCGCCGGCAGCAACGATTACACCAAGCGCATCACGTCGTTCACCGCGGGACAGACCTACGACCTCAAGATGTC
>Ga0105240_10008002_pt1 | contig 15226 bp, 15 predicted proteins | sample KBSC54metaG_FD_80426 | JGI IMG/M metagenome (GOLD analysis project Ga0105240, IMG submission 80426) | Corn rhizosphere microbial communities from Kellogg Biological Station, Michigan, USA - KBS C5-4 metaG | ecosystem: Host-associated > Plants > Roots > Rhizosphere > Soil | place: Michigan, USA... | reverse complement strand
GGGATCGGCGATCTTGCCGGTCTCCCTGGCGCGCGACACCACGAGATCGACCCGGCCGGCGCGCTGCGGATACCACTTGTACGGCTCCATGGTCGTGGCGATCTCGGCGCGTTCTTCCTCGTAGATGCGGCCCTTGGCGTCGGTCGCCTGCGCCCACGAGCGCAAGCCGTCGGCGCCGCGGCGCTCGTGCATCAGGGTCGTGGTCGCCACGGTCCAGCCGTCGCCCACGTCGGACACCAGGAACTCCGGCTCGACGATGGCGTCGGTGAAGAATACCTGGTTGAACGAGGCGTGATAGTTCATCTGGCGCAGCGGATGGACCTGCACACCGGGCTGCTTCATGTCGAGGATGAAGTAGGCCAGGCCCTTGTGCTTGGGCACATCCCAGTTGGCGCGCGCCAGCAAGAGGCCCCAGTGCGCCTTGTGGGCGCTGGTGGTCCACACCTTCTGGCCGTTGATGATCCACTTGTTGCCCTGCTTGTCGGCGCGCGTCACGGCGCCGGCCATGTCGGAGCCCGAGCCCGGCTCGCTGAACAGCTGGCACCAGGTGTCCTCGCCGGTGAGGATGCGCTTCAGGAACTTCTCTTTGTGAAGATCCGTGCCGTGCGCCAGGATGGTCGCGGCGGCGAGCGTGCGAATGCCGGCCTTGGCGACGCCGATGGCGCCGATCCGGGCGAATTCCTCGTCGACGATGGCGTTGAACTTCACCGGCAGGTCGCGGCCGTACCACTGCCTGGGCCAGTGCGGCGCGCCCCAGCCCGACTCGCAGAGCTTCAGGCGCCACTCGACCAGGCCGAGCGATGGGTCCCAGTTGTCCTTCAGCCAGGCGCGGACGTCGGAGCGGACGGAGTCTTCCGTGGGGTCGGTCATGTCCATGCCCTCCTAGTGCTTCCAGTTCCGCATCATCAGCTCGCGATGATGGTTGGCGTCGCCGAACAGGATCTCGCTCGACTTGGCGCGCTTGAACCAGAGGTGCGTGTCGTTGTCCCAGGTGAAGCCGATGCCGCCATGCATCTGCACGGCATGGATGGCGGTCTGCAGGTAGGCCTCGGCGGCGGTCGCCTTGGCCAGCGACGCCACGGCGGGCAGGTCGTCGTCGCCTTCGTCGAGCGCGGCCGCGGCGTAGTAGGCCGCCGACTTCGCCATCTCGACGTCGACCAGCATGTCGGCCGCCTTGTTCTTGGTGGTCTGGAACGAGGCGATCGAGCGGCCGAACTGCATGCGCATCTTCACGTAGGCGAGCGCGTCCTCGCGCAGGCGCTCGGCGCCGCCCACCATCTCGTTGGCGAGGCAGACGACGATCTGCTGCATCGTCCTGGCGAAGGGCGCCGCGGCGGCGCCTTCGGTGCCCAGCAGGCGGGCTTCGACGCCGTTGAAGGTGAGCCGGGCCATCTTGCGCGTCTCGTCCATGGTCTTGAGCAGGGTGCGTTCGAGGCCCTGCGCCGTGCCCTCGACGGTGAAGAAGGACAGGCCGTCGTCACCCTTCGAGCCCGGGCGGCGCGCCAGCACGACGATGAGATCGGCGGTATGCCCGTCGAGCACGAAGCTCTTGGTGCCCTCCAGCCGCCAGGTCGCGCCCGACGTGGCGGCGGTCGTCGTCACGCTGGCGGCGTCGTTCAGGCCGCTCTCCTCGGAGAAGGCCAAGGTCGCAGTGATCTCGCCGGCGGCGATCCTGGGCAGCAGCGCCTTCTTCTGTTCCTCGGTGCCGGCGTTCAGGATGGCGGTCGTCGCCAGCACGGCGGTCGAGAAGAACGGTGCGCACAGCAGGTTGCGGCCCATCTCCTCCAGCACGATGCCCAGCTCGCCGAAGCCGAAGCCCGCGCCGTCATAGGCCTCGGGAATGAGCAGCGCGGTGAGGCCGAGTTCCTGATTCAGCTTCTTCCAGCCCGCGCGGTCGAAACCCGCCTCGGTCGCCATCAGGCGCCGCACCTCGGTCGTGGGCGACCGGGCCTCCAGCGCACGGCGCACGCCCGAGCGGAATTCCTCCTGCTCGTTGGTGAAGCTGAACTTCATGGACTAATCCTCCCACACCGGCCGCGTTTGGGGCTATTTTCACGGTTATGAGCGGCCCGACAAGAGCTTCACCGATGGACCACGCGCTCCGCGAAGCGCGCGCAGCCGCACAGCGCGGGGAGGTGCCGATCGGCGCCGTGGTCGTGGGCCCGGACGGTGCGGTCCTCGCCGCCGCCGGTAACCGCACCGAAGCCGACCGCGATCCCACGGCCCATGCAGAGATGCTGGCGATCCGTGTCGCCGCCGCGAAACTCGGTTCGGCACGCCTGGTCGACTGCGATCTCCATGTGACGCTCGAGCCCTGCCCGATGTGCGCCCAGGCGATCTCCTTTGCGCGCCTCCGCCGGGTCTACTACGGCGCCTCCGACCCCAAGGGCGGCGGCGTCGAGCACGGCCCGCGCATCTTCACCCAGCCGACCTGCCACCACCGCCCCGAGGTCTATCCCGGCATCGCCGAGCAGGAAGCGGGGGAGTTGCTGCGCGCGTTCTTCAAAGCAAGACGAACCTCATCCTGAGGAGGCCGCGCAGCGGCCGTCTCGAAGGATGGGCTACAGACGAAGTGCGCGTTCCCATCCTTCGAGACGCGCTGCGCGCTCCTCAGGATGAGGGGGTGCGCGTATGGTCAGCTCTTCAGTAGCGCCGCCATGATCCGCTCGCGGGTGAGCGGCATGTCGTGGAGGCGGACACCGAGCGCGTGGGCGACGGCGTTGCCGACGGCGGCGGCGGTCGGACCGACCGAGCATTCGCCGACGCCGAGCGAGGGATTGCCCGCGCCGTCGACCAGCTCGGCGTGGATCTCGGGCACTTCGCTGAAGCGCAGGATGGGATAGCTGTCCCAGTCGAGCGAGACGATGCCGTGCTCGCCCAGTTTCACCTGCTCCTTCAGGGTCCAGCTGATGGCCTGGATGATGCCGCCCTCGAGCTGGTTGCGCGCGCCGTCGGGATTGATGACCAGGCCCGCGTCGGCCGCGCACCACACGCGGTCGACCGTCACCGTCTCCTGCACGGTGACCTCGGCCACGACGGCGGCATAGGCCGCGCGGTTCTTGTAGCGCGCGACGGCAAGACCCAGGCCCTTGCCGGTGCCCGCCGGTCCGCGTGCTTTCCAGTTGGCGCGCTCGGCCACGATCTCCAGCAGGCGCCGGCCGCGCGGCTCCGACAGGATCGAGAGGCGGTAGGCCAGCGGATCCTCGCCGGCGCGCGCCGCCAGTTCGTCGAGCATTGTCTCGATCGCGTAGACATTCGGCAGCGCGCCCAGCCCGCGCAGCGCCGAGGTGCGCACCGGCGGGCGCAGCACCAGGTGATGGAGGATGCGGTGCGCCGGCACGTCGTAGATCGGCACGGCGTTGCGCGTGCCGCCGCCGCCGCGCGCCTCCGTGGGATCGTTGGGCACCAGCTCGGGCGGCGGCTCGGCAAAAGCCTCGGTCGCCAGCAGGAAGCCGCTGTTGCTGCCGGGACGCTGCACGTGCGTGGCGCTCCAGATCTCGGTCGTCCAGTCGGCCGGCCGGCCCCTGTCGTCGAGGTCGACATGCAGGGTCACCAGCATGGCGGGCCCCACCGGTTCGAAGCCGAACTCCTCCTCGCGCCGCCATTGCAGGCGGATCGCCTTGCCGGGAAGCTTGAGCGCGATCAGCGCGGCGTCGAGGGCGGCATCGTCGGCGCCGTTGTGACCGTAGCAGCCCGCGCCGTGCAGGTGCCTGGCCGTGATCGACTCGACCGGCAGCTTGACCGCGGCGGCGATGTTCTTGCGCAACAGGTGCATGCCCTGGCCGTGCGAGTGCACGGTGAGATGGCCGTCGTGAACCTCCGCCACCGCGCACGACGGCGCCATCGAGGCATGCGCCACATAGGGCCGCGACACCGTCACCTGCACGAGACGCTTCGGGGGCGTGGTTGCTTCGGGCGCGCCGAGCCGGCGGTCGTCGCTCGGCCGGCCCTTCAGCCAGGCCGCTTCCTGTTCCTCGGGCGCGATGCGCTTGGCGTTCTCCCAGGTCGCGTGCTGTGCGGCCGCAACCGCGGCGGCATGGGCCACGCTCTCGACCGGGCTGACGAAGGCCACGAAGTTGGCCTCGCGCACGATCTGCAGCTCGCCACTCCCGGAATGACGGGCCGCGGCGCGCCGGATCGCGGCCTCGTCGAGCTTGGCCAGCACCGCGCCGCGACTGGGCTGGCGCAAGGTGCGCGCGTGCAGGAGATCGGCGGGATGATGGTCGTGCACGTAGGCCGCCCCGCTCACCTTGGCCGGCAGGTCGCGCCGTGGCGTGCTGCGGCCCACGATCTTGTAGGCGCTGACGGGCTTCACCGGCGCGCTGCCGGTGACGTTCTGGGTGAGATCGATCTCGGCCGCGACGCTCCAGTAATCCTGGCCGGTCGGCGCGCCGTTCTGGTGGAAGGCGCCGTCGACGACGGTGAGGTCGGCTGGGCTGCAGTTCAGCCTGAGCGCCGCGCGGTCGAGCGCCTTGGCGCGCACCTCGGCGCACACCAGGCGCACGGAACTGCCCGAGACCTCGATCGACAGCGACGAGGACGTGTAGAGCTCGTCCGGCCCGGCGGTGGTGTCGCCGGACAGCACCGCGACCTTGTCGAGCGGCAGGTCGAGCTCGTCGGCGGCGATCTGGCCGATGGCGGTGACGACGCCCTGGCCGATCTCGACCTTGCCGGTGGCGATGCGCACCGTGCGATCGGGCTGGAAGCGGATCCAGCGGTCGAGCCGCGGGTTCTCGACGAGGCTGGTGGGCAAGGTCGGCGCGTTCATGCCGGCCTCCCGGCGCGCAGGGTGGCGGCGGCGCGTTCGACGGCGCGGATGATCCGCTGGTGTGCGCCACAGCGGCAGAGGTGGTTGTCGAGCGCGGCGATCACCTCGGCGCGACTCGGGTTCGGCGTGCGGTCGAGCAGCGCCTTGGCCGAGATCAGGATGCCCGACAGGCAGTAGCCGCACTGACCGGCCTGCTCGTCGAGGAAGGCCTGCTGCAGCGGATGCGGGCTCTCGACCGTGCCCAGGCCCTCGATCGTGGTCACGGCGCGGCCGGCCACGGTGCCGACCTCGCGCGTACAGGCATAGGTGGTCTGGCCATCGACCAGCACCATGCAGCAGCCGCACTGCTCCAGCCCGCAGCCGTAGCGCGTGCCCATCAGGCCGAGATGGTTGCGCAGCACCTCGAGCAAGGTCGCGGTCTCGGGCGCGTCGACCTTCCGGGCGGTATCGTTGACGGTGAAGGCAATGCTCATGGCTTCACGAACCTCAGCACGAACTCGTCCTTGGGCTGCGGCGGGTCGGGCGTGTTCTTGTCTCTGGGGTCGTTGGGATTGCGCAGGAAGGTGCCTTCGGCCGCGACCCTGAAGCCCGCCGCCTCGACCTCCTTGCGCAGGAATGCCTCCTCGATGCGATGGAGCGTGCCGGACTCCGAGATGCCGGTGCCGGGCCGGCCGGCATGATCGGCGATGACGTAGGCCCCGCCGGGCTTCAGCGCCTTGAACACCGCGGCGTTCATCTTGCCGCGATCGACGCCCAGGAAGCCGAGGTCGTGATAGTTGAACATCAGGGTGACGAGATCGAGATGGCCCTGGGCTTCCGGCGGTACGGGATCCTCGAACGGGCGCACGACGGCGACGATCGGCGCGGCCTTGCCCTGCAGGGCCTTGTCGCGCTCGGCCAGCGCCACCGGCGAGGGCCGTGGCGCGGGCCGCGCCGGTGCCGCGGCAGTGCCAACGGGTGCAGGTGCGGCGCCGGGATGGCTGTTGCCTTCGGGAGCGGCGGGCGCCGGCGACGATTGGCCTTCGGGACGTGGCCGGCTCTGGCCATAGACCTTGCCCGAGCGTCCGGCCGAGCGCGCCAGCAACTCGGTCGTGTAGCCGCCGGCGGCGCTGAGATCGAGCGCGGTGATGCCGGGGTGCACGCCGATGAATTCCAGCATCTGCTGCGGCTTGCGGCGCAGGTCGTTGGTGCGGTCGGCAGCACTGCGGTCGGGGCTGGCCACGATCGTCTCGATCTGTTGCGGCGTGAGCGGCTGGGCGTGGACCGCACCGGCGAGGAGGCAGCCAGCGACGGCCAAGGGCGGAGCGAGGGCGGCCAGAAGGTTCTTCATCGTTTCCCCTTACACAAGGCGCGACTTTGCCCACTGAGCGGCATCGCGCACCAGAGGGGAGTTGTCGTCGATCAGCCGTTCGAGGGCGGGCAGGGCGGTCGGCGCCGCGCCGCTGTTGCCCAGCGCATAGGCGACGTTGCGCAAGAAGCGGTCGCGGCCGATGCGCTTGATGGCGGTGCTGGCGAAGCGCGCGCGGAAGGCGCCGTCGTCGAGCGTGGCGAGCTCCGCGAGGTATGGCGCGTCGAGCGCTTCCCTCGGCGCCAGGGCTGTGTGATGGGCGGTCTGCGCGAACTTGTTCCACGGGCAGACGGCCAGGCAGTCGTCGCAGCCGTAGATGCGGTTGCCCAGCAACGGCCGCAGCTCCTCGTCGATCGGCCCTTCGTGCTCGATGGTGAGATAGGAGATGCAGCGCCGCGCGTCGAGGCGATAGGGCGCGGGAAAGGCGTTGGTCGGACAGATGTCGAGACAGGCGCGGCACTGGCCGCAGTGGTCGGTCTCGGGTTCGTCGTACGGCAGCTCGACCGACAGCAGCAGCTCGCCCAGGAACAGCCACGAGCCGAAGTCGCGCGACACCAGGTTGGTGTGCTTGCCCTGCCAGCCGTGGCCGGCAGCCTGCGCGGCGGGCTTCTCCATCAAGGGCGCGGTGTCGACGAAGACCTTGAGGTCGTGTCGGTAGGTGTCCCAGATGAAGCGGCCGAGCGCCTTCAGCCGGGTCTTCATCACGTCGTGGTAGTCGCGGCCCTGGGCATAGACCGAGATGGCCCCCTGCTCGCGGTGCTCGAGGATCGCGAGCGGATTGCGGATGGGCGCGTAGTTCAGCGCCAGCGACACGACCGTCTTGGCCGCGGGCCACAGGGTGCGCGGATCGGCACGTTGGTCGGTGCGCTCGGCCATCCAGCCCATGTCGCCCTGCCAGCCGTCCTCGACGAATTGCATCAGGCGTCCCAGGCGCTGGGTGCGGGCGTCGGGATCGAGCGTCGCCGGTGCAAAGCCCACGGCGTCGAAGCCGAGCGCCAGCGCATGGTCGCGGATGGCGTCGCGCAGTTCCGCCGGACTCGCCTTCTTCGGCGGCCGCTTCGGCAGGGGAGGCCGGCGTGTCATCGTCCCCGATAGGCCGCGACGCCCTGGTCGGGCAGCCACAGGCCCTTGGGCGGCGCGCCGGTCTGCCAGAACACGTCGATCGGCATGCCGCCGCGCGGATACCAGTAGCCGCCGATGCGCAGCCAGCGCGGGTTCAGGGTCTTGGCCAGGCGCTGGCCGATGGTGAGCGTGCAGGCCTCGTGGAAGTCGGCGTGATTGCGGAAGCTGCCGAGATAGAGCTTCAGCGACTTGCTCTCGATCAGCTTCGCCTTGGGCGCGTAGTCGATCACCAGATGCGCGAAGTCGGGCTGGCCGGTCATCGGGCACACAGTGGTGAATTCCGGCTGGGCGAAACGCACCAGATAGAGCGCCTTGGGATCGGGATTGGGCACGGTCTCCAGCACGGCCTTGTCGGGCGAGGCGGGGAGGGCGGCGGCACGGCCGAGCTGGCGCAGGTGGGGGTATTTAGTCATGACGCCATCATATGCTAAGCGGGCCGTCATGACTCATAGGGTCGTCATCGTCGGGGCGGGACCGTCCGGCTTCTACGCCGCCGACGGGCTGCTGCGCGGCGACCCCGACATCGCCATCGACATCATCGACCGCCTGCCGACACCGTTCGGCCTGGTCCGGGCGGGTGTGGCGCCCGATCACCAGGGCACCAAGGCGGTGATCCGTCAGTTCGATCGCCTGCTGGCCCAGCCCAACGTGCGGTTCTGCGGCGCTATCGAGGTCGGCCGCGACATCGGCTGGGACGCGCTGCAGGACGCCTACGACGCCGTCGTCGTCGCCACCGGCATGGTGGTCGACCGGCGCCTGGGCGTGCCGGGAGACGACCTGCCGCATGTCTGGGGCTCGTGGCGGTTCGTGGCCTGGCTGAACGGCCATCCGGATTTCCGCGCCGGTCCCGATCTCTCCGGGGTGAAGCGCGTGGCGGTGATCGGCAACGGCAACGTGGCGATCGACGTGGCCCGCGTGCTGGCCAAGTCGGCCGACGAGATGGCCAAGTCCGACATCGTGCCCGAGGCGGGCACGGCCATCGCCGCCGCGCCGATCGTCGCCATCGATGTCATCGGCCGGCGCGGTCCCGAGCATGCCTCCTTCACCAACAACGAGCTGGCCGAGCTGGGCCGGCTGGCGCGTGCCGTGGCGCTGGTCGATGCCGCCGCGCTCGAGGGCGCCGCGGCGGCCGCCGGCGATCCGACGCCCGAGCGGCTGCGCAAGACGAAGAACCTCGAGATCCTGCGCAGCTTTGCCGGCAACGCCGCCGGCAGCAAGCCGATCGCGCTCCGCTTCCTGTTCAACACCGCACCCACGAGCATCGAGCCGGGCGCGTACGACCTCGTGATCACCTGCATCGGCTATGGCGGTGCGGACGTTCCCAAGGCCCCGGGCGTGTTCGCCGTCGGCTGGGCCAAACGGGGGCCGAGCGGCACCATCCCGACCAACCGCGCCGACAGCCACGCCGTTGCACAAGAGGTGCTGGCGTGGCTCAAGGATCGCCCTCCCAAGGGCGGCATCGACCCGCTGCCGCCGTCGATAGATGCCGCGGGCTGGCATCGGATCGACAAGGCCGAGAGCGCCGCGGGTGCAGCCGAAGGCCGGCCGAGGGTGAAGTTGACGGACTGGCCGTCCTTGTTGAAGGTCGCGCAAGGCTAGAGGGAGAGAAGCATGTTGGGTCGTCGTCTGATCTGCGCGCTGGCCGCGCTGCTGGCTTTCGCGGGCGCCGCCCGCGCCGAGACGGTGTTGCGGGTGTCGCTGCATTCGGATCTCAAGATCGTCGATCCGATCTGGACGACGGCACTGATCTCCACTCACCACGGCAACATGATCTACGACACGCTGTTCGCGCTCGACGACAAGCTGCAGGTCAGGCCGCAGATGGTCGACAAATGGGACGTGTCGGCCGACAAGCTCACCTGGACCTTCGTCCTGCGCGACGGGCTGGAGTGGCACGACGGCAAGCCGGTGACGGCTGAGGATTGCGTCGCCTCGATCAAGCGCTGGGCGGCCAAGGACTCGATGGGCCAGAAGCTGATGAGCGTCGTGGCCGAGCTGTCGTCGCCCGATGCCAAGACCATCAAGATGGTGCTGAAGGAACCTTACGGCCTGGTGCTCGATTCACTGGGCAAGGCCAGCGCCAACGTCCCGTTCATGATGCCCAAGCGGGTCGCCGAGACCGATCCCAACACGCAGATCACCGACTACACCGGCTCGGGTCCCTTCATCTTCAAGAAGGACGAATGGAAGCCCGGCGAGAAGGCGGTCTACGTCAGGAATCCGAAGTACAAGCCGCGCAACGAGCCACCCTCGGGCCTGGCCGGCGGCAAGGTGGTCAAGGTCGACCGCGTCGAGTGGATCACCATCCCCGACCAGCAGACCCAGGTGAACGCGCTGCTCAACGGCGAGATCGATCTGGTCGAGATCGTGCCGCCCGACCTGCTGCCGCTGCTGCAGAAGGACAAGAACATCAAGACCCTGGTGACCAATACCGCGGGCCGCCAGTACGCCATGCGCTTCAACGTGCTCTACAAGCCGTTCGACAACGCCAAGATCCGCCAGGCCGTGCTCTACGCGCTCGACCAGAAGGCGTTCCTCGAGGCCAACGTCGGCAACCCCAACTACTACACGCTGTGCAAGTCGCTCTATCCCTGCGGCTCGCCGCTGGCGACGACCAAGGGCTGGGACGACAAGCTCTCGGGCAACACCGCCAAGGCCAGGGAGCTGCTGAAGGAAGCGGGCTACGACGGAACGCCGGTCGTGCTGCTGCACCAGACCGACATCGCTGGCCACAGCAACCTCGCGACCGTGGCCAAGCCGCAACTCGAGGCCGCGGGCTTCAAGGTCGACCTGCAGGCTATGGATTGGCAGACGCTGGTGGCGCGCCGCAACAAGAAGGATCCGCCCGACAAGGGCGGCTGGAGTGCCTTCTTCACCTCGTGGGGCTCGCCCGACGTGATGAACCCGGTCTCGGCGGCCTACATCAACGCCTCGTGCGACAAGGCCACGTTCGGCTGGCCGTGCGACGCGGAGATCGAGAAGTTGCGCGACGCCTTCGCCAAGGAGACCGACCCGGCCAAGCAGAAGGCGATCGCCGAGCAGGTGGCGGTGCGCGAGGTCGATTATCCGACCTACGTGCCGCTCGGCCAGTTCACCACGCCGACGGCGATCCGCAGCAACGTCACGGGGTTGCTGCAGGTGCCTGAGCTGGCGCTGTGGAACGTCGAGAAGAAATAGGCGCGCGATGACCAGCGGAGATACGGTCTTCACGGGGTCGATCCCGGCGCTCTACGACCGCTATCTTGGCCCTCTGCTGTTCGAGCCCTTTGCCCGCGACACCGCCCGGCGGGTAGCGGACCTGCGGCCGGCGCGCGTGCTCGAGACGGCTGCCGGCACCGGCATCGTCACCGCAGCGCTCGCCGGGCGGCTGCCGGCGACGGCCATGCTCGTTGCCACCGACCTGAACCAGGCGATGATCGACCATGCCGCCACCAAGCCGGCGTTGAAGCGGGTCGAACTGCGGCAGGCCGATGCGATGGCGCTGCCTTTCGTCGACGCAGCCTTCGACGTCGTGGTCTGCCAGTTCGGCGTCATGTTCTTCCCCGATCGTGTCACCGGTTACCGTGAGGCGCGGCGCGTGCTGGCGCCCGGCGGCCGCTTCGTGCTGAGTGTCTGGGGCAGCCTGGAGCACAATCCGATGACGCGCGTCGTGGTCGAGGCTGTTGCGGCGCGCTATCCGCAAAATCCGCCGCGCTTCCTCGCCCGCACGCCGCACGGTCACCACGACGCCGACGTGATCCGCCGCGACCTGGCCGCGGCCGGCTTCGGCCCGGTCGCCGTCGAGACGGTGACGCTGCCGAGCCGGGCGCCCTCGGCCGGGGATGCCGCGACCGGCCTCTGCCAGGGCACGCCGATGCGCGGCGAGATCGAGGCTCTCGATTCGTCGGGCCTTGCGGCCACGACCGATGCCGCGGCCGACGCACTGCGATCGGCCTTCGGCAACGGCGCGATCGAGGCGCCGATGCAGGCCGTCGTCGTCGTCGCCGGGAAGTGATCAGTCGGCGGCGCCGGGATGCCGGCCGGCGCGCTGCGGCAGCACCAGAATGCAGGCGATGATCACGACCGCGAGAATGGCCGACGCGTAGAAGCGGCTGATGTTCAGCCCGCCATCGGCCAGCGGCTTGTCCAGCAGGTCGCCGATCGTCGCGCCGAGCGGACGGGTCAGGATGAAGGCGCTCCAGAACAGCAGCGTGCGCGACGTCCTGGTGAAGAAGTACAGCGCGGCGATCGCGACCAGGCCGGCCCCGAAGACCAGCGCGCCACGGCTGTAGCCCAGGCCGTTGGTGTCGGCCATCCAGTCGCCGAGCGCGGTGCCCAGGGTCTGCGAGAACAGGATCGTCGCCCAATAGAACATCTCGATGCGCGGGCTGGCGACGGTGTCGACCGAGACCGATCCCTCGACCCGATACCACAGGGCCAGCGAGGCCATCAGCAACACGAACAGGATCGCGGCACCGCCGGGATAGCCGATGCCGAGCGAGCGGTCGGCGAAGTCGGCCATCGTGGTGCCGGCCGTCGTCGTGGCCACGATGACGGCCCAGTAGAGGAAGGCGTGGAAGGCCCTGGCGGAAATCTGCGCGGCGACCAGGGCGGCGAACAGCGCGATGAAGATCAGGCTGCTGACGGCATAGCCGAGATTGAGCGACATCGAGAGCGCGTCGCCGCCGGTCTCGCCCAGGGTCGTGGCGATGATCTTGACGATCCAGAAGCCCAGAGTGACTTCGGGGATCTTGCTCAGGGTCGCGCGATCCAGTCCGGCCATGGCGTCCTCCGAAGGCCGGACAACGATAGAACGGCCGGGTGGTTCCCGCCCCGCGTCAATCCAGCCGCATGCAGATGCCCTCGAGACCCTTCTTCGAGGCCGGGAAGCGCGTGGTGACCTCGGCGTCGTGGCCCGGGATCACCATTTCCACGCGGCCCTCGGCGAGCTTCTTCAGTTTGTCGTAGCCCGCCAGCATGTCGGCGACCGAGTAGACGATCGAGAACAGCTTGTCGTTGTTGATGCCCCAGAAGTAATGCGAGGCGTCCGACGCCAGCACCAGCCAGCCGTTGCGCGTGTTGATGCGCACCGACTGGATGCCGGCCGTGTGGCCGCCGATCAGGTGGACGGAAATGCCCGGCGCGATCTCGTCGTCGCCGTCATGGAACACGACACGCTTGCCGTAGAGCGCGCGGATCATGCCGATGATGTCCTCGACCTCGTAGGCATGGCGGAACGAATCCTTGCACATGTGCCGGCCGGTCGCGAAGTTCATCTCCTTGTCCTGGAGGTGGAAGCGCGCCTTGGGGAAGCGGTCCCAGTTGCCGATGTGGTCGTAGTGCAGGTGGGTGACGATGACGTCCTCGACTTCCCTGGCATCGACGCCCAGGTGCGCCAGCAGGTCGGCCGGATTCTTCTTCACTTCGCGGCCGCGCTGCTTGCCGATCGTGGCGTTGAAGCCGGTGTCGATGACGATCGGCTTGCCGCCGATGGTGCGGTGGCCGCTTTCGTCGATCGGGATCGCCACCCAGACGAAATAGTCCATGGGGAAGTCGGCGTCGTGCGGGTCGGGATTGATCTGCACTTCCCAGGCCTTGCGCGGCAGGTGGGCGTATTTGACCGCATGGACCTCGTAAATGGGGGGCGAGCGCATTTTTGTTTCCTTCCCGATGGGCTGTTGCCGGGAGGGTAGCCTGCGCCCGCCCGGTGGCGCTATAGTGGCGTCATGGCCCGCATGGAGCTCCTTGCCCGGCGAATTAGCACCCCGGTTTGCACTGCAAACCGGCCTGTCGCTATTCGTCCGTTCGCCAAGGGGTCACTCCATGTCCGCCGTGCTCGCTCTCAAGCGTAATTCCTCCACCGTCCGATACTGTTTCGAAGCCGATGCCGAACCCGGCGTGCTGCCGCGTGCGCTCGAGCTGCTGGCCAAGCGCGGCCTCGTGCCGGCGCGCGTCTTTGCCCAGGCCGCCGACGACGCGCTCAGCGTCGAGATCGAGGTCGAAGGCCTGGCGCCCGAGACCGCCGATCATGTCGGCCGCTGCCTCGGCGAGATCGTGGGCGTGCGCGAAGTCTTCTAGGCCGTGAGGCGCGTCACGATCGCGTCGATGTGCGGTCGCGCCACGTCGATACAGGGAAAGCCCGCGTTGGCTTCGTCAAAGATCACGGTGAGGTCGGTGCCGGCCAGCAGGATCGCTTCGACGCCGTCGCGCTTCTGGAGCGTGGCGGCGATCTCGCGCAGGCGCTCGACGTCGCCGGGCGCCGGCGTGCGCGCGTCGAGCAGGCGCTGGTAGGCCTCGCCCACGAACGTCATCTCGTCGGGCTGCAGCCTTACGATCTCCGCGTCCGTCATTTGACCCCACAGGCTGCCTTGCATGGTGTAGATCGTGCCGAACAGCGCGACCTTCTTCAGCTTCTTCGCGCGCAGCTCGGCGCCGAGCGTCTCCACGATGTTGATCAGTGGCACCCTGGTGCGCGCCATGATCTCGGCGATGGCGATATGCGGGGTGACGGCGGGGATCGCGACGGCTTCGGCGCCGGCGGTCGCCAGCTGTTCGATGTAGGGCGCGAGATAGTCGCCGAGCTTGTCGAGCCGGCCTTCGCGCACGAAGACCTGGCCGGTATTGGCATTGGCGTGGTTGAAGACGAGCTCGGGCACGATCCCGCGCGCCGTGCACGCGGCCGTGATCTTCTCGTAGTAGTGGATGGTCGCGCCGACGCCCAGGCCGCCGACGATGCCGATGCAGGCCATCTCCTGCTCTCCTCTAGTGCGTGTTGCGCGCCCACATCTCTTTCAGCTCGGGCACCTGGTCGGTGCGGCGGGCGATGCCGAACAGTCTGGGTGTTTCCATCTCGAACCAGCCGCGCTTGGGCCGCCAGCGCGTCATCAGGCCGACGTAGATGTCGAGCGCGGAGAAGCGGTCGCCCAGGAACCACGGGCTGCCGGCCGCGCTCTCGGCCTGACGCCACAGCCGCTGGGCATAGGCGTCGGTCGCCGCGCGGAAAGGATCGCGCGCGGCATTCACCGACACGAAGCGTGCCGGATCGTCGGCGTAGGTGAAGGTCGGATAGATGTTGGCGACGATGAAGATCAGCCAGCGCAGGAATGCCGCCCGCTCCGGCGCACGCGGCCCCGGCACCAGCGACTCCTTGGCCGTGACGTCGGCCAGCAGCAGCGTGATCGCCGCACTCTCGCTCATCACCGTGCCGTCGGGCAGCACAAGGGTCGGGACCTGCGCCAGCGGATTGATCTTCTCGAGCTTCCGGCGCGAGTCCGGCTCGCGCAGCAGGTCGCCGACCGGCTCGACGGTGAAGGGCAGCCCGTACCAGACGAGCTGCGCCTCCACGATCGCCGAGCCCCAGCCGGGCCGGCCGTAGAGCGTGTAGGAGCTCATCGCCTCCCGCCGCCCCTAGGGCTTCTGCAGCGGCTGGATCAGGGCGGACGTGTCCCAGCGGTTGCCGCCACGCTCCTGGACGCGCTGATAGAACTGGTCGACCAGGGCCACCACCGGCATCTGCGCCTTCCAGCGCTTGCCTTCGGCCATGGCGATGCCGAGGTCCTTGCGCATCCAGTCGACGGCGAAGCCGTAGTCGAACTTGCCGGCGACCATGTTCTGCCAGCGGTTCTCCATCTGCCAGCTCTGCGCGGCGCCCTTGGAGATGGCGGTCATCACCTTCTCCATGTCGAGGCCGGCGCGCTGGCCGAGGTTCAGCGCTTCGGCCAGGCCCTGCACGATGCCGGCGATGCACATCTGGTTCATCATCTTGGTGATCTGGCCCGAGCCCGACGGCCCGATCAGGGTGATCGCCTTGGCGAAGGACATGGCGACCGGATTGGCCTTGTCGAACGGCGCCTGGTCGCCGCCGCACATCACGGTGAGCTGGCCATTCTCGGCGCCAGCCTGGCCGCCCGACACAGGCGCATCGATGAAGTCGACGCCGATCTTCTTGCCCATGCCATGGAGCTCGCGCGCGACGTCGGCCGAGGCGGTGGTGTTGTCGTAGAAGATCG
>Ga0105240_10008000_pt1 | contig 15230 bp, 14 predicted proteins | sample KBSC54metaG_FD_80426 | JGI IMG/M metagenome (GOLD analysis project Ga0105240, IMG submission 80426) | Corn rhizosphere microbial communities from Kellogg Biological Station, Michigan, USA - KBS C5-4 metaG | ecosystem: Host-associated > Plants > Roots > Rhizosphere > Soil | place: Michigan, USA... | reverse complement strand
TCAAACGTGTTTTCCCGATGCGCACGGCGGCGGCGAGCCATACGGGCTTTTTTACTGTCTTAAGCGGCTCTAAGGTCACGGGGTCTGCTACGGCGACATAATCCACTTTACTATTGGGAATCATCGATAGCACCTGGGTCAGTCGCTTAACGATCTGCTCGGGCTTTTTCATCACGCGCTGCTCGATTAGTTCTTGGCCCAAATATAAAGCCTGATATAACTTTACCGCTTCTTCGCGTTCTTTAGACGATAAATAGCGGTTACGCGACGACATCGCTAAGCCGTCGCTCTCGCGAATGGTTTTACAAGGAACGATTTGCACCGGCACGTTCAATTCTTTCGTAATGCGCTGAATGAGACGCAGCTGCTGAAAATCTTTTTGGCCGAAGTAGGCGCGCGTGGGTTGCACGATCATAAAAAGCTTGATGACGACCGTTGCCACCCCGGCAAAATGCCCTGGACGGCTAGCGCCTTCCCATAATTCCTTCAACGGACTGGTGGATTGAATGCTGACACTGAAAGGCTCTGGATACATCTCTTGCGCCTTGGGAATAAAAACAACATCCGCTCCCGCGCGTTCCAATAACCTTAAATCTTGAGCTTCCGTTCTTGGATAACGACGAAAATCTTCTTTCGGGCCGAATTGCAACGGATTTACAAAGAGCGAAACCACCGTGCGGTCATTCTCATTCACGGATCGGATGACTAGCGCCGCATGACCCGCATGCAACGCTCCCATGGTCGGAACAAAACCAATGCGCGCGCCCTGTTTGCGTCTTTGCTGAACATCGGTTTGCATCTCCTCTATCGAACGAATGACTTTCATACCGTTTTGCCTCCAAAAATAGCTTTAAAAAAATCGACCAAACGTCGTTCATACTCATCTTTAACCACGAGCCAGGCATCGCCATGTCCGGCCATCGGAATCGTCCAAAGTTCTTTGGGTTCACGGGCCGCGTCCCACAACGCTCGCACGTCACTTTTAGGCATCCGACGATCCAGCTCGCCATGTAAAAGTAAAACCGGCCGCGGGGCGATTTTCCCGATATGCTTTTCCGGCGAAAAACGTCCAATCCAGACGCGCATTTGGATAGAAGCCATTAGCAATGCCACGGGAATGAATGGGTAGTACGGGACATGATAAAAAATCCAGGCGAAGCGGCGAATCGTCCTACGCACATCAGAAAAAGAGTTTTCCGCAATGACGCCTTCGATTTCTTTCATCTCTGCCGCGCCAACTAGTGCGACCGCCGCGCCGAGAGAATGGCCGTACAATCCCAAACGCTTCGTCGCCTTCGGCCAGCGCTTTTTTATAAAAGCCACCGCATGCCGCATATCTTCCAACTCGAGCGGGCCAATCGAGGTATGCAATCCGCCACTATCGCCATGCCCGCGAAAGTTGTAATAAAAAAGATTCCAAGCGCCGTCATTACGTAAGCACAAGGAACTGGGCAGCATATCCCCTGCATTCGAACCCACCCCATGCTGGATAATAATGGTCACAGGCGAAGGCCTATCCGCCGGAATCCACCAGCCCGTCAATTCCACATTGCGAATGGTGGAAAACTGCACTTTTTCATAATCTAATCCGTAATCGGAAGGCGTGGCCGGAATACCTAGAAAGGGAACGCGAATGGTTTCCAAGGCGCCATACAGCGACACGGCGAGAACAATTAAAACAACGAATGCGAGAAGTTTAAGAATAAGAATGCTGGTCATCAGGAAACTTTCCCGCCCGGACATCAGAGCTCCAGCGGCGTGTCGCTTGGCGAATGCTTTTACGTAAATCGGCGTAGGCTTTTACAAAACGTGGATAAGGCGGCGGCGAAAATCCCAGCAAATCATCGATGACTAAAATTTGCCCGTCACAATCCACGCCGCCGCCGATCCCAAGGGTAGGAATCGCGATAGCGCGGCTCATTCGGCGTGCAAGAAGCGTGGGAACACATTCGATGACAATCGCACAGACGCCGGCGCGCTCTAATGCTTTTGCCTCGGCCACTAACCGTCGCTGATCCGTCGTCTTACGCCCTTGGACTTTATAACCGCCAAATTCATTCACAGATTGCGGCGTCATACCTAAATGACCGACGACAGGAATCTGCGCGGCGCGCAGCGCTTTAATGCGCGGGACTATTTCCATCCCGCCTTCAAGCTTGACGGCTTCGGCACCTGCTTTTATTAATTGGCCCGCCGCGCGAACCGCATCTTCATTTGCGGCTTGATAAGACATAAACGGCATATCGGCCACCAGCAACGCACGCGAATTCCCACGCGATACCAGGCGCGTATGATAGACCATATCTTCGACGGTCACCGGCAAGGTAGAAGCATAGCCCAATTTCACCATGCCCAACGAATCTCCGACTAAAAGCACATCCGCGCCCGCTTCATTCAGCAACTGCGCCATCGTGAAGTCATAACAGGTCAAAGCGACAATTTTTTCTCTTTCGCGTTTAAACGCGCTTAGCGAAGGAGCCGTGACTTTTTTAAGGTTCATGAATTTTTTATCGAATCCTGATAGGCGTTAAATTCTTTCATTAAGACCGATAAGAACGGGCGATTTTTGATTTCCGGATGCGGCACTTGCAGACGGGCCTCGTTAATCGTCTGATCGCCATACGTCAAAATATCCAAATCAACCGTGCGCGGTCCCCAACGTTCACGCCGCACGCGGCCTAAACGTTGTTCGATATGGAGCAGTTGATCTAGCAATGCTAAAGGATCGAGAGTCGTTTCCACCGTAATTACGCTATTAAGAAAATCGGGCTGATCGGTAATGGGCCCGACCGGTTTTGTTTCCATGGGAGTCGCCGCGTAAATTATCCGCAATCCTGGCACCTCCGCTAAATACAACAACGTTTTATCCCAGGTGGCATAGCGATCCCCCACGTTAGAACCAAAACCAATGCAAGAAAAAACGGATTTACTCATCGAATGCTCGCCCTTTGCCTAGGCTTTACCATTTAAGTTTCCGGATGCGCTCAACGGCTTCCATCATTCGGGCTTCCGACACGCTAAGCGCAAAGCGGACGTAGCCTTCGCCTGATGGACCAAATCCCACGCCGGGCGTACAAACCACTCCGGACTCTTCGAGCAGCCGCGCCGCGGTCTGGGTCGATGTATAGCCTTTAGGCGTATGCGCCCAGACGTAAAATGTGGCGCTTTCTTTCGGTAGCGTCCAACCGGCTTGCGTCATGGCATTCACAAAAAGATCGCGCCGCTTTCGGTACATGTCGCGCATCCCTATCACAAAACTCTCTGGGCCTTCGAGCGCGGCAATCCCGGCTTCCTGAATCGCCTGGAAAGCACCTGAATCGACACTGTCTTTAATGGTGGATAACCCTTTGATGTAATCGGGATTTCCGCAGACCCAGCCTAAGCGCCAGCCGGTCATGTTATAGGTCTTAGAAAGGGAATGGAACTCAATGCCGACTTCTTTTCCACCCGGAATTTCCATGAAGCTTAAAGGTTTTTCATCAAAATACATTTCCGAATAGGCATTGTCATAAGCCACCACGAGATGATGTTGTTTGGCGAAGGCAACCACTTCTTCCAGAAAAGGCCGGGGCGCCATTGCCGCAATCGGGTTATTCGGATAATTTAAAAATAAAAGCTTTGCACGTTTAAGCACCTCGGCGGGAATGGCTTTTAAATCTGGAAGAAATCCGCGCTCCTCACGCAACGGCATGTAGTAAGGAACCCCGCCGGCAAAAAGCGTGGCGTTTTTATATACCGGATAGGCGGGATCCGGAACTAAGGCGACATCCCCGGGATTTAAAAAAGCCAGCGGGAGGTGTCCCAACCCTTCCTTGGAGCCAATGACGGAATAGATTTCTGTCGCCGGATCCATCGTGACGTTAAAACGCCTCTGCATCCATGTAGCGATAGCTTTACGAAAACTCAAGAGGCCGGCGCCAAAAGGATATTGATGATTGGCGGCTTTGGCTAAGGCTGACTGCCCGGCTTTAATAATGTGATCGGGGGTCGGCAGATCGGGATCGCCAACACCTAAAGAAATAATATCAACGCCTTTATCGATCGCCGCCTTTTTCTTCCGATCAATTTCGGCAAAAAGATAAGGCGGCAATTGTTCAATCCGTTCCGCGTATTTCATGAAGACCTCACAGAATTTTTTAATCGTCCTACGCCTTCTACAAAAATTTCAACGATATCGCCGGCCTTGATCGGTCCTACCCCTACGGGGGTTCCTGTAGAAATAACATCGCCCGGATTTAGCGTCATTACGGAGGATACAAACGACACTAATTTAGCGACGGGAAAAATCATCTGACTGGTATGCCCCGTTTGAACGGGTTGCTGATTGAGATAGGCTTCGACGCGTAAATTTTGATAGGGCAAGCCATCAGAAATCCACGGTCCCATCGGGGCAAACGTGTCAAAGGATTTGGAGCGCGTCCATTGTTTATCTTTTTTTTGCAGGTCACGGGCCGTTACATCATTGAGCGCCGTGCATCCTAAACAATAATCTAACGCCTGAGCTTCCGACACATGACGCGCGGTTTTTTTAATGACGACGGCCAGCTCCGCTTCATAGTCTACCCGTCCGACCCCAGCGGGGATGACAATGGCCTCATCCAAACCGATCACCGCCGTCGGCGGTTTCAAAAACAATACCGGCTCCTCTGGAATCTCGGTGCGGCCAAATTCAGAAATGTGATCTTTATAGTTTAAACCGACAGCGACAATTTTAGAGGGCAGCGTGGGGGCCAAAAATTGGACGTCATTCATCGGCCAAGAACGACCCGTTTTTTTAAAATCGGAAAAGATATCCGGAGTAACTTCCCAGACGGCATGGTCCTCAATAATGCCCCATATAGATCCGCCAGCGATCTGGAAGCGACCGTACAACATAATCAGCGATTCAACCCCAAAACATCCTGCATAGAATATTTTCCTGCAGGTTTACCAATAACCCATCGAGCCGCCTCTAGAGCTCCGGCAGCAAAGGGCGCCCGAGAGTCAGCGCGGTGCGTCAGTTCTAAACGTTCAAACCAACCAGCCATATGCACGGTATGATCACCCACCACCTTACCTAAACGCAACGAATGATAAGGAAGGTGATCTTTCCACTTAGAATCTCCTTGGATGACATACTGACCTAATCCGAGAGCGGAGCCCGAAGGAGCGTCTTTCTTTTGCGTATGATGCGTCTCCACTATTTCGATATTTTGAGGATGAAAACTTCTAGCCGCAATCTCCACTAACTTAAAAAGCACATTCATTCCCATGCTCATATTCGGAGACTGAACAAGCGCTATCGATTTTGCGGCCACATCGATTATCTTCTGTTGATCGGGCTGAATTCCCGTCGTCCCAATGATTACCGGTTTTCCGAATTGTTGAGCTAATTTCACATGCTGAAGCGTTGCCAATGCCTCTGTAAAATCAATTAAGACATCGCCTTGTTGAATAACAGAGGTATCGCCATCTTTATCAAAACCTAAAATGGATGAAAAGTAATGAGTGGGATCTTGAGAGGCTAACTGTCGAATCTCTTGCCCCATTTTCCCTTTTTCTCCAGCGATAACGAGTTTCACGGTAAATCCTCCGTCTGATCAGTTTTAAATTCAGTAAGTATTTGCAAGCAAACACCTTTTGCCCCTACCCGCTCCCGCGGGGAGCGAGTGACATGATTTTAGGCTTTAATAAGGGGGCACACTTTAAGTGCATCCAAAAGTTTTTTGCGGTTTTCGTCGGATATGGAGACCAACGGCAAACGCAATTCTTCTGTGCACAACTTGAGCTGTGCCATCGCCGCTTTTATGGGAATGGGATTGGTTTCCACAAAGAGGGCGCGAATTAAGGGAAACATTTGGGTGTGCAATTCTAACGCTCGTCCGGCATGACCATGCACCCAGCTTTTACACAGTTCACTGACAGCCGCCGGCAAAATATTGGCGATTACGGAAACAACGCCTTTGGCTCCTAGCGCCATTAATGGAAGCGTAATCGAATCATCTCCGGACAACACGGTAAAGCGATTCGCTCCTAAGGTGGCTAAGAGCTGACTGGTATAGTCCATCGATCCCGAAGCTTCCTTAATGCCGATAATCGTGGGGCAATCATGAGCCAATTGCACGACGGTTTCGACAGGGATGCCGATACCGCTACGTGAAGGGATATTGTAAAGAATGATCGGCAATTTGGTGTTCTTGGCTACTGTCTTGAAATGTTCGTAGAGGCCGCGTGGGGTCGGCTTGTTGTAGTAAGGAACCACCAGCAAAACCCCTGTGGCACCGGCCTTTTCGGCATGTTTGACTAAATCTAAGGTTTCTTCTGTGGAATTCGAGCCGGCGCCGGCTAGAACCGGAACGCGGCCTTTCACTGTTTTAATTACGATTTCGGTGACACGTTTGTGCTCATCATAGGAAAGCGTAGCGGATTCTCCCGTCGAACCACAAGGAACTAGGCCATCCGTCCCATTATCGAGGTGAAATTCCACCAAATCTTTAATCCGCGCTTCATCTACCTTCCCTTTGCGGAAAGGCGTGACCAAGGCAACATACGAACCTTTAAACATAAATCCTCTTTTTATACGGTTATCTGGGGCAGTTTCCATTTTACCTAAATGGACGTGGGGTCACCATTGGCAATATGGCACAGGAAATACAGAGTTTTGATCGCTGAGGTGAAGCTCAGAATGCAGCATGGTGAGTGCGAAGTCAGATTGAGCAGTTAACTCCGCATTCTGCCTTCGACCTCGACACTCTGCATTCTGACCTTCAGCTCCCACAATCTAAAATCAGAACTTGTCGTTAACATATTCCCCTTTGAAAGTAACGCGCACGGGCCCTTCTAAGGTAATATCGGACGCGGCTTGGAATGATGTATCGGTATTCGGCGTAAACCGTACCGTCAAAACATCACCCCCCGTGGTCACGCACTGCACGGGATTTTGGACTTTGCCTTGGAGAACGGCCGCAATGGCGCTGGCGGTAACACCAGTACCGCAGGCTAAGGTTTCGCCTTCTACCCCCCGCTCATACGTCCGCACGGCCAACCGACGCGGCCCAAGCTTCTGGACAAAATTGACATTGGTGCCTTTAGGGGCAAAAGCGTGATGGTAACGCAATTCGCGTCCCAATTCTTGAACATTCACGTTTTTGGCATTCGCGACAAAAACAACCAGGTGTGGAACACCCGTATTCAAGGAAGTACCGATAACGGCTTTTTCACCCACCGGTATCGAAACTTGAGGAGCATAGCCTTTCGCGTCGGCCAATGAAATACGGACGAGATTGCCTTTGACGGTCGCATGCACGAGATAAGCGTCCGTCTCAAAAATGAAGCGCTTCCCCACCGCTTTATGCGCATGCGCAAACCAGGCCATGCAGCGCGCCCCATTGCCGCACATGCTGGCGCGCGAGCCATCGGCATTGAAATAGAGCATCCGGAAATCGGCTCGTCGGCTGCGTTCTAAGACCAAGAGGCCATCCGCTCCGACCCCCTCCTGGCGAAAACAGAGACGTTTCGCCAAGGCCGACAAAGACCCGCGAAGCATTTTTCGTCGGTTATCAAGGACTACAAAGTCATTGCCCGACCCACTCATTTTCCAAAATTTAATTTTCATATACACCTGGTTGTCTGCGACTATTGGGTCTTTCGTTAGGTGTCTGACACCAAACTCAACGGTTTTTTGATTTTATAGTTCCACTGGGATGTGCTCGCCTCGCACGAGATCTTCCAAGGTTTCCCGTTCTTTGACAACCGTCCATTTATGGCCATGGATGATGACCTCTGGCGGTCGGGGGCGTGAATTATATTGGGATCCCATGACGTATCCGTAGGCGCCGGCGGTCGCGATCACCATTCCTTCCCCTTGTTCTGGCAACACCAATGTTCGAGCCCGGGCCAGATAATCCCCCGACTCACAGACCGGTCCTACAATATCCGCGGTTATTTTTTTCCCTTTTTTCTCGATCAAAGGGAAGACCCCGTGATAGGCGTCATATAACGCCGGGCGCGCCAAATCGTTCATCGCCGCATCGACGATAATGAAATGTTTGCTTCCGGAATCTTTACGGTAAAGGACCCGCGTCATGAGTACGCCCGCATCGCCCACTAGATATCGGCCGGGTTCAAGCAACAACGTGATATCGCGGTGGGTTAAACGCGTATAAATGGCGTCCGACAGCTCTTTGGGAGCGGGAGGAGCCTCATTTTTGTACGTAATACCTAGCCCGCCCCCCAAATCGATGTAACGCAAATGGATATCTTCGGCTTCGAGCTTATCGATTAAGGCCAAGACCCGGTCCAAGGTGGCCACATAAGGCCGCACACTCGTGATTTGCGATCCAATATGCGCATGCACACCGAGCAAGTTAATGCGCGGGAGTTTGGCCGCCATGCGGAAGATCGGCAGGACTTTATCGATGGCAATACCGAATTTGTTTTCTTTTTTTCCCGTAGTGATATGACCATGCGTCATGGCATCCACATCAGGATTCACGCGAATAGCGACCGGTGCTGCGCGGTGAACAGAAGCCGCGACGCGATCAATGGTTTGCAGCTCTTCAGCAGATTCCACATTGAACATCAGGATGCCGGCTTCTAGTGCCATGCGAATTTCATCCGCGCGTTTACCCACACCCGAAAACACAATTTTATCCGCCGGAATTCCCGCGCGCCGGGCACGGAATAATTCACCAGCCGACACAATATCAGCCCCCGCGCCCGCTTTACCTAAAATCGATAAGAGCGCCCCGCTCGAATTGGCTTTCACGGCATACAAAGCCAAGTGACTCATCGGTTTGAAGGCCTCATCAAAGCGTTGGAAATTTTCCAGAAGACGGTTACGACTATAAATATAAACGGGTGTTCCCACCTCGGTGGCAATCCGCGACAAGGGCACATGATCCATCCATAACTGGCGGGACCGATACGATAGAGTAGGCGGTAAGGCTGATTTTTTTGGGCTCATTTTTGAAATTCCTGAATTAGACGTTCATTGTAATGTTTTACGAGATCGGTTGGCGATAGCTCATCGACATGGGCAGCCTCCCGGCGAGCGGCAGTTATATTTCCATGCCGTGCCGAGATCCAGGCCTGCGTAAAATGCAATAAAGGCGATTGGGGATAGGCCGCCAATAATTCTTTCAACAACCGCTCACTATCTTTCGTGCGTCCGAGCGGTTCATAAACCCAAACCAGATTTAATTTTATATCGACGCGATCTGGGTGAGCCCACAACACCTTTTCCCAGGCTGCAGCCGCTTGCGAAAAATTACCTTGTCTCCGATAGACAAACCCTAAGGCGGTATCGTAATCACCTGGAATCCCTGAGGCTTTAGCTTTTTCCAGCGTTTCGATCGCCGACGAGAAATTATTTCGCCGCCAATAGCATTCCGAAAGCCCGGTATAAGTTTTAGCCGTTGGACGATGCTTTAATGTTTCCGTATAAATATCGATTGCTTGCTTAAGAAATCCACGCTCGGTATAAAGGTGTCCCAAACCATCGCGCGCTCCCACATCATTCGGGCGAAGCGCCAAACAATGCAAATACACTTGCTCCGATTGTTGATACATGCCGACTTTGGCGTAGACCTCGGCTAATTGCAAATTAGCCTGCCAGGCCCGTGAATCATCATGACGGGCATCTTCATAGGCCGAGATCGCGCCCTTATAATCTCCCGTCGATTGACGGAGACGGCCCAATTCTGTGAAAAGCCGCACACGCTCTTTTTTGCCCGGTCGCGTCGCTAAAAGCAACTCATATTGGCGAGCCGCATCAAAATAATAGCCGGTTAAAGTCGCCTGTCGCGCCAATTCTAAACGCAACGCCCGGACTTCATCGACATGACCTTGTTCCGAAGCGCGATTAATCGCCGATTGCAATTGCCGCTCTGTCGTCTCAAACGGGACGGCTACCGCGTAGGACAAGGCCGTAACCAAACCAAATCCGACTACCAGTAGCGAGCGCCTCATGCTTTGCCGGTCCATTTCAAATCCCATAGTTGCGGCCAGAAACGATCAATTAATAACCGTTTCACTTCTAAGGCGGCATTGCGCGCGGCACGGCTGCCGGCGTCAATACATTCAGCCGAGCGGGTAAGGTCTGTGGGACTTATGGATTGTAAGTCGGGGGATACAATCACATCCGCCAAGCGTCGATTTTCACGATTAATTTGTTGCCCTTGAATGTAAACCGCCTGCGTAATGGTGGACAAGACATTCGTAGGTTCAACATTGGAATAATCCGAAGAGACATCAGACGCCACGACGATATCGGCGCCGATACTCCGCACCAAATCGGTAGGCAGATTACTTACCAAGCCGCCATCCACCAAATAGCGATGACGAAACACAACGGGACTAAACAGTCCCGGGATCGTTGCCGAAGCGCGGGCCGCTGTGACGACAGGTCCTTCACGGAAGACAACACGTTCCCCGGTTTGCAAATCTGTGGCGGCGCATACAAACGGAATCTTCAACTCATCGAATCGGATATCGCCCATGCGTTTGCGCAGATAGGTTTCCATGCGGTCCGTTGAAAGCAGCGTCTGCAGTACCAACAAGCGAACCATCGAATAACCGGAATAATTCGTCAATGCCGACCATCCGATATCATGCGCCATTTGCTCAAGATCTTCCGTCGAGGATCCCGCCGCATATAAAGAACCAATCAACGCGCCGACGGAGGTGCCGGCAATTCTATCGATCGGAACGCCTTCTTGTTCGAACACTTTTATCACACCGATATGTGCCAAGCCACGTGCGCCACCACCGCCTAAAGCTAAACCCACATGAACCGGCGACTTATTCGGCACTGCTTGATAATAATCCCACAAGGTATCGAGGAGATACTGATCTTCATTGGCCACCGGACTTTGATCGACGGCAAAGACAAGCGTCAAAGGATGCGACAGCAAACAAACAACCAAAAAAATAAAAAATAGGACGTCATCCCGCCAGGTCGCAAGCCCGCGTCTATGTGGATGTTTTATAAACAGCTCATTTTTCATCGAGAGGGTGACCTACGGCTTTTTCCAGAGCGGCGCGCGACCACAATTGACCGTGCAAGGTCTGAAGACTGCGCACTTGCGCATCGGCCATTAAACGCAACAGATCTAAACGATCTGCAGCTCCCAATGCCTCATGTTCCACATCGTGCTCTAAGGCTTGGACGCGACTCAGATCTTCATTGCGCGGCACGGTTTCATCTTGCCAATAGGTGTACGTCAAATAGGCTTCACGCACTTGTTTTTCTACTTGATCCGACGCGTCCGCATGCTTCAGCGTCGCTTGACGATATTCGGCGCGGCGCTCGCGCACTTTTGACCACCCAAAAAACATGTCCGAGATCGACACCGGCAGATGAATATTTAGCGTCCCGGCCCAATTAAAAACGGGCAGCGCCAAATCATTTCCTGAACGTTCATAAGTGGCGCCAAGACCAATGCTGGGCGTGCGCTCCGCCAAGGAAAGACTAATTCCTAAGGCATCCGATTCCTGCTGGTATTCCGTTTGCCGCAGTTCGGATCGATAACGGTTGGCCCAAGCCAACATTTTTTGCAGATCGATAGCCGACGAAGCGGGCTTCATTTCACCGCTGATTTGCACATTCGTATTCAACTCCAAATTCAAAATTCGTAAAAAATTAAGGCGCGCTGAATTCTCTTCCAAGCCGGCTTGCGCTGACAAATCACGCAACTCTTCGCGGTTGCGTTCCCCGCGTACACGATCAAATACAGATCCTCGCGATTGCGGTGAAAGCGTCTCCGCTTTTTTTAAGGCCTCGGCATAGATCTGATGTTTCTTCTGCGATAACAATAAATCGTAAAAAGCTTGTTTAGCAGCGCCGGCCACTTGTGCTTGAAGTCCTTCCTGCACATCGCGTGCTTTTTCATAGGCGATACGTGCTTGGCGCCACGTATTCTTTAAGCGCCCTCCCTCATAAACCGGCTGATAAATATTGACGCGGGTGGTGTAGTAATTGGGCCGGGCATTTTGCGGAATCAGAGTCGATCCCAAATCTGGCTGCGTCAAAAATGGACGATCGCCCTCTGTGCGAAATTTACTCCAATTGGCATTGAGATCGAGTTGTGGGAAAAGCAAGGACTCGGCTTCATGCACATGCTGCAACGCGATATTCACATCTTCGTGGGAACTTAAAACAATTTGCGACTGGCCTTGGGCAATACGCACCGCGTCTTCAAGCGTCAACACCCGATCGACGAAAGGATCGGCGGCGGCCAGCGCTAAAGCGACTCTTACACATAAGACGATTATGAAAGCAGCCAGCGATATGCGATGGTGGATATTCGAAATTAGACGATTGATTTTCGATTTACGACTATCGAATATCGCCGTATGTTGTTGTGTATTCATTTAACCAGCCGTTTCAATTGGGCTATTTGTTCGCGTACGCGACGTGGCGAGGTGCCGCCGATGGAATCTTTTACATGAACCACCTGGTCTATCGAAAGTACTTTCAATGCGCCCGCATCAAAGTTCTCGTCAAAGCGTTCTAACTCTTCTTCTGTCAGTTCATCCAGCCGAATGCGTTGCGCTTCGCAATAAGCCACGACGCGTTTAACAACCCCGTGCGCTGTGCGAAAAGGAAGACCCTTTTCTGTTAAATAATCGGCGAGTTCCGTGGCGGCAAGAAAGCCGCGGTCACAGAGCGAGCGCATGCGGTCGGCACGCACAACCAGGGTGGCAATCATCGGACTGGCTACCGCGAGACAACCTTGAAGCGTGTCCACCGTGTCAAAGAAAGGCGGTTTATCTTCCTGTAAATCGCGGTTGTAGGATAAGGGCAAGCCTTTTAGAATCGTCAGCAACGCCATTAAATTTCCATAAATACGACCGGTTTCGCCGCGAATAATTTCGGCCACATCGGGATTGCGTTTTTGCGGCATGATGGACGAGCCCGACGTAAATTCATTTTGCAGGCGAATCATGCTGAATTCGGCGCTGGACCAAAGAATTAATTCTTCCGACAGGCGTGACAAGTGCGTCATGATTAAAGCGCCGGCCGAAACGAATTCCACGAGAAAATCGCGATCGGAAACGCTGTCAATGGAATTGGCCGTGACGCGAGCAAACCCTAAGGCTTTAGCGACAAAGTGGCGATCGATAGGAAAGGAGGTCCCCGCAAGGGCAGCACTACCCAACGGCATTTCATCAGCGCGTTTGGCGGCATCGACCAAGCGCCCTTTATCGCGTTCAAACATCCAGGCATACGCCAACATGTGGTGAGCAAAGAGAACTGGCTGGGCATGCTGCACATGGGTAAATCCTGGCATGACCACATCCAGGTGGCGCTCGGCCACATAGATAAATGCTTTTTGTAAGCGTACGATTTCTTGAATTATTTGATCGGTCTGATCACGTAAATACAATTTCAAATCGAGAGCCACTTGATCATTACGACTGCGCGCCGTGTGTAACTTTCCCCCGACAGGGCCGATACGCCGAATGAGCTCGCGCTCAATGGCGAAATGAATATCTTCTTCTTGAGGGAGTTTTTTACCGCGTTCCAAATCACGCTCAATACGTTCTAATCCGCGAATGATTTTTTTGGCATCGGACGCGGGGATAATGCCGCATTTGGAAAGCATTTTGGCATGCGCTAACGACCCTAAAATGTCATAAGGCGCCAGGCGAATATCGAAGGAGAGTGACGCGATAAATTTTTGCGGATTCATGAGGTTATTTGTATCCCCCCTGTAATAAGGCTTGAACTTTAATGGGCAGACCGTACAGGTTAATAAAGCCTTCAGCGTCACGTTGGTTATAGACCACATCTGCGCCAAATGTCGCTAGATCTTCCCAATACAAAGAATGCGGAGATGTGCGACCATCGATAATCACGCTGCCCTTGTAAAGCTTCAAACGCACCGAACCCGTCATGCGTTTCTGCGTTTGGGTGATGAAGGCCGTCAGCGCTTCGCGCAGCGGTGTGAACCAGAGACCGTTATAAATCATCTCCGCCATTTTCGGTGCGAGGACAAACTTAGCATGCAAGGTATCGCGATCGAGCACGAGCGATTCCAATTCTCGATGCGCGGCATAAAGCAAGGTGGCGCCGGGGGCTTCATAGACTCCGCGGGACTTCATTCCGACTAAGCGATTTTCCACCATATCGCAGCGGCCAATCCCGTGCTTGCCGCCAATACTATTTAACGTTTCCACAAGCTTCACCGCGTCTAATTTTTTTCCGTTCACGCCAACGGGAATCCCTTTTTCGAAATCAATTGTCAGCAGTTCCGGCTTATTGGGCGCCTTGATGGGGTCTTTCGTGAGCACAAACATATCTTCCCGCGGTGGGTTATCCGGATTTTCTAGAATTCCCCCTTCGAAACTCATGTGCCACAAATTACGATCCGACGAATAGGGTTTGGCTTTGGTCACCGGGACCGGGATGTGGTAACGTCGCGCATAATCAATTTCATCTTCGCGCGATTTCATTTCCCATTCGCGCCAAGGAGCAATGATTTTGACATTCGGCATTAACGCCTTAAATGTCAATTCAAAGCGAACTTGGTCATTGCCTTTGCCTGTGGATCCATGACAGACCGCATCAGCGCCTTCTTTTTTAGCGATCTCAATCACTTTTTTGGCAATGATCGGTCGGGCGATGGAGGTGCCGAGCAAGTATTTGCCTTCGTAAATGGCTTGAGATTGCAAAGTGGGCCAAAGGTACTCTTCGACAAATTCCTTACGCGCATCAATGAGATAGGCTTTAGAAGCGCCGGTGGCTAATGCGCGTTCTTTAATGCCTTTGGTTTCTGTCGCCTGCCCCACATCGACGGCTACAGCCACAATTTCCGCCCCATAATGTTGCTTCATCCAACGCAAAATCACGGAGGTATCTAGACCGCCCGAATAGGCTACGACGACTTTTTTGACTTTCATGGAAGGTTCCTTAATATGAGGGTTAAAATCGATGCGAAATTTTATGTCTTTCCGACGCAAACCGTCAACGGGCTAAATAGGCCGCGTGGTTCTTTTGCATGGCTTCTGACGCGGAGAAGCGTGCGGACCAACGGAAAAAAGATTCATTAGTACCCCGCCAAGCCACATGCAGATGAGCCATCGTAAGCCAAAACCCCAGCAAAAGCACCGTCACTCCTTTGGCGACCTGATGCCAACGCTCGTGCGATGAATTCCACAAGGCGTCTATGCCCATGGCTATCGGCAATAAAAAACCCGGCAAGGCAGGATAAGCCCAATGATCATGAATCAAACTTTTGGATACCATG
>Ga0105240_10007999_pt1 | contig 15231 bp, 14 predicted proteins | sample KBSC54metaG_FD_80426 | JGI IMG/M metagenome (GOLD analysis project Ga0105240, IMG submission 80426) | Corn rhizosphere microbial communities from Kellogg Biological Station, Michigan, USA - KBS C5-4 metaG | ecosystem: Host-associated > Plants > Roots > Rhizosphere > Soil | place: Michigan, USA... | reverse complement strand
CGGAGGATACGGCACCTTCGGCGGTCGCATCGTAGAGTTGCTCGAAGACGAGCCGAGATTGACCCTGATCGTCGCCGGCCGTTCGATCGACAAGGCAGCAGACTACTGTGCCAGGCGGCGGTACGCCAAAGCCCGGCTCATACCGGCGGCCTTCGACCGCGATGGCGACGTTCCCGCTCTCTTGGCTGCGCTCGGGCCGGACATATTGGTCGATGCGAGCGGTCCTTTTGAGAACTACGGGAGCGCCCCTTATCACCTGGTCGCCGCCTGTATCGCCGCGCGGGTGAATTACCTCGATCTGGCGGACGGCGCGGAATTTGTCCGAGGTGTTGCGGCGTTCGATAGCGCGGCACGCGATGCCGGAGTCTGCGTTCTTTCGGGCGTCTCCAGCTTTCCCGTACTGACCGCCGCCGTCGTCCGGCATCTCTCCGCGGACATGGCACGCGTCGACGTCATCCGCGGTGGCATCGCGCCGTCGCCCTATGCCGGCGTCGGTGCGAACGTAATCCGGGCAATCGCCACCTACGCCGGCCAGCGCACGGTCCTGAGACGCCATGGCCGTCTGGAAGCCGGCCATCCCTTCACCGAACAAATGCGCTTCACCATCGCACCGCCCGGCTATCTGCCATTGCGCAACACGCTCTTTTCCCTGGTCGAGGTACCTGACCTGCAGGTGCTGGCCGACTTGTGGCCCGAAGCGCGCGAGGTCTGGATGGGAGCCGGACCCGTCCCCGAAATCCTCCATCGCGCTCTCATTGCGTTCGCCTGGCTGACGCGTCTTGGCTTCGTCAAATCTCTGCTGCCGCTGGCGCAGCTGATGCACGTCACCTCCAATCGTCTGGCGTGGGGCGAACATCGCGGGGGCATGTTCGTCGAGGTAGAGGGGGCCGATGAGTCCGGCGGGCCTGTCAAACGGTCCTGGCATCTGCTGGCCGAGGGCGACGATGGGCCATTGATTCCGTCGATGGCAGTGCAGGCCCTTGTGCACAAAGCGCTCTATGATCGACCTCCACATCCGGGCGCCAGGGCCGCCACGGGCGATCTCGAACTCGACGACTACGAGCGGCTATTCGTGTCCCGCACGATCTACTGCGGCCAGCGCGACTCGAACGAGCCCACGGCGACGCTCTATCGGCGTCTCGTTGGCCCGGCATGGGATAGCCTGCCTGCGCCAGTTCGCGACATGCATGCATGTGGCGGCATGGCATTTGGCCGTGCGGTGGTGCAGCGCGGCGCCAATCCCCTGGCCCGATCGATCGCAGCGATGATCGGCTTTCCCGCCGCCGCCCCCGATGTCGCCGTCAACGTCAGGTTCGATGTGTCTCCCTGCGGCGAGACATGGACTCGAAGCTTCGACGCAATATCCTTTTCCAGCCGACAGTCCGCCGGCCGCGGTCGGTCAGATCGCTTGCTCTGCGAGACCTTCGGGCCGCTCACCTTCGCGATGGCGCTCGTGCCCGACGGGGACAAGCTTCGGCTGGTCCTGCGCCGATGGAGTGCCTTCGGGATTCCGCTGCCGATGTGGCTCTGCCCGCGATCAGATTCGTTCGAAACCGTCGAAGACGGTCGATTCAAGTTCAACGTCGAAATCCGCCACCCCCTGGTCGGAATGATCGTCCGCTATCGAGGCTGGCTCGAACGCTAGGTGTTGCCGAAGATGGCGTGCTTGACCTTGTCGCCCGGCTTGATGCCGAGCAGGCGCGCGGTGCCACCGTTGATCTCGAGTACGGCGCGCACCGGCGCCTCGCTGGAGATCGTGTCGGTCGACATCGGCACCGCATTGGCGTGGACATGGCGCACGGTGCCGTCGGCGGCGATGAATACCATGTCGAGCGGGATCAGCGTGTTCTTCATCCAGAAGCTGACCGGCTGCTCGCGGAAAAAGTCGAACAGCATGCCTTCGTAGGCGCCGAGCTGCTTGCGAAACATCAGCCCGTGCTCGCGCTGGGGTTCGGTCGTCGCCATGTCGACGTCGAACTTGAGTTCGCGACTGCCGGTCACGATCACCAGCGAAGAACGCTCGAACGTGACTCCGTCGGTCTCGCTCTGGGCGCAGGCGCTACCCACCGCGAGGAGGACCGGGACACCGAACAATGCACGACGACCCAGTCGTCGCGTACTCAGGATGGACGCCATGCTGCTTAGTGCCCGGCCTTGTGGCCGGCGGTCAAGCCGTCCTGATCTCGACGACCTGCAGGCCCTTCTCGCCTTCCGCGATGCGCACCATGACCTTCTGGCCGGGAGCCAGCGATTCCATCCCGTGCCGGCGCAGGACAGCGGCGTGCACGAAGATGTCGCCGTCGGTCGCCTCGCGCGTGACGAAGCCATAGCCGCGCTCGTTGTTGTACCACTTCACCAGCGCGGTGATGTATTCGCCCATGGCGATGCCGTCGGGAATCGGAGGCGGCTTCATGGCCGGCGCGACCGCCGTCGACGAATCGACTTCGAGCACCTTCATGACCTGCCAGCCCTTGGGGCCGCGCACGCCCGCGCACAGGACGGTTGACCCGGGCTTGAGATCCTCATGCCCGGATTGCCGTAGTGTCGTTACATGCAGGAACGCGTCGCTGTTATCTACGTCAAGGGCCAAGAACCCATACCCTTTGACGGCGTTGAACCACTTTACTTTGCCACGCAGCTCAACCGATACGCTGTCCCCGCCCGTCTCTCCCTGGTGGGTCGTCATTCAACGATCCCGTTGTTGTTATCCGGAAATCCTAGCAGCCCGGAAAACCGGCGCAACAACCCTTGTGTCCTTCGGGTCGGGCGCGTTAGACGGGATTTCCAATGAAATCGAAGGAAATGCGATGTTCAGGACCGATCTGTTCGTGGGCAAACGATTCCTCGTCACCGGCGGCGGCACCGGACTCGGCCGAATCATGTTGGAACGCTTCGTCGAATTGGGTGCAGACTGTGTGATATGCGGTCGCCGAGGCAGCGTTCTGGAGGCGACAGCCAGGGAAGTCATGGCCAAGAACCCGGGCCGGCGGGTCGACACCTTCCCCGTCGACATCAGGGTCGCCACCGCGGTCGAGGAGATGATCGAGCAGATCTGGACGACCGGCCCGCTCGACGGATTGGTCAACAACGCTGCCGGAAATTTCATCTCCCAGACCAAGGACCTCAGTCCGCGCGCGTTCGACGCCATCGCCAACATCGTCCTGCACGGCACGTTCTACATGACCAACGCCTGCGGCAAGCGATGGATCGCCGAGAAGCGCAAGGCGAGCGTGATCAGCATCCTGACGACCTGGGTGTGGACCGGCAGCCCCTTCGTCGTGCCCTCGGCCATGTCGAAGGCCGGTGTCGCGGTGATGACCCAGAGCCTCGCCGTCGAATGGGCTCGTCATGGAATCCGCCTCAACGCCATCGCGCCAGGTCCTTTCCCGACCGAGGGTGCGTGGGCGCGCCTCAACCCGATGAAGGACGACGACGGCGACCGCTACAAGGCGCGCAATCCGATGGGCCGGGTCGGCAGACCCCGCGAGCTCGCGAACATGGCGGCGTTCCTGATGAGCGACGAGGTCGAGTACATCAACGGCGAGGTCATCGCGATCGACGGCGGCATGGGCATCATGGGCAACGGCACCTTCTCCAACATGATGGCCTACAGCGAAGACGACTGGCGCCGCATTCGCGACCAGATCCAATCCACCAATGCCGCCGACAAGGCCAAGCGGAGCTGACGGCACCGTCACTCTGGAACGATTGATACCAATGTCGGTGTGCCATTTTTGACACGCCGTGCTGGATTGTAGCTCCGCATGCCCCCCGGCATGCCGGCCACGCCTCAATTGAGCCAAAGTGTTACCGTCAATTACAGGCCTTCGCCGCTCAGCCTAGGTTACCCGTGTTGTGAGCTTCAGCCTCAAGTCGCTTTCGCGTTTGACCCAGATCGGCGCCCTGCTCGCCCTCGCGGCGACGGGCGTTGTCGGGGAGGCTGCCGCCCAGACCGTCGACGTCCAGCAGTGGCAGGGTACCAATGCCCGCACCCGTCAGCCCGAACAGGTGATCGCCAACACGATGGCCGAGTGGCGCAGCCTGTGGAGCCTCGTCGGCATGGCGCCGCCCGACCTGTTCGAGCCGGGCCGCACGGAAGCGGTCGGCATCTTCCTCGGCGGACGCGCCAGCGACGGCCACACGGTGAACATCCTGTCCGCCGCCCGCCGCCGCGACCGCATCATCGTCGTGTTCGAGGAGCGCGCGCCGTCGAACGTCATGGCTGCGCAGGCCGCACCGACGACCCGTTCGGTCTCGACCAGCATCGGTGGCGCCGGCTTCGCCGCCAGCGGCGGCCCGACCGCCAGCCTGCCGCCGATTCCCTACCGCCCGCCGGGCCCGCCGACATCGCCGTGGGCGATCCTGCTGCTCAGCCGCGCCGACCTGCCTGTGACCGTCGAGCAGCGGCTGTTCCTGCACTAGCATCGGTCAGTGGGAGTGCCGCGGCACTCCCTTCGTCTGGGCGATGCTCTGGTAATTGACCGCGAAGTCGAGGCAGGCGCCGTTCGACAGCTGGCCGATGAACTTGCGCTGCAGTTCCTGCCACGGCGTCTGGCTCTCCTTGATGTTTGGCTTCCACGCCTTGCGGCGCTTCTCGAGTTCCGCCGCCGAAATCATGATGTTGGCGGTGCGCTTGCCGATGTCGACCCGCACCTTGTCGCCGGTCTTGAGCAAGGCGAGACCGCCGCCGACCGCCGCCTCCGGCGAGGCGTTGAGGATCGAGGGGCTGGCCGACGTGCCGCTTTGGCGTCCGTCGCCGACGCACGGCAGCAGCAGCACCCCGCCCTTCACCAGCCGGTCCGGCGGCAGCATGTTCACCACCTCGGCCGCGCCCGGATAGCCGATCGGGCCGGTGTTGCGGATGAACAGGATGCTGTTCTCGTCGATCGGCAGCTTGGGATCGTTGATCCGGTGGTGGTAATCCTCCGGTCCCTCGAACACGATCGCCGTGCCCTCGAAGGCATCCCTGTCACCCTTGCGCTCGAGATATTTCTTGCGGAACTCGTCGGAGATCACCGACGTCTTCATGATCGCCGAGTCGAACAGGTTGCCGGACAGCACCGCGAAGCCGGCGTGGCCGAGCATCGGCTTGGCGTAGGTCTTGATCACCTCGCCGTCGGCCTTCGGCGCAGTCCGGATGTTCTGCGCCATCGTCTTGCCGCTGACCGTCATGACATCGCCGTGGATCTTCTTCCTGGCGAGCAGTTCCTTCATCACCGTCGGCACGCCGCCCGCACGATGGAATGCCTCGCCGAGATACTTGCCGGCCGGCATGCAGTTCACCAGCAGCGGGACGTCGTAACCGATCTTGTCCCAGTCCTTGTTCTCGAGCTTGACGCCGATGTGGCGTGCGATCGCGTTCACGTGCGGCGGGCAGTTCGTCGAGGCGCCGAGCGCACTTGCCGCCACGATCGCGTTCTCGAATGCCTTGCGGGTCAGGATGTCGGACGGCTTGAGGTCTTCCCACACCATGTCGACGATGCGCTTGCCGGTGGCGTAGGCCATCTGGCCGCGCTCGCGATAGGGGCCGGGGATCGCCGCACAGCCGGGCAGCGACATGCCAAGCGCCTCGGCCATGCTGTTCATCGACAGCGCGGTACCCATGGTGTTGCAGTGCCCGACGCTCGGGGCACTGCTGGCAACCCATTCGAGGAACTGCTGCAGGTCGATGCGCCCGGCCGCCAACTCCTGGCGCGCGTACCAGACGATCGTGCCGGAGCCCGCCAGGCCGCCGGCGAAATGGCCGTCGAGCATCGGGCCACCCGACAGCACGATCGCGGGGATGTTCACCGTGGCCGCGCCCATGATCATGGCCGGCGTGGTCTTGTCACAGCCGGTCGTCAGCACGACACCATCGAAGAAATAGCCGTAGAGGCATTCCACGAGGCTGAGATAGGCCAGGTTGCGGTCGAGTGAGGCCGTGGGGCGCTTGCCGGTCTCCTGGATCGGATGGACCGGGAACTCGATGGGAATGCCGCCGGCGTCGCGGATGCCGTCGCGCACCCGGCTCGCGAGATCGATGTGGTGGCGGTTGCAGGGCGAGAGGTCGCTGCCGGTCTGGGCGATGCCGATGATCGGCCGGCCACTGTGCAACTCGGCCAGGGTCAGGCCGAAGTTCATGTAGCGTTCGAGGTAGAGCGCCGCCATCGTCGGATCGCCCGGCGCATCGAACCACTCGCGGCTGCGCAGGCGGCGCTTCTTGTCGGCTTTCGCCATGTTCGTTCCTCCAGATTCCTTGCCCCGACCCTAGCATGCTACATCTGGAGCGATGAATACTTCTCCTGCCGCTGCCTCGCCCTCCATCGTCTCGTTGGGCGAACCCCTGATCGAATTCAACCGCCCGAAGGAAGGCGACGGCCGGACGTGGCTGCAGGGCTTCGGCGGCGATTCCCAGAACGCCGCGATCGCGGCGATCCGCCAGGGCGCCACGGCCGGCTACCTGACGAGCCTCGGCCAGGACTGGATGGGCGATGCCTTCCTCGATCTGTGGAAGGCCGAAGGACTCGACGCCTCGCGCGTCGAGCGCCATCCGACCGCCCCGACCGGTGTCAGCTTCGTCACGCACAGCGCGGCGGGCCACAAGTTCGATTACCTGCGCAAGAATTCGGCCGCCTCGCTGATGACGCCGCAGACCCTGGCGAAGGACTACATCGCCGGCGCCAGGTTCTTCCATCTCTCCGCCATCGGACAGGCGATCAGCGAGAGCGCGCGGGCGACCTGCGATGCCGCGATCGCGACGGCGCGCGCGGCGGGCGTGAAGGTCTCCTACGACACCAACCTGCGGCTCAGGCTCTGGGACCTCGACACGGCACGCCGCAAGATCGACGAGACGATCGCTCTCTGCGACATCGCCCTGCCCAGCCTCGACGATTCCCAGCAGCTTACCGGCCTCACCGAGGCCGATGCGATCGCCGACCATTACCTGAAGCTCGGCGCCCCCCTGGTTGCGCTCAAGATGGGGGCCGAGGGCTGCCTGATCGCGACACCCGCGGCCCGCCATCGCCTCGCGGCCCACCGCGTGCAGGCTGTCGATGCCACCGGCGCCGGTGACACGTTCGACGGCTCCTTCCTGGCGCGCCTGCTCGAGGGCGACGATCCCCGGACCGCCGCCCGTTATGCCAACGTCGCGGCCGCGCTCTCGACCTGCGGCTACGGCGCCGTCGGGCCGATCCCGCGCAAATCGGACGTGCTGGCCGTCCTCGAGCGCGGGTGACACGCGCGCAATTTTATTGCGCGTAGGGTGTGGCGAGAAATGAGAAGAATCCCGAGAAATGCCGATGCCATCGGCATCGAAGGTCTCTCACGGCCGTGAGAATCTCGATCGTTCGCCGCCCGGCAGCAGCGCGCGCAGGAAGCGCGCGAAGACCGTCACCTGCTGGGCGAGCCAGCCACGGCCGTTGTCGGCATCGATGCGGGCGTCGGCGACACCCGTCGGCCGGACCTTGCGGTCGTAGATCGCCGTGCCGAACAGGATGTCCCAGATCGGAAATACCGGCGCGAAGTTGTGATCGTGAATGTGGCGTTCGTCGTCGCTCGCCAGCGCGTGGTGCAGGCGATGGAAGCGCGGGCCTACGATCACCCATCCGAAGCCCTGATCGACGTTGGCGTGGCTCCAGCTCTCGATCAGGCGGCCAATGGTCAGGATCAGGACATAGTCGTCGGGCTGGACGCCCACGAACTGGGCAAACACGACCAGCACCAGCGTCACCAGCAGGTCGTCGACGATATGGTTGCGGTCGTCGGTCCACACCGTCACCTGGCGCTGGCTGTGATGCAGGCTGTGCAGCGCCCACCACCACGACAGCCGGTGCTGGGCGCGATGCACCCAGTAGGCCGCGAAGTCGTAGAGCGCGAAGTAGAGCAGGAACGTCACCAGCGCATGGTCGCGCAGCCACGGGATCAGGTGCTCGAGACGCGGCGGCGTGACCCCCAGGACGCGGACCTGGCGCTCGATCTCGGTGGTGATCGGATAGGCCACGATGAACACGATCAGGGGAATGACGCCCAGCTTGTTCAGCGCGGTGTATATCCGGTCGACGCCGACCAGCCGGCCGTCCGCCGGGTGATCGGGCGACCAGCGCCGCTCGAGCAGCCGCATGCCGAGCGCGATGACGGCGATCTGCACGACACCCAGCATGAAGAACTCGACGGCGTCGAAGGCCGGCTCGAACCACGACATCAGCCCGAAATGGAACAGGATCGGGCTGACGAGCGTCTCGAATATCCAGTTCTGGACGCCGATCCAGCCCTCGAGCAGCCCGCCCACCGCAGGTCCCTACTTGATCACGGGCTCGGTCGAGGCGGCGCGGATCGGCAATCCGGGGGCGACTGCATCGGCCTTCAGGATGAACACGCCGTGCGGCGACTTGCCGACCGGCACGCTGGCCACGACCTTCATCTGCGCGAGATCGACGACGGCGACGCGGCGCAGGAAGCGCTGCGTGATCCACATTTCCTTGCCGTCCGCCGTGATGTCCATGCAGTCAGGGCCGCCCGGCACGCGGATGGTGCCCGCGACGCGCATGTCCTGCGTGTCGATCATCGACACCGTGCCCTCGATGCGGTTGCTCAAGAACCAGTGACGGCCGTCTCCCCTGGGGAAGAACTGGTGGGCGCCCCTGCCCGTCTGCAGGCGGGCGACGACGGCGCCATCCTTCGGATCGAGCGTCACGACAGCGTCTTCTCCGGTGAGCGCGACCAGCAGCCGCTTGTTGTCCGGCAGCATCACCACGCCCGCCGGCGCCTTGCCGACCTCGGCGACCCACTTGATGGCCTGCGTCGCCAGGTCGAACGCCACGACGCGATTGCTCTGCTGCAGCGTGACGAACACCGCCTTCGACTCGGTGTCGAAGGAAAGATGGCTGGGCAGCCCATCCATGAAGATACGACCCGCCAGCTTGAAGCCGTCGGCACGATAGATGTCGATATGGTCGAGCCGGTAGGCGGCGGTGACGAACCACTTGCCGTCGGGACTGAAGCCCAGCTGGTAGGGATCGACAATGTCGCGCACGACGCGGCGCTGCATGCCGTTGGTGGTGTCGATGGCCACCAGGTCGTTGGTGACAGTGGAGGCCAGCAGCACTTCCTTCCCGTCTGGCGTGACCGCGAGATGATGCGGCTCGCGGCCCAGCGGCAGACGCGAAATCTCGAAGCGGGTCGCGCGGTCGACGATGCTGTAGGAGGCGTCTTCCGAATTGAGGACGAGCACCGACTCCGCGTGCACGGCGGTGCTCGCACTCATGCCGAGCGCCAACGCGACGATCACAAACCTGGACATTCTACAGAATTGCCAACCCCCAGCCCGGTCCGCAAAAAAGCACCTTTCCGGGGGGCGCGCTAGCGTCGTTTCATCCCGGCTGCTGCGGCTGCGAGCCGTTCGATCCGGGCCCAATCGCCCGCCGCCATGGCGTCCTTGGGCGCCACCCAGGACCCGCCGACGCAGGCCACGTTCGGAAGCGCCAGGTAGGCGGGCGCCGTCTCCGCGCCGATGCCGCCCGTGGGACAGAAGCGGAGGCCTGCCAGCGGGGCTCCCGCCGCCTTCAGCCAGCCAATGCCGCCCGAGGTGTCGGCCGGAAAGAACTTCAGCAATCGAAACCCCTGCTCCCTCAGGGCCATGGCCTCGGAGACCGTCTGGACGCCCGGCAGGAAGGCCATTCCCCTGGCCGCCACCGCCCGGGCCAGTTCCGGCGTGCAACCGGGGCTCACGCCGAACCGGGCGCCAGCCCGCTGGGCCGCCGCAAGCTGGGCGGCATCCAGCACGGTGCCTGCGCCGACGATGGCCTCGGGCACCTCGCCGGCGATCGCTTTCAGGGCCTCCAGGGCGCTGTCGGTCCGCAGCGTGATCTCGAGCACCGGCAGACCGCCCGCGACCAAGGCGCGGGCGAGCGGCACCGCGTCCGCCAACCGCTCGATGGTCAGAACCGGGATGACCGGCGCCCGCGCGGCGATCTCGGCGATCAGCACCGTTAGACGCTCCAGCCGCCGTCGATGACGTTGACGGTGCCCGTGGTGAACGAGGACTCGTCGCTCGCCAGGTAGACCGCCAGCGCCGAGATCTCCTCCGCCGAGCCGAAGCGGCCCGTCGGCTGGCGCTGCAGGAAGAATTGGCGGGCGTCGGCGCCGCCGCCCAGTCCCGAGATGCGCTCGTCGAGCGACGGCGTCTGCACAGTGCCGGGACAGATCGCGTTGCAGCGGATGCCCTTGCTCACATAGTCGACGGCCACCGACTTGGTGAGACCGACGACGGCGGCCTTGGTCGTACCGTAGACGAAGCGTAATGCCGCGCCCTTCACTGAAGAGGCCGCCGACGACATGTTGACGATCGAGCCGCCGCCCTTGGCCAGCATGCCCGGCAGGAACGCCTGGATCGTCCAGAACATGCTGCGGACGTTGAGATTGAAGCCGAACTGCCACTGCTCGTCCGTCGCCTCCAGCACGGTGCCGTGATGGACGAAGCCCGCGCAGTTGAACAGCACGTCGGCTGTGCCGACGTCCCTGGCGAAAGCGCCGATCGCGGCCTTGTCGAGCACGTCGAGCTTGCGGACCTCGATGCCTGCCACGCCGCCCAGCGCCTCGAGCTTGCCGGCGTCGAGATCCGTCGCCCAGACCGCGGCGCCCTCGCGCGCGAAGGCGCGGGCCGTGGCCGCGCCGATTCCCTGTCCCGCCGCCGTGACGACGCACACTTTGCCCTTCAGACGCATGATCTTCCCGCCTCTACTTGCTCGAGCCGCGTTCCTTGTAGAACTTTTCGGCGCCGGGATGGAGTGGAATGCCGATGCCCACCAGCGCGCTCGCGAGGCGGATCACCCGGCCCTTCACATGGCCGGAGTCCAGCAGCTTGCGGGTGTTCGAGTTCCACAACGCCGCCGTCACCTGGTAGATCAGCGCTTCGGGCTGCTTGATGGATGTCAGCCATAGCGCATGCACGCTCACGGTCTTCACGCGGCTCACGCCCTTGTAGGCCTCGTCGGGAATCTCGTCGGCCGTCAGGAATCCGTATTGCTTGATCAGGCGGTCGACCTCCGGCCCCTCGATCGGCACAAGGTCGATGCCGATCGTGGTGGCGAGATCGACGATCGAACTCTGCGGCCAGCCGCTGACGCTGAAGAACGCGTCGATCGTCCCGTCCTTCAGGGCGTCCGCCACATGCTGCGCCGGCAGGTACTGCGGCTTCAGATCCCGTTCGGCGACGCCGTAGGCGGCGAGGATCAATCGCGCGTCGACCAGGGTGCCCGATCCGGGCTCGTCGAGCGACACGCGCTTGCCCTTGAGGTCGCGCACTGAATTGATGCCCGATCCCTTGCGCACCACGAGGTGCAGGCTCTCGGGAAAGAGATTGGCGATCGCCCGCAGGCTGTCGACCCTGGGGCGCCCTTCATAGACGCCGGTGCCGCTGTAGGCCCAGTAGGCGATGTCGGACTGCACGAAGCCCGACTGCGCCGATCCGGCGGCGATGGCCGCCACGTTGGCGACCGAGCCGTTCGAGGCGACCGACGTAGCGACCAGCCCGGGCACGCCGCAGGAGCCGCCCTCGTCGCACAGCCGCGACCCCGGCGGGTTGGAAATCGCGTTGGCGATCAGGCCGCCGATCGGGAAATAGGTGCCGACCGTGCCCCCGGTCAGGATGCGGAAGAACGTGATGTCCTCCGCCCGCGACGGGATGGCGGCGAGGTTGCTGGCAAAACCGGCGGCGCCCGCGAGGCCCGCGGCGAAGGAGCGGCGGCCCAGCATCAGTTGACGCCGACGACGCGGCTCAGCGTCGGGCCGATCTCGGCGTGGACGACCATGTCGGCATCGCCGTCCTGGTCGGTCGGCTCGCGATTGACGATCACCAGCTTGGCGCCCTTGCGCTTGGCGATCTTGGGGAAGCCCGCCGCCGGATAGACCACCAGCGAGCTTCCGAGGACGATGAACAGGTCGCACCCCATCGTCTCGTCCTGGGCCCGTGCCATCTGGATCTCGGGCATGGCCTGGCCGAAGGAGATGGTCGCCGTCTTCACGATGCCGTCGCACTTGCTGCAAACGGGCAGCGTACCCTTGCCCTGGAAGGCTTTCTTGATCGGCCCGAGCTCATAGCGCTGGCCGCAATCGAGACAGGTGGCATAGGTCGTGTTGCCGTGCAGCTCGATGATCCTAGAGTCAGGCACGCCCGACCGCTGGTGCAGCCCGTCGATGTTCTGGGTGATGATCGCGCTCATCTTGCCCTGCTCGACCAGCTTGGCCAGCGCACGATGGCCGGCGTTGGGCTCGGCCTTCACCATGGTCTCGTCGGTCACGAACTTGCGGCGCCAGGCCTCGCGCCGCATCTCCTCCGACGACATGAAGTCGTCGAAGTAGATCGGCTGGTACTTGGTCCAGATACCGCCCGGCGAGCGGAAGTCTGGAATGCCCGATTCGGTCGAGATGCCGGCGCCGGTGAAGGCGACCATGCGTCTGGCTCCGGCGATCAGCTCGTGCAGCCGTTCAGTGTCGTCCATGGCGCGCTCCAGGTCATGGCCTAGGATAGCCAGCGTTTGCGCCGTTTGTAATGCTTGGTGTCGCGATAAGATTTCCGCGCGCCGCCCTCATTCAGCCCCAAATAGAATTCTTTGATGTCGGAATTCTCGCGCAGTTGGGCGGCGGTGCCCTCGAGCACGATGCGGCCGTTCTCCATCACGTAGCCATGCTCGGCGATGGCCAGCGCCAAGGTGGCGTTCTGCTCGACCAGCAGGACCGACAGCTTCTCCTTCTTCACCAGCCGTTCGACGATGCCGAAGATCTCCTCGACCAGCATGGGCGCCAGGCCGAGCGACGGCTCGTCGAGCAGCACCACCTTGGGCCGGCTCATCAGTGCCCGGCCGATCGCCAGCATCTGTTGTTCGCCGCCCGAGAGGTAGCCCGACTGCTGGTGCCGCCGCTCCTTGAGGCGCGGGAAGTAGGAATAGACGAGCTCGATGCCCTGCTTCACCAGCGCACCGTCACGCTGGACATGGCCGCCGGCGATCAGGTTCTCCTCACAGGTGAGCTGCTCGAACACGCGGCGGCCCTCGAAGACCTGAACGAGCCCCAGCCTGGCCACCTCGTGCGCGCGCATGCCGTCGACCCGCCTGTCGCCGAGCTGGATCGTGCCCTTGGTGACTTCGCCGCGCTCGGAGCGCAGCACGCCCGAGATCGCCTTCAGGGTCGTCGTCTTGCCGGCCCCGTTCGCGCCCAGCAGCGTGGTGATCGTGCCCTCGCCAACGTCGATCGACACGCCCTTGAGGACGAGGATGACCTTGTCGTAGACGACTTCGATGTTGTTGATCGTCAGCATGAATGAAACGGGCGACGCTCCTCGCGCGATGAGTGGCGCCGCCCGCTCCCCTTTCTTCAGGACTTGGACGCGTCGGCCGCGAGCTGCTTCTGGATCACGGCGCGGAAGCCCTGGAACCAGTCCTTCGACTTGACGAGCTTGCCGCCCTTAACGCTACAGACCTGGCACCAGCCGCCGCCTTCGTGATCAGCCGCTGTCAGCTCCATCGGCGGCACGAGGCCATCGAGGGTGAGGCCCTTGATGGATTCCATGCCCTTCTTGACCTCTTCCGGCGTCGGCACGCCGCCACCCTTGGCCTTGATGGCGTTGCGCACCGCCTCGACGTGCACCGCGGCGATGAAGACGCCGCGATTGTAGTAGACGGTCGAATCCATTTCCTTCGGCGCGGCCTTGCCTGCCGCCTTGTACATGGCCGCGATCTCCTTCAGCACCGGGAAATCCTTGCCGACGCCCGCGAACTGGATGGTGTTGTAGCCCTCGGCGACGCCCATGCCGCCGGCGGCGATGATGTCGGCCTCGGAGCCGCCCCACACGAAGGCGATGACCTTGCTCAGCGGATAGCCCTTGCCCTTCAGCTCCTTGATCGAGACCGACGGCGCCTTGCCGAACAGGTGGGTGACCACGAAGTCGGGCTTGAAGCGGCCGGTGATGTCGAGGATCTGCGCGCCCATCTCGAGGCCCGGTGCCGGAACCGCGAAGGTGCGCAGCTCGAAGCCCTCCGACTTCGCCAGATCCTCGAGGATCGGCAGCGGTTCCTTGCCCGCCGGGTTATCGTAGAAGAGATAGGCGATCTTCTTGCCCTTGAGGCTGCCGCCCAGCTTCTCCTTGGCGAACTCGATCGCCGCACCGGCCTGTGACCAGTAGCTGGCCGCGATCGGGAAGGTGTACGGGAAGCGCTTTCCATCGGCGGCATTGGCTGTGCCGAAACCCGGCGAGGTTCCGGCGATCTTGTCTTCCTCGAGCTTCTTGTTCAGCGCCGCGGTCTGCGGCGTGCCATAGAGGCCCTCGACGACCGCGCCGTCCTTCTTGAAGCGCTCGTGCGCCTCCATCGCCGGCGGCACCTTGTACTCGTTGTCGACCTCGATGACCTTGATCTTGTAGCCCTCGACCCCGCCCTTGCTGTTCACAAGATCGATGTAGTCGTGATAGCCCGGGCACAGGTAGACGCCGACGGTCGCGGTCGGTCCCGTGCGGTCGCACTGCAGTCCGAAGACCAGTTCCTTCTGCTGGGCGAAGGCCTCGCCCGCTCCAAACGCCAGGGTAGCGGTCGCGACCGCGAGCCCCAGCGTACTCTTCACGAACCTCATCATGGGTTCCTCCCTTTGCTTCGCCACACTGCGGCCCCACTCCTAGTAGGAGAAAGGCCAGACCCGGAAATAACTCCGGATATTCCGCCACAACCGATTGAGCCCTTCGGGCTCGACGATGAGAAAGACGATGATCAGCGCGCCGAACACGGCGAGCCTGGTGCCCGATATGACGTTGGCCAGCTCGGAATCGCTGAAGAACAGCGAACCGGCGCTCTCCAGGACGACCCGCAGCAGAATCGGCAGCATGGTCACGAAGATCGCGCCGAAGATCGTTCCCAGCACCGACCCCAATCCGCCGATGATGATCATCGCCAGATAGTCGATCGAGACGATGAGCTGGAACTGCTCATAGTTCGCGATGCCGAAGTAGTAGGTGTAGAGCACGCCGCAGACGCCCGCGTAGAACGAGGAGATCGCGAAGGCGAGCAGCTTGTAGCGATAGATGTCGATGCCGATGATCTCGGCGGCGATGTCCTGGTCGCGCACGGCCACGAACGCCCGCCCGATCCGGCTGCGCATCAGGTTGAGCGTCACCACGATGGCGAGCACGGCGAAGAACAGCAGGAAGAAGTAGAGCTGCGCCTGCGACTTGAGCACGTAGCCGAACAGCGTCGGGCGGTCGATCTGGAT
>Ga0105240_10007996_pt1 | contig 15236 bp, 18 predicted proteins | sample KBSC54metaG_FD_80426 | JGI IMG/M metagenome (GOLD analysis project Ga0105240, IMG submission 80426) | Corn rhizosphere microbial communities from Kellogg Biological Station, Michigan, USA - KBS C5-4 metaG | ecosystem: Host-associated > Plants > Roots > Rhizosphere > Soil | place: Michigan, USA... | reverse complement strand
GAGGCGTGCGTCAGCGGCTGATTGGGGTCGTAGCGGTCGACGATGTCGGCGATGGATCCGGACATGCGCTGCAGTACTCCACGTGATCGGGCGGGCAAGTTTTGGCGTTTTACCGCTTGCCGATTGCGTTGAGTATCCCGCAATCGGCGGGTTTCGCGATAGTCGCATGATGCTATGACAAAGTCATAGCTTTGGCGCCCCGAATCTGGCACTATCGCGCCGGATGCCTCGTCCGGCCGGTCAAGAAGCGGCGGGTGTCCGGGTCAATCGCCTTGCGGCAGGGTGTCGAGTCTTTTGGGAGGACGCGACATGGGCCGGACCGCACTGCAGGGCTTCACCCTCATCGAACTGATGATCGTGACCGCGATCATCGCAATTCTTACCGCCATTGCGCTTCCCGCATATCAGAGCTACGCGAAGCGTGCGCGGGTTTCCGAGTTGATCCTCGCGACCAGCGGCTGCCGGGTTGTCATCAGCGAGGTTTATCTGCTGACCCAGGGGCCGCGGGCTGCCAATAGCTGGGGCTGCGAGTCGTCGACGCCGACGACGCAATACGTCGCATCGATCGCCACCGATTCCGCCGGGGTGATCACCGTGACTTCGCAAATTGCCGGCGTATCCGGGGACATCACGCTGACGCCATACCGGGATGCCACGACTCCGTATACCGGTGCGAGCGCCGAGTTCGGTACGCAGATCTACAAGTGGGTCTGCGATGGAACGATCGTACCCGGCTTCCGGCCTGGTTCGTGCCGGTGAGAACGCTTGCGCGGAAAGCGTGCGTCCCACAGGATGAATCTGGGCACTTGATCGAGGTCCTTTCGGTGTGTAAGTATGTCGGAGGCGCAGGCCTTGATCGCTCTCGTGCCGGGCAAAAAAGTGCTTCTGCTTGCGGGGGACTGCAACCGGATCCGTCTATAGACGATGAAGCCAGACTTGATGAATGCACGGCGATTCTGCGTTGTTGTAGTGCTGATAGGCCTATGGTTGAGCGCCGTTGCGCAAACGACGCGATCCGATGTCGCGCCCGCCGTTTCCACCAGGGTGATCACGCTGGGGACGCAGGGCGGACCGGTGCCCGGTCGGCGCGCACAGCCAGCAAATGCAGTCGTCGTTGGAGACCGCATTTACCTCGTCGACGCTGGCAACGGCGTGGTCCGCCAACTTGTGCTTGCTCACCTCGATTACCGCCGCGTCGATCATATTTTTGTCACGCACAACCACGACGATCACAACGCGGATTGGGGAACGCTGATGGGCGTGCAATGGAGCACCGGGCGCACAACGCCGGTGCACGTGTACGGACCAAAGGGGACCGAGTCGATGCTAAAGGGCTTCCTGCAGTATTTCGAGCCGAACGCACAGATTCGGCGCGCCGAGGTCGGCCGATCCAACCCGCCCGGCGATCTGTTTCGGGCACATGAGATAACGACGGGCGGGCTGGTGTATCAAGACGATCTGGTCAGGGTCAAGGCAAGCGAGGTCTGTCATTATCACTTCGATCCGGCGTCGCCCCCCGAAGGCGGTCCGCACAAGTCATTCGCGTTCCGCTTCGAAACGCCGGACAAAGTGGTCGTCTTCAGCGGCGACACCGGCAAGTGCGCCGACTTCGCCGACTTTGCACGCGGTGCTGATCTGCTCATCCATGAGGTCGTCAGTCTGCCGCTGATCTCCGAGAGCCTGCGGAAATTGATCGCATCGCAGCGCGGCAAAGTGCCTCCAGAGGTGTTCGATAACCTCATGCGGCATATGACCCAGGACCACACCGTGCCCGAGGACATCGGCAAGCTCGCTACCGCGGCAGGCGTCAAGAAAGTCGTGCTGTCGCACTTCGTGCCGGGTGACGCTTCCGATCCGGACGATGCGTATGTCGATGGCGTGAAGAGGTACTTCTCGGGACCCGTGGTTGCTGCGCAAGACCTGATGGAGTTCTGATGCAACCCGGTGATTTGCTGGCGCCCCCGACACGAATCGAACGTGCGACCCTCCCCTTAGGAGGGGGATGCTCTATCCACTGAGCTACGGGGGCGCGGGTGTCGCCGATTCTATCTCAGGCCACCCTGGCCGACGGCATCGCAACTTCGCTCATTTCTCCGCGATCGGCAACGCGCTGGTCTGCTTCAATTCCTCGAGGCTCACCATCGATGTCGTATTGGTGATGTCGAACAGCTTCGTCAACCGCTCCATCAGGAACCCGGAAAACGCCTTCAGGTCGGGCGCGACGACCTTCAGCAGGTAATCCGCCTCGCCGGTCACCGTATGGCACTCCTGGATTTCCGGGATGCCGGCGATCGCGTGCTGGAATCTCTGCGGCTGCTTGTACGGGCCGTTGGCGATCGTGACGCTGACGAAGGCGGTCACGGTGAAACCGAGCTTGCCGGCGTCGAGCTCCGCGACGTATTTGCGGACGAGGCCTGTCTCTTCCAGGCGCTTTTGCCGCCGGTAACACTGTGCAGGCGAGAGATGCACGCGCTCGGCCAGCTCGACATTGGTCGCACGGCCGTTGCGCTGCAATTCCGCCAGGATTTTGCGGTCGATAACGTCGAGTTCGATAGATTGCACGATTAATGCACCAATAGGTTATATAGTGCATCAAGAATACAATAAGTAGCCATAGATAGCACTGTTTGCAAGAATATTTCGGATGAAATTCGCTAAACTTGTATCGCAAGTGCTCGCGACTGTAGCACCGACAATTCAAGAAAAGTGAGGCCATCATGAACGCTCCGATCCATCCGTTGATCACGCTGGAAAACATCCATGCGGCGGCGAATTACCATCCGCTCCCGGTCGTCCTGTCGAAGGGCGAGGGCGTGTGGCTATGGGACGACGCCGGCAATCGTTATCTCGACATGATGTCGGCGTATTCCGCCGTCAGCTTCGGCCATGGCAACCCGGTGTTGCTGCGCGCGCTGGTCGAGCAGGCATCGCGGCTGGCGGTGACCTCGCGCGCGTTCCACACCGATCGCCTCGGGCCTTTCCTTGCGCGACTCTGCGAAGTGACCGGGCTCGACCAGGCGCTGCCGATGAACACCGGCGCAGAAGCCGTCGAGACCGCGATCAAGGCGGCCCGCAAATGGGCATACAAGGTCAAGGGCGTGGCGGCGGACCGTGCCGAGATCATCGTCTGCGCCGGCAACTTCGCCGGGCGCACGACGACGATCGTCGGCTTCTCGTCCGAAGCGCAGTATCGCGACGGCTTCGGCCCGTTCGCCGGCGGCTTCGTATCGGTGCCGTTCGGCGACTACGATGCGCTGGCGGCCGCGATCACGCCGAACACCGCGGCGTTCCTCGTCGAGCCGGTACAAGGCGAAGCCGGGATCATCGTCCCACCGCGGGGTTACCTGGCGCGATGCGCGGCGCTGTGCCGCAAGCACAACGTCCTGATGATCTGCGACGAAGTGCAGACCGGGATGGGCCGCACCGGATCGAACTTCGCATTCCAGCAGGAAGGCTTCATCCCGGACGGACTGACGCTCGGCAAGGCGCTGGGTGGCGGATTCCTGCCGGTGTCGGCGTTCGTCGCGACACGCAAGGTGATGAGTGTGTTCCGGCCCGGCGACCACGGCAGCACGTTCGGCGGCAATCCGCTGGCTGCGGCCGTCGGCCTGGCGGCGATCGACTATCTGGTCGATCACGATCTGGCCGCGCGCTCGGCCGTGCTCGGCGATTATCTGCTCGACGAATTGCGCAAGCTGAAGAGCCCGCTCGTCACCGATGTCCGCGGCAAGGGATTGTTCGTCGGCGTCGAGGTCGATCCGTCGCGGGTCACCGCGCGCGCTGTGTGCGAGGAGATGCTGCGGCACGGCGTGCTGTCGAAGGATACGCATGGGACGGTGATCCGCTTCGCGCCGCCGTTGACGATCACGAAGGATCAGATCGATGTCGGCGTCAAGGCGCTCGGAGCTGCGCTGCGTTCGATCGAGGCTACGGGTTGAGCGTGAATTGCGGCGTGTGGCGGATCAATGGGGTCGGAGCCCGTTGATCTTCGCCGCCTCGCTCTGCCATCGCCGCGCGGCGATCAACGGGATCCGACCCCATTGATCATTCCCGCCGCTACCATGCGCCGCAGGACGGGTCGGAGGTTGAGGCCGGTCTCGTCGTGCAAGAGGCGCGCGCGCTCGCGCAGATCGGGCAGCGTCATGTCGACGTCGGCGGATCGAAGCCCGAATGCGATCACGTTGCCCATCTCGCCCGGCGGCAAGGCGACGATGTTCCCCGCGAAGCCTTCCTCCACGCGACGCAACGCCGCATCGAAGCCGCGCCGGTTGCCGAACAGGTTGGTGGCCATCACGCCGCAGTGCGCCAGCCGCGCGCGGCAGTTGCGATAGAACGGGACCGAATCGAGCGCGCCGACGCGCGCACGGTGATCGAAGCCGTCGACCAGCACCAGGTCGTATTGCGCCGGCGTCTCGCGGATGAAGCGGCTGCCGTCGGCGATCTCGATCGGAATCCTCGCGCTGTCGCGCGGCAGCGCGAAATTTTCCGCGGCGAACGCGGGCATCCGCGGATCGATCTCGACGACATGCAGCACCGTCTGCAGCAGGTTGCGATACAGGAACTTGACCAGCGAGCCGGCGCCCAGCCCGATCAACAGCACTTCGCGCGGCCACTCGTTCCAGTCGCGCCACAGCAGGCAGGTCAGCATCTCGCGCGTGTATTCGAGCTCGAGCGCATCGGGCTTGCGCAGGCGCATCGCGCCTTGCACCCAGTCGGAGCCGAAGTGCAGGAAGCGCACGCCGGCTTCCTCGCTGATCTCGATCGAATGCGGATGCTTGCTGCGTGGCATGTGGTTCCTCGTGTCGTCCCCGCGCAGTCTTACAATTCGCCGATGACCATTCCGAACGCGCAGCGATGATACCGTGGCTCCGGAACGACGATCCGTTCCCGCCGATCACGACCGCGCTCGACGATCCCAACGGGCTCCTCGCCGCGGGCGACGACTTGTCGCCGGCGAGGCTGCTCGCTGCCTATCGCAACGGAATCTTTCCCTGGTACAACGCCGGCCAGCCGGTTCTCTGGTGGAGCCCGGACCCGCGGATGGTGCTCCATACCGCAGAGCTTCGCGTGTCGCGCTCGCTGGCCAAGGCTGTCCGGCAGCAGGTGTTCGAGGTGCGCGTCGATACCGCATTCGACGCGGTGATGCGCGCCTGCGCCGAGCCGCGGCCGGAGCAGGGCGGCACCTGGATCACCGACGACGTGCTCGCCGCATATGGGCGGCTGTTCCGCGCCGGATACGCCCATTCGGTCGAGAGCTGGCGGGACGGCGAGCTGGTCGGCGGGCTTTACGGCGTGTCGATCGGCCGGATGTTCTTCGGCGAGTCGATGTTCGCCCGCGCGACCGATGCGTCGAAGGTCGCGCTGGTCCACCTGGTGCGCCAGTTGCGCGACTGGGATTTCCCGCTGATCGATTGCCAGCAGGAGACCGGGCATCTGGCGTCGCTCGGCGCCCGCCCGATCCCGCGGCAGGTGTTTGCGGAAGCCCTCGGGCGCTTGATACACTGTTCTCCACCTGTACCATTGCCGAATCGCTGGACGTTTCGACCCGACTCTTCGTGACCAAGCTGAACGACCTTCCGCTGACCGTATTGCAGTTCTATGCGACGGCGCCCTATCCGTGTAGCTATCTGCCGCACCGTGCGGCGCGCTCGCAGGTCGCCACGCCGAGCCACCTGATCGACACGCGCGTCTACAGCGAGCTCGTCCGGCTGGGCTTCCGCCGCAGCGGAGCGTTCACGTATCGACCCTATTGCGATCGCTGTCGCGAATGCGTGCCGGTGCGCGTGCCGGTCGGCGAATTCGCGCCGAACCGGAACCAGCGCCGCGCGTTGCGCCGGCACAACAGGCTGCTCGCCATCGACCGCGAGTTGCGCTTCGATCCCGAGCACTATGCGCTGTACCTGGCATACCAGCGGACGCGGCACGCAGGCGGCGGCATGGACCAGGACAGCCGCGAGCAGTACCAGCATTTCCTGCTCCACAGCAATATCCGCACGCGGCTGATCGAATTCCGCGAACAGGGGGTGCTGCGGATGGTCAGCCTGGTCGACGAGCTCGAAGACGGGCTCTCGTCGGTCTACACGTTCTACGATCCCGAAGTGCGCGGGGCCAGCTACGGCACTTTCAACATCCTGTGGCAGATCGCGAAATGCCGCGACTATCGCCTGCCTTATCTGTACCTGGGCTACTGGATCGCCGGCAGCCCGAAGATGTCGTACAAGTCCAACTTCCGCCCGCTCGAGACGCTGATCGACGGCCAGTGGTCCCGGCTCGATCCGGCGTCCGGCCTGGCCTGCCACGCATTGACTGACTGAGCCGGGGCGCTCAGCGCGCTGCCGGTGCGCTTGCGTTCTGGGCGACGACGGTTCCAGCCAGATCCATCAGTCCCGGTCCCGCGTCGCGTCCGCCGAGCAGGGCGACGCCCTCGAACAGCAGGGCGGAGACGATGATCGCTGCGACGGCTGCGACGATGCGCGGCGCGCGGGACGAAACGAATTGCGGGTTGCGGGCGCGGATTGCGGATCGGGTCGTGGCGTTCATTTTCGTTCTCCTGAGCTCGGGGTTGGGTGGTAACGCTGTGTTGCTCAGCGTTGCGGATTCGTTCCATCGGCTTGTGCGACGCCGATGCTGCTTTGCTGCGGACGGTCACCCATCGAAGCGACGGCCTGGAACAGGCTGAGGGACACGACGGCGGCGGCGATCAGGGCAACGGCGCGGGCTTGGTTCGATCGGGTCCTGGCGTTCATTTCGTTCTCCCTCGGTTGGGTGGGTTTGCGGCGTGTTGCGTTGGATTGGACTTTCCGCTTAATCGGGTCGCCGGTCCTTTAGCGTCCTGAAAGAACGCCTTAAACGTTCTTAAACGTTGGCCTTACGCTCGAAAGACGGTCCTCATGAAAATCAGAATTCGTGTAGATTTTTCGGCTGGCGCGCGGCGAGGCTGCACCGGCCGCGCTCGAAAAACAGGAGGAGGCACGCCGCAAGCGGGCGCCTGACGATGCGGTACGCCGAATATCTGCCGGACCCGAGGCTGCGCAGACTCGTCCACTGCTATTGGGTATTCGAGTCGGAAGCAGGCAGCGCCGCGCGTCCGGACGAGACGATCGTTCCGGACGGTCATCCGGAATTGATCTTTCACTATCGCGACAGCTTTTCCGAAGTGATTGCGCACGGGCGAGGTGAAATCGTCGATCGCCAACCCGCGAGCTTGTTCGCCGGGCAGCTCACGCGACCGCTGGTGCTCCGCGGCAACGGCGCTGCCGGGATGATCGGTGTCCGCTTCCAGCCGTGGGGGGCACGCCTGCTGCTCGGCGTTCCGATGACCGAGACGACCGACCGGTGGATCGCGCAGCGCGACCTGCCCGGACGCTGGCTGGGCGGCGTCGACGATACGATTTGCGAGGCTGGAGGCGATCGGGAACGAATCGCTGCGATCGAAAGGGCGCTGCTGGCGCGCCTCGTGCTGCGCGCGCCGCGGGTGGACGAGATTGTCGTCGCCTGTGTCGAGGCGATGCGCAATCCGCCGGAACCGGTGCGGCTCGACGCCATGAGCCTGCGCTTCGGTCTCAGCGCCAGGCAGCTCGAGCGCCGATTCAACGACAGCGTCGGGATGTCACCGAAGCTGCTGGCATCGGTCCTGCGTTTCCGGGCGCTGTTCGACGCCTTGTCGGCGACGCCGCGATCGCCGTGGCTCGCAGCGGCAATCGATTCGGGATACTTCGACCAGGCGCATATGATTCGCGATTTCCGCCGGTTCGCCGGCGCGCCGCCACAGTCGTTCCTGCGCTCGCTGTCCGGACTCTCGGCTGCGCTGGTCAGCGCGGAGAATCGATAGTCTTGCAATGCCGTCCGCTGTCGGGTTCGTACAATACCCGTGCGTTCGGGCTGCGTACTCTTCGGGCGTCGCCGGACCATGCTGGCCGGACGTTCAAGCGAGGGAGCCAGATGAACAGATTGATCGAAGTCGGAGCGCTCGCGGCGCTGGCTGTATGCGCCGCGGCGCCGCTGCGGGCGCAGGAACTGGACAAGCTTGGCTTCATGACGGGCCACTGGATACAAAAGACCGACAAGGAGGAAGTGCAGGAGAACTGGCTCGGCCCGCGTGGAAACCTGATGGTTGCCACGAACCTGACCATGACGGCCGGCCGCGGACCATCGTTCGAGTTCCTGCGCATCGGCGTCAAGGACGGCAAGGTCATCTACTTCGCGAGCCCCGGCGGGCGTCCGGCGAGCGAATTCCCCGCAACGGCAATCACCGGGAATTCAGTCGTGTTCGAAAACCTCGCGCGCGACTTCCCGCAGCGCGTGATGTATCGCCGCGACGGCGATGCCCTGATCGCGCGGATCGAGGGCAAGCTGCAGGGAAAGGATGCGAGCGAAGAGTGGCGCTTCACCCGCACCCCCTGAAAAACAGGGACAGACCACGTTTTTCCGGAAATCGGGGACAGACCACGTTTTCCGGAAAAACGTGGTCTGTCCCTGTTTTTGCAGCCGTTACAATGTCGTGGGCCGATGGGGCCGGATTTGCGACGGGATTCTTGTGAGCAGGGTATTCAATTTCAGTGCGGGGCCGGCGGTGTTGCCGGAGGAGGTGCTGCAGCAGGCGCGTGACGAGATGATGGACTGGCACGGCAGCGGCATGTGCGTGATGGAGATGAGTCATCGCGGAAAGGAATTCATCTCGATCGCCGACCAGGCCGAAGCGGATCTGCGTGATCTGCTCGCGATCCCGGACAGCTATTCTGTGCTCTTTCTCCAGGGTGGCGCGATCGCCGAGAACGCGATCGTGCCGATGAACCTGCTGCGCGGAAAGACGAAGGCCGATTACGTCAACACGGGCGAGTGGTCGAAGAAGTCGATCAAGGAGGCGAAGAAGTTCTGCACCGTGAACGTCGCCGCCAGTTCCGAAGACAAGGACTTCACCTACATTCCCGAACAATCGTCGTGGAAGCTGTCCCCCGACGCGGCGTATGTCCACATCTGCTCGAACGAGACCATCGGCGGCATCGAATACCAGTGGACGCCCGATACCGGCGACGTGCCGCTGGTGTCGGACGCGTCGTCGCACATCCTGTCGCGGCCGGTCGACATCGCGAAGTACGGGCTGATCTACGGCGGCGCGCAGAAGAACGCCGGCCCGGCCGGACTGACGCTCGTAATCGTCCGCAACGACCTGATGGGCCACGCGATGCCGATGACGCCCTCGGCGTTCGACTTCAAGCTGCAGGCGGATGCCGATTCGATGTTCAACACGCCGCCGACCTACGCGATCTACATCGCGGGCCTCGTCTTCCAGTGGCTGAAGAAGCAGGGCGGGCTCGCGGCGATCGAAAAGAAGAACATCGCGAAGGCGAAGATCCTCTACGACTACCTCGACCAGAGCAAATTTTTCCGCAGCCCGGTGCGCAGGCAGGACCGCTCGCGGATGAACGTCCCGTTCAAGCTCGCCGACGAGGCGCAGGACGACGCATTCCTCAAGGCGGCGAAGGACGCCGGGATGGTCCAGCTGAAGGGGCATCGCTCGGTCGGCGGCATGCGCGCATCGATCTACAACGCGATGCCGATCGAAGGCGTGCAACGGCTGGTTGAAGTGATGCGCGATTTCGAGGCGAAGCACGGATGATCGCGACGGCGAAGTCGCAGTACAAGATCCTGCTCCTGAACCAGATTTCCAGCGTCGGGCTGAAGCGGTTGCCGCACGAGCGGTATGCATGCGGCAAGGACGTCGACAATCCGGACGCGGTGCTCGTGCGCTCGCAGGACATGCACCAGATGGCGATCCCGCAAAGCGTCCGGGCAATCGGCCGCGCAGGGGCCGGGACCAACAACATTCCGGTCAAGGACATGAACGGACGCGGCGTGCCGGTGTTCAATGCGCCAGGCGCGAACGCGAACGCGGTGAAGGAACTGGTGCTGGCCGGACTGCTGCTCGCCGTGCGCAACCTCGTGCCGGCGCTGCAATTCGTCGATGCGCTGAAGGGCGACGACAAGTCGCTGCACCAGCAGATCGAGGAAGGCAAGAAGCAGTTCGCCGGCGTCGAGCTGCCCCATCACACTTTGGGCATCATCGGACTCGGCAAGATCGGCAGCCTGGTCGCCGACGCGGCGATCAAGCTCGGGATGAACGTGCTCGGCTACGATCCGGAGATCACCGTCGATGCCGCGTGGAGCCTGCCCTCGCAGGTGAAGAAAGCGCATAGCGTCGAGGAGGTGCTCCGGCACAGCCACTTCGTCACGCTGCACATTCCGCTGCTCGACAAGACGCGCAACCTGATCGACGCCAGGGCCATCGAGGCGATGCGGCCCGGCGCGGTGCTGCTCAATTTCTCGCGCGACGGCATCGTCGACGATGCGGCGGTGGCCGCGGCGCTGGCGTCGAACAAGCTGAAGAATTACGTGTGCGATTTTCCGAGCAACGCGCTGCGCGAGTTCGGCCGCAACGGCCGCGTCATCGCGCTTCCGCACCTGGGCGCGTCGACGCGCGAGGCGGAGGACAATTCGGCGGTGATGGTCGTCGAGCAGCTGCGCGATTACCTCGAGCACGGCAACATCCGCAACGCGGTGAACTTTCCGGAAGTCGTGATGGCCCGCGAGGCGCCGTACCGGCTGGCGATCGCCAACGCGAACGTGCCGAACATGCTGGGCCAGATCTCGACGACGATGGCGCAGGCGAAGCTGAACATCCACAACATGCTGAACAAATCGCGCGGCGAGATGGCCTATACGCTGGTCGACGTCGACAGCAAGGTGCCGCGCGGCGTCTGCGAAAAACTGATGGCGATCGGCGGCGTGCTCGCAGTGCGCTACATCCCGGTCGCGGATTGAAACGCGGGGCGATCATGAGCGACTCGATCAACGATCGGCGAATCCGCCGGCAACTGCTTCTGGGGGCCTCGGGAGCCTTCGGGCTCGCGGCGCTGACGGCATCGTGGCGCGCGCTGGCAGCGACGCTGCTGCGCACGCCGCCACAGACCGAGGGACCGTTCTATCCGCTGCAACGGCCGGCCGGAATCGACAACGACCTGGTCCATGTCGCAGGGCAAAGCGGCGTGGCTTCAGGAGAGCTGGCCAGCGTCGGCGGCCAGGTGCTCGATACCGCGGGCCGGCCGCTTTCCGGCGTATTGGTCGAAATCTGGCAGGCGAATGCGTATGGCCGGTACAACGACACCCGCGATTCGTCCCCGCAGCCGATCGACCCCCGCTTCAAGGGCTATGGAACCTGCCTGACCGATGCCGACGGCGCCTACTCGTTCCACACGATCAAGCCGGTCGCCTACACCGGACGCGCGCCGCACATCCATTTCGCGCTGGCGGGAAGCGCGCTGCCCCGGTTCGTCACGCAGATGTATGTCGATGGCGCGCCGGAGAACAGCCGCGACTTCGTGCTGCGCGGACTCGCTCCGGCGGAGCGCAGGCGCGTGATCGTCGCGCTCGACAAAGCTACCGACAAGGCCGACGCCGCATGGCGCGCGAAATTCGACATCGTCGTCGACCGGCGCAGCTGAGCTCGGTGGCGGAAGCGCCTGCTTCGTCGGGATCCGTGACTGCGCCGGAACATCGATGTTGTCCTCGGAAGCCCGGAGACGTCGACAGGTCATGACGCTGCGCATCGCGGTCATGGGAGTCGGCGGGATCGGCGGCTGCATCGGCGGGCGCCTCGCCGAATCCGGCGCCGACGTGCTCTTCATCGCGCGCGGCGCTCACCTGGAAGCGCTCCGATCGCGCGGATTGCGATTGACCAGCGTGCTGGGAGACCTGCACCTGACCGGCATTGCTGCCCGTTCCGATGCGAGCGGAGAACGTCCGGCCGACTTCGTGATTTTTGCAGTGAAAGGGCCGCAGACCCGCGCGGCCGCCGATGCGATCACGCCGCTCGTGGGGCCCGATACCGCCATCATTACGTTCCAGAATGGCGTCGAGGGCGTCGACATCCTGCAGCAGCGCTTCGGTGTGCGCGCGGTGATGCCGGGCGTCACCTACATCGCGGCGGTGATCGGTGGGCCGGGCCACATCGTGCACGTGGGATCGGGCAACCGCTCGCTCATCGGCGAAGCGGACGGAACGTCATCCGCGCGCGGACGCGCATTTTGCGAACTGGCCTGCGCCGCCGGACTCGGGATGCAGTTCGTCGACAACATCGTCGCAGAGCTGTGGGGCAAGTTCGCGCTGCTCGCGCCGTTCACCGGCATTGCCTGCATGTCGCGGCTGCCGGTCGACGTCTGGATTCGCGAGCCGCAAATGGTCGAGCTCTTCCTCGAAGGCATGCGCGAAATCTTCGCGATCGCGCGGCAGAAAGGCATCACGCTCGACGAGGACGCGATCGTCAGGCGCAGCCTCGAATTCATGCGTACGCTGGCGCCAGGATGGAAAGGGTCGATGCTGAACGATCTGGATGCCGGCAGGCAGATCGAGCTCGACAGCCTGTCAGGTTATGCGCACCGCGCGGGCAAGGCGCTCGGCGTGCCGACGCCATTTCACAGCACCGCATATCGGGCACTGTGCCGTTACGCATGAGCGCGCCGGGCCGCTCCCAAGCGCCGATCTTGCCAAGTGAGGTCCCGCAGCGCGTAGCGCGGAGGGTAGTCCAATGAGCGCGCCGGGCTTGCCGGGCGCCGGTCAGCGGCTGCAGGCAGCGCCGCCCAGCACGCAGAACTTCGCGCAGTGCGGATGATTGAGCGGCACCGCGCCGCTCGCTTCCTGCAATGTGTGCCCGAGCTCGAACTGGCTGTCGTAAGGCAGCAGTGTGCAGGCGAGCACTGCCGGCTTGTCCGCATCGTTGCGCTTGACCACCATCCGTGACGACGAGCACATCACGTCGTCCGGCGATTTGTGCAGGATGCCCCAGCAGGCTTCGGTGATCTCAGGGACGTCGACCCGCGCGTCCATTTCGGGAAAGACCATCAGCCGCACCGGATCGCCAGCATCGATCGGTATCCGGTGGGCGGCAAAGAGGCGCCCGAATCCGGACCGCATTTCGGCTTCCGATTCGCCGGACAATCTGCGGGTTGCGACATCGATCCGGAAGCCATTCGCGGCGAGCCATTCGAGACCCTCGAGCGTCGGCTTCCAGCTGCGCTTTCCGCGCTCTTGCTCGTGGACCGCCTGGCCATAATGGTCGACCGAAACGCGCAGCGTCAGCCGCTCTGCGAACCGGTCGCGCAAGGCGAGCAGCCTCGTCTTGCACTTCGCCATCGGTTTCATCGCATTGGTGAGCACCAGCGCTTCGAAGCCGCGCCCGAGCGCATCCTCGAGCATGTCGGGCAGGGCGGGATTCATGAACGGCTCGCCGCCGGTGAAGCCGATCACGCGCGTCGGCAGCCGTTCGCGCTCGATCTCGTCGAGGTAAGCGGCGACTTCCGCGGCCGAAATCCAGGTCAGCCGATCGTTCTTCGGCGACGATTCGATGTAGCAGTGCTCGCACGTCAGGTTGCACAGCGTGCCGGTGTTGATCCACAGCGTTTCCAGCGCGCGCAGCGCCACGCGCGCGCGGCGCTCGCCCGTTGCGGTAAACAACGGGTCGCGGAATTTGCGCTGGTCGAGAAAGATGATCGAACGGGTTGAATCGTCAGGCATCGTGCAATGCAATGAACATGGGCAAAGGGCTATTGTATCGCCCCGGGCGAAGCGTGGAATCGCCCGATGCCGTTTGTCGGACAGCCGCCCGGTTTCTTACAGCCGGATCGCTCAGCGCGTCACTTTGCGGTCCACATGCAGCACCATTCCGTTACGGACGGTCACGACGGTGGTCGTTTGCGGATCGTCGTCGGCCGGGAGGTAGATCCATTGCCGGCTGCCGTTCCGGTCCGGCTTGCCGGCGGCCGAAACCGGATAGTCGACCTGGTCCGGCGTCCCGAATTTTCGCCGGACTTCGGCTGCATGCATGCCGGTGCGGATGAAGCGCCGGTCGCCTGCATTGAGCACCTTGCGGGCCTTGGCCTTGGTCTTGCCGGCCGTTGGCGGCTCCGGCATCCGCGCTTCCTCGGGTGGCGGCCGCGACGCTTTTTCGATCTGTTGCTTCGTGGCGAACCGAAACCCGCGGTTCGGCGTTGCATCGACCGGGACGCCGGGCGCGCCGTTGTCGCAACTCTTGTCCTGGTAGCTCACGCGTCCGTCCGGGCCGATGCAACGGATGACGCTTGCCGAAGCGGGCAGGAGCCATAAAGTTGCGCAAACTACGAACGGCAGCGCCCGGCACAACGCAACGAAATGGTGGAATGGGCGAGGCTTCGTCATCGGCACAGCTTGCAGACGCCGCCTCGGCCCGTCAATCCCCAATCGGCCGAACCGACCCGATCATGGCGGATAGCCGCCTGTTTTGCAGGCGGACGTATCCATCCGGTTCGCAAACGGCAACAGCAATTTGATTCACGCACTTGATTCGATTGCAAAAGTGGGTAAGGATACGGTCTGTCCTACAACAAACGACAGGGAACAGGCGGAGTAGTCACGGAGCTTTCGATGCTGCAGATTCTAAAACTCACGGTTTCAGGTCTCCCCCAGGAGTGGCTGAGCCTCGAAGAAGCGGTTCTCTACTACGCGACCGGGCAGGTCTTGTGGGAGGCCGGGTCGGAGATCGCCACGCTGCATGGCGGACACAACGCGAAGAGCGGGATGCGCTCCGAAGTGACGGTCAATTCGATCATCGGCGTCAACGGCATGGGGCGGGTCAACCCGTTCGACATCGTTCCCAGCCTGTCGAATTCGAAGCTCTTCCAGCGCGACCGCGGCATCTGCGGCTACTGCGGCGACCAGTTTCACAACAGTGCGCTGGAGCGCGAGCACATCATCCCGTTGTCGCGCGGCGGCGGTGACGGCTGGATGAACGTCGTTTCCTCGTGCCGGCCATGCAACCAGCGCAAGGGCGCGCGGTTGCCCGAAGAGGCCGCGATGCCGCTCATCTATGCGCCGTACATCCCGTCGCTGTGGGAGGACATGATCCTGCGCAACCGGACAATCCTGTCCGACCAGATGGCGTTTCTCGCGGCGAACCTGCCGCGAGGCAGCCGGCTGCACGGCTGAGCGCGGCCCGGCCGCACTCGGGCGCGCGGGAACCCTGCTGATGCGACACGCGCGAATCCGTCCCGCCGGGCACGCCGAGGCTGTGTTTCTGCGCCTGGAAGCGGCGCGTGTCGACGGATTTTCGGGATTCGACGCGATTCCTGCCGATGGCTGGCTGCCGCCGAACTCGGGGATGGTCTATGGCGTGATCCTGAACGATCGCGCGTCGATCGAAACCTACG
>Ga0105240_10007995_pt1 | contig 15236 bp, 15 predicted proteins | sample KBSC54metaG_FD_80426 | JGI IMG/M metagenome (GOLD analysis project Ga0105240, IMG submission 80426) | Corn rhizosphere microbial communities from Kellogg Biological Station, Michigan, USA - KBS C5-4 metaG | ecosystem: Host-associated > Plants > Roots > Rhizosphere > Soil | place: Michigan, USA... | reverse complement strand
TGACGGGGACGTTGTGCTCCTTTGCGTATGCAATCGCGTCCTCACGACTGCGAATGTCCCACTCACGCCATGGAGCAATGACCGGAAGGTCCGGAGCGAACGCCGCGTAAGTGAGCTCGAATCGAACCTGGTCGTTGCCTTTGCCCGTGCATCCGTGAGCCAGCGCATCAGCACCGATCCGTCGCGCGACTTCAACCTGGCGCCGCGCAAGGAGCGGGCGGCCCATGGATGTGCCGAGGAGATACTTGCGCCCGTAAATGGCGCCGGCGCGCAGGGTGGGCCAGATGAAATCGGTGACAAACTCGTCACGGAGGTCTTCGATGTAGCATTCGTCCGCGCCGGAGGCGATCGCCTTCTCGCGAACGCCTTCCAGCTCATCTCCCTGACCGATGTCACCGGCGACGCAGACGATTCGCGCGTCGTAGTGTTCTTTGAGCCACGGGACGATGATCGATGTATCAAGCCCGCCGGAATAGGCGAGGACGATTGTCTGGGTCATAGGGCCTCTAAATAACTATTCATAGATAACGTATATTTAATCATATCCTCGAAATGCGTCAATGCCGGCGGGTTCGTTATGCCCTCGCCTCGCGTCGCGGAAAGTGGTATCGTCAGCCGGACAGGGGGAATGCAACGCATGGCTAACAAGCGCGAACGCCAGTCGGCGATTCTCGAGACGGTCAACTCGAGGCTGGTGAGCAGCCAGGAGGATCTTCGAAAGCTGCTCCTGCACCGTGGGTGGGACGTGACTCAGGCTACACTTTCGCGCGACTTGCGCGAGCTGCGGCTGGCGCGCGTCCCAACGCCGGAAGGCGCGCGGTATGCCGTTACCGACGGCACGATAGAGGAGAGCCGGGTTGCGCTCGAGACATTGCTCCCGCAGCTCTTTCTTCGGATCGACGGCGTAAGCGAGATGATCGTGCTGCGAACGGTACCCGGCGGGGCGCAGCCAATTGCGGCAGCGCTGGACGGCGAGGGATGGACCGACATCCTCGGGACAATCGGGGGCGACGACACGATCCTCATCGTCTGCCGGTCGGGGGTTGCGAGGGATCGTGTTCTGCGCCGGCTCAAGTCGCTGGCAGGGGAACCCTGAGCAGCGAGCACTGACTGGGGGCGAGCCTCGAAATCCCAATCCAATTGACGCGACCGTAGTGGAATGTTATGCATTATGAGTGCATAAATTCCCGATCGGCGTCCTCGGCGCCAGCGGCTACGCAGGCCGTGAGCTCTGCCGTCTCGTACTGGAGCACCCCGCGCTCGAGCTGAAGTTCGCGTCCGCGAATTCCCAATCCGGCCAGAGGGCGCGTATTGCCGGCCGCGACATCAGCTTCATCGCCAGCGAAGACGCAGCTCTCGGTGGCGCAGCACTGGTTTTCAGTGCTCTGCCGCACGGCGCGTCGGAAGAATGGGTCAACCGCGCGTCTGCCGCCGGCGCAAAGGTTGTCGACCTCTCGTCTGATCTGCGTCCAGGAACCACAACCCGCAGCTGCATCCCGTATGGCTTGACGGAGCTGACTCGCGCTGAAATTGGCTCGGCTTCCATCGTGGCCAATCCCGGCTGTTATCCAACCGCGGTGTTGATCGCACTCGCTCCACTCATGAAGAAAGGGCTGACGCTTGCAGGGGCGACGATCTCGATTTCTGCGGCCAGCGGCGTGACAGGGGCCGGGTACACGCCGCGGCCCGATCTGTTGTTCGCCGAAGTGACGGAAGATTTCCGCGCGTATGCAGTGGGAAATGAGCACAGGCACCTTCCGGAAATGCAGACTTTCGCAAAGAAACTAGGCGCCGACAACGACCTGTTGTTCGTTCCTCATCTTCTGCCGGTGGCGCGCGGAATCCTTGCGACAATAACGGTTCCGCTGAACGCACACATCGATCGGCCGCTTGCGATCTGGGAAGAGGCTTACTCCGGCGAGCCGTTCATCGAGATTTCATCGGAGACGCCCGCGCTGCGCGACGTCGTTCGCAGAAATGTGGTGCGAGTAAGCGCAATAACCGCAAAAGGATTGCGGCAGCCGACACTGATCGTAACCGCCGCCATCGATAATCTCATGAAAGGTGCTGCCGGTCAGGCCGTGCAAAACGCCAATCTCATGCTTGGATTGGCGGAAACGATGGGGCTTCCGGCATGAAGCGCGTTATCAAGATCGGCGGACGGGCACAATCGGCACCGGATCTCGTGGCGCGACTCGCCGAAGCGTGGAAGTCGGCGCCCAGGTCGTTCTGCCTCGTGCACGGCGGGGGTGACGAGATCAGTGCAATGCAGCGGCGCATGGGTTCCGAGCCGTCGTTCATCGGCGGACGCCGCATCACGACCAGGGAAGACGTCGAGATCGTTCGGATGGTTCTTTCCGGACTGGTGAACAAGAAGCTCGTCTCGAGTCTCGTCGCTGCCGGAGTTCCTGCAGTCGGAATTTCCGGTGAAGACGCGGGTACGATCGTCGCTACGGCGATCGATGCGGATGGGCTTGGAAGAGCAGGGAAGCCCGTCAGCGTAAATGCGGATCTGATAAAGACACTGCTCGGCGCCGGTTTTCTGCCCGTTATCTCGCCGCTTGCAAGCGAAGAAGGAGGATTGCCGGGAGACGCCCTCAACGTGAACGGCGATGACGCCGCGGCGGCGATCGCCATCGCGATGGGCGGAGCGGAGCTTCTGCTGGTTGCCGACGTTGCCGGCGTGCTGGACGGAGGAGGAGCGCCGATGTCGTCCATCGCCCCGCCCGAAGCGTCGGAGCTGATTCATCACGGAGTGATCAACAAAGGCATGCGCGCAAAGCTCGAGGCGGGGTTTGCCGCGCTTACCGGCGGAGTTGGGCGAGTACGCATTTCGACTCTCGGCGGACTCAGCGATCCGACCGAAGGCACTCAACTGGGACTGGGACTGACAACATGAGCTCACTCACGGAAACCGGAGCACCGCCCGAGGGCGCGGCCGCAGGAGAAGTTCCCATTCTCGGGACGTACAAGCGCGCGCCGATGGAGCTCGTGCGCGGAGCCGGCGTCGAGCTTTTCGACGATACCGGCAAATCCTATCTCGATCTCGGAAGCGGCATTGCAGTCAACGCGCTCGGGTACGGCGATGCAGGCGTGAAAAGAGTGATCGCAGACGCGCTCGAGACCGGTCTGATCCACGTGTCGAACCTTTATCGATCCGAGCCGGGCGAGGAGCTCGCGTCAGCGCTGGTAGCCCGATCCTTTGCGGACAAGGTCTTCTTCTGCAACTCCGGCGCGGAAGCGAATGAAGGCGCGTTCAAGTTTGCGCGACGCTGGGGCCGGAACGTCGGGTCTGACGCAAAAACGGGAATCGTCGCCCTGCGGGGAAGCTTTCACGGGCGGCTGTTCGCGTCACTCGCGGCGACAGACCGGCCATCGTATCGCGCGCCCTTCCGTCCGCTGGCCGGTGGCATAAGCATCTGTGAGCGTGACCTGCATGTGCTCGACCTGGCACTCGACTCCGACACGGTCGCAGCTGTGATCGTCGAGCCGGTGCAGGGTGAAGGAGGGGTCAGGGTTCTCGAGACCGCGTTTCTCGCGGAGCTGAGACGACTCACTGCGGAACGCGGAATTGCTCTCATCTTCGACGAGATACAATGCGGCCTGGGACGGCTCGGAACATTGTTCGCCTACGAGAGCTTTGGAGTCGTTCCCGACATGGTCACGATCGCAAAGCCGCTGGCTGGCGGGCTCCCGATGGGCGCGATACTCGTATCTGCCGAAATCGGCGCGACAATGAAGCCGGGTGATCACGGGACGACGTTTGGCGGTGGACCGCTCGTATCCAGCGTAGCTCTCGAAGTGCTGCGCAGGGTTTCCGACGAATCGCTTCTCAGGAGCGTACGCGAAAACGGCGCGTGGTTCGGTGAAGCTCTGCGTGGAATTGCAAAGCGCACGGGAAAAGTGCGCGCCATTCGTGGCATGGGATACATGTGGGGACTGGACATCGTCGAGAAAGCGAGCGACGTGATCGAGCGCGGATGGGATGCCGGCGTTCTGATTCTCAGCGCGGGAGAGCACACTCTCCGGCTCCTTCCGCCGCTGGTCATGAATCGCGAGCAGCTCGCGCGTGGCGTTGCGCTCCTGGAGCAAGCTCTCGGATAAGCGTCAGCCGGGTGATGTTCGCGCGGGGAATGAGCCAGGGCTAACATAAGAGTGCGCTTCTTCCCGGGAAATCGAATGACGTCTCGCATTTCAGTTTTCATCAGCATTGCACTGCTCGCCGGCGGCTGCGCGACTCAACCTCCTGTTGCGATGTCTCCGCCTTCGTATAGCGCATCCGATACGATCGAAGCCCGCAGGCTCTTTGAAGACAACATCGATGCGATCCATAAACGGGACAGGCCGCGCTATCTCGCGACGTACCTTCATGCGCCGACGCTGGCGCGCAACGGACCAGCCGGGCTCGTGCTCGGATACGAAGGCTGGAGCGCAATAACCGACACTGCGTGGCCGGACACTCTGGTAGCGGAAAGATTGCGCGTCGTTCCGATCGCCAACGGTGTCGTCTACGGCACCTACTGCTACCGTGTGACTCAGAACAAATCCACAACCAGCGGCGTTTCGGAAAGGTTGTTCATCAAGACCGCGACCGGCTGGAAGATCGCCGTGACCACAGCGTTCGGCCTCCCGCCCGGCGCGCCTGAAGAGTGCAAATGAAAAGGTCTGCTTAGCGATGCGACCCGGCAGACCGACGCTGAAGGGTCTGTGGCAGGCGTTTGACGAGACAACGTTCGGCCAGGATCGCACGCTCAATCTGCGTGAATTGTTGCCATCGGCTGTCGAAGCCCGAGCGCGAGCTGAAGCGTGGCTCCGCATGCGACAGGTGATGAAAACCGGTGAGGTTCTCATCATCACCGGACGCGGAAATCAGAGCGTCAATGGAATCGGCGTCGTGAGGGAATCGATAATGGCGCTGCTTCCTTCACTACGCCGAAGAGGAGTGGTGACGAGCTGGCGGGAGCACACCCCGGGCTCGATCGTGGTAACGCTCGCGCCCGTGACGGCGCTCCTCGGCGCCCCCCGGCGAAACAAGCAACGCAAGTCTGTCGACGGACAAAACAAGGCTGAGGTTCCGGCATCTCTCGTGGCGCTCGAGCCGGAAACCCTGCGTCTGCTGCGCCGACTGGCTATCCGCACCATCGAGTCGCTCGGCGTCGCCGATGCCGGGCCATTTGTGGATGAGGAGATGCAGCGGACATTCGCGACGCTGTCGAAAACGCTTCCCCTGAGCACGGATCGAGAGGGAAAGCTGCGGCGAGCCATGCGCAGCGCAATCGACGAGCTGGAAGGTTAGCCCCACCTGGGCCCGCACACCGATATTATAAGGGCCCCAATGGATTGACTCCCAAATAACGGCCCGGACATTGCTTGAATACGCGCGTATCCAGAGCCGTCGGGCAGTATGCAGAACTCGCAGGCATCTCACAAAAGTTCCCGTCTCACCCACGAAGACATCCTCGCTCTCTCCGCTTTCGGGGCAAGAACGAGCTGGCCGGGAAATTTCCAGATCTATCAGCGGGGTGCAAAAGCCGACGGCTTTTCGCTGGTGTTGCGCGGCCACGTGATACTGCGGAATCGCATGCGATCGGGGCGCGGGTTCGTGCCCGCTGTCGTCTCCGCCGGTGAGACGTTCGGAATCGAAGGACTCACCAACAATGCGACGTATGTCACCGACGCGTATTCAGCCGAGAATACCGAGTCGCTTTTCCTGACCACCGCGAGGTTCCGCGAGCTTGTTCGCGAGCGGCCCGGTCAGGCGCTGCAGCTCATCAGCCAGCTGCTCGGCGAACGAGCGGAGGCAATCGAGCGACTTCATGAGCTCGCGTCGCAGAATGTCGAGCAGCGCCTTGTCTCTGCGCTGCGCCGCCTGTCGCGCGATCGCTCCCTCCTGACGACTGACGGGAGCCTCAAGCTCGAGGTCCACCACCACCGCCTGCTTTGCGAAATGGTAGGTGCAACGCGAGAGTCGATCGCCCTCGCGCTTGGACGACTCGTCGGATCCGGCACAGCCAGGCGAAATGGAACCGCTTTCTTCATCGCGCCCGATGGCCTCAACGGTCATATTTCGGAGGACATTCCAGCGAATGATGGAATTCCGGTCGTGACCGAGCGATGGAGGCCTTCACAGTAGGGCGATGCCGTCAGAGAAAAAAACCGGCGATGTGATCATTGCCGGCGCTGAAACCATAGACATGCAGGGGGCGAGCTCAAACGGAGTTCTCCTCCTGCACGGTTTTGGGGATACGCCGCAGACACTCGCCCTTCTGGCCGAGTATCTCCATGCGGCCGGCTTCGGAGTTCGTGCGCCGTTGCTCCCGGGACACGGCCGCTCGGTGCAGGCCTTCACCCGCTCGCGGCGCGAGCAGTGGGTGGATTTTGCGCGCCATGAGCTCGCGGAATTCCGGAAACGATATTCCAGCGTTGCAATCGCCGGCTTGTCCATGGGCGGCGCGATTGCCTGCATTCTCGCATCCGAGAATCCGGATATTCGCGCGCTGGTGCTCATCGCGCCCTACCTCGGAATGAGGCCGAGCTACAGACTGATCTCTGCTGCGTCCTGGTTGTGGGGACCGCTGTTCGGAACTGTGAAGTCGAACAGCCCGCGCTCCATACATGACCCGGTCGAGCGCGCGAAGAACCTCGGCTACGGCGTTTATAGCGGGCGCCTCGTTTACGAGCTGTGGCGTCTTACAAATCAAGCCCGACGGACTCTTCCGCTGATTCGGACGCCGGCGCTTCTGATTCAGTCCAGGGAGGACCCGCGAATCGCGACATCGGTCGCCGAACGTTCATTCGCGCTGCTGGGAGCCGCTGACAAGCGCCTGGTGCTCACCGAGGGCGCCGGTCACATCATCACGGTAGACTATGGTCGCGAACGGGTTTTTCAGGAAGTGTGCAACTGGCTCGAGTCGCACATGCGTGTTGCGGTGGCGACCGCGTAGATCACGCGGTCGCCGGCCGTCATCGACTCAGGTGTGTTCCTGGACGAAATCCTTCGTCGCGTCGACTGCATGGCTGACCGTATCCTTTGTAACATCGACAGCGTGGACTGCCTGTTCCGCGACGCCCGTTGCAACCCGCTGAACACGCTCGGCGATTGATTTCGCCTGGGTCGTCACACGCTTCGCGGCTCGTCCCACGGCCGCTGCCCGCGTGGTACGGGAGGGCTTACGCTTCGATGGAGCGCGTTTCTTTGCGCTCTTCCGGGCCGGTGCCGCCTTGCGTGCTGCTCTGGCCTTCTTCGTTGCGGCGGACTTGCGTGGTCCACGACGCTTGCGCGCGGGCGCGGCTTTGCGTGCCGGACCACGCTTACGTGCGGGGCCGCGTTTGCGTGCGCTCGCTTTTCGACTGCTCTTTTTCCTGGCAGAAGTCGTGCGGCTACGTGAGCCACTCTTACTCTTTCTGCCGGCGGTTGAACCACCGCGCGACGACTTCCTGGCTGCAGCCATGATTTGAGCTCCAAGTTAAAAATGTGAGTCCCACGACAAAGCTATAGCAACTTCCGCGCACAAATAATCAGCCTTGTCGTCGTGTTTCCCCCGGCGACAACACGTGCAGATAGTCTTTCGGGAGCGCAGCCTCGGTCCATGCCCTATTGAGGCGCCTCGGGGGCTCGTCGAGCGGCTCGTCAGTGAGCCGGAAGGTGCCCCAATGCGAGGGAATGAAGACGCATTCGTCGTTCCCGGGGACTCCAGCGATTCCTGAATAAGCAGCAACGGCATCTTCGGGATTCATGTGCACCGCCTTCATGAACCAGCGCGGGTCGTACGCTCCAATAGGAAGAATTGCCACGTTGAGCGGCCCGGATCGGCGCGCGATGTCCGCAAACTCCGGATGGAGCGCAGTATCGCCGGCGAAGAATACGCGATACGCTCCCAGTCCAATCGTCCAGCCACACCAGAGGGTCGCGTTGCGGTTCCACGGATAACGTCCCGAAAAGTGCTGGGCCGGCGTGCACACCGCCGAAATCCCGTCGAATCCGGCGTCCTGCCACCAATCCAGCTCGGTTACGTCAGTAGCGCCACGCTCGCGGAAGAACGCCCCCACTCCGAGCGTCGTGATCCATTTCGTTCGCGGAAATCGCGTGATCAGGCGCCGAATGGTGGTGTCGTCCAGGTGATCGTAATGATCGTGAGACATGAAGACGGCGTCGATCTGCGGCAGCTCGTCGAAAGGCACGCCAGGAGCGGTATGCCGGCGGGGACCAGCAAACGCTACCGGAGATGCTCTTTCACTCCAGATCGGATCGGTGAGAACGCTCAGGCCTCCGGCCCGAATCAGAAAAGTGCTGTGACCGATCCACGTGATCGAAAGCCGATGGTCATCCGGACCGTCGATTGCAGTGGTGGTTGGAGCGAGACGCGGGGCGTTACCGGCCGGCGGTCGATTCCGTCGCGTGACCATCCACTTGAGAAAGCTGCCGAATCCATGCTGCTCCGATGAGCGCCATGGATTTCGAAAGCCGCCTCGAGGATCATGATGGGCCGGAATGGAAGCTTCGGTCGATAACTTGTTCATCGTTAAACCCTAACACCCTTTTCCCGAATTTCAGATGCCGAGAGAATTCCCGGCGACTCCGTCGGTACGGGCACCCGACTTTCCATCGAATCTCGGCTGGGTACATACCGGCAACCGTCCGCTGAGCCTCGTCGATCTGCGCGGAAAAATTGTTCTTCTCGATTTCTGGACCTACGGGTGAATCAACTGCATTCACGTACTCCCGCAGTTGCGGGAGCTCGAAGAGAGATATGCGGCGGAGCTGATAGTGATCGGCGTTCACAGCGGCAAATATCACGCTGAGAGAGTCACTGAACGCATCCGTGACGCGTCGATACGACTGGGCGCCGAACATCCAATCGTAAACGACAGGCAATTCAGGGTGTGGCGCAGCTATGCGGTATCTGCATGGCCGACGCTGGTGATGATCGACCCCGAGGGATATGTCGTTGGCGCAGGCGCCGGAGAATTCACAACAGAATCGCTTGCCCCGTTCATCGATTCATTGATCAGCGCCGCGGAATCAAAAGGGACACTCGAGCGAGGAGCGATGACAATCGTCCCCGACCTGCCGATAATTGCGCCGGAGCGTCTCAGGTATCCGGGCAAGGTGACAGTCGACGGCAGTCGCATCGCAATTGCCGACAGCGGCAATCACCGGGTACTGATCGGCACGCTCTCGCCAGACGGTCAGTCGATGAAGGTCGAGCGGACGATCGGGACTGGAAAGCGAGGCTTCGACAACGGGCTGAGCGCGTCGTTCGATTCGCCACAGGGTCTCGTCTTCAGCAGCGGAGCTCTCTATGTGGCGGACGCAGGAAATCACGCGGTGCGCGCGATCGACGTCGGATCCGGAAAAGTCTCGACAGTGGCCGGCACGGGGCGGCAGCTTCGCACGCGCGCTGATCTCGAGAATGGAGCGCTGTCGTCGCCGTGGGATCTCGCCGTGAAAGATGAAAAGCTGTTCATCGCGATGGCCGGTATACACCAGGTATGGTCGCTGGATCTGACGAGTGGGCGACTTCGGATTCACGCCGGCGCCGGCGGTGAAGACATTCGTGACGGCCGCAATCGGGATGCACTGCTGGCACAGCCAATGGGAATCACCTCGGCGGGCGACCGGCTGTATTTTGCCGACGCCGAATCCAGCGCCATTCGCTCGTGTGATGTCGACGAGAATGGAGAAACGCAAACCGTGCTGGGAACGGGACTATTCGATTTCGGCGATGTCGACGGCACCGGCGACGAGATACGAATGCAGCACCAGCAGGGTCTCGATTTCTCGGGCGATGGCGAGCTTGTCGTCGCCGATTCCTACAACGACGCCTTGAAGCGGGTCGATACCGCGACACGGTCGGCGACAAGCTGGGTGAAAGGGCTACATGAGCCGAGTGGAGTTGCGTGCGGCGCGGATTACGCGTACGTCGCCGACACCAACGCACATCGTATAGCGAGCGTGAGCTACAGCACCGGGAAAACTGGAACGCTCACGCTGGAATAACTTCGGTGACAGCCCCGAGATTTTCGGAAAGGTGGTCGAGTGATCGCATTCCAACCAGCACTGCGGCGAGGGGCAGCGAGCGAGCGAATGCAATCGCGCGCTGCGCATCCGTTTCGAGGGAAGGGAAAGCGGCGGCAAGCTCGATGGGGAGACTGTGTGTCAGCTGAGACTGCATCAGCGATGCGCTTCCGATAACTGATACGCCCAGCTCGGCGGCGGCTTCGAGCAGCGGCACACGTCGGCCGGACAGCAATTGTGTCGGAAGCCGGATGCCTTCAGTCATCGCGAGATTTACCGGAAGCTGCACCGCGCGAAAGTGATGTGACGAGCCACCGGCGGAGCGCGCAATTGCAACCAGCTCCTCGAGGCTCACGTGACTGGCGCTTTCGGGCCCAACCCTGAACCCATTCCATGTCGCGCAGCCATAAGATCGAATCGTGCCTCGTGCGACCTGCGCTTCGAGCTCGGTGAACGCACCAAGCAGCGCCTCTTTGAAACGCGCCGGGTCGAGCGCTGCGCGCTGCTGCTCGGGGTTATGGAGATAGTAAACGTCTATCGATTCGAGTCCCAGATTGGCGAGGCTTCTTCGAATCTGGTCTGCAAGAAAAGCCGGTGCGATCGAATGTCCACCGCTTACAACGTCCGTGGTGCCGATTATCCCGCGGTCGAAGTATTCCGTTGCCAGATACAGATCGTACAACTCACGCGAAGCTGGGGGCTCGCCTTCGAGTGGGATGTAGCCGCCCTTCGTTGAAACGACAATCTCATCGCGGGTCGCAATTCCAAGCTCGATTGCGCGGCGGACGGCGCGGCCCGCCGCGCGCTCGGAGCGCTGACAACGATAATTGATCGCAGTGTCGATCAGATTGAGGCCGCGCTCAAGTCCCGCGGCCAGTACCGTCACGTATCTTGCATCCTCGGCATCGGTACAGTCACCGAGGTAAGTGCCCATACCAATCGACGAGACGAGGTTTCCACCGGCGAGAGCGCGGTAGAAATCGGCAGAATGTCCGGCCGCAAAACGCTCCGCGTAACGAGTCGTTCCGGCTGGAGTAGCCTGCCCGGCGACTGGCTTACCGGATCCCGGCTGAGGCTTTCGCGATCTCGCTTGGGGGGTCGGCATCTGGGCGACACGGTATCCGCTAAGAGGTACCGCCGCAAGGGTAGCCACAGGTGGCGTTCTCGTGAGTTTCCCATTCAGGGACGAATAATGAAGGTCATTCCATTTCTGCTTCTTGCATCGGTGGCGTGTGCGTCACATCAGGCTCCGGCCACACAAGCGCCGGCACCGGCGACTGCCGTTCGCGTGGACACGCTCCCTACGGTGACGTTCGCGCTGCCAAAATCCCAGCGGGATCAGACTGCGGATTCTTTTTATCCCCTGTCTCGAATGGAGTGGCCCGGCCCAAATCGATACAGATCCTCAAATGGCTCACCGGGTCCTGATTATTGGCAGCAGCGCGCGGACTACCGGATCATGGCAAGCCTCGACACGACGTCCCAGGCGGTGAGCGGAAGCGTGCAAATCAGATACACGAACAACTCTCCCGATACGCTGCGTTACGTATGGCTCCAGCTCGACCAGAACCTGTATCGGCCGGGAAGTGAAGGGTCGATGTTGTTTGCGTCAGAATCGCGATGGGGCGTGCGCGGCTTCAAGGGTGGATACGATTTGCGCGACGTTCGCGTCAACGGCAAGGCCGTGACGCCGCGGATCTACGACACGATGATGCAGCTGACGCTGCCGACGTCTCTCGTGCCCAAAGGCGGCAACGTGGGGATCACGATGAATTTTACTTTCCGCGTTCCGGAACACGGGTCCGACCGGATGGGCCGAGATGGGCCGCTCTATGAAATTGGGCAGTGGTATCCGCGAATGGCTGTCTACGACGATGTCAGAGGCTGGAACACAGACCTCTACCTCGGCCAGGGTGAGTTCTATCTGGAATACGGGGACATTGATTTCACCATAACGGTGCCTGCCGGCTACACGGTCGCCGCCAGCGGAACGCTGCAGAACCCGCGTGAAGTTCTCACCGAAACCGAAAGACAGCGACTGGCTCAGGCGGCGAAGACGCAGGAAGTAATAGCGATAAGGAGTGCGTCCGAAGCTTTGCCGCGGGTCACGCCGGGAACGAAGACATGGCACTTTCGCGCGGAAAAAGTGAGAGATGTGGCGTGGGCGGCTGCGCCTGACTTCAGATGGGATGCAACGAGCTGGAACGGCATTCTGACCCAGTCATACTACGAATGGCCCAAGGCGGGAAAATCCTGGGAGGCTGGAGCGGAAATGACGCAGTGGACGATCCGCCACTACTCCGAAATGCTTTTTCCATTCCCATACCCGCAGGCGACGAGCGTCGCCGGCCCTGTTGGCGGAATGGAGTATCCGATGTTCGTGATGGTGGCCGGCGGCGAAGACTCGCTGTCGACGTTCGACACGATTAATCACGAGCACGGTCACGAGTGGTTTCCGATGATCGTCGGATCGAATGAGCGACGTTATCCGTGGATGGACGAAGGGTTCAACACTTACATCAACGCGTTCGCGAAAGAGCTTCGCTGGCGCGACACGGTGATGATCGGAAGCATGGTGGGCACCTGGAGAGGAACTGTCGAAAGGGGGCGCGATGTCCCGCTGATGACGGCGGCGGACAACATTCCTCCGGCGGCGCTTGGCTCGGTCGCGTACCTCAAACCGGCTGTGGTGCTGGTGACGCTGCGTAATCAGGTTGTCGGCTCCGAAATGTTCGACGCTGCATTTCGCGGATACGTAAGGGCGTGGGCTTTCAAGCACCCGACGCCGGGCGATTTTTTCCGCACGATCGAGAACGCAACGGGCCACGACCTGTCGTGGTACTGGCGAGGTTTCTGGTATTCGACCGATGTGCTCGACTACGGCATTGACGGTGTGACTCAGCGGGATGAGGGCGGCCAGATCGTGGCGACCGTTTCGCTTCATCGCCTGACATCGATCGTCTTTCCCGTTCGATTGCGGCTCAAGTACGCAAATGGCACAACCGGTGACTTCAGCCTGCCGGAGAATATCTGGGCGAACGGTGACAGGTTCGACGCACAGCTCCCTGTCCCGGCGCGAGTAGTCGGAGCTCGACTATGGCCGGATCCATCGGTGCCCGACTGGCACCATGAAAACGACACGTGGGGAGACGCTCCGCCCGCTGACCCTCCGCGCCCCGTTACACGCCGTTAGCCGCCGTGTTTTGGTTGGCAGCGCCTCCCGTAATCCGGTAGATTGCGAGACTGGGTAGTTCAAGAGCACGATCATCGGAGCAGATGGAATAATGCCGTATTTTGGAAGCTGGGCGGCTGACTGGTGGAAGCCGATTCTTTTCATAGTAGTTGCCGGGCACCTGACAAACGTCTGCGTGACGCTGTTTCTCCACCGCGCCCAGACTCACCGCAGCGTAAAGCTTCATTATCTGGCCGCGCTGCCCATGCGCCTCTGGCTGTGGCTTTCCACCGCGATCGTCACCAAGGAATGGGTCGCCTGCCACCGCAAGCATCACGCATTCGCCGACCGTGAGGGCGATCCCCACAGCCCGTTGATGGAAGGGCTTCGCAATGTCATGCTCAAGGGCGCCTTCTACTATAGGAAGGCAGTGCGCCAGCCCGGAGTTCTCGAGAAGTACGGCAAGGGCACGCCGAACGACTGGCTCGAGCGACATGTTCTGTCGCGCCTGAACTGGGTCGGCATCGTGGTGATGCTGCTGGCCGATGTTTATCTCTTCGGCTTCTTCGTTGGTCCCCTGGTGTGGGGCGTTCAGATGATATGGATCCCGTTCTGGGCTGCCGGAATCATCAACGGTGTGGGACACGCGGTCGGGTACCGGAACTTCAACGTCAAGGACGCCAGCCGGAACATCTCGCCCATCGCGATCTGGCTCGGCGGCGAAGAGCTCCACAACAACCACCACCACGACCCCCACTCGGCGAAGTTCAAGTCGAAGTGGTACGAGCTGGACATCGGCTGGGTGTATCTGCGGCTTCTCTCGTTCTTCGGACTGGCGAAGATCGAATACGCCGGGTCGTAGCTCCGTGGCGACCATAACCTGCACGCGCTGCGGACAGACGCGAGAAGGATTCGAGAAACCGCCCTTTCCGGGACAGATCGGCGCCCGCATCGTCGCCGAGATCTGCCGTCAGTGCTGGGCGGACTGGGGAAAGCAACAGACGATGCTGATCAACCACTACGGCCTCGACGTAATGGATCCGCAGGCTCGAAGCTTCCTCACGAAGAACATGTCCGCATTTCTCTTCAAGACGGGACAGGAAGCAGACATCGATACGTCCAAGCAGGGTACGATCACTCATTGATTGATGTCGAGATATAGAAGTCTGGCGGCAGCCCTCGTCCTCGCAGCCGGCTGCGCACCGGCGACTCGCGGCGGCTCCGCGAATGTCGAGATAGATAACAATCGAACTCCAGTATCGGACGCGTCGGCAGCTGCCTGGGCTGATTCCGTTTTGCGGACCCTCACTCTCCGCGAAAAAGCCGGACAGATCGTCTGGCCGTCGCTGTTCGGCGACTATACATCGAGCGACTCGCCGGAGTGGCAGCGGCTAACCAGCTACATCACGCGAGACAAGGTCGGCGGATTCACGATCTCGGTCGGCTCACCGACAGAGATCGCCGCCAAGCTCAACGCAATGCAGAGCATGAGCGCCATCCCGCTTCTTTTCGGCGCCGACCTCGAGGCGGGAGCCGGGTTTCGAGCCCGGGGCGGGTACTTCATTCCCAATGCAATCGATCTCGGCGGCGCGGTTGCTTCGCCCCCGGAAATGGCCATCGGCGCGACAGGCGACACGACCCTGGCGTTCGAAGAAGGCAAGCTGACCGCAATCGAAGGCCGAGCACTGGGAATCCACATCGCGTACGCGCCGGTACTCGACGTCAATAACAATCCCGCCAATCCCGTCATCAACACACGGTCGTATGGCGAAGACCCGCATCAGGTTGCGCGACTTGGCGCAGCGTTCATTCGCGGCTTGCAGGCGAATGGAATGATCGCAACCGGGAAACACTTTCCGGGTCACGGCGACACCGGCGTCAACTCGCACCTGGCACTTCCTGTCGTTACAGTGAGCAGAAGTAGGCTTGATAGTGTCGAGTTGATACCATTTAAGGCAGCGGTCAACAGCGGTGGGGGCGGGTTAGGATGGTTTCCCGGGGCAATGCAAGCGCTCGATTCGCGGGCCGTGCCCGGCTCGCGTCAGG
>Ga0105240_10007994_pt1 | contig 15236 bp, 6 predicted proteins | sample KBSC54metaG_FD_80426 | JGI IMG/M metagenome (GOLD analysis project Ga0105240, IMG submission 80426) | Corn rhizosphere microbial communities from Kellogg Biological Station, Michigan, USA - KBS C5-4 metaG | ecosystem: Host-associated > Plants > Roots > Rhizosphere > Soil | place: Michigan, USA... | reverse complement strand
GGCCAGCTCCACGTCCACGTCCACGTCATTCCCCAGTTATCGCTCGGATCCGTGCCCGTCAGAAGGCAAGGTGGGCGAGGGCGAGAGCCGAAGGCAGTGGAGCAAAGGCGGAATCAAGGCGTCGGATGAGCGCCTCCGCGAAGGCCAGGCTCTCCGCCGTGGCTAAAGCCAGGTGGAAAAAAGCCAAAGCGGCTGGGCGCCGTGGCCTTTGATCGAAACAGAGTTTTGAAAGAACCGTAAGCGCCATTCGGGTCGGTCATAACTAATGACACAATGGCGGCGTTTGAGTCACTCTCCACCCCATATCCGGGCGCGATTTACCGCGTCAGGAATCGCGGCGATCGTCGCGACAAAATCTTCCAGGACGACCAGGACCATCCCCACTTTCTAACCACCTTGGCTCAGGCGTGTGAAAAGACCAATTGGCAAGCACATGCCTATTGTCTCATGTCCGATCATTTTCATCTGGTGGTTGAGACTCCGCAACCCCGGGTCAAGGGCCGCTTGCTTTAAGCCTGGCCTCCACCCAAGATTCGCGCATGAGCATGAACACGCGCGAATTCCTCAGGGGGACAAGTTTTCTCGGTGTGGCCGGGCTGGCCGGAACCGCGGTCGGCGCCGACCCAGAACCCAGCCGTGGCCTGGCGAGCCCCATTTACAATGTGCGGGACTTCGGCGCCAAGGGTGACGGCAAATCTCCGGATTCGGAAGCGATCCAGAAGGCGTTGGACGCAGCCGGAGCGGTTGGCGGCACGGTCTATTTTCCACCGGGAAAATATCTCGCTCACGATTTAAAGCTCCATCCGCACACGACGGTTCTAGCCGATCCCCAATGGGGCTATCGTGGAGATGGAGGAGCGATGCTGCTGCTGGATTCGAACGAAGCCGATTGCCTGCTGAATATCACCGGCGCTTTTGGCGTGCACATCCGCGGGCTCTTCCTGCAAGGCCGGCGAGAGGCAGCGAAAACCATTCATGGCATCCTTCTCAACAATGATCAAAAGTACAGTCCCCAGGAGGACGCAATCGTGATCGAGGACTGCAAGATCGAGCGCTTTTCCGGACAGGGCGTGCATCTTCTGCGGATCTGGTTGTTTATCCTGCGGCGGAACATCATGCAGGCCAACAAGGGTTGTGGCGTGCAGATCACGGGCTGGGACGGGTTCGTGAGCGACAACCAATTCTCAGGCAACGGCAGCCATGGGTTCGCGTGCGAGTCGGTGGGTGCGACGATCATGTTTACTGCCAATCGGGTGGAATGGAACCAGGGTTATGGGTTGTATATGTATGCGGGTGACGCCTGGAACGTGACGGGGAACTGTTTTGACCGCAATTGGGGCGCCGGGGTTTGCGCGCTGAAGATGCGCACCACTACCATTACCGGGAATGTGTTTCGGCGGTGCGGCAAGGACAGCCGCCAACTGCCCGAAGGAGAGAATTCCTGCCAGGCTCGACTGGAGGAATGCAGCGGCTTGACCTTCGTCTCGAATGTCGGTGCCGCGGGCCGAGACGATGGCGGCCAGGGCGAATACACGCCCAAGTTTGGATTCCTCGTGCGCAAGCTCAGCTACTCCGTGATCGCGTCCAACACGCTGTTTCGGGGTTACCTGAAGGAGATGACGTTGGACCTGGGCGAGCACGGGGCGGACCATGTATTGGCCCATAACGTGGGCTGCCCGATCACGGCCTGAACTGGCAGGTGCGGGCTCGCGCGGTCCAACTGGGACGCTGCCGGAGGTGGGACCACGGTAGCGATCAGAGTCCGGCGGAGTTGGACCGCGGGTGCGCTCAGGGCCGCAATTGCAGTGGGCATCCACGGATGGCCGATTCAAGACTTGGACACCACAGCCGCGACTAGGCTACATTTTGCGGAATGCACGAGCAGTCGAACCTCAACGCCCCGGCTCAGGAAGCGTGCGACGCTTTGCTGAAGTCCAGCTTGTTGCTCGACTTGGAGGTCTCGCAACGAGGGGCGATTCTAGAGTTAGGCGCCGTGCTCGATAGTTTAACCCTGGTCCATGACGACAGCCGTTCACTGCCGGGGACGCTCCACGAATTGGATCGCCTCGCCAGTGGAGCGCGTTGTGTGCTGGGACACAATCTCATCCGCCATGATCTCCCCGTGTTGCGAACCCGCGCACCCGACCTTCTCCTCCACCGACTGCCGGTCATCGACACGCTCGTGCTCTCGCCGATTTGTTTCCCCGAAAATCCGTACCATCGGTTGGTTAAGGATTACAAATTGGTCAAGGAAAGCTGCAACGATCCGGTCGCCGATGCGCGCCAGGCGGCCATCTTGTTCGCCGATGAATTCCGCTCGTTACACGGCCTGAAGCAGACCGAACCGAGGGTGTTCGAGTTGCTCGACTTCCTCCTGACCACAACGGGTCCTTGGGAAGAACTGCTCGCCGCAGGATTAGATAAGGTCTTTCGCGCGCTGGGCGGAGCCCGGCCGTCAGAAGCCCGGGCGCTGGAGATCTGCGCGGAGGTGTTCCGCCGCTGGGGATGCTCCAGTGTGCCGGTGGATGGAACCCTGGTGAGAACAGGCGCGGAGCGGCTGGCGCTGGCCTATACGGTGGCCTGGCTGCGGGTGGCCGGTTCGAATTCGGTGTTGCCGCCGTGGGTACGCATGCAACATCCCGAAACCGGCGCATGGATCCGCCGGCTCAGAGAGGTGCCCTGCGGCTCGGAACAGTGCGTTTACTGTAAAAGGGTGCACAATGCGCGGCAGCAACTGCGCCTGTTCTTCGGGTGGGATGATTTTCGGCCCATGCCTTCGAACCCGCAGGGGGGCAGCCTGCAACGGGACATTGTGGATGCGGGGCTCCAGAACAAATCTCTGCTGGCCATCATGCCCACGGGCGGTGGGAAGTCCCTCTGCTTTCAGCTACCCGCGCTGGTTCGAAATTACCGCCGGGGGGTGTTGACAATAGTGATTTCTCCGCTGCAAGCGTTGATGAAAGACCAGGTGGATGGGCTGACTCGACGCACGGATACGCCTTTTGCCGCTGCGCTCTACGGGCTGCTCACGCCCTTGGAACGCGGCGACGTTCTGAGGCGGGTGCGCCTGGGGGATCTGGCAGTGCTCTATGTGTCACCGGAGCAATTGCGCAATAAATCCTTCCGCGACGCCATTGCCCAGAGGGAAATCGGATGCTGGGTTTTCGACGAAGCTCATTGCCTGTCCAAGTGGGGCCACGATTTCCGGCCCGATTATCTTTATGCCGGCCGGTTTATCCGGGAGTTTTCCGAACAACAGCAGGTGGAGATACCACCGGTCGCCTGTTTCACCGCCACCGCCAAGCGCGACGTCAAAGAAGAGATCGTGGCCTACTTTAAGGCCCAGACCGGGCGGGAGCTGGCCGTGTTTGAGGGCGGCGTGGAGCGTGAGAATCTCCGGTTCGAAGTTCAGGCGATCACTGGATACAGCAAACTGGAACGGGTCCATGATCTCCTGTCCGAGCGGTTGGCTAAGGGAAGCGCCATCGTGTTTCGCGCCACGCGGGCGGATACCGAGGAAGCGGGTGAATACCTGCGCGAGAAAGGTTGGCGCGTCGCACATTTCCATGCCGGTCTAACTCCTCCTGAAAAGAAGCGGGTCCAGGACGAGTTCCTCGCCGGCGAGGTTCAAGTCATCTGCGCCACCAATGCTTTCGGCATGGGAATCGACAAGGAGGACGTCCGGTTAGTGATCCACGCGGATACGCCCGGGTCGCTGGAGAACTACTTGCAGGAAGCCGGCCGCGCGGGCCGGGATGGGCACCGGGCCGACTGCCTGCTCCTGTTCGAGGAAGCCGATTGCGAGCGCCAGTTCCGCATGGGCGCCTTCTCACAACTGACCCGGCGCGATATTGCGCAGATCCTTCGTGGGCTCCGGAAAGCGGCGAAGGGTGATCGCCAGGAAGTGGTCATTACGACCGGTGAAATCCTGCGCGACGAAGCGGTCGAAACGAGCATCGCCCTGGAAGATCGGGATGCGGACACGAAGGTGCGGACCGCGATTTCCTGGCTCGAACGCGCGGAATTTATTCAACGCGATGAGAATGTGACCCAAGTATTTCAGGCTCGCCCGCTGGTGAAGGACCTGGAGGAAGCGGCAGCCAAAATCGCGCCGCTGAACTTGTCCCCGCAGGAACAGCGGCTGTGGCTGGCGATTTTAAGGGAAGTAATCGATTGTGGCCCGAGCGATCACCTGACCGTGGACCGGCTGGCCCTCCTGCCCGAACTGACCGAATTCGCCAGGGGAAACGCTTCGGCCAACCCGGAGTATGTCGGCGCCAAGGTCCTGAAGATTTTGGGCGCCATGGCCCAGGCCGGGGTGATGAAGCGCGACCTGCTGCTCAACGCCTTTGTGCGACACAAGGTGGCCGACCATTCCCGGCGGCGATTGGACAAGGTGCTTGAGCTCGACCGAGCCTTAGTGGACCTGCTCGCGAAGGAAGAGCCCGACCCCGAAGGTTGGATGCCCCTGTCGCTGCTCCTCCTGAACCAGCGTTTAGGCGAGGAGGAACATGAGTCGTCGATGGAACTCATCCGGGCGTTGCTACGAAGCCTCAGCCAGGACGGACGCGGATTTGCCGGGACCCACGGCAGCATTGAGCTGCGCCATCTCGCCAAGGATTCGTGCCGGGTCCGAGTTCGGCGGAGCTGGACGGCGATCAGTGAACTTGCCGAAAAGCGGCGTCGTGTGGCCTCCCTGGCTTTGGACATCCTTATGGCCAAGATTGCCCCGGACGCGCCGCCGCGGGCCGATTTCCTGGTCGAGTTCTCGTTCCAGGAACTGCACGATGCGATCGAGCGGGACCCGGTGTTGCGCTCGGATATCAAGGACCCCATCGCGGCCTTAGAACGGGCGTTGATGTATCTGCATGAGCAGCGAGTGATCATCCTGCAACAAGGACTCTCGATTTTCCGGGCCGCCATGACCATCCGGCTCCAGCCACAAGCCAAGGGCGAAAAGTACAAAGTCAGCGATTACCAACCGCTGGAGCATCATTACCGGGAGCGCGTCCTGCAGGTGCACGTGATGAGTGAATTCGCGCGCCTGGGGCTCGAGCGAATCCAGGAGGCCTTGGGCTTGGTCCTGGCTTACTTTTCACTCGGCAAAGAGGAATTTATTCGGCGGTATCTCAGCACCAGGCCAGACTTGCTCACCCACGCCACCACGGCTCAGTCGTACCAGCGCATCGTTACCGACCTGGCCAATCCGGCCCAGATCCAACTGGTCACGGCGCCCGTCGGCCGCAACCTGCTGATTTTGGCCGGCCCGGGATCGGGCAAAACGAAAACCGTGGTCCATCGGTGCGCGTACCTCTTGAGGGTGGAGCGCGTTGCGCCCGCGAGCGTGTTGGTCTGCTGCTTCAACCGGCACGCGGCGATCGAGTTGCGACGACGCCTTCGTGAACTCGTGGATGAGGACGCCAAGGGGGTAACCGTCGTGACTTACCACGGCCTGGCCATGCGGTTGCTCGGTTATTCCTTCGCTGGTCGCGCGGATAAATCAGGGGCTGGCCTTGATTTCGACGCCCTCATTGCGGATGCGGTGAAGCTCCTACGCGGCGAGGCAACTCCTCCGGGGATCGAACCGGACGAAGTTCGCGACCGCCTCCTGGCGGGGTTTCAACATATTCTCGTGGATGAATATCAGGATATTGACCAGCCGCAGTACGAACTGATCAGCGCCCTGGCGGGCCGAACGCTGGATGACCCGGATTTGAAGCTCTCGATTTTGGCGGTGGGGGATGATGACCAAAACATTTACGCCTTTCGCGGAACCAATGTGGAATTCATCCGGCGTTTCAAACAAGATTACCAGGCGGAGGTACATTACCTGGTAGCGAACTACCGATCCACACGCTACATCATCGAGGCCGCCAACCAGGTCATCCAGCCCAACGCGGATCGCATGAAAGCCGAACAACCGATCCGCATCGATCGCCATCGGGAGATGCTGCCCGCAGGCGGAGAGTTCGGACAGGGTGACCCCATCACACGGGGAAAAGTGCAGGTGATCCGCGTCCCGGACGCGCCGATGCAGGCGGCGGCCACGGTGGGCGAAGTCCTTCGTTTGCGGGAACTGGGCGTGCGCGACTGGTCGCAAATCGCGGTCTTGTCCAGTACCCACCGCGATTTGGCCCAAGTGCGTGCCTCGATGGAGCGCGCCAACATCCCGATCCGGTGGCTGGCCCACAGAGACAAGATGGTTCCCCTGCACCGCATACGCGAGATTCGCAGTTTCCTCTTGCAGCTCGAGGGTGTCCGGAACCAACTGAAGCGGGCCAGCGAACTCAAGCAGCTTGCGGTTGCCCCAGCAGCAGAACGGGGGAGCAATCCGTGGGGGGAGTTCCTGGGCCGATTGGTGGAGGCCTGGCACCAGGAAACGGGCGACGCGGAATTGCCGGTCCACGAGGCGTTGGAATTCGTGCACGAGGCCTGCGCGGAAAGCCGGCGAGAATTCGACTACGGCGACGGCGTCGCCCTGAGCACCGTGCACTCAGCCAAAGGAACCGAGCATGACCACGTGTTGGTCGTTGGGACATGGCCGGCACGGCAAGATCGGATGAAGGTGGAAGAAAGCCGGCGCGCTCTTTATGTGGGAATGACGCGAGCGAGGAAGAGCCTCACGGTGTTGGACCGTCAAGACGTCCGACCAGCGCTCACCGGGAATCTTCACGGGGCAGCATTCGCCATTCGAGATTTTGCGCCCACCCACATTATCCCAGCGCCGGATTTGTTCAGCTACGAAACTCTCGCCCTGGAAGACATCCATTTGGGCTACGCTGGCAGGTTCGGGGCGGGCTCTCCGGTTCACGTGGCGTTGGCGCAGCTTAACTCAGGAGACACCCTGGCCATGCGATCCGCGGATGAGAACGGGCTCGGCCTTTTCAATCGAGCTGGGATTTGTGTGGCCCGTCTTTCCCGCAAAGGAAGCGCGGACTGGGCTAAGTGGGTGGCGACGATCCGCGAGATACGTGTGCTGGCGATGGCCTGCAGAAGCGCCGCCCAGGATCCCGAGCCCGACCGCCGGGACCAGTATCACGTGCCCGAGTGGGAGATCCCCGTGGTAGAGATCGTGTGCGCCGACAATCCGGCAGAGTCGCCTTCGTTGTTTTCCGATGAGTGACTCTGAAGTGTCAGTAATCGGCGTGCGTTCCTGGTAATAATCGGTACTGTTCCTGACGCCGCTCCGAGTCGGAGAGTTGGGTTTGATCGTGAGACATGAACTTGCATCAGGAATTATGGGATCGATGAGAATGTGTTGGTTGGCCATGACCCTCGCGGCTTTGGTTGTAACAGCGAGCGCCGCCACCCCCGGGCCATATCCTCCCCTGCCCTCTTGGAAACCCGATCCTGTCCAGCGCGCGCTTCTCCAGCGATCCTTGGCCCTGTTGGAGGGCAGCACGCCGACCAATCGAAGAACGGTGCGCATCCTCTTCTACGGACAATCCATCACTCAGCAAGCGTGGTGGAAAGAAGTCGAACGCTACCTCCGCACCACGTATCCCAACGCCGACGTCATCATCGAGAACCGGGCGATTGGCGGCCACTCCTCGCAACTCCTGGTGAAAACCGCGGAAGCCGACCTGTATCCGTTCCAGCCGGATTTGCTGATCTTTCACGTGTACGGATCCCACATCGATTACGAGAAGATTATCCAGCGCGTGCGCGAACGGACTTGCGCCGACATTCTTCTGCAAACCGATCACATCACCACCGACGAAAGTCTCGCGGAGGAAGCGGATCCTGCCAAGTTAACGCCCAAACAGTGGGACGCGTGGATGAACCATGCGTTTTTGCCGGCGACCGCCGCGAAGTACGGTGCTTGCCGCGCCGATATCCACGAGCGCTGGAAGGATTATCTCAAGCTGAATCATTTGAAGGCATCGGACCTCCTGAAAGACGGCGTTCACCTAAACGCTCACGGGGAGTGGCTCATGGCTGAGTTGCTTAAAGCTTACCTGGCGCCCTTATCATCGGAGCCGAAGTACGACCCGATGAACGACCAGCGAGTGCGAACGATCATTCCGCCGATCTCCGCTGGTCAGGAGCATTTACGCCTGGAGTTCAAAGGTAGCCGGGTGGACCTCATCTTCAAACAGACGGGCCACGCCAAAGTCAACGTGAAGGTCGACGGCAAACCACCCTCGACCATTCCTGAGCTCTACGGTTTCACTCGCACATCGGCGTTTCCAAACAGTGACTGGCCGGTGTTGCTCCAAGTGGCGAGTACGGCGTCTTTGGATGCCGAGACCTGGTCGTTGAAAATCGGGCACGCGTCAGCCGATGGGAAGCTCTGCCAGTTCACCCTGTCCGGAAGTGCCACGGGGGAGGATGGAATGGGATCCAGCACCAATCACTTCGTTTCAAAGTCCCGCTGCGTCGTGATTGAGCCGGACGATTGGAACCTGGGTTTCTGCATAGCCGTTTTTAAGCGGCCGTTGCCGGACAACTTCACGGTCACCTGGAGCTCAGTTCTTCGCGGGACCGACACCGCTCAACCGCCTGAAACCACTCGGGGTATTGAGCGCTCCGCAAGGCTGGCCCAAGGTTTAACGAATGGACACCACGTCCTGGAGTTGGAGGGCGATCTCCAGGATGCGATCAAAGCCGTTCGGATCTACTGCCCTGATGGACGGGCAGAGGAAACAAATTTATCCAAATAGCCTCCGCCCCACCGCGGAGCCAACCGGCAGAAACTCTGATGAAAAACCAAGCCTTCGTTCAACCCGTTCAAACCCGGCGACGGCATCCCGTACGGGGCAACTGGAAAAACCATCACTTTTTATGGCTGACGCTCTTTCTGAGCCTCGCGGCCGGGATGAGCCGGGCGGCTGAGCCCGAAGCCGCGGTTTCAGAAGCGTGGCTCACCAAAAAGCTCGATCGCTTTCAGGATTTGAAGTTCGGGTTCATGATGCACTTTGGCGCTTACAGCCAGTGGGGTTGTATCGAATCCTGGCCGCTGGTCGAGGAGGACAAGTGGGCACGACCGGACGATTTGCCGCCCTGGATCGAGCGCGGCAAGGACCTGAAGCGGTTTCAAAAGGATTACGTTGCGCTGCCCAGGACTTTCAACCCGATTCATTTCGATCCGAAGGTTTGGGCAAAGACCGCGAAAGGTGCGGGGATGAAATACGTCGTGTTCACGACCAAACATCACGACGGGTTTTGCTTGTTCGACACGCACCTGACCGATTACCGCGTGACCGCGCCGGATGTCCCCTTCCATACCAATGCGCATTCCAACATCACGCGTGAGGTGTTCCGAGCGTTCCGCCGGGACGGTTTTGCGATCGGCGCTTATTTCTCCAAAGCCGATTGGCATAGTCCCGACTTTTGGGATCCCACTCTGCCCGCACACACCCGCAATCCAAATTATGACACGAAGGCTCAACCGGAGAAATGGCAGAAGTTTGTCGATTTTACCCACGGGCAAATCGAGGAACTGATGACCGGGTACGGTCACATTGACATTCTGTGGCTCGACGCCGGACAGGTGCGGCCTCCGAACCAGGACATCCAAATGGATCGATTGGCCGCGATGGCCCGGCGCCATCAACCCGGGATCCTCATTGTCGATCGCACCGTTGGCGGCCCCTACGAGAACTATCGAACCCCAGAACAGGAAGTGCCGGACAAGCCGCTTCCGTACGTCTGGGAGAGCTGCCTGACGATGGGCAGCTCCTGGTCGTTCAAACCGAACGACCAATACAAATCGACGCACCAATTGATCCGCCTGCTCGTGGACATCGTCAGCAAAGGCGGCAATTTGCTGCTGAATGTCGGCCCTCAACCTGATGGACGCCTCCCCGAACCGGCCATGGCCCGAATGGAGGAGATCGGCGCCTGGCTAAAAGTTAACGGTCAGGCAATTTATGGCACTCGCCCGATCGCCCCTTTCAAAGAAGGCAACGTGGCCTTCACGCGCAAGGGAAAGACTGTTTACGCCATTTGCATGAGGCAAAACGAGAACGAGGCTTTGCCGAAAAGCATCAACCTCACGACTCTCCAACCAAAGGCTGGTTCCAAGGTACATCTGCTCGGTGTTCGGAAATCTCTGCCCTGGGAGATGGAAGACTCGGGGAAAGTTGTGGTTCACATTCCGGTCTCGGTCCGCCAGTCTCCACCCTGCCGGGACGCGATGGTGCTGGAATTTGAACCCGCTCACCTCCCGTGACATATCGAGCCTCAACTTCAATCGCCGCTCGCGTTGCGATAAAGCTCCGATCCCAGGATGACAACGGCAGATGCAAGCAACCCAGCAAGCTCCACCCGCTTCCAAGTTGGGGATCGTTTCCAGGTCCGCCATAGAGTCCTGAGGGGCCAGTGCCGCACATTCGCACATTCTGGTAGGTCCTCGTCTCACCGCAACTGAATCACAATTGGAAATGTGCGGCAGCGACCCCTTTTCGCTCGGGCACTTGAATCCCGGAGTGGTTTTCCTTGGCGCAGAGTTGGAATTCAATGCAACGACCAAGGTTTTTTATACCAATCGGGCCCTTCCCAAACCCAAACTGACCGAGACGGAGATGCTCGAATTAAACCGACTCTACCGTGTCATCGGGCGCTGCGAACGAGAAATCAGGCGGTTACGAAGTCCTTCCCCGGACGAAACCGTCCGAGCGACCGCCTCTGGCGAGACCGAGGTTCCCAGCGGCGTGGTCGATCAAATCCGCGGTATCCCGGTAAAGACAGGCGTGCTCTCTGGTGCAATCGCGATCGTGGCGCTGGTCCTTATAACGTTTGGGTTGCGGTTCGCGAGAAGGTAGACCGGGACCGAAGGGGAGCCTCGGTTTTGCTCGAAACTATATTCCTCCAGATCAAACGCGAGCAACCGATCCTCCGGGGAGCGGGGGGACCGCGGGTTGAGGCCCTGCAACCCTCCGGGTTCTCGTGAATCATGGATGATAGATCGAAACCCGGTAGAATGTTTGCGGTTTGGACAGGTCCACGGGAACGATGATCTCCAGTGGCACGTCGACATACCAGATGATGTTATTGGAAGGGTAAGAAACCGGGGTGTTGCTGCCGGTGAATGTTCCCACGGCGCTCCAACTAACCGGGGACACAAGATCCGACGTGGTCTCCAGCCGATAATTCAGCCCGCCCCAACCTTGAAATCGGACGGCTGGCGCTCCGTTGGTGAGCGTGACCGTCGAGAGCTGGGGAGGCGTGGCCGCGACACGGATAATGCCGTCGCTCATAAGCCGGCTGGTGTCCCAGACCAAACCTTCACTTAAATAGGGCAGGCTTAGGTTCGTGAACGATCCCGTGAACCTCGATGCGCTGAAGAGCTTGAATTGGTTGCCAAACGCCGGGAAAGGGGCAGTCGAGAACCCGGTGTTCACCACTACCAAACTGCCCCCAAACCGTAGCGTCCCGCCCACGCTGATACGGTCGGAAAACGCCGTCGGGAAGCTATAAAGCTTCAGCACCGTGTTGTTAGCGAGTTCGAGCGAATCGCTGAAGTTGAGGAGAGTGGAGATCGTCCCGTAACCGCCTCCAGGGGCGAGATTGCCGTTGACCACCGTTGGTCCCATGACGGTGCCCCCGCCTTCGAGGGTCTGCTGGGCGGGGATGGTCAATCCGCCGGCAGGTCTGGCGTCCAGAGTGCTGAGGAGGAGGCTAATGTCCGAACTCGAAGCCAGACTGTTGGCATCCTGCAGTTCAAGTCTGCCTTGGCCGACAAGGGTTTGTCCGGTGTAGGAGTTGCTGGCCGCCAGCACCACTGTTCCCCCCCCCCAGATGTTGAGACTGCCGCTCCCTGAAATGACACCCTCGAGGCGTAGAGTAGCATCCGTTGTCGGGAGCAACCCGCTGCCGGAAACTAGGCTCAGCTCATGACCTCCGTTCTCGATCGGGGCGGCGACCGTCAACAGGCCCGAGATGCTGTTGAAGGTTTGGTCGGCAATCAACGTGGATCCGATAGCCCAGACGTTGGTGCCCTGGCTCGTTAGACCTTCCCGCAACAGGAGCGGGTTGCCGGAAAGGTAGAACCCTCCATTTTGAATGGTCACCAGGCCGGCCTGGAGCAGCAGGTCGTTAAAGTTCGTCTGCCGCTGGCTTCCCTGGAATGTGAGTTTTGCGCTTTCCCCGGGCAGCGCCCGGTCCCAGTTGGTGGCCTCGCTCCAGTACTCGGTGTCGCCGCGGCCTATCCAGGTAAAAGGCCGGCTGTCATCCACGATATGCACGGGCACGATGGTTTGCGAGGAGCCGAGCGGATATAAGCCGCCGTAGCCCGAATCCTGGACCTCGATGACGAGATTGAAGTCGCTCACCGTATGCGAGGCGAACAGAGAGCGGTCGGCAACCACCAGGCGACCGCTGATAGGGTCGAGGGAAAAAGTGCCGCCTTGGTTACCGGAAACGATCCGGAAGGTGAATGTATCGAGGGGGCTGTCGGTGCCGGTCAACACGGCAACCAACCCGCCGTTGGGCGTGCTCAGGGGAATTGGGTAGAGTGGGGTCTCGAGATCGGGAGGATAATTAATATCGAATGGAGCCAGGAATGAGGCCGGAATGGGATTGGTCCCTTCCAGGCCGGGACCGGTCCAACCCACTTCAATATGGTCGCCGCCGCCGGCGGCTTTGTGAACGGCTTCCAGATAGTAGCGTTGACCGGCGATTAACTCGATCGGCGCGCTCTGTTGCGACGGATACCGGGTCCACTCGCGATATGCCGTTTGTCCGTCCACGTGAGCAAGCAAGGAAATTCCTCCCCAGGTGGCCTCGAGGTCCTGGAACAGGAGCTCAGCGCTGTCGCTCGAAGAAAGGTAAAAAGTGTAGGGACCACTATTGGTCGGGACGAGGTAGGCCCGGATGCGAGAACCGTAATTGGTCCCGAGGCTCTCGGGGCCGGAGTCGAACGCCGTCAGTGCCCGGAGTAAGTCGGGACGCTTCGGGTATTTTGATTTGAACGTTAGGTCGGTTATCTGCGTGCCGCTTCCGATATTCGTCCAGATCTCCTGCTGAATGGAATCGGTGAGGATGGCGTTGGTGCCGACCATTTGGAAGGAAACAACCGCACGCCCGGTGAGCGGTGGTTGGCCGCTGTCCATGGCCTCCACCTGCAGTACGTAGTTCGTCTTATCCGCGGGTTCGGAGGCCAGGTCCCTGGACAGATAAATCCTGCCGCTGCCGTCGATCTCGAACAGGCCCTGGTCATCGCCCGATGTGATGGTCAGCGTTGGCACATCATTAGAGTTGAGGTCGCCGACACGGACGGTTCCTACGTAAGACCCCGCCAGCGCGTCCGGGCGGAGGAAGCCTGTAAAACCCTGCGGGTGCGGAGCGTAATTGAGAGCGTAAGGAGCAAGATAGGAGCCTGGGATCACCTCCTGGGTGATTCCGTTGCTTGCCGATTCCCAGGCGACGGCCACACGGCCGGGTCCAGGCCCGGCTTTCAGTCGCGCCTCGATATAGTAGGCATATCCGGCGGCGAGTGACACGGGAGCAGATTGTTGACTGGGCAGGAGAGTCCATTGACGAGGCGAAGGCCAGACGGAGTCGGACTGCACGTAGCCGACCCGCGACATCAGCGCCGGGTTGGTGGACGCGCTGAGCCAGAGCTCGCTGTCGTTCTGGCTGGCGATCCAGAAGGTGTAGGAACCGGTCGTGGGCGGCAGAAGATAACCTCGCATCACCGCCCCGCAGTTTACCTCGCCTCCGGTGTCGCTCTCGAAAAGAGTGACCTGCTTTTCGAGAGCGGCGTCGTGTGGAAAACTCACGGCGGTCGTGAGGTTGGAGACCGCAGTTCCAGGCAGGTTGGTGTAAAGCGCGTACGCCATGCTCCCATTCGGATAAGGCAGGGTGACCGTAACGGTCACCGTCGTGGTAGCCGAAAAAACCGTCGAGGGGGTTTGGTCCGTAAGAACCACTGCAAGGTGATATAGGTTTTGCGTCGCGGCGGCGAGGTCGGCGGCAACGGAAATCAGCCCCGACTGGCTGTCGATGCTGAAAGCGCCGTTGCTGTTGCCGGCCACGATCGAGTAGGACAGCAACGAGTAGGCGTCGGAAGCGGACCCGTGGGCCGTGCCAACGATTGTCCCCCGCGCGGAATGCTCAATTACGGAAGCTGCGAAGCCCTCCAAGGTGGGAGGCTCGTCCACATTGGTGACCTCGACCACCACGCGGCGGCCGGTTTCAGTCAAATCCGGGTGCACCAGGTTGGAAATGGTCAGAAACATTTCGAATTGCACCGGGAACTGGCTGTTCAGCAGCGCCGCCAATGATTCGTAATCCAGCAGGAAATCATTAGCCACGGACAGGGTCCCGAAGGAATCAATGCCGAACGTATTTCCCAGATTTCCAGAGGTAATCGCGTATTGAAGCGGGTCCTCACCGGGGTCGGCGGCTGGAATGTGGCCGACCACAGCACCCAGCCGGGTGTTCTCAGGGATAACAAAACGATCCGGCAACCGCGCATTGCTCACCTTGCCGGTGATCGAGTAGTAGCCCAGGCTCGCGTAGGACGAAAAGCCAACGTAGACCGGATCATTGCGGCCTGCCCCTCGAACCGTGAAGGTGTAGGTTCCAGCGGGGAGATTGGTGCTGATGTCCGCCCAGAGGGTCGCTTGCGGGTTGTTGCTTGCGAGGAGCGTGCCCGAGGAATCGCAGAGCAGCGCCTCGAGGGCGAGATTGGGTCCGAAAGCGACCGGGTCGGCTCGGAGGTAAACGTCTCCGCCGCTCGTGGAAAAACGGAAGGCATCTGCGTCACCGGTTGTCTCAATCACCCCTTCGGCCGCCGCGGTAAAGTCGTTGTAAACCTCGAGGTACCGCGCCGTAGCGAGCGTGTCGCCGGTATCGTCGGGCCGATACTGGACTCCGTTATTGAGCGAAATGATTTTCGCGAGTTGGTCTTCAGGGTTGCTGGCATCGATATACTCGCCCCTGGCCCACTGGGTGACGTTATCGCTGTAGCCCACACCCATGATTGGCGCCCAGCCGGTTTCTCCGCTCCCATGGCCGTAAAAGTACTCGGAATGCAAGCCGTTCACATTTTGGCCTTCATGATGGAGGCCCAGGGTATGACCGATCTCATGCGAACAAGCCTGTGCACAAAAGCGCGGCTCCCCAAGCTGGAATACCCAGCAAGGTGTGTCTCCGCTCCAGTTAAATGAGCCCTCGTAGGCCACGCCTCCCGCCTCGGCATCCGCCGAATCCGTGGGTGTGATGATGACGTGCTGCCGTCTGCCTTCGGCCGCGTTCTGAAAGGCCTTCAGATCGGTCGTCACGTTGAT
>Ga0105240_10007992_pt1 | contig 15238 bp, 10 predicted proteins | sample KBSC54metaG_FD_80426 | JGI IMG/M metagenome (GOLD analysis project Ga0105240, IMG submission 80426) | Corn rhizosphere microbial communities from Kellogg Biological Station, Michigan, USA - KBS C5-4 metaG | ecosystem: Host-associated > Plants > Roots > Rhizosphere > Soil | place: Michigan, USA... | reverse complement strand
GGTAGTGCGCTTCCATGAGACGGTGCCCACTTGTCAACGATAATCTTTCTTCTACTTCAACCCAGGCTTCCATACGCATTCTGATGAGCCGTTGTCGCCAGGCTCGATGCAAGTTGAGTTCAGGGTCAAATTCCGGCGCTGCCGTCTAAATGACGAGCTCGAAGCTCAAGCGCACTATCGCAGTCGCCGGAAACTCGGGTTGCCGCAACACTGCTGCAACAAGAAAGCATTCATCCCATCTCAGGAAAGGGTTGGTAGAACTCGCCGCTCACCCACAACCGGTGCAGCAGCACGGACAACTTCCTCGCTACTGCAACAATGGCTCGCAATGTGGCCTTCTTGCCGCCCTCGGTTTTGGCCAATCCCCAGCGGCGCAAGGCCGAGTCTTTGCCCCAATGTCCCAGAACGTGATGCGCGCATTGCACCAACAGCTTGCGCAAATACGGATCGCCGCTCTTGGAGATCCCCAGCTGCGGATCGCGCGCACCGCTCTGCCTCTGCTTGGGCCGCAGGCCCAGGAATCCCGCTACATCGCGGCTGTGCGGGAACCGCTCGGGCCGGCCCAGCGTGAGTACGAAGGTCATCGCGGTGAGCGCGCCGACGCCCGGTATGCTGATCAGTCGATTCACCTCCGGGTGCTGACTGGCCAACTGGTTAACCTGCTGATCATAATTTCCGATCTGCTGGGTTAAGGCGTCGATCTGCCCCAGCAGGCCCTCCAGCGGCGTTCGCAGCATAATGGGCAGATCCACTAGGGCGCGTTTTCCAAACGTACTGGTGATCGACTTCGGTAGTCGCACACCGAATCCCTTGGCGATACCGCGAGCGCTATTGATCAGCAGGGTGCGGGCCCGCAAAATCGCATCACGCGTCCGCACCACCGCCAACTCGGCTTGCTGCTCGACCGTCCGATGTTCCACCGGTGCCAGCAAGTGCACATCGGCCCGCGCCAGCAGCGCCAGCTTGCGCGCGTCCACAGGATCGTTCTTCGTATCGCTGGCGGTGATCCACTTCAACTCGCGCGCATTAGCCACGATCACCTCATGGCCCAGCCGTTTCAGTTCCCGGCTGATCCAGGCTGACTGCCCACCAGCTTCCAGTGCGATCCGCCGAGGCTCTCCGGCGAAATGCATTTCCAGAGAACTCACCTGGTTACGGAAGCTCCCCTCCTCCACCGCTTCTCCGTCCTGGTTTACGATGCAGTAGCGGCTCATCTTATCGCCCAAATCAATCCCGATTGTCTCCTTCGGCATCTGCTTCTGTGGTTTGCTAAGCTTCTTCATGGCTGGTTCTCCTTTGCACCTCTCAGAGTGCGTTTCACAGCTTATCGCTGTCTAAGGTGAGCCAGCCGTCTCATCCCATCTAAATGCATGCCGAATAGGGCCTTGGGCCGGCGCCGCGACCTAGGCTTGTCACGTGCACGCTGCCCCCCAGAACGCGCATCCGGCTGCACGTTTTTTGATAGACAAATGTCGAATTCTGGGTTAGGATAATCGGGGTTCTGCTTGCAGGATTGCATGCGTTCGACTGCGCATCCGCGTAGTTCCTGCGGGTTGGTTGGGGCTGCCCTTTCGGGCAGACAGTAAAGGGGCGTGGGGCCAATCCGCCAGTGCGCCACGCGAAAAGGGGGCACTGAAATGAAGTCTTTAGCGTTGTTGCTCGCATTTGTTTTATGCGCTACTGTGATGTTCGCGCAAGGGACCTCGCAGATCCAGGGCGTCGTCCGGGATGAGACCGGCTCCGCTGTCCCGGCGGCTGGGATAAAGGCCACCCAAACCGACACCAACGTCACACGCACCACCACCACGGGTGGGGATGGCAGCTATGTGCTCGCCAACCTCCCAATCGGTCCCTATCGCCTCGAAATTTCCAAGCAAGGTTTCAGCACCTACGTGCAGACCGGTATCGTGCTGCAGGTGGCCACCAGCCCCACGGTCGACATTACCTTGAAAGTCGGCAATGTCACAGAACAGGTGCAGGTGGAGGCTAACGCGGCGCTGGTCGAAACGCAGAGCACCAATATCGGCACCGTCATCGATAACCGCCGCATTTTGGAGTTGCCTTTGAACGGCCGCAACCCGGCGGAACTCATTCAACTCGCCGGCGCCTCGGTTCCAGCCGGCACCACCGGTACGGCGGGCATGCCCGGCGGCTTAAATATCTCGGTTGGCGGCGGACTGCTATCCGGCGTCAATTACTCGCTCGACGGCGCCCTCTACAACAACCCGTTCGACGCGGTGAATCTGCCGTTCCCCTTTCCGGATGCCTTACAGGAATTCAAGGTGGAGACCAACTCCTTGACGGCGGAAAAAGGAACGCACGCCGCCGGCGCGGTGAGCGCAGTGATGAAGTCCGGCACCAACGGTTTTCACGGCGATCTGTTTGAGTTCTTGCGCAACGGCGACCTGAATGCACGCAACTCGTTTGCCGCGCGCCGCGATTCGCTGAAGCGCAATCAGTACGGCGGCACCATGGGCGGAAAGATCAAGAAAGACAAGTTGTTTTTCTTTGCCGGATACCAGGGAACGCGCACGCGTTCCGACCCGGCCGACAAGACCGGCAATGTGCCAACCGCCGCCATGCTGGCCGGCGACTTCAGTGGCTGCGCCAACTACAAGACCATCACGGATCCAGCCACCGGTCAGGTGATCGCTAACAAGCACATTGATCCTAAACGTTTCAGCCCGCAAGCTTTGGCTATTGTGAAATTGCTACCGAAAGCCGTCGGCTCCTGCGGCGAAGTGCCCTTTGGCCCGGTTCAGAAAATCGACGAGTATCAGACACTGGGGCGGGTCGACTACCAGATCAACGACAAGCAAACGCTATTTTTCCGTTATATGGCAACGGCGTATCTGCTGCCCGCCGCCTACGGTCTTTCGAAGAATCTGCTGGATTCGACCACCGGCGGATTGGACGACCTGGCTCAGACCGCCGCGCTGGGCCACACTTATCTGATCTCGCCGACCACCGTGAATTCGTTCCGCATTGCGGTGAACCGCGTCGCGGTCCACCGCTTCAATGACGACTACTTTTCACCCTGCGATATCGGCGTGAAATTCTACTGCTTCGTGCCCCACCAGACGGTGGTTACCGTCTCCGGCGGCCCCAGCATCGGCGTGGGCACCGCCATTGAAGCGCGCTTCATTCCGACGTATGAGACTCTTTCCGACGACATCAACCTGGTGCGCGGCTCGCACCAGTTGAGTTTTGGCTTCTCCAGCTTCAAATACCAGCACAGTCAGTTCGCCAACGTGTTCTCGGCGGCCACCTTTAACTTTGGCGGGTTGGCGGCGGGGCTCAACCAGGGCAGCGGCGTGGGCATGGTGGATTTCCTGCTTGGGAATGTCGCTTCGATGACCCAGGGCTCGCCGAACACCACCTTCACCAATAAGAACTATTTCTCGCTGTACGCGCAAGATTCCTGGAAAGTTTCCCCCCGCCTGACGCTGAACTACGGCCTGCGCTGGGAACCTTTCCTGCCCCAGGGCATAAAAAACGGCGCAGTGTACAACTTCAGTTGGGACCGCTTCAATCAGGGGGTTCGCAGCACGGTGTTCAAGAACGCGCCGTTGGGCCTGTTTTATGCCGGCGATCCCGGGTTTAGTGGAACCAGCGGTGTCGCGAACCGCTTCAATCAGTTCGGGCCGCGCGTCGGCGTTGCGTTCGATCCCAAAGGCGATGGCAAGACTTCCATCCGCGCGTCCTTTGGCACGTCCTACGACTTCCCGAACATCCAGATCATGTCCACACCCACCACGGCGCCGCCGTTCGGTAATGCTTTGACCAACATTCCCGGTCCCCTGAATTTCGCGGATCCCTGGTCCACGATCCAGGGCGGCAATCCCTTCCCGGGCTCCTTCGGTCCCACCACGCCGTTCATTTTTCACGGGAACTATGTGCCCATGGACCCCAACGCCAAAGCCACCACCGTGTATTCCTGGAATCTGAGCCTGCAACATCAGTTCGGACCGAGCTGGTTGGTTTCGGCGTCCTACTTGGGTACGCAGACCATCCATATTTGGGGAACCGAGCAGTTGAATCCGGCGGTTTACATCCCGGGAAACTGCACGGCAGGCCAATATGGACTTACCAAGCCCGGTCCGTGCTCGTCGACGGCGAACACGGACTTTCGCCGCCTGGCGTCGTTGAGCAAACCGAGCGAAGGTCAGTACCTTTCTTACGTCGATATGTTTGACTCCGGCGGTACCAGCAGCTACAACGCTCTGCTACTGTTGGCGCAGAAGCGGCTGGCTCGCGGCATCAGCGTCAACGCCAACTACACTTGGTCGCACTGCATTGCCGATATCAACCAGGGCTCCTGGGTTGGCAGCGTCGGCGGAGGCTTGAACCAGGCCAATAACCGGAGTTTCGATCGCGGTAATTGCCAGACCCAGACCGGCACCGGCATCAACCAGTCGCTCGACCGCCGCCACATCGTGAACATCGCTGCCGTGCTTGAGACCCCCAAATTCAGCAGGCGGGCGCTGCGTATGGTCGCCTCCGGCTGGATGTTGTCTTCGAGCTACCGCTATCTTTCGGGTGCCTTCCTGAACGTCACCACAGGCGTCGATTACGCTCTGAACGGTTCCTCGGTTCAGCGGCCAAATCTACTGCTGTCCGATCCGCTGGCCACCAATCCCCAAGCGGTTTGCGGCAATGCCGCCAATTGCCAGGCGTGGCTGAACCCAGCGGCGTTTTCCACCAGCGTCCCTCTCGGTACTTTTGGAAATCTAGGCCGTTCAAGCGTGCCCGGACCGAATACCTGGGAAATCGATATGGCTCTCTCCCGCAGCTTCCGTATCCGCGAGAGCCAGAGCTTCGAAATCCGCGGAGAAGCTTTCAATCTTACGAACAGTTTCCGCTCCTGCATCGGCTGCACCGGCGGACTGCTCGGTGGAACGTCGGTCACCGCGCGAAACAACTCGCAGTTCGGGCAAATCACGGTTGCCGACGCTCCTCGGATCATGCAACTGGCTGCAAAGTTCGTGTTCTGACCTTCGCGCGTCGAACAATCGTCGGGCCGTCAGCATAGCAGCGTAATGGTGTGCGGATAGTGGAAGAAGAGGTACACTGCCTGCTATGCCCGTATCCGTCATGAAGGATCCGGTGACCTGGCTCTACCCGTCCATCGAGCCATACAACACCGGCCGGCTTCAAGTCTCACCTGTGCACGAGATTTATTTCGAGGAAAGCGGCAACCCCGCTGGTAAGCCGGTGATATTTCTGCACGGCGGACCCGGCGGTGGCTCGGATCCCAAACAGCGCCGCTTCTTTCATCCTCAAAAGTACCGTGTTGTGAACTTCGACCAGCGCGGTTGCGGCAAGAGCACGCCCTATGCCTCGCTTGAAGCCAACACTACCTGGGATCTCGTCGCGGACATCGAAAAAATTCGTGAGCGCCTCGGCATTGAACGCTGGCAGGTATTCGGCGGATCCTGGGGCTCAACGCTGGCCCTAGCCTATTCCGAGACGCATCCCGATCGAGTGAGCGAACTGGTTCTTCGCGGCATCTTCCTGCTTCGCAAGCAGGAAATCGATTGGTTCTACCAGCGCGGCGCGTCGGTCCTGTATCCAGACGCCTGGGAGCCGTATCTCGCACACATTCCCGCAGCCGAGCAGGGCGATCTGCTCTCCGCATACTACCGCCGCCTCACGAGTGATGATCCGGCTGTGCGACTCGCCGCTGCGAAGATCTGGAGCGGATGGGAAGGCACCACCTCCAAGCTGCTGCCCGACCCTGCCTTCGCCGGCCACTACGAAGAGGATGAGTTTGCGCTCGCCTTTGCGCGTATAGAGGCCCATTACTTCGTCAACCACGGGTTTTTCGAAACCGACGACCAGTTGCTGCGCAACGCTACACGCATACGCCAGATCCCCGGGGTGATCGTGCAGGGCCGTTACGACGTCGTCTGCCCCTTGGAAAGCGCCTGGGCGCTCTCCCGTGCGTGGCCCGAAGCCGACCTCATTATCACTCCCGATAGCGGCCACAGCGCTTTCGACCCGCCGAACAGCCGCGCGCTGATCGCCGCCACCGACAAATTCGCCGGCTGAATGCCTCTCGCTTCGCCAGTAAGTGTCCGCCGCGCCAATGACAGGCAGGCAAGAATTACGCCCAGAAAACACCGTTGGAGAAAGTTGGCCCTCTTAATGCGGCTTGACACTGGCCCGGTTACTTGGCACGATCACAAAATGCAAAGCATGTCTGTTCGACCCGAGCGGCAGTACCGCTGCGGCGGGCTGCGGCCATCAGCGCCGGCCTTACGGCTGGCTGGCCTCGTGTTCCTAGTATCGGCCACGGCCATTCTCGTGACCGCTCAGACCAGCGTCTCCCGCCGGACCGTCTGGGACGGAGTGTATACGGAGGCTCAAGCCGCCCGCGGCGTAATGGCCTTCGGCCAAGACTGCGCGGGCTGCCATGCGCTCGCGGCAGAAGGCAAGGCGCCGCTCGCGGGCGAAGCATTCTGGAAAAGCTTCGCGCAAAAAACCGTCGGCGATCTGCTCGAGTTCGTCAGCACCAACATGCCGAATGCCACTCCCGGTTCCCTCAGCGAGCCCACCTACGACGATATCGTCGCGCTCATCCTCAAATCCAATGGCTTTCCTGCGGGAACCACTGAGCTTGAGCGCAAGACCATTGCCGGCGTGCAGATTGTCCCGAAGGATGGAGGCGCCGAGCTCCCGGCGAACGCGCTCGCTCGCGTGGTCGGCTGTCTGGCTCGGAGCGGAGCGGACTGGGTGGTTACGAGCGCGACACCCCCCGAGCGGGCGGAACATGTTGCTCCGGGCGAGGAAGACGCCACGAGGCCCCTCGGCAATCGTACGATGCCGCTCAAGTTTGTCCTGACCCGCTTGGATGCGTTGGTCGGTTCGCGCGTGGCCGTGAGCGGGCTCCTGATCGGCGCCGGCGGCGCGGACGGCATCAACGTGACGGGGGTGACCCGAGTCGCCCCGAAGTGTCCCTAAACGAAGACAGGGCACGCCTCCTTCGAGGCTTGCCCTGTCTCCTATCAACGACTAAGGCTTCCTTAAAGGTCGATTCGGCCGGTACTCGCTCCGAGACTCTCGATCTCCACGCCACCCACGTGCGCCAGCGCCAGCAGTAGGTTTGAGGTTGGCGCATCCTTCGCGACGATGTGGCGGTTGCCTTTAAGCCGGCCGCATCCGCCGCCCACCATCACTGCCGGTGGACTGTTGCGATCGTGCACGTTACCGTTGCTCATGCCGCTGCCCCAGTAGAGCACCGCGTGATCCAGCAGGGTCCCGTCGCCCTCTTTCGTCGCCTTCAGCTTATCGAGGAACGCGGCGAACTTCACAATGTGGTACGTGGCAATCTTGGCGTACTTCGCCAGCTTCTCGGGATCGTTGCCATGGTGCGAGATGGAGTGGTGCTGTTCGGGGATGCCGATTTGCGGATAAGCGCGGTCGGTCGCTTCATGACTGGTCATGAACGTGAATACGCGGCTGATGTCGCCTTGATACGCCAAGTGCATCAGGTTATAGGTCACGTTCATGTGTTCGTCGAACGCATCCGGCAGGCCGACCGGCGCTTCCGGATCGCCAGTGATTGTGCCCAGGCGGGTTTCCATGCGATCGAGCTGCTGCTCCACCTCGCGGATGTTGCCAAGATACTCGTCGAGGATGGCTCGATCGGGCGCTCCCAGCGAGCGCTTCAGTTTCGCGGTTTCCTCAGTGACCGAGTCGAGCAAGCTCTCCTTCTCCTTGAGGCGGGCAAAGCGCCGCTCCGCCGAATCCGTCTCGCCGAACATCCGTTCGAAGGTTACGCGCGGATTGATCCCCACCGGCAGCGGGCTCGAATCGTCGCGCCACGCGAGGGTGTTGAAGAACGTGCAGGAGAAGCCGTCGCAAGCGCCTACGGCGGTGCCCATGTCTTCGGTGCCGACTTCAATGGAGCGCAGAGGCGTATCGCCAGCCACTTTATCCGCGATGAACTGGTCGACGGTTTTCTTGGATTGAATTTTCCCGAAAGCGTCTCCTGTCGCGTCGCGGTTGCCGGCCGGTCCCACGCCGTTCAGGAACGCGGAACTGGCGCCGAGATGGACCGAGGAGCCCCAGGGGGCCTTCATCTTGCTGACCGTGACCAGCTGATTGCGGAAGGGCTCCAGCGGCTGCATCACCGGCTTGAACACGAAGTTGCTCCCCTCCGCGTCAGGATGCCAGGTATCGGGATACACGCCACACGGAAAGTAGACCGCGCCGAAGCGGAACGGCGAGGCCGGCGCCGCGGAGAGCGCTGGGACCATGGCGTCCAGGAAAGGCAGTGCGACCGCCGTGCCCAAGGTACCACGCATGAACGTGCGGCGCGAGAGATGCTTCTTCGTAATGATCATAGCTGCTCCTTAATTGATTGATCTTGCTACTTTAACGGGTTCGGCCGGTCCCTTGACAGTTTCCGCCGGTTCCAACTTGGTGCGCATCTGGAACGGTGCGCTTTCGACAATACCTAGGACAATGGAGGAAAGCCGGTAATCGTTTTGTGCGGCCTTCTTCACGATCCGCCGGACCACCGGCATGTCACTGGGCTCGAGACCGCGGCCCAGCGCGTACGTCAGCATCTTTTCTGTAACCACAGTCACGAAAGCGTCAGGCCGGCTCGCTATGGCCTGCCGCAGCGCCACCGGACCATTGACTTGGGATCCGTCCGCGAGCGTGCCCGCCACATCGAGCGGTGCGCCATCGGCGCCGGTATCGCGCCATTGCCCTACGGAATTGAAGTTCTCGAGCGCAAACCCGGCCGGATCGATCACACGATGGCAGGACGCACAAGGCTGGTTCTTGCGGTGCAATTCGAGCTGCGCACGCACCGTCTTTGGAACCGTCGAGGCACCCTTGTTGCTCTCCTCAAGCGAAGGGACATTGGGGGGCGGAGGAGGCGGGGGCGTGTTGAGGAAGGTGCTCAGCACGTACTTCCCACGGAAAACCGGGGAGGTTCTGGTCGCAACCGAAGTCATCGCCAGGATGCTCCCTTGCCCCAGCAGGCCGCGGCGGTTAGGATCGGTGAGCTTTACCTTCCGGAACTGCGGACCGTAGACGCCCGGGATGCCATAGTGCCGTGCCAGCCGTTCATCGACGAAAGTGTAGTCCGCGTTCAGAAGATCGAGAGTGCTACGGTCAGTGCGCAAAATGTAGCCGAAGAAAAGCTCGGTCTCCTTGCGGAATCCTTTGCGCGTATTATCGTCGAAATCCGGGAACATCAACAGATCCGGAACGACTTTTGCTTCCAAATTTCGCAGCTGCAGCCACTGCCCCGTGAAATTGTCGACCAGAGCGTCCGAGCGATCGTCCGTGAGCATACGGTGCACCTGCGTCGCGAGCACTTCCGGCTCCCGCAGCCGCCCCGCGGCCGCCAGGTCTAGCAGCTTTTCGTCGGGGATGCTGCTCCACAAGAAGAAGGATAGGCGCGAGGCCAGCTCAATATCGCTGACCGGATGCGCGACGCCGGCGCGAGCGCCCGCAGGATCTTTCTCAATCCGATACAGGAAGTACGGGCTCGAAAGAACGCGCGCGACGCCTGAGCGGATGCCGTCGTCGAAACTTCCGCTCTGCCGTGCCTTCTTGTAAAACGCCATGGGAGCCTCAATGTCCGCGGGAGTGACCGGACGGCGGAACGCGCGGCGCGCGAGATTGGTGAGGATCTTCGTCGCGCAGGCCGTCTCGTCCAGATTCCCGCCGGCTGCGCTCTTCGCCGCAGTATGGACGGCACCGGAGGCAGGCGCAGGATGGCACACATACAGCAGCTTCCGGCTGGGTCCTTCGCTTACGCCGAAAACATTGTAAGGGCCGTCAATCGCGACGGTCTTGAGCTTGGGCAGCCCGCCGATCATGTGGATTTCCTGGCTGTCGCGCCGGGACGGCTGCCACACGTCTTGGAGCTGAAAGGGCCGCTCTTTCCACGTGAACCCGACCTCGTGCGGACCCGCCGTAACCCGCACGCGCCCGGTCATTCTTTTGTCGATGATAGGTTGCGCCGCGGCCAAATCAGCGCCCTGGAGTTCGTCATCTTTGGGACCACCGATGGGCGCCGAATACACTTCAGTTCCATCGATGGTAATCACAAATGTGTACGGTACGTCGTTTCCTTCGACGCCTGCGTAGCCTTCCTGGATGCCGCGCACCAGCCGGCCCGACAGTTTATACTCGGCGTCCGCCGGGAAAACGTGATGCACCACCGTCCCGCCAAAAGTTCCCAGCGGCAGACCGTCGATGTAACCGTTCTGGCTGAATTCGCGCGGGATCGAATGCTCGGTGGTTCCGGGCTTCACCTGCGGATCTCCCACGGCCATCGCGCTGACGCGCTCTGCTGCGTCCAAGTACCCCTCGAGCAACAGCGGCGACGTTTTGAGCGAGGTCGCGATATTGTCGAACCCGAAATCCGCGCCGTCGGTTGGCAGCAGCTCGGATACGTCCAGGTCGACTGCCAGCAGATCGCGAACCGCATTCGCATATTCAGCGCGATTCAGACGGTGCACGACATAGCGGCCCGGGGTGATCCGGTTTTCCCAGGCGCGATCGAGTGATCCGGCGAGCCAGGACGTAAAACCCGCGTACTCCGCTTCGGTGGGACGGGGCATGCCTGGCGGCGGCATCGCCCGCACACTCAACTTCCGCAGGACTCTCTCCCAAGTGCCCGCATGGCTCAACAGATCGTCAAAGCCCGCCGCCTGGAGTTTGATCGGATCTTCCCCTGGCAGCGCCGTGCGGTTGTTGTGGCACGCAACGCAGTACTTATCGAGCATCGCGCGGTACTTGACGGCCTCCGCAGTGGCGGTCGATGTGGCTTTGGCCGCGGATGTCGCGGCCGCTGCCGGGCGAACACGTGCAGCGGATGGTTGCGGCGAAGGGGTTGCAGCCCGCGTTCCGCTCCCGGTCTGTGCTACCAGCAGCGCAGCCACCGCGAAATAGGCCGACGCCGCTGTGATTGCGATCTTACCTGCCATGTTTTCCCGCTTTTTCATTGTTCACTGGCCGCCGCTACCGCTTCCGGAGTATTCTTCGCTTCCTTATCCTTATCTTTATCGCCATTCTTATCGCCGGTGGTTGTCTTGCCGGTTGGAGCCGCCGCCGGCGGGGGCGCAGGCACTGGATCGTTAGGGCCGAGGTGCATCAGATCCCGCAGGGCCGCAATCACGTCAGCGCGCGAATCGCGCTTCGGATGATACGCGTCCGCATCCATGCCCATCGACACAGAGAGCTCAGCCTGGGTCATGTTCTTCAACTTTTCGGCCGCCGCCAGTGGGATCAGATTATCCTTATTGACTGCGTTCAGCGACGCACCGGCCGCAGCGAGTTCGCGGATCATCGCCACTTGCTGCAATTGCACCGCCTGGTGGAGCGGCGTCGAGCCATCCGGCGCCTTGGCGTTGGGATTGGCCCCGGCCGCGAGGAGGAGCTTCAGCGCTTCGAGGGGATCCCGGCTGCCCGGCTCCCGGAACGGTGGAGGACCCAAGCGGTTGAACCCGGGACCGGCGGCGAACGGAGCGCCCATGCCACCTTTCATGGCGGCCATGATGGGCGTCCGGCCGACGTTCGGGTTCGGGCGGCGTAAACGTGCTTCCCCGTCCTTAGGCTTGATGTCGGTGGGGGCCCACTCGATCTTTGCGCCATCGGCCAGCATCAACTTCAGGACCTCCACGTCGGCTGCCGTTGCGGCGCGGTAAAACGGCGTGCTGTTGATCGCAGCGCCACAGCACAGCGTCGTCGAGTGCAATGCACCGATAAACGGCTTGTTCACGTCGGCTTTGAGGTCCAGCAGCGCCTTGACCAAACTCAAGGCGGTCATCTTATTCGGATGGTTGGGTTGCAGCCGCGATCCGTCGTGCGCGCGCATGTCGGTGGTGGCGTCGTGCATGTCGACAGCGAAGAATAAGGATCCGTCGTTAGGGTCGGAGCCGCGATCAATTAATTCTTTGGCCAGATCGAAGCGGTCGTTGACGATGGCCACGATGGTCGCGCTCGCACCATCGGCGTTGGTCAGCTTCAGATCGGCATGGCCATCGATGAGCGCCTTGGCAACATCCTCGTGTCCGTTGCGAACCGCGAACATCAGTGCCGTAAAGCCACCGGAGGGATGGTCCGCGTGTTCGCGCGTCGTGATGGTGGAGACGTGCGCCTTGAGATTTGGATCCGCGCCAGCGGCCAGCAGCGCCTTCACCACTTCCACGTGACCCTCGGCGGACGCCCACATTAGCGCGGTCTCTTCTTGAAATGGATCCGCGGCGTTGACGAACGAGCCTCGAGAAAGCAGTAAGCGGACCGCGTCCACATTGCCTGTGCGCGACGCAGCCATCAGGGGCGTTTCGCCCTCCGGGTGCCAACGCGTCGCCTGCGCACCCGCATCGAGCAAGGCCCGCATGACCTCGACATCGCCATTGCGGCTCGCCTGGAGAAGCGGGGTGACGCCGTAATGATTCGCTGCGTCCACCGCGGCTCCTGCTGCAAGAAGCGCCTTGGTCATTTCCGCATCCGAGTGGAAGGCCGCCCACAAGAGCGCGCTGGAGCCATCATTGGCGGTTGCATTTACATCCCCGTGCTCCTTGATCAACTGGCGCACCGCGCTCAGATCATCGGCCCGGGCAGCGTCAGCCACGGCGGTGACGTTGGAAGCACCTTGCACAAGGGCATTGGGTCGCACCAACACAAACCCAAGCATGAGAGGCAAGCACCACCATAGGTGCCGCACGGGTCTTGCACTCGATGTTCTAGCCGATCGCATCGCTACACCTCCGTATCACTCCAACAACGTACCCTTAAGAAAGATATATCCCGGAGATGTAGATTGCAAGCCCCCCCTCGCCCTGGGGCAGGTGCGGAAGCCAAGAGCGCGCAGCAAAGGCTTCGGGAAATCGGGGAATGTCTCGTCTGCCTTGGTTCTTGTTCTGGTTTCGTAGCGTCCTTACGCTGAAGTTAACGCCCTTATACGTGACACCTTCCAGATTGCCGACCAACCGGAAACAATCGCTCCAACCCTCCGGTTCACTCGCCAATTCAAGGGCTAGCATGGAACTGCATGCCTGCCATGCCAGAAAGACATTTGAGGATCGCTGAAGGCTTCGATCGGGCCGCGCCTAGTTACGACGCGGAGCGCCACAAACTGGTGCCATGTTTTGACAAGTTTTATGGGTGGGCTGTGCGCCGCTACCCTTCTCGGGCGATGACCCAATTCGCGTGCTGCACCTCGGCGCGGGGACCGGGCTTCTCTCTGCATGGATTCTCGATGCCTTTCCCAACGCGCGGTTGCGGCTGGTCGATATCTCCGAGCCCATGCTGGCCCGCGCACGTGAGCGTTTCGCCGGACTCGCTGCGCCGCCTACGATGGAGGTCCTGGATTACGCACACCATCCACTCGGCGGCCCGTGTGACGCCGTCGTTTCGGCGCTCTCCGTTCATCACTTGAATGACGAGTTGAAGCGCGATCTGTTCGCGCGCACTCTCGCGGCGCTCCGTCCCGGAGGCGTCTTCATCAACGCCGAGCAGGTCCTCGGGCCGACGGCTGCGATCGAAGAAGCGTATCGCCAAGCTTGGCTCGATGACGCTCGCGGGCTTGGCGCGCCAGAAGCGGAGATCGACGCGGCGCTGATCCGCATGCAAGAAGACCACTGCGCTCCAGTCGAGGCCCAGCTTCAATGGCTCCGCGAAATCGGTTTTGAAGACGCGGATTGCTGGTTTAAAGAGGGCCGCTTCGCCGTCTACAGCGGGCGAAAACCGTCGTAATTTATGCTAAGAATTGAGAATTCGGGGAAATCGTCATTGCGGGTCTGGGGCGTGAACATCGCGTCTTTTTGACGATGCGATACTTCGGAGATGGAAGTAGGACTCTTTCCCAACCCGCTTCGGCCCGGAATTGGCCTTCGACCGCGCCGCGAGGCCCAGCGCCCGCTTCTGCCACAGCACGCCCGCCACTGTCCCGTGCTCGAAGCCGGAAGCACGGCAGGCTTCCTGGTCCATCCTCCGCTCGCTGAAAAAGAGAGCTTTCAAATCGGCTATGAGGGAGAGGGCCGTTATCAGTTTGTGTACTCGGTGAACACCAAAGGGAAAAAGTGGGAGCCGCTCTTTACGGTGACGTATGTGCTGCCGGTAGGCGGGATCGGCGCCACCAAACGGGAAATCAAGTTGCACATCCAGGACACGCCGCAAACCCGTGAGATCGCCCACTTGATGCCCGCTATGTTCGTCTCCGAGGATGACATGGGGACACCGGCAGGCGCTGTGACGCTGCGGGGAGCATGGAACTTTCAGACTCCGCAGGGCTGGGACACAGTCTATACTCCGGTCTTCAACATGATTGAGCGGCCGGTCGCGCCGATGCTGGTGATCCGCGTCGAGACCGATTGGTACGTTCACGACTCCGAGTTCCGCTACGTCCTGCAGCCGGGCGAAACGATTTCTGCGTCACACAGCATGCCGATCGGGCAGGTGATGTTTGTGCCGCGGGAGGAAGTCACCTTCCGCGACGGCACGGAGGAGGAGATCGCGGCGCGACACCAGTCCAGTCAGGCATTCTATGACGAAAAGGCGAGGATGAAGGTCAAGACGCCATACGGAGTGGAATATAGCCCGCACTATCAGCGCACCAGCCGCCGGAAGAATGTGACCACCGAACCGCGTGGCGGTGACGCAGCGGGCGATCCCACCGTTTAAGCATTTGCCGGAATCGCTCGCGCGGCGCGAGGCGTGCCGAAAGAGTATCCTAATGTTGCATTCCATGGCCGGCGAAATCGCCACTTGGGGCCAAGGCTCAACGCCGATCGGCGAGATCCAGGTGCTGTGGATTAACGCCGGCCTCAGTTGCGATGGCGATACGATCGCGATGACCGCGGCTACTGAGAACGACGCCCGCCGCCTTGCCCGCAGCCAGGCGCCGGTCAAGCAAATCATCACCGGTACCGTCTGTCATCTGGACGCCGAAATGGTCCGCGAGGCCCTCGCCGGGTGGAACCTTGCCGAGCTCGACTTTCTATTTATCGAAAATGTCGGCAATCTGGTATGCCCGTCGTCGTATGACTTAGGTGAGCATCTTCGCCTGGTGCTCATGTCGGTTACCGAGGGCGAAGATAAACCTCTCAAATACCCAACGATCTTCAACGGCGCCGACGTGGCTGTGATCACGAAAACAGATCTTGCCGAAGCCGTGGAGTTTGACTGGGCCGCCCAGGCCAACATCGATTCGGTTCGCCCTGGATTGCAGATTCTCCGGTTGTCCGCCAAGAATGGCTGCGGAATG
>Ga0105240_10007986_pt1 | contig 15260 bp, 13 predicted proteins | sample KBSC54metaG_FD_80426 | JGI IMG/M metagenome (GOLD analysis project Ga0105240, IMG submission 80426) | Corn rhizosphere microbial communities from Kellogg Biological Station, Michigan, USA - KBS C5-4 metaG | ecosystem: Host-associated > Plants > Roots > Rhizosphere > Soil | place: Michigan, USA... | reverse complement strand
GCCGACACACCGACCCCTGGCTGAAGCGCCGCGAGTTGCAAGAAACTCCGTCCGTTGAGCGGAAGATCCTCAATCTGCTGCCGTGTGATGACGCCATCCACCGAGTGGCTTTCGTAGCTGATTTGGGACGACGCGGCCTCCACGGTAACCGTCTCTCCGGTCTGACCGACTTGCATATGCATATCCACGGTCGTAGTGCTGCCGGCCTCTACCGTCGCGGGACGAATCATCGCTCGAAATCCTTGCGTGACCGCTCTGACTTCGTAACCGCCGGCCGGCAGGGCCGGGGCGCTGAACGCGCCGTCGGTTCCGCTCGTCATATCCCTCGTAAGCCCGGTGGCCGTGTTCTTGACGGTCACCTTGACGCCTGGAATGATGGCGCCGGATTCGTCAAAGACGGTTCCGGAAATCACTCCCACCGGAGTTTGCGCCAGGGCGCACGTGGTGAGAAAAAGAAAACAAGACACTGTCCCCCAAAGTCTGCGTGGTCCTTGCATTGACAGTTCCCCCCAAAATTTTGAGACAACGCGCCAAAAGCTAAAGCATGTTTTCACAGGCCGAGGCGGCTGTCAAGTGGGTAACGGTACGAAGGTGGGCTAGGGAGTGTTGGGTAAAAAGGTACCGGCGGAAAGCGCGTAGCCGTACTGGGGCCGCAGACTAATGCCGCACGAAGAATTGCTGCTTATCGACATTGGGCGGCACCGCGATGTCGAAGAAGCCGATCATCATCTCCGAACGGCTTTGCTCTCCATAGCGGACTGCTTCCGTGGGGTCGGGATTTCGGGGATTGTCGGCGGAATTGTCGTAGTAGGCGCTCCATTCGAGGCGGGTGCCAGCGGCAAGTGCGACCGGCTGAGTGAACTGATAGGAAAGCTGCCAGTGGAAGTCGTAGTGCTCCACCGCCAGCAGCGTCTGGCGTTTCCCTCCCGGAGGAATCATGTCGAAGCGGAACGATTGCCCGCGCAGGTGCATGTGCGGAAAAAGGCTGAGTAACTCTCCGGCATTGGGCAGCGTGCCGCTCACGCCGACGTAGAAATGGGGGTGGCCAGGAGGGATCACGAAACGGTCATTACCCATCTGCAAAGACAGCACGCGCTTGCGAACCGGGCCGCGGGCGAAGACGAGGCCAATCCGGGTCTGGTCGTTCACCGCCCTGCCATTGGGCGTGTAGTGCATTTGCAAGACAAGGTCAGACCCGGCAGGGATCAGTTTGGCCATGCCCTCGGGTAGCCTTACCGGCGGGTTGCCCGGCGCGTATACCAACAGCAGATCGCTGGTAGTCCACAACTGGCGATGCTCCGCGTCGCTTTCCGGGATACTGTACGGCACGCCGGGCTTGGCGGCACGCAGCCACTGGGAAGACGGCTCGCGAATATAGATTACTGCGTGGTGCACCACTGAACGGGCGCTCGGCCGAACCTCCACCTGCCGCACCCATTCGTCTTTAGTAAAACGCGTGGGGATCACAATGTACTGATAATCCACCTCGCCGGTGGCCGGAATCTGGTATGGCCGGGGCATCTCAAACACAGCATCCGGCTGCGGGATATTCCAGCCCCGCGGCCACACGGAAGGTTTGGGAGCGTCAGACGGCGAGCCTGCAGCCGCGCCGGATTGCACCCAGCCGGCGATCGTCTCTATCTGCGTCTGAGTGAGAGAAGGGTCATTGGCGAATTGGCCCCACCGCGGGTCGGCAAACCATGGCGGCATATGGCGAAGCAGCACGGCCTCGCGGATGGCTTTGGCCCAGGGGCGCGTTTGGTCATAGGTGACCAGCGGCATGGGAGCGATCTCTCCTGGCCGGTGACACGTCTGGCAGTGCTGTTGAAGGATCGGCAGTACGTCGCGATAGAAAGACGGCTGTGCCGCCAGCGAAAGGAGAGCCGGAACGAAAGCGAACCGCACTACCTTTCAGATTAGCGCCCGCAGGTGTCTACCGCGCGGCAAGCAGTGCGCGAAGATGGCGGGCGCGCTCCGGGGAACGGAGCTGCCGGAGGGCCTTTGCTTCGATTTGCCGGATCCGCTCCCGGGTCACATCGAATTCCTGCCCGATTTCTTCCAGCGTATGCTCACGCTCGCAACCGATGCCGAAACGAAGCCGGATCACCTTTTCTTCCTTCGGCGAAAGGGTCTTCAGAATGTTGGCGGTTTCATCGCGGACGTTCGAATCGATAACCGCATCCACCGGAGAGCCGACCCAGCGGTCCTCAATGAGATCGCCCAGGGCGGACTCGCCGTCGCGGCCGACCGGTGTTTCGAGCGAAACGGGATCCCGGGAGATGGTCTTCAGCTTCTGCACCTTCTCCACCGGAATGTCCATGCGGCGGCCAATTTCCTCGTTGGTCGGGGCGCGGCCGAGTTCCTTCTCCAGCTCACGCGTGGCGCGCAGGAACTTGTTCATGCTCTCGTTCATGTGAACGGGAATGCGGATGGTACGGGACTGGTCCGCAATCGCGCGCGTGATGGCCTGACGGATCCACCAGGTCGCGTACGTCGAAAATTTGTAACCGCGGCGGTATTCGAATTTGTCTGCGGCTCGCATCAGGCCGATGTTGCCTTCCTGGATAAGATCCAGCAAGTGCAGCCCGCGGTTGACATACTTCTTCGCAACCGAAACCACCAGGCGGAGGTTGGCTTCCACCAGGTCTTTCTTGGCGCGTTCCGCCTCGATCTCACCGTGCCGGATGACGGACAGGCTATGCTTCAGATCGGCCAGCGGCGCGCCCAGCGCGGTCTCGCGCTTCCGGATCTCCCGGCGCAGCTCCCGGATTCGCGGCTGAGCCTGTGCTCCGCCCCGTTCTTCCAGCTTCCGCAGTTCCGCGTCCAGGTGGTTGGTCTCTTCCACCGCGCGCTCAATCTCTTTCCCAAACTGCTTCCAGCGCATCGTCAGGAACGGCACCCGACGGATGGCCTGGGAGATTTCCACCTTCGCCCGGCTCACCTTACCCTGCCATTTGCGGCGGATCTTCTTGTTGCTTAATGCGATAGCGTTGAGCTTTTCGGTGAGTTGCTGGAGTTTCTTCTGCAGCACCACCACCTCATTCAACTGCTGCTTCAGCTCATTCTGCTTCTTAACGTCGGCGGCGCTGCCTTCCTCCACATCGCCCACATCCACGTAATTTTCGAGCTCCGTCACACCCTTGCGGATATTCTCGGAAATCTCCACGGCGAGGAGCTGAACCAGGGCGGACCGGCTGATGGCCTTCTGCATGCGGAGCTTGCCCCGCTCCATGCGGCGGGCCAGGTCCACTTCTCCCTCGCGCGTAAGCAGCGGAACCGCGCCCATTTCACGGAGATATACGCGGACCGGATCGTCCGTATAGATCGACTCTTCCACGGGCTGCGCATGGAAATCCTCGCCTTCCGCGGGTTCTTCCGGATGGAAGAACGCCGGGTCCTCGTCGAAGGGTATTGCCAGAGGTCCGTGATTGTCGCCTATGAACTGATCTTCAAATTGATCCACAATTGCTCCACTCTTACCCGCACCATGGCAAATGGTCCTACTAAACTTCGTGGTCCGATGTTGGGGGACATTTTCGACCCTGGTTTGGGCACACTACCCCTTTCAGCCGGCAGAGGTATTGCCAATAAACGCTGCCTCGATTATAGCATCGAAGCCAAAACAAGTTAAGTCCCTATTTAAAAGATGTTTCCCTTCCACTTTGGTTACAGGAAAGCACCGATCTTCTCCTGAAAAAACCTCGCATTGCAAGCACTCTATTCCCCCGCAATTCTGCACCCGATCGAAATATTTGTGAAGCCATCCCAAGAACGGCTCGGCGCAGCCCCTTCAGATCCGCTTGTGGAAAACCAACGCGCGCAGCTCGTTCATGAACGCCTCGACGTCCTGGAAATCGCGATAGACCGAAGCGAACCGGACATAGGCAATTTTGTCGATAGCCTGGAGCCGCTCCATGAGGATTTCACCGATCTCGGTGGCCGGGAGCTCCCGGTCCGGCGTGTCGGCGAGCCGCGCTTCGATTTCATCCACGATCTCGGCCAGCCGGCCCATGCTGACCGGACGCTTTTCGCATGCCTTGAGAAGCCCGGAAAGGACCTTCTGGCGATCGAATTTCTCGCGCCTTCCATCTTTTTTTACAACCATATACGGAACTTCGTCCGTACGCTCGTAGGTGGTGAAGCGGCGCTCGCACTTCAGGCATTGGCGGCGCCGGCGGACCGTGTCGCCTTCCTTGCTCTCGCGCGAGTCGATGACGCGGTCTTCCTTGTGACCGCAGAAAGGGCACATCATATGGTTGTCAAATCGTTCCGGATCATCCTGATCTTACGCCAGTTAAGTCCCTCACGAAACCCCAGCACCAGCCCGGCGGGAACGACAGGCAAAAAGGCGGCTACCCACAATAGCACGGCGAGTCCCGTGGCGGTCTCGAGACGCAGACCGAACACCTCCCGTAGCACAATGATGGCGGCAACCTGAAACCCCCCGCCGATACCCGGGATCTGGATCGCGCTTCCGAACGCCACCAAGCCCATAAAAACGGTTACCTGGTCGAGCCGGAACGTGGATGTGGCGGCGATGGAACGAAAAAGACAGAAATAGCACGCCACCAGGACCAGCCAGATAAAGGCGCTATAGCTCAGCAGGAGCAAAAGAAAGCTGGTGCTGGATGCCGAGCGCGTTCCTTCGCCAAAAGCCGCCGCGAGCCGGGCCGTCCGCTCCCGGAACCGTTCGGGAAGGAAAGCCAGAGCATGAGACAGCCTTTCCTGCATGGTGCCGGCAAAGCCGCGAAACGCCAGCAGAACCACCAGGCAGAGGGTGCAGATAGCCGCGCACACATACCCCCCGGTCCGGAAGACCCACTGCAGTCCCGGACCCAGGTGCAGACGATCGGCCGGAACCACCACCAGCGCGTAGCCGAAAAGAAGCAGGATCATCAACAGATCGAAGATTCGCTCCAGCAGCCATGCCGCCATCTGGGAGGAGAAAGTCACCTTCTCCTTCACGGCGATCAGGTAGGGGCGGACCACCTCGCCGGGCCGGCCCAGCAGGACGATGGCGGTAAATCCGACGATAGTGGCGGAAAAAAGCCCAGGGAGGCTAGCCCCTTTCCGTTGCGGCCGCAGCATGACCTCCCAGCGCAGAGCCCGGCCGAAGTGAGATAGATAGATCAGAAAAATCGAAGCCATCAGCCATGCCCAATCCACATTGCGGAACGCCGCAAAGAACACGGGCCACGCGAAGTCGGACCGGGCTAACCGATAGATGGCGAATCCCAACAGCACAATCAGCAGGGCGGCCAGGATCAGTTTCCTGTTTTTTTCAAGCAAGCTTGCATGCTACCGCATTGGTTGCGCTTACGGTATCTTGAACTGTATTGGTCCCGGAGACCATCCACGACAACGGGCGTGTTGTGGAAATCCTGGTTCCGAGTGAACTTCTCATGTTAATTCTTCGTTTTCACTATAGGAAGCGGGATGGGAGCTGGGCCCGGAACAGGAAAACCCGGCCAGGCGACCCGTTTTCTGCGTTTGGAAACGAATCGGTATGGCAACGGCAACACAACTCGCGGCGGGAACGGCTCAGTGGGGTATCTCGTATCCCGCGGCCGCATGGGGGGATCGCTTGGATGCCGATGGCCAGCTGGTAGAGAAGTGCCTGAAGGGTGAAGAGTTAGCGTGGGAAGATCTGATCAAGCTCCACACCCGCCGGGTATACTCGATCTGCTACCGCTTTACGAGCAAGGATTCGGAGGCGCAGGACCTGACCCAGGAAGTTTTCCTCCGGGTATTCAAAAACCTGCGGAGTTTTCGGGCGGGCGAGGGCTCGTTCGTCGTGTGGCTGACCAGGCTGACGCGCAATCTGTTGATCGATCATTACCGCCGCAACCGCTACGAACGGGCGACGGACTCAATTGAAGACCAGATGGCGGTGTTGGAGGAAAAGACCTCCACGCTGGGGCGCGCGGACGGAATCCTGGCCGGACGCGAAGCGAGCGAGATGCTGCAGGGCGCTCTCCAGAAGCTGTCGCCGGAGCTGCGTGAGACTGTGATCTTGCGGGACATTGAAGAGCTGGAGTACAAAGAAATCGCGGAAGTATTGAACGTTCCCGAGGGAACGGTAAAATCTCGGTTGAATCGCGGGCGCGCGGAGTTGGCGCGCCTTTTGAAGCGGCATGGGGTCAAGGTATGAACTGCGCGGATTTTGAAATTCTGCTCTGCGACTACCTGGATGGAACGCTGTCGGAGGCGCAGCGGAACGGGATCGAAACCCATCTGGCTGCCTGTCCCACGTGCTCCGCCATGGCGGAGGACGTGAAGGGCGCCGTGTCGTTCATCGAACGCGCTTCTGTGGCCAATCCCCCGGCCGAGCTACTCACCCGGATTCTGCATGAGATCCCAGGCCGCGACCTGGCCGAAAGGAACTCCTTTTGGCGCAGGTTAAGATCAGGCTGGTTCGGCCCGCTGCTGCAGCCGCGCTACGCGATGGGCATGGCGATGACCATCCTGTCGTTCTCGATGCTCGCCAAGTTCGCCGGCTTCGAACCGCGCCAACTGCGTCCTTCGGATCTGGATCCGGTAAAAATCTGGAATACCGTTGACGACCGGGCGCACCGCACGTGGGATCGCGCCGTGAAGTATTACGACAATCTGCGATTGGTAATCGAGATTCAGTCGCGCCTCAAGGAGTGGACCGATCAGGAACAGTCCATGAGGCGGCAGCCGGCGTCCACCGGTGCTGCGCCAAACAGTTCTTCTCAAGCCAACAAGGCCCCCAATTCAGACGGGAGAGTTTCAAAATGAATTGCGCTGTTCACTCCGATATCCCGGCAGTAGCCTATTGCCGGAGCTGTGGCAAGCCTCTTTGCGAGGCCTGCAAGCGCGTGTGGCAGGATGCCATCTATTGCGAAGAGCACAGTGCTGTGCCCGGCGGGACGGCTCCCGGCGCGGGGGCGCCGAACCCGGAGTATTCGCCCTACACCGCGCCGTATCCCCCGCCCTCCGCGGCGCCGAACTTGGCGGATGCGAGCGCATCCCCGGGCCTGGCCTTCCTGCTCGGCCTGATTCCCGGCGTAGGCGCCATTTACAACGGCCAATACGTGAAGGGATTGATTCATGTGGTGGTGCTTGGCCTGCTTATCAGCATCGTCAGCTCAGACGCTGCGGGAGGGCTGGAACCTGTATTTGGCATGTTGATCGGCGTGTGGGTCTTCTACATGGCGTTCGAGGCCTATCACACCGCCAGGAAACGGCAAATGGGTGTTCGGGTGGACGAGTTTTCGAGCCTGGTGCCCCTGCACAGCGCGCGGCGGGGATTTCCCGCCGGCCCCGTTACCCTCATCGCGCTGGGCGCCCTGTTCCTTCTGAATAACCTCGATATTCTGCATTTCCACCAGATCATCCAGTATTGGCCGATCGCATTGATTGGACTCGGCGCTTACATGTTGTATGAGCGTCTGAACGGCCCGGCGTCCGGGACACCGGAGGCTCACCGTGGGGAGCGCTAATCCGATGGGCAACCCGGCTGGCGTTCCTGTCGCCGCCACAGGCTCGCTGTTTTGTGCGATTCGAGGTCCGATCATGTTGATCACAATCGGCGCGCTGGGAGCAATCGACCACTTCGGCCCCTATTCATTCACCCAGACCTGGCCGGCCATCATCATTGTCTTCGGCCTGCTCAAACTGGCGGAGAAGGTGGGAGGGCGCCAGGCATGAGACGCTCTATCGTCGGCCCGCTGATCCTGATCGGCGTGGGTGTTCTGTTCCTCCTGCATAACGTCTACCCCGAGGTTCCGCTGGGCGAGATGTTCGGCCGTTACTGGCCCTTTCTGCTCATCCTCTGGGGCGGATTGCGGCTGATTGAGGTGCTGGCTCTGGCATCCATGTCGAAACCCCTTCCCCGCAGCGCGGTGAGCGGCGGCGAGTGGGTGTTGGTAGTGTTCATCTTTATCATCGGTTCGGGGATCTACGCGGCGCACAATTACACCGGCTGGTTTCCGGACGGCCGCGCCCTGCGCGGGCTGGTGGTGGATTTCGGAGAGCCCTTCGACTACACGGTTCCAGCAGCCACCCAGTCCTGCGGCAAGACGCCACACCTGATCATCGAAAGCTTTCGGGGGAATGCGCGTATCGTGGGCGGAGATTCCGAGAGCATTGAGGTAAACGGGCGCAAGACGATCCGTGCCATGCAGCAGCGCGACGCGGACCAGGCCGACAAACAGACGCCCATGGAACTGGTCGCCTCGAATGGGAACCAGGTGATCATCCGTTTGAACCAGGACCATGTCGGTGACCGGCTGCGGGTGAGTCACGATCTGGACATCACGGTGCCGAAAGGCGCGAGCGTGGAATGCCACGGGCGCTACGGCGATTTCGACGTGCGCGGCATCAGTGGGAACGTGGATATTGATAGCGACAATGCCGGCGTGCGGCTGCAGGACATCGGCGGCGGAGTCAAAGTGAATGTGCAGAAGAGTGACATCGTGCGCGCCGTGGACGTCCGGGGCACGGTGGATCTGCGCGGCCACGGCCAGGACGTGGAACTGGAAAATATCCAGGGGCAGGTGAGCCTGGAAGGCGCCTTCACCGGCCAGATGCAGTTCCGTAACCTTGCGCAGCCGTTGCGGCTGGAGGGGACACAGACGGAACTGAAGGTGGCGAGAACGCCGGGCGAAATCCGGCTATCCCCGGGCGATCTGGTTGCGAATAACCTGGTCGGCCCGATTCAGATCAATGCCCGCTCGCGCGACATCCAGATCTCGGACTTCAGCCAGGCGCTGGATCTCACGGTAGACCGCGGCGACATCGAATTGCGCCCCTCAGCCGGCAACATGCCCAAGCTGGAGGTCCGCACACGTTCGGGCGATATCGATCTGGGCCTGCCGCCCGGAGCGCGTTTCGATCTGAAAGCGCAAACGGATCACGGCGAAGTGCATAACGAATTCGGCGCTCCGCTGGCGACCAGCGAAGTGGGCGATGGAGCCTCCATCAGCGGATCGGCCGGGAACGGACCCTCCCTGCGGCTGCAGACCGACCGCGGCAGCGTCACCGTGCGAAAGAGCAACGCGAGCGATGGGGACGAACCGTCCGCCGCTCCCGCGGCGCCGGCTCCGCCGACGCGCCAGAAGGGACCGAAACCGGCCGCTCTTCCACCTAGCGCTCCGACGAGCGCCTAGCAAACGCGAGGAGATGGGCGCTCGCGCCGGCCAGCGAACTTTCGGTCTCGGTACGGCGAAGCATATCCAGAAGTAGTTCACGCTTAGCCGCATCCCCCAGCCGCGCGTCCAGGTCGGGCATCGCCCAGGCCGGCCCTTCCACCGCGGCCACTTCCACCTGAAGAAAGCCTGCTTCGCGAATCTCTCCGGCCAGGTCCTCCGGCCGATGAAAGTACGCCGTGGTGAAGAAATTCAGATTCCCGGTGGGGTTCCGGTGCTGCCCGGACTCGAGGTCGTCCAGCAGAATGGGGAGAAACGAAGGGTCGTCGATGAAACCGTAGCGGAGACCGTCGAGCAGCGGAGCAAACCGGCTGATGGCGGCGGCCGCCAGGACCCCTCCGGGCTTCAGCACGCGCCTTGCTTCGCGCAACGCGGACAACCGCCCGGCGCGCTCCACAAGATGATAAAGCGGGCCCATGAGAAGCGCGATGTCGCAGAATCCGTCCGGCCAGGGCAAAGAGCGCGCATCTCCCACGGACGCGCTGGACACAAACGGCCTGAGGCGAGCCGCCTCCACATGGCCAGGCATGGCGTCGAGCAGGTGGGTTTCGTAGCCGCCGCAGCCGAGCGTTTCCGAATAAGGACCGGTGCCGCCCCCGATATCGACAATTCGCGCCGGCGGAGGCGGCAGGCGGCGCGAAAAAAGATCCATACTGCGCAGGAATTCCAGAGCGCCCTGAGGCGCCTGAAGCCGCGTGTGTTCGCCAAAGGCCTCGTAGTAGCGCGTGATCGCCGCGTCGCTCATAAGAACCAGCATAGCCGTGGTAGCATAGCGCTACCATGGCGCTCACTAAGGACGAACTGATTGCTTCCCTGCAGAACGAAGTTCGGATTCTGCTCCACCTGGCGGACAAAGCAGACGCTGCCGTTCTCGACTACCGGCCCACGCCCAAACAGCGAAGCACCATCGAGCTGCTTCGCTATTTGACCTACATGGGTCCCGTCATGATTCCGAGCATCCAGGCAGGCGCATTTGACATGCCGGCATGGAGTGCCGCCGAGCAGGCAGCCCAGGCCGCGAATTTCGAACAGGTGCGGGCCTCCCTGGCCGCGCAAACAGACCTGTACGCCCAGTTGCTCGGGGACTATTCCGAAGAGGATTTTCAAACACAGATCGAGATGTTTGGGCGGACATCCAGCAAAGGCTACCTGATCACGAACGTGGTGCTCTGTGGTCACGCGGCCTACCGGACGCAGCTTTTCCTCTATCTGAAAGCAAACGGACACGACGAATTGAATACCTACAATCTGTGGGCAGGCATTGACGCGCAGATGTGACGGTAGTTCCAGGAGAAGAACGGTCCGGCACGCGCACTCGCAGTACCCGCGCCATCCACCGCTGGGTTTGATAGAATTCGAGACAATTTCATCCACAAGGAGAAGCCATGTTCCGCTTGGATGCCGATCGCCCTGTTGAGTTTTGCGACGGGGTCCGACGGCGAGATTTCCTGCACGCCGGCTCGCTGTCGGTTCTGGGTCTGGGGCTGACCCAACTTTTCGGCCTGAAGGCGGTGGGCGCCGTCGATCCGTCGAAGGACGATAAGAACTGCATTCTGCTGATGCTGGTGGGCGGCCCTTCGCAGCTCGACACGTGGGATATGAAGCCCAATGCGCCGGCGGAGATTCGCGGCCCTTACAAGCCCATCAAGACGAATGTTCCCGGAATCGAAATTTCGGAGAACTTCCCGCGCATGGCGAAGCACGCCGACAAGTACGCCCTGATTCGAAGCTGCTACCACACTGCCGCCGCGGTGCATGACACCGGCCATCAGATGATGCAGACCGGGCGTCTGTTCCAGGGCGGTATCGAATACCCGAACTACGGCTGCGTGATGACCAAGCTGAACGGGCCGCGCGGCGATGTTCCACCCAACGTCCTGCTCCCGCACCCGATCGGCAATACGGGCGGCAACATGCCGCACGGGCAGACAGCCGGATTCCTGGGTAAGAACTTCGACCCCTTCGTGCTGAATGCCGATCCATCCGACCCGAACTTCCGCGTTCCCGACATGCTGCCGCCGGACTATCTGGCTTCCTTTCGCGTAGACCGGCGCAAGGACTGGCGGCAGATGGTGGACCAGACGGTCAGCCGCTTCGAAACCTCTTCGGAAGCCCGGCTGATGGATTCGACCTTCCATCAAGCCTACACGCTGATGTCTTCCCAGAAAGCACGCGAGGCGTTCGAACTGCACAAGGAACCCGAGTCGGTACGGGCAAAGTATGGATTGAATCGTTTCGGGCAAAGTTGCCTCCTGGCGCGGCGCATGATCGAAGCCGGCGTCCGGTTCGTCACCGTAAACATGTTCGAGACGGTGTTTGATGAAATCACGTGGGACATTCACGGGTCGAAGCCGTTCAGCCCGATCTCCTGCTACCGGGACCTGGTGGGCCCGATGTTCGACATGGCCTACAGTTCGCTGCTCGAAGAACTTCACGAGCGGGGATTGCTCGACAAAACCATGGTGCTGGCGATGGGCGAGTTCGGGAGGACTCCCAAAGTGAATCCAGCCGGCGGGCGCGATCACTGGCCGCAGTGCTGGACGATTCTCATGGGCGGCGGCGGCGTGAAGGGTGGACAGGTCATCGGAGCCTCGGATGACATTGGCGGCAGCCCGAAGGACCGGCCCACCAGCCCGGCCGAAGTAGCGGCCACCGTTTATCGCGGTCTTGGGATCGACCTGCATCTGGAGTTGCCCGGCGCCCAAGGCAGGCCGATTCCGATTGTAGAGCGGGGCACGGAGCCGATTCAGGAGCTGTTCGCATGAGGCTTCCCGCACTGCTGTTTGCGTCGTCCCTTCTGGCCGCGCCAGGCTTCGCCGGTCAAATCGGCATCCTCCCCGCCACAGTGCATCTGAATGGACCCGAGGCGAGCCAGCTGCTGATCGTGGAAGCTACGGACGGGGGTTTTCAGAAAGATCTTTCCCGGCAGACGCAGTGGACCTCCTCGAATCCACACGTGGTGTCGGTGGACGCTCAGGGCGTAGTGAAACCACTCTCGGACGGCGACGCTGTGATCACGGCGAAAACCAACGGGATGGAGGCGAGCGCCGCGGTGAAAGTTACCAACAGCCACGCGCCCTTCGTATGGAGCTTCCGGAACGACGTGATGCCGGTGCTTTCCAAGGTAGGGTGCAATCAGGGCGCGTGTCACGGAGCACTGGCCGGCAAGAGCGGTTTCAAGTTGAGCCTGCGCGGCTACGATCCGGAAACCGATTACCAGACCCTGACGCGGCAATCCGTCGGACGCCGCGTCTCGCTGGAAGATCCGGCCCATAGCCTGATGCTCTTGAAGCCTACCTTTGCCGTGCGCCACGGCGGAGGCAAACGCTTCAGCACGGATTCGCTTCAATACAAGATCATTTCGGAATGGATTGCGGAAGGCGCGCCGGCCCCGAAGGCTCAGGATGCGTCCGTGACCGGCCTCGAAGTGTTCCCCGCTGCCGCAACGCTGCACGAAGGCGACGAACAGCAGCTGGTGGTGATGGCGAAGTTTTCCGACGGCACGGAACGGGACGTCACGCGCTGGGTGAAATATTCCTCCAACAATGCCGGCACCGCCTCCGTGGATGACGACGGACGAGTGAAAATGGTCGGGCCCGGCGAGGCGGCCGTTACCCTCTGGTATTCGAGCCGCGTTCTGTATTCCCGGTTGACCGTTCCGTACTCGAACCAGGTTGCCGGCGCGGCCTACGACAGCTTCCCCCGCCGGAACTATATCGACAACCTGGTGGTGGAGAAGCTGCGCAAGCTGAACATCGCGCCCTCCGCGCAGTGCACGGATTCCGAGTTCATCCGGCGGGCGTATCTCGACGCCGCTGGAGTGCTGCCCACCGCCGGGGACGTCGAGACCTTTCTGGCGGATTCCTCCGCGGACAAGCGCTCCAAGCTAATCGACCGCATCCTGGACCGGAGTGAGTTTATCGACTACTGGGCTTACAAATGGTCCGACCTCCTGCTGGTTTCGAGCCGCAAGCTGAACCAGACCGCGATGTGGGCGTTTTACGACTGGATTCGCGCCGGCGTCAAAGAAAACAAGCCGTGGAATCAGTTCGCGAAAGAGATTTTCCTGGGCACGGGAAGCACGCGCGAGAACGGGGCGCTGAATTATTTCATCCTCCATAAGGATCCAGTGGATCTGATGGAGACCTCAACCGAGGCCTTTCTCGGACAACGCATGACATGCGCGCGCTGCCACAACCATCCGCTGGAGAAGTGGACGCAGAACCAGTATTACGAGATGGTAAATCTCTTCTCGCGTGTGGGAATCAAGAACGGCTCGCGGATGGGTGAGGATGTGGTTTTTGCGAAGACTTCCGGAGAATACATCCACCCCAGGCTCCTGCGGCCGATGCCGCCGACGCCCCTGGACGGACAGTCCATGCCGCTCGACTCCACCGAGGACCGCCGCCGGGTGTTCCTGGATTGGATGACCAGCAGCAAAAACCCGTTCTTTGCGCGGAACGTGGTGAACCGAGTCTGGGCCAATTTCATGGGCCGCGGAATCGTGAATCCGGTGGACGATCTGCGCGCCACGAATCCGGCCTCGAACGAGGATCTGCTGGCGAAGCTCACCGAGGATTTCGTGAATCACGACTATGACGTGAAATACATGATCCGCACCATCATGAATTCCGCCACGTACCAGCTTTCTTCCACCGCCAATGCAACCAACCAGAACGACAACGTATTCTATTCGAAGTACATCGTAAAGCGTCTGCCGGCCGAGGTGATTCTGGACGCCTATTCCCAGGTGACGGGAGTGGCCACGCCGTTCGCGGGCTACCCCAAGGGAACCAGGGCCATGCAACTCCCGGACACTCAGGTGAAATCGCCGTTCCTCACCGTGTTCGGCAGGCCGGCGCGTTTGATTTGCGATTCTTCCGAGAGAACCTCGGACCCGACGGTTGGCCAGGCGCTGAACATCATCAACGGCGACACGTTGAACATGAAGCTGGGCGCGGGGGACGGCAACATCGCGCTGTTCCTGAAACTTGGCATCTCGGACAGCCGCATCCTGGATCAACTGTTCCTCTCCGCTTACAGCCGCTATCCCTCGGGCAGCGAAAAGAAACAGATGCTGGCAGCCCTGGAAGCAGGCCGGCTGGAGAAAGGGACGGAAGAGGCAAAACTGGAGGCGCATCGCCAGGTGCTGGAAGATATGGCCTGGGCGATGCTCACCAGCAAATCCTTCCTCTTTAACTACTAATGCGCGACGATCTTTCGCCCGATATTCCCGATATTTCAGTGGACCGGCGCCGGCCCGGCGCGGCGCCGGGGACAATCCAAACGAAGCCAGCCGCCCTGGGGCTTGGCCTCTTGCTTCTCTTCAGCGCGCACGCGTGGGCGGAGACGCCTTCCTTCAGCAAGAGCATTGCTCCCCTGCTGCAGCAGCGTTGCGCGGGGTGTCATGCCGCCAGCGTTCACATGGGTGGGTTGACCGTGGATACCTTCGATGCACTGATGAAAGGCGGCAAGGACGGAAAGGTGGTCGTGCCGGGGAAAGCGGAAGACAGCCGGTTGTTCCAAATGGTTACCGGCAAGGTTGCCCCCGCGATGCCGATGGACGGAACTACGCTCAAAGCCGAAGAGATTGAGAGCCTGAAAGCATGGATCGATGGCGGAGCGAAGGGTCCCGAAGCCGGCGAAACCGTGGCGGTGGCCGTGGCGGAGATTCCGAAAATCGAACCCAGGTCTCCACTCAAGCCGCAGATTTTCGATCTGGCCTGGCGCCCCGGCGGGCGCTTGATCGCGCTGGCTGGCTACAAGGAAGTCCGCCTGATTGATCCATCCTCGCAGCAGGTGAAAGCGAAGCTGGAAGGTGAAGAAGGCGCCGTGCGAGCCATCGCATTTTCGCGCGACGGCAAACTGCTGGCCGCCGCCGGAGGTCTTCCTGCACAACACGGGCAGGTGGAAATCTGGGATGTCGACACTCGGAAGCGGATACAGACCATTTCCGGGCACGCGGATTGCATCTACGGCGTCGCATTTTCTCCGGATGGAAAGAGCATCGCGACGTCCAGCTACGACAGGCTGATCAAGCTGTGGGACGTAGCGACCGGCGCGGAAATTCGGACGTTCAAGGACCAT
>Ga0105240_10007984_pt1 | contig 15261 bp, 13 predicted proteins | sample KBSC54metaG_FD_80426 | JGI IMG/M metagenome (GOLD analysis project Ga0105240, IMG submission 80426) | Corn rhizosphere microbial communities from Kellogg Biological Station, Michigan, USA - KBS C5-4 metaG | ecosystem: Host-associated > Plants > Roots > Rhizosphere > Soil | place: Michigan, USA... | reverse complement strand
CGACTGGCGTCAGTTGACCCACGCGCTGTCGTTGCAGTCGGTCGACATCCCGCTCGCCGACCCCCACTTCTGGACCATGGCCGGTTCGGTGCGCGTTGCGCAAACCTGCAGGGACTGGGGCCTGACCTGGGGCTCGCACTCGAACAATCACTTCGATGTCTCGCTCGCGATGTTCACCCACGTCGGAGCGGCCGCGCCCGGCAAGGTCACCGCGATCGACACGCACTGGATCTGGCAGGACGGCCAGCGCCTGACGAAAGAGCCGCTGCGGATCGAGGGCGGCTTCGTCGAGGTGCCGAAGAGACCCGGGCTCGGTGTCGAGCTCGACATGGTCGAGGTCGAGAAGGCGCACCAGCTCTACCGCCAGCACGGGCTCGGCTCTCGCGACGACGCGATGGCCATGCAGTTCCTGGTCCCGGGCTGGAGCTTCGACCCGAAGCGGCCTTGCCTCGTGCGCTGAACCCACCGTTTTCAACCAAGGACCCACCATGAATCATCGACTCAAGGCGCTCTCCGGCCTGCTCGCAGCAGCCCTCCTGGCGCTGACCACCCCGGCGACGATGGCGCGCACCTTTCGCTCGGCCGACGTGCACGCGAAGGACTTCCCGACCAACATGGCCGTCAAGGCGATGGGCGACGAGCTCTCCAAGGCGACCGGCGGCAAGGACTCGGTCAAGGTCTTCGGCGACAGCTCGCTCGGCTCCGAGAAGGACACGGTCGAGCAGGTGAAGATCGGTGCGCTCGACATGGTGCGCGTCAGCTCGGCATCGTTCCACGGCATCGTGCCGGAATCGGTGATCCCGTCGCTGCCCTTCCTGTTCCGCGACATCGAGCATTTCCGCAAGGTGATGTACGGCCCGCTGGGCGACAAGATCCTCGCTGCGTTCGACAAGGCCGGCTTCATCGGCCTGGCGTTCTACGAAAGCGGTGCGCGCTCGGTGTATGCGAAGAAGCCCGTCAAGACGCTTGCCGACATGAAGGGGTTGAAGATCCGGGTTCAGCCGTCCGACCTGATGGTGAGCCTGGTCAGTGCGATGGGGGCTTCGCCGACGCCGATGCCCTTCGCCGAAGTCTATACCGGACTGAAGACCGGCCTGCTCGATGCCGCCGAGAACAACTACCCGTCGTACGACGAGGCCAAGCATTTCGAGTCGGCGCCGGTGTTCTCCGAGACGATGCACGTGATGACGCCGGAGGTGCTGGTGTTCTCGAAAAAGATCTGGGACACGTTGAGCAAGGAGGAACAGGCCTCGATCCGCGCCGCCGCGAAGGCCTCGGTGCCCTATTACGTGAAGCTGTGGGAGCCGCGCGAGAAGGACGCGAAGGCTTCGGTGATCAAGGGCGGCGCGAAGATCGTGCCCGCCGCTGACATCGATCGCAAGAGCTTCATCGAGGCCGAGAAGCCGGTCTGGGACAAGTTCGCGACCACGCCCGAGCTGAAGGCGCTGGTCACCGAGATCACCGGCACCAAGTGACGCCTCGCGTCGCGCCCCACGTGACCGGCACCACAGACTCCTCATGAACGGACTCACCGCCATCAATTCGCGCCTCTCGCGCTGGGCGATGTACATCGCCTGCGCCTGCCTCATCGGGCTGCTCTGCGTCGTCGTCTACGGCGTCGTGCTGCGCTATCTGTTCAACAACGCACCGCCGTATGTCGAGCAGCTGGCACTCCTGCTGGTGATCTCGGTCGCGATGTTCGGCGCTGCGGCCGGCGTGCGCGATGCCGGCCACATCGGGCTCGATTCCGTGGTCGCGCTGCTGCCGGCAGGGCTGCAGTTTGCGTGCGGCGTGATCGTGTTCGTGCTCAGCGTGGTCTTCGGTATCGCGTTGCTGGCCGGCAGCGCCGAGATGGCGATCTCGACCTATGCCAGCACGATCCCGACGCTCGGCGTCTCCGAGGCCTTTCGCTATCTGCCCGTGCTGCTCGGCGGCATCCTGATCGCGTTGTTCTCGATCGAACACCTGATCGCCAAACTCAACCGCACCGAGGTCGTTCGATCATGGCACTGACCGTTCTTTGCTTGGGCTTCGCCCTGCTGTTGGTTCTCGGCGTGCCGGTCGCGTTCGCGATCGGCCTGGCCTGCCTCGCGACCTTCGCGGTCGAGGGGCTGCCGTTCGAGACCGCCATCCAGATGATGGTGTCGGGAATGAACGTGTTCTCGTTCCTCGCCATTCCGTTCTTCATCTTCTCGGGTGAGCTGATGCTGCACGGCGGCATCGCCGACAAGATCGTCGACTTCGCGCGCAGCCTGGTCGGCCACTGGAAGGGCGGGCTCGGGCTGGCCAACGTCGTCGCGTCGACGCTGTTCGGCGGCGTCTCCGGCTCCCCCGTCGCCGACACGTCCGCGATGGGCGGCGTGATGATCCCGATCATGAAGCGCGAGGGCTACAGCGCGGCCTATGCGGTCAACGTGACGACGCATGCATCGCTGTCGGGTGCGCTGATGCCGACCTCGCACAACATGATCATCTACGCCTTCGCCGCGCAGGCCGCGACCGGCATGATCGGCACGCACGTCATCAAGGGCGTCTCGATCGGCGACCTGATGTTCGCCGGCCTGGTCCCCGTCTTCTGGATCATGGTGTGCATGCTCGGCGCCGCCTATTGGCAGGCTGTCAAGTACGGCTACCCGAAGAGCGTCGACGGGAAGACGATGGTGCAGCGCTTCCCGGGCTGGAACGCGGTGCTGCGTTCGTTCATTGCATCGCTGCCCGGCCTCGGCGTGATCGCGATCATCCTGGTCTGCGTGATGGAAGGCATCACCACGGCGACGGAAGCGGCAGCGATCGCCGTCACCTACTCACTGCTGCTGACCGTGGTCGTCTATCGCACGATGACGCGCACCAACCTGATGAAGTCGCTGGCGCGCGCCTCGAAGACGACGGGCGTGATCCTGCTGCTGATCGGTGTGTCGAACATGCTGCGCTACCAGATGGCGTACCTGGAGATCCCCGAGGTGATCGAGGCCGCGCTGCTGACCGCGACGACGACGCCGTGGATCATGCTGCTCTACATCAACATCATCCAGATCATCCTCGGCATCTTCCTCGACATGGCGGCGCACATCCTGATCACGACGCCGCTGTTCCTGCCCTTGGCGATCCAGATGGGTGTCGGCCCGGTGCAGTTCGGCATGATGCTGCTGCTCAACTGCGCGCTCGGGCTCGTGCACCCGCCGGTCGGCACCGTGCAGTTCGTCGGCTGCGCGATCGGCAATATTTCGATCGGCGAGGCGACGAAGACGGCCTGGCCCTATTACCTCGCGATCTTCATCGCGATCACGCTGGTGACCTACGTCCCCGCGTTCTCGACCTGGTTGCCGACCGTCATCACGGGGCATGCCGTCCTCTAAGCTGCGCCCCCCGATAGAAGTCGATCGGACAGCCGTGAGACCACCTGCGCGCGAGACGGCCGGGTCGCCGCAGGCCATCGATTCCCTTCACGACAACAGAGAACCGACACATGAAGCACAGCAAGACGATCTCCGCGCTCGCAGTCCTCGCCTGCATGGCGTCCACCGCGGGCGCGCAAAGCAGTGTGACCATTTACGGTGACATCGACCAGTACTTAAACTACATGCACAGCAGTTCGGGCGCGCATGTCAAGGCGCTCGAAGATGGCGCCTATCTGCGCAGCCGCATCGGCTTCAGAGGCATCGAAGACCTGGGCGACGGCTACAGCGCCAAGTTTCAGCTCGAAGGCGGCTTCAGCGCCGACAACGGCACACAGGCCGACGCGGCCAACAATCGTTTCTTCGATCGTCAAACCTGGGTCGGGCTCGCCAGCCCGAATGCCGGAGAAATCCGCTTCGGCCGTCAGAACGGACCGATCCAGTCGCACGGTGCCTACATTGACTACACCGCCCGAGACCTGGGATCAATGATCAACAACTTCGGCGTGCCCTCGCGTTATGACAACGATATCTCGTATCTGTCGCCGCGTTGGGCCGGCTTCGCGTTCGAAGCGCATGTCGCGCTGCCCGAGAGCCCCGTCGGAAATCATCCTCTGATCTACCAGGCGTTCGTCGACTACACCTGGAACAACTCGCACATCGGCTACATGGGACTGCGCGCGCGCCCCCCCAGCAATGCGGCGATCGACAAGGACGTCGTCTATGACAATCCGTACATCGATTTCAATTACGGCAAAGGGAACATCTACATCGCCTATGTACGCAGCAACAACAACACCTCGTCGGGCACGGGCGCTACCCTGATCAATAACGGTGGCACGCTGGTCAGCAATGTCGGCGGCACGAGCGGCGGCGCAGGCAGCTACAACCCCGGCACCAATCCGGACCTGAACAACTTCTACAACATCTGGCAGATCTCGGCGGACTACCAGGCCAGCGCCCAATTCCGGATTGGCGCGCTGTGGGGCAAGATCAAGGACACGTCCGGCCGAGACCGGGGCGCTTCGGGCGGCTCGTTCGGAGGCTTCTACGACCTGTCGAAGCGCACGATGTTCTACGGGCTGATCGATACGCTGAGGAACGACACCAACGGCGGCTGGCGGCCTGCCGGTTCGGCAGGCTTGAAGACCACGTTCACTGCTGCCAATGACGTCAACGGGCGAACGATCAACGGGATTCAGCTCGGTATCTTGCATCGCTTCTGATCTTTGTATCCAAGGCACGGGCTGCGTCGGTGCCGGAGTCGGCGCCATCGTCATGCCGGCACTCCTGAAGTCCCTTTGCTATGCGGCGTTGAGGGGCCCTCGGTGCATCCGTGGCAGCAACAGGCCTGGCCGGTGCCCGCGGCAGTGGGCGGCCTCGACCTGCACGAAGCCCACCGGGGCTGGCGCCGGCGTTGCGCACCGGGTTCAATTTGTTTCGAACCGGCGACCGGGGACGCTCGAACTGCCGGGTGCACCTCGAGCCGGGCAGGCGGACAGATGGCAAGGTTGCGCGTGATGGCGCTTTCTGGGGCGGCACGATGGACGAGCGACTCGAGATGCGACCGAACCCGGTGGGCGCCCTCTGAGGCTCGCCGCGAACCATGGACCGGACGATTGCGCCCTTCACCTTGCTCGGTATCGAAGGTTACCTCGGTGCCCCGACGCGCACGGACGCGGGTGCGCCGGCGCTGCATCGTCGACCGGGCCGAAGGCAGAGCCATGCCCGAGCGCGTCAGCGACATCGGCTTCACGATCATCGAGCGCCCCAGAGTCTGAATCCCAGGTAGGGGATTGTCCGAGGTCGCAGGTCATTGACGCCGCGCAAGGTAACGTTAACACTGTGCCCTCTGTTAACGATACCAACGTGCGGCGCGCCGACACCGCATTCGTGGCATCGGCAACGAGCATGAGCCACTTCATCCGATCGGCACACCAATAGGACTCGGGAATGAACCAGACATTCAAAGCGCGCGACTCCCTCGCCGCCAAGCGATCCGCAGTCATGCTCGCCGTCAGCATGCTCATGGTCTTGGCGGCCTGCGGCGGGTCGGATGACGAAACCGTCCTGGATCGCGCCAAGGCAATGGCCCATCCCTGGATGAGCAAGGAGATCACGCGCGAACAGCGTGCGCAGTTCCTGATCTCGGCCATGACGACCAGCCAGAAGTTCGAACAGCTCATCGGCCAGGTAGGGCAGGGCCCTGAAATTCCCGAGTGCTACGGGATCGCAATCTCGCCGGTTGAACCCGGCGCCCTGTTATCACGACCATGTCCCCGGGGGGACTCACACAAGGAGCATGCATGAACGAGCACGAGCGGACGCCACAACCCATCACCACGTTGACCCGACGGCAAATGCTGCTAGGCGGTGGCGCAGCGGTCGGCGTTGCACTGACCTCCGGGATCCTGGGCGCAGACTCGGCCTGGGCGGCGCAGGTCACCGGCCCGCAGGTCCACGTCGACCTCAACTCATCGAGATCATTTGCCTTTCCCCACGTGTGGGAGCGCGTCATTGCCGGCGACTGGGCCAAGCAGGCGTTGCGCCGGGACTATCAGGACCAGTTGTTCACCTGTCAGCGCGAGCTCGGCATCCAGTCGCTGCGCTTCCACGGCATCTTCAACAGCTCGATGAGCACGGCCGACTCCACCTACAACGGCGGCCGTGCCCGCCCCTCGGGATACACGCAGGACAGCTATTCCTGGTTCAACATCACGCAGATCTACGACGCCCTAGTGGATCGCGGAATGCATCCGTTCGTCGAGCTGAGCAGCATGCCCGAGTCGCTCCAGGCGAGCGCCCCGCCGTTCAGAGGACTCCTGTACGACTTCAATCAGATGTCGCCACAGGACTTCTCGGCCTGGGGACAACTGGTCGGCGCCTTCGCCAAGCACATGGTCGACCGCTACGGCATCGACGAGGTGCGCAAGTGGCCGTTCGAGGTCTGGAACGAGCCGAACCTTTTCACCTTCTATGACGGCGACCAGCAGTCCTACTTCAACCTCTACCGCTACGCTGCCGAGGCGATCAAAAGCGTCGATGCTTCACTGAAGGTGGGGGGGCCCGCCACGTCCGCCGGTCAGTTCTCCTTCGGACCGCCTCGCGCGCTCGGCACACAGTACTACCGCGAGTTCATGCAGTGGGCGGCCGTCAACAACGTGCCGGTCGACTTCGGCACGGCGCACGGCTACGAGACCGACAGCCATATAGGCCCGGAGGGGACGGCGAGCTTCTTCAAGCAGAACCGCGCCGACACGCCTGCGGGGCGGCCCTTGTACATCAGCGAAGTCAACGTCTCGTCCACGAACAGCCCGAAGCTCGACAAGTCCGATGCCGCTGCAAGCTTCCTGCGTACGATCATCGAGACCGTTGGCGTCGTCGACGCCCTGGCCGTCTGGGCCTTCAGCGACATCTACGAGGAGCTGACCCAGGCGGACAACCCGTTTTACGGCGGCTTCGGGCTGATGACGATCCATGGCATCAAGAAGCCCTTGTACCGATTGCTGCAGATCCTTCATGGGGTGGGGGACCGGGGCGTCCCGCTCACCCTGGTCGGAGCTCCCGCCACGGTCGGCGCCATCGCGGTCACCGACCGTGCCGGGACGCTTGACATACTGCTGTACAACCACGTCCTTGCAGGCGCGAATCAGCCGCCCGCCCAACCCGTGACTCTGACGGTCACGCTGAGCGGCGTGGGGCCGGGCGCGCGGATCCAGGCCCAGCTGATCGATGAGGACCACGCGAACCCGTACCGCATGTGGCGCGAGCTGGGCTCGCCCGAGTACCCGACTCGGCAGCAACTGCATGCGCTGCACGACGCTAGCCTGGTGCGTGAGCAAACCCTGGGCTTCACGACAGGTCGCGACGCCAGTTTCACGCTGACCCTGCCGGCCGAGGGCGTCGCTGCGCTGCACGTTGCCCGCGGTGGACGTTGACAGGCGCACTTCGACGCGCGCCGGCACAAAACGTACTCGTTTGAGAGTCCACAGCTCGGTGAAGTCGTGTGCTGCGGCGCCCTGGAGCAGCGCATCGCGCAGTGCGGCGAGCTGCTTGCCCTCCAGTCGCGCTGGCCGGCCAGTGACCGTGGCGCGGAGCGCTTCGGTTCCGCCTTCATCGAGTCGCGCTTTCCACGTGCATGCCGTCTGCCTCGCCACACCCACCAACTTCGCAGCCTCGGCGGGCGTCTTGCCTGCCAGCACCAAGCGTCCCGCACGCATGCGCTTGCGCGTCGCTTCGCCCATCTTTGCCATCTATCGATTCTCCAATCGCGAACCTGATCGGGCGACGCACCGCGACGCTATCGGTTGTCATGGATTACGCAATTCTCAATAGCGAATTTACGCGTCCACGTCGATCGTGAAAGCGGCAACCTCAGCAGCGGCAGATCAGCCTGGTGCTCGCTGTCACATGCAGACTCCGAGCGCGCACACTGGGTCGAAAGGGTTCCGACATTGTTCCCTTTTCGGCGGCTATGACGGCCGCCGCTCTTCGAGCGGTGCTCCAGGCGATCCCAAAGGGATCCAGCCAGCTGCGGAAGCGGGCTCGCCGAGGACGCTCGGCACCTTGAACGCACCGTTTGGATTTGCCGCCGCGGGCTGTTCTTCGAGGGAGCCTCAAGCCGGCGTCAGGTGTTTGCCGACGAGCCCCGTCATCTCGAACATCGTGACTTCATCCTTGTCCATCACAGCCTTCAGTTTGCTGTCGCAGAGGATGTTGCGCTTGTTGGCGGGGTTCTGCAGGTTGTGGGCCTTGATGTAATCCCACATCCGTTTGGTGACTTCGGTCCGCGGCAAGGGTGCGGTGCCGACGACGGCGGCCAGCGCGGGGCTGGGCGTCAATTCCTTCATGAACGCAGTGGTCTTCTTGTCACCGGTTGTTGCCATGGGTAGTTGCTCTCTTTTCGAGTTGGGAGGGTGCACAGCATAGACGGAGCGGCATCTGCCCCGGCGACCCAAAGCCCCTGGCTTCGATGGTGGCAAGCAAGTCGCCTCGGCGAGTCCAGTTGACCCGCCGATGCCGTTGGCGGAGTTCTTGCCAGCCAGCGTCACCGAGCAGGCCGCGATGATTCGAGCGGCTTGGCCGTGACGCGCCGTCGCAACCGCGTCGCCTTCTGTGCGCCTCGTGCGTCTCACGCTCGTCACCGCTGCGGCAGGTGTGTCGCGAAGGCCTGTCGAAGCGTAGGAGTTGTGCCAAGATCTGGCCGAACTCTTTCACGAATCTGCAACCGGCGCCATCGTGGTTGGCGGGCTCCTGCTCGTATTCGGTGGCAAGAAGGGGTAAGGCACAGCAACAAGGGCGCTGCGCGGGACTATCAGCCGAGGAGCGCGATTGCACGTCCGTCATCCAACTCGCCACCAGCGTGATCGCCGCGATCAGGCATCGAATCTCGCAGGGCCTGCTCCGCGTGATCGCCAGCGGGTATTCCTGGAAGCCGATCTGCTGCGTCGGTGCTCCAGCTTGACGGTCGCCAGCCAGCGCGTCTGGGCTCCGGTCCAGGCGCCCTTGCCGGTGCACGGGATGTCGTTGCGCAGCAGCCGGTGGCGAGCATTGCGTTGCTCGCGCACAGCGCTTCTCGCGCGCGCACCAGGTCGCGCACCGCTTCGTCGTCGGCACTGGGCACGCGCACGGCCTTGAGGTCGCCCAAGCGGGGCAGGCGCGCCAGCAGCATCGCGTCGCGCCGGTCGGTCTTGATCCGGTCTCAGGGCGTCGTCGGCATCGACAACGGCGCCACCCCACCTCGCGCGCGATGCCGATCGCACTCGAGTGCCGTCAGATCACGAACCCGCACGGGCCGGCGTCGTAGACAACGTGGAACCGCGCTACTCTGCTGATCAGCCGGCGCAGCGCCTTGTCGAGCTGTCGTCCCGATGCGCCTCGAGCGGGGGCCTGGATGTCGGGGCGGGAAGTCTTTCGGCGGCGTCTGGTGGCCGGTAGAGAAGTGAAACGCGTTGTTGTTGAAGATGAAGGCCGCCGGCGTGCGCTCGACCCACAGCGCGGCATTGCCCGGCGTCGGCATCGCGTCAACGCTGCTGTCGACCTCGACGATCGGGAACTGCGAGGCGTGGTAGCGCAAGCGCGTCTCGCCGGTGCTGCAGCCCTTCGGATAGGAGGTTTTCGCCCTGACCAGCGAAGGCCCAGCCAGCTGCGGGTGCCCACCATTACAATGCCGCGGTGGTCGGGGGCCAATAGCCGTCCTGGCGTCGATGTCGGTTGACGACTGCATTTCGGGTTCGGATTGCATGGCAGAAGCGAACCGCGGGTGGTCAGCGATGCTACGCCGTGGCCAATGCCGTGTCAGCATCTGCCTTCAACAAAAGGCGCCAGGCGCTGGCTGCCAGGACTGCCTATCGGACGAACCATCTCCACATGATGCCAGCCGGTTGGCGGCACGACACTGACAGAAGAGACCAATGGCAGACAACAGAACCAAATCAGGCCGGCATCACTGCACGCGCATCGATCTGAACGAGGGGATGTTCTTAAGGCGCGCAGCTACTCGTCAGGCCGCTCAAAAGCACGGCATGAATATCGGGATTGGCACTCTTCTGTCCAGCGACAATTGAGCGTTTGGATAGCATCTCTCACCCTTTTTTCACCCATTGGAACTCCAATGAAATTGCATCCTATCCTCGCCGCGACTTGTCTGACTGCCCTGATGGCCGCGTGCAGCACGAACACGGGCAATCTTCAGACTGCGACTGGAGATACTCGCCCGGCTCCAGTGATGGTGCCTGTCCAGATCGCCGACCCTGCTGTGGACGCTGGCTGCTGGGTGCAGCTCTATACAGAACGGAATTTCAAGGGAGACATGGCCACCCTGGCGGGACCTGTTCAATTGGACAGCGCTGACAAGTTCACAGGCAAGCAATTGAAGCGCCAGATTGATAGCCTCGTGACCGGACCGAAGGCTACGCTCACGGTGTACGAACACGCGATGTTCCAGGATAGATCCATGGGCTTCGGGCCCAATAGCCGTGAGGGCGGGTTGCTCACCAAGCTTGGCATCGGCGGGGAGATCCAATCGCTGAAACTAGATTGCAATTAGCGCCGTACGGCAGATGAATGGCGAGAAGAGCGACGCCAAGGGTTGAAAGCGTGCATGGGACGCCCCGCCGATCAATCACGACGAGGGCATTGACGACCCGGGCTTCGAGCGGCAAGGGGTCGGCCTCGTCCAGGCGGCCACGACGCTACAGCAGCGGCGCTCGCTCAGTGCGCCATGCCAGCTGAATTTACAACTCTTGGAGAAAATCAGCCGATGATGTTTGAAGAGCTTTTGAGAAGGCGAGGGGGTTTGGAGGCACCGTGTCCGCCCAGCGCGGCGCGACTGGCCGCCGAAGCCTTTTTTCGGTGCCGCCCACGGCCCATTCTGAAGAGACTGAAACATCGGTTGTCGTGCGGCGCAGGCAGCCGGAGGCGGGCAATACCGAGATGCCCCTTGAAACGCCGAGCGAGTCGGAATCGCGCGACGAACCCCAGACGCGTGGGCCGAGAGTGTTCAGGCTTGAGTCGGTTACCCCCACCGCCGAAGCGCCGCCGGCGCCGGCATTGAAAGATCCCGAGGTCGAGCAGAGCGTGGGCGTCCGTGCCCTCATTCTTCATGGCGCTCGAGCACCTGAGGCAGTCCGACATGGTGGCCTTCATGCCGTCGCGCCTGCTGCCCTGCGAAGGGCTGTTCGAGGTACCACCCGAGAAGTATCCGCCAGGCTTCCAGGTGGTCGCTGCCTACCATCCGTCCGCTCTGTCCGACCCGCTGCTGACCTTGGTGCTCGACCACGTGCGGACCAAGTTTGGTACGACAGAGCCTGATCGCGCTGTCCCTGCACCGGCTGCGCACGCGGCGGCCGGCGTGCGGCGGCCGCGAGTGATCGTTGCCGACCCCCTTGGGCTCCACCTGCGGGTTTTGCTGATATTGGGCCTGCCCGAGGCCCGGCATGCTCGCACTCATGCCGGAATCAAGCAGCGCCGATGCAGTCTGAGGACATTCTCGTGATTGGCGCCGGCCCTGCGGGTTTGGCCACCTCGGCCTGTCTGCGCCACGAGGGGCTGGAGCATGTGGTGCTGGAGCGCGAGGAGACCGTCGGCTCGGCCTGGCATCGGCATTACGACCGGCTCCATCTGCACACTACCAAGAACTACTCCGGCCTGCCGATGACGCCGTGGCCCGAGACCACGCCGCGCTACCCGTCACGCGAGCAGGTGGTGCAGTACCTGCAGGCGTACGCGGCAGAGCACCGCATTGCCCCGCGCCTGGGCGTTGCCGTGCACGCGCTGAAACGCAGAGGGGACCGCTTCACGGTGGATACCAGCACCGGTGTGATGACACCGCGCATCGTCGTCATCGCCACGGGCTACAACGGCTTGCCGAAGCTGCCTTCCGTTCCCGGGCTGGCCAGCTTCCGTGGCACGGCCATTCATGCCGGTGTTTACAAGAACGCCGCGCCCTACCGGGGCAAGCGCACGCTGGTGGTGGGTTGCGGCAATTCAGGCGCAGAGATCGCGCTCGATCTGGCCGAGCAAGGAGTGGATGTGGCCATGGTGGTGCGTGGCCCGGTGCACGTGGTCCCGCGCGACATGTTCGGCCGCCCCACGCAGCACACCAACATCCTTCTCTCGCACCTGCCGCTGGGGCTGCGCGATGCGATTGCCATGGCCACCGTCGGGCTGGTGGTGGGGGACTTGTCGCGCTGGGGCATCGTGCGGCCGGCGGTGGGGCCCAACCGCATGATCGAAGAGTCCGGGCGCATTCCGATACTGGACCTGGGCACCATCGCGATGGTCAAGCAGGGGAAGATCCGCGTGCTGCCGGCGCTGCAGGAAATCCTTCCCGACAGGCTGTGCTTCGCGGGCGGTGCGGTGCATCCTTTCGAAGCCATCATCTTCGCGACCGGCTACGTGCCGGGCCTGGGCCAGCTCATCGAAGGCTTCGAGACGATCGCCGATGCACGCGGCCGGCCACACCGGTTCGGCGAGGAGACCGGCATCGCCGGGCTGTACTTCGTCGGCTTCAGAAATCCGCCGACCGGCGCGCTGCGCGAGATCGCCCTCGAGGCTCCACGGGTGGCCCGGTCCATTCGCAGCGGGGTCGCAGCACGAGCATCGACAGGCGCACGCCGTGGGTGACGGGTCGAGCCAGACTCCGCGTCAGCCCGTGATCGCCGCGGCGACGCTCCGGCTCATTGCCGTGGTCGGGCGGCGAATCAGCGAGCTCAGCTGTCGCCCTTCATCGAAGAGTGCGCCTTTCGATGCCCCGGTGTCCGAGTCGGCCAGCAGGTTGGCGACAGGTTCGGGCAGGCCGAAACCAGTCAGCGCCGACTTGTAGGCCGACTCCGGCAAGTTCTTGTAGACCACCGCCTTGCCGGCCTGGCGCGCGATCTCCGCGGCGAATTCGCCCAGCGTGTAGGCCGTGTCGCCAGCAAGTTCGTAGACCCGGCCGGCCTGGTTCTCGGCGGTCAACACCGCCGCCGCGGCCGCGGCGTAATCGGCACGTGCGGCGGAAGCGATGCGGCCTTCGCCGGCGCTGCCCAGCACCGCGCCATGTGCCAATGCGGCGGGCACCGAGGCGGTGTAGTTCTCGGTGTACCAGCCGTTGCGCAGCAGCACGAAGGGCAAGCCCGAACTGCGCAGCAGCGCCTCCGTCTCCTGGTGCTCTGTCGCGAGGCCGAGAGGCGAGCTGTCGGCATGCAGCACGCTGGTGTAGGCGATCAGCTTGACGCCGCTGCGCACCGCGGCGTCGATCACCGCACCATGCTGCGCGACGCGGCCGCCGATCTCGTTCGACGAAATCAGCAGAAGCTTCTCGGCGCCCGCGAAGGCCTTGACGAGTGTCTCGGGCTGGGTGTAGTCCGCCTTGCGAACCTGCACGCCTCGCGCGCTGAACGCTGCCGCCTTCTCGGGGTCGCGCACGGCGGCGACGATGTTCTTCGCGGGCACGCTTTGCAGCAGGCTGTCGATGACGAGGCGGCCGAGCTGGCCGGTGGCGCCGGTGACGACGATCATGATGTTTCCTTGATTCGGATTGGCAAGGCGTTCAGAATAACGGAGCTGCTTACTTTTCGTAAGTACGTACCTGGAGGTTAGCTTCGAGATGGCAACACGCAGATCAGGCCCGGGCGCTTCGACATCGCTTTCCGCCCGCGCCCGCCGTGGCGAATTGATGTCGGCCGAATGCCCTTCGCGCGAAGTGCTGCAGCACGTCACCAGCCGCTGGGGCGTCTTGCTGCTGGTGGTGCTGATGGGCGGCATGCACCGCTTCAGCGAGCTGCGGCGCAAGGTGGGCGGCGTCAGCGAGAAGATGCTGGCGCAGACGCTGAAGTGGCTCGAGGCCGATGGCTTCGTGCATCGCGAATCGATGAACACGGTGCCGCCTCACGTCGAGTACAGCCTGACGCCTTTGGGCCGGCAGGTCGGCCAGCGTGTCGAGGCCCTGGCGGACTGGATCGAGCACAGCCTGCCGAAGGTCATGGAGGCTCGACGCCAGCGCGGTACCGTGCCGGTGCGGCAGGTGCGAAACTTGGAATGACTCTCGCACCGAATGCGAATCCAAGGAAGGCACATGGCAATTGAACGACTGCACGCGGCCAGCGCGGACGGCACCAAGTACATCGTGGTCAAACCCACGCGGCGGCTTCCCAACTCGGAAGAGTTCGATGTGCCGAGCTTTCGCCTCGGCGATGGTCAGCACCTCGAGCCGACCAGCAATCCGAATGAATTCCGCTCGGTGCGGCCCGGTGGCGTGACGGTCACGCTCATCGACTGACGCCACTGGCCCCCTCCGGCTCCACGCCGGCCCGGGCAACTACCTGCCAGCGATGCGCTGCGCAGCAGCAACGTGGGCTGTGCTCTGCAAAAATGCCGTTCAACCGCCGCGCAGGCTGACGGCAGCAGGTTAGGAAGGCCTGTCTTGCGCAATTGAGCGATCCGGGCGGCCCTGACTACGCGCTCACCGGCGCCGTCACCAGCCCGTACTCGGGGTGCAATCCGCCCAGCACAGAAGTCACTCGCACCGGCGCACCCGGCATCCATCGATGTCGGGCTTCAGACTTCGAGCCGAGCGCCAGCGCTTGGGAGGTCCCGACGAAGCACGAGGTTCTCGGCGCGGAGCGATTCGTCCGAACGTGCGAGAAGCACCAGGCACCGCAGCAAGGCATCTTCGATCAAGCGCAGCACGATTCGAGCGAACGTCGCCATGGCTTCATCGTGCCACGCTCTTCGGTCCGAGCCAAGCGGCTACGGGGGCAGGGCGGTGGACGCAATTTTTTGCGGAGGACAGGCGTGCGCCGCCCACTTGCACAAGCAAAACAAGCCGAATGCAACGCCGAGTTGAGAAAGACGGGCTAGGAATTTAGACATCATGGTCGCTCGCCGTAAGGCGGGCGGCTCGTCTCCAATAGCGTGGGTTGCGCACCGAGGTGTGCCGAGCCACATGCCACTGGACGGGCCAGTGGCAACTTGAAAGGAGACGAGCCATGGACGAGCGTATCAAGTTCTTCGTCGGTCTTGACGCCCACAAGGACAGCATCGCGGTAGCCGCATGCGAGGCTGCTGGGCGCGAGCCGGCGCGCTTCATCGGGACGCTGGGCCCTGACGTCGACGGATTGCTCAAGCTGCTGGCGAAGGCCGGCGACCCGGCGCAGGTGGGCATCGTCTACGAAGCCGGTCCTACGGGCTATGGCTTGCATCGCGAGCTGTGCCGGCGCGGCTATCAAAGCCAGATCGTCGCGCCATCACTGATCCCGCGTCGTCCTGGTGTGCGCATCAAGAACGATCGACGCGACTGCGTTCGGTTGGCCGAGCTGTCGCGCGCCGGCGAGCTCAAGCCGATCTGGGTTCCCGACGAGGCGCACGAGGCGATGCGCAACCT
>Ga0105240_10007982_pt1 | contig 15262 bp, 14 predicted proteins | sample KBSC54metaG_FD_80426 | JGI IMG/M metagenome (GOLD analysis project Ga0105240, IMG submission 80426) | Corn rhizosphere microbial communities from Kellogg Biological Station, Michigan, USA - KBS C5-4 metaG | ecosystem: Host-associated > Plants > Roots > Rhizosphere > Soil | place: Michigan, USA... | reverse complement strand
TGAGCCGCGCGGCGATCGCCTCCAGCGCCGCGCGGTCGATCTCAGGCACGAACGCGAACGGTACGGCTGCCACGCTGCCGGGCGCACCCCGGGAGTCGCGGTGGCGGCGCAGCCGAGCGATCTGGTTCTGTTGCATGCGCCCGCGCTCGTGCACGATCTGGGCTGCCCGCACCGCTGAGCTCGGCGCTCCTGTCGTTGCGACCCGCTGGATGCGATCCATCTCCGCGGGCGTGAAGCGGCGCGGCAGCACGGCGTTGATGACCACCGAGTCCAGTTCGCGATCCAAGCACTGGTGCAGCCCTTCCTCCAACTCGATCGTCTCGCTGACTGCCATCTCGGTAGCGCGCGCGACCGCCACGAAGCCGGTGTGAATCGGATCGTCGAGCATCTCCTGCACTTCGGCGGCTCGCTGCGCCAGCGGGCTCGAGCGTACGATCGCTCTCAGGGTTCTCGGTGAGGGGAGCATCGTCAACGAGTAACCGGTAGCGGGCGCGTCGAACACCACCAGGTCATAGCGGCCTTTCCCGGCGGCCGAGAGCTCGTGCAGCTTGACGAGGCTGACGAGCTCCTTCGCTCCCGGGGCGGCGGCGGCCAGGTACTGGAAGCTGCTGCTCGACGCCAGCACGCGCGCGGGCAGTCGTCCGCCGAGGTCGCGCATCCACTCGATCAGATCGAGATCGGGGTCGAGCGAGAGACTCCACAGGTTTGGCTCCAGCTCGATCTCCGTGCCCAGCGCCCGGCGGCGCCCCGCTCCGCTGTCCTTGCGGTCCGGTTGTGGCGTGGGGGCGTCGTACAACCTTGCCAGCTGGTCCTGTTCGCCCACCTCCACCACGATCGTGCGCAGCCCGCCGCGGGCGCCGAGCAGCCCCAGCGCGCCGGCGATCGTCGACTTGCCGGCGCCGCCCTTGCCGGTAACCACGATCAGCTTGTGCTCTGGCAACGAGGCCATCGGCGGCATCCAGACGTGCAGGATCTTGACAGGGACTCCTGCAACCTACAATTCCGCTCGTGAGCGCACAGGCGACACCCACCGACGGCAGCGTCGAGGAGCTGCTCGTCTACGACGAACGCGGCCTGGTCCCCTGCATCGTCCAGGACGCCGCCAGCGGCGAGGTGCTCACACTCGCCTACATGAACGAGCTGGCGCTGCGGCGCACTCGTGAGACCGGGGAGCTGCATCTATGGAGCCGCTCCCGCGACGAGCTGTGGCACAAGGGCGCCACCAGTGGCAACACGCAAGCGGTACGCGCCCTGCGCGTGGACTGCGACGGCGACGCGCTGCTGGCGCTGGTCGAGCCGGCCGGACCGGCCTGCCACACGGGGGAGCGCACATGTTTTCATCGAGGCGAGCTCGCCACCCGCTCCCCGTACGAGACGCTGCCCGCGCTCGAGCGCACGCTGCGCGAACGCGAGCGCGAGCGCCCGCCGGGCTCCTACACGGTCACGCTGCTCGACGATCCGGCGCAAATCGGCGAGAAGGTGATGGAGGAGGCCGAGGAGGTCGCGCGCGCCGCTCGCGAGGAGTCCGACGAGCGCGTCGACGAAGAGGCGGCCGACCTGCTCTATCACCTGCTCGTGCTGCTGCGCGGTCGTGACCGCTCCTTCGCTGACGCCGAGCGGGTGCTCGATGGCCGCCGTCGATAGCGCCTCGGCCGCGCGCTGCACCGAGCGGCTGATCCCGCTGCGCGAGACCTTCATCGCCGACTGCGAGACGCCGGTCTCGGCTTTCCTGAAGCTGCGCGAGCTGGCGCCCGGCGAGCCGTGCTTCCTGCTCGAGTCGGCCGAGCAGGGTCAGCGGATGGGCCGCTACTCGTTCGTCGGCTTTCGCCCGCGCTCGGTCCTGCGCTGGTCGCTGGGCGACCCTGGCGACCCCTATGCATTGGCTGCGGCCGCGGTCGCCGAGAGCGGGCAGGCGCCCGCCTCCGAAGACGGCGACGAGCCGCCGTTCTCAGGCGGCGCCGTCGGCTACTTCGGTTACGACCTCGTTCGCACCGTCGAGCCGCTCGGTGCGCCCAATGAGGACGTGCTCGGTCTGCCCGACATGGCGCTGATGCTGACCGACGCCCTCGTCTCCTTCGACCACCTCAAGCACACGATCACGATCCTCGCCAACGCCGATCTCGACGCCGAGCCCGACTTCGAGCGCGCCAAGGCGCGAGCGCGAGAGACGATCGCCGAAGTGAGGGCCTGCCTGGCGGGCCCGGTTCCCAGGCCAGCCGACTCGTCGGCGGGAGGCGACCGGGGCGCCATCAGCGCCGCGAGCGCTAGCGCGTCCGCTCGCGAGCCCGTCAACTTCCAGTCGAACATGTCGCGCGAGCGCTTCGAAGCGATGGTCGCGCGGATCGTCCAGTACATCCATGCGGGCGACGCCTTCCAGGTGGTCCCCTCCCAGCGCTGGTCCTCCCCGATCCCGGTTGATGCCTTCTCCATCTACAGGGGGCTGCGCAACGTCAATCCCTCCCCGTACATGTACTTCCTGGACTTCGGCGACTTCCAGGTGGCGGGCGCGAGCCCGGAGCCGTTGCTGACCGTCAGCGGCCGCCGCGTCTCCACGCGCCCGATCGCCGGGACGAAGTCCCGCGGGCAGACACCGGAGGACGACAGACGCATCGCCGGCGAGCTGCTGGCAGACGAGAAGGAGCGCGCCGAGCACGTGATGCTCGTCGACCTCGGCCGCAACGATCTCGGTCGCGTGTGCGAGTACGGCAGCGTCGAAGTGGACGAGCTGATGGAGGTCGAGACCTACAGCCACGTCATGCACATCGTCTCCTCGGTCTCGGGCACCCTGCGCGAGGACGTCGGCGCGATGGATGCCCTGCGCTCGGCGCTCCCGGTCGGAACGCTTTCGGGCGCGCCGAAGGTGAGGGCGATGCAGATCATCGACGAGCTGGAGCCGATCAAGCGCGGCGGTTACGGCGGCGCGATCGGCTACCTCAGCTACAGCGGCGACCTCGACACCGCCGTCCACATCCGCACGGTCGTCGTCAAGGACGGCGTCGCCCATGTGCAGGCGGGCGGCGGTACGGTCGCCGAAGCCAAGCCCGCCAACGAGTACGAGGAGTCGGTCGCCAAGTCCAAGGCGGTCATCGGCGCTGTGAAGCTGGCCTGCCGGCAGGAGGACTGGGGGTAAGCGTGCGGGTGCTCGTGATCGACAACTACGACTCGTTCACGTACAACCTCGTGCAGTTCCTGGGCGAGCTGGGCGCCGAGGTGCAGGCGGTACGCAACGACCGCTCGACCGTGGACGAGCTGCTCGACGCGGGCTACGAGCGCTGCGTGATCTCCCCGGGGCCGTGCACGCCCAACGAGGCCGGCATCTCCGTCGAGGTCGCCCGGCGCCTGCCCGAAGCGGGCATCCCGACGCTCGGGGTCTGCCTTGGGCACCAGTCGATGGCGCAGGCGTTCGGCGGCCAGGTCAAGCTGCACGCGCCCGTTCACGGCAAGGCGACGACGATCGAGCACGACAGCCGCACGATCTTCGAGGGGCTCTCGACGCCGCTGACGGTCGGGCGCTACCACTCGCTGGTCGTCGACGAGCAGTTGCCCGACTGCCTGGAAGCCTCGGCGCAGGGGGGAGGAGTGCTGATGGGGCTGCGCCATCGCGAGCTTCCCGCCGAGGGGGTGCAGTTCCACCCAGAGTCCGTCCTGACCGCAGAGGGCAAGCACCTGCTCGCCAACTTCCTCGGCGCCAGCTGGCCAATGGACGGCGTGCAGAACCTGCAACTGCGCGTGCCCGATCTGCAGCAGGCCGCGCTCTGATGCCCAACCAGGTCCTCACCAAGGCGATCGACGCGCTCGCCTCGCGTCGCGATCTGAGCAGCGAGGAGGCGGCTGAGGTGCTTGCCGAGATCATGCACGGCGAGGTCTCAGAGACCCAGATCGGCGCCTTCTTGATCGCGCTGCGCACGAAGGGCGAGACGGTTGACGAGCTGGCGGGGCTGGCGCGCACGATGCGCGAACTGGCCGCGCACGTGCCGATCGCGCGCGACGATCTGCTCGACACGGCCGGCACCGGCGGCGGGCGGCGGACGTTCAATGTCTCGACCACCGCCGCCTTGGTCGCGGCGGGCGCCGGCTGCGCGGTAGCCAAGCACGGCAACCGCTCCGCCACCAGCTCATCTGGATCGGCCGACCTGCTAGAGGCGCTTGGCGCGCGTATCGACCTGGCGCCCGAAGGGGTCGGCGCCTGCATCGAGGAGGCCGGGTTCGGCTTCATGTTCGCCCCCGCCCACCACCAGGCGACGCGCTTTGTCGTCCCCGTCAGGCGAGAGCTGGCGGTGCGCACGATCTTCAACCTGCTCGGTCCGCTGACCAATCCGGCCGGCGCTACGCATCAGCTGATCGGCGTAGCCGACGTCTCGTTCCTGGAGACGATTGCCGGCGCGTTGGCGCGCCTGGGTGTCGGCAGGGCACTGGTCGTAAGTGGCGAGGACGGACTCGACGAGGTCTCCACCAGCGCCGCCACACGCGTGGTCGAGGTCAATGGCGAGGAGATCTCAAGCTACACGCTTGCTCCACAGGATGTGGGCATCGCGTCGGCCGACTCGGACGACCCCGCGCTGGGAGGCGGCTCACCTGCTGAGAACGCGCAGGTAACCCATGCCGTCTTCGCCGGCGAGCAGGGCGCACAGGCCGACCTGGTGGCGATCAACGCCGGCGCCGCCATCTATGCGGCCGGCGGCGTCGAGACGATCGCGGCGGGCGTCGAGGCGGCGCGCGAGGCGCTTTCCTCCGGCGCGGCGGCCGCGGCGCTCGAGCGCTACATCCAGTCAAGCCGCCGCCACGCACCCGAGCAGGTGCCCGGGTGAGCGCGGCGCAGGCTGCCACCGGCCACGGTGGCGGCGATCTCACCACGAGCGGAGCAGAGCAGCCGACCGTGCTCGCTCGCATCCTCGCCCAGACGCGGCGGACGATCGCGGAGCGCAAGCGCGAGCTGCCGCTGGCAAAGCTCGAAGCGACCGCCGCGACCGCCGCCGCTACGCCCGGCCGCCTACGGGAAGCGCTGGCGCGCCCCGGCATTGGCGCGATCGCCGAGTTCAAGCGTCGCTCGCCCTCGGCCGGCGAGCTGCGTCCCGGCGCCGACGTTACGGCCATCGCCCGCGCCTACGAGCAAAACGGCGCCAGCGCGATTTCGGTGCTGACCGAGCAGGACAACTTCGACGGCTCACTCGCCGACCTGCGTGCAGCTCGCGCGGCCTGCTCGCTGCCGATCCTGCGCAAGGACTTCATCGTCGATCCCTACCAGCTGTATGAGGCGCGAGCCGCCGGCGCCGACGCGGTCCTGCTGATCGTGGCCGCGCTCGACGACCACGAGCTGGCCTCGCTGCACGAGCAGGCGCGCGCCCTGCGCCTCGACGTGCTTGTGGAGGTGCATGACAGCGGAGAGCTCGCTCGAGCTGGCGCCCTCGGCGCCGAGATCGTGGGGGTCAACAACCGCGACCTGCGCGACTTCAGCGTCGACGTGAGCCGAACCTCACAGCTGCTCGCGCAGATGCCGGCGGACGTGCTGGTCGTCTCGGAGTCTGGGATAGCCACACATGAGCAGGTCAAGCAGCTGGAGCGCGAGGGCGTCGCCGCGGTGCTCGTAGGGGAGATGTTGATGCGCGCTCCCAACCCGGGCGATGCGCTGGCCGGGCTGCTCGGTAAAGCTTTTACGGCGTCAGATGCCTTTCTTTAGTTCAGATTGATCGCTACGGGTAATCCTCACTGACACCGATGAAGCAAAACGTCCTTGTCCCAATCCTGTGCGCGCTGCTTGGCGGTGGCGTCGTCGTCGCGGTTGTGGCGGCTACCGGCAACCTCGACTCCTCGCAGAAGACGGTCACGGTCGTGCAGCAGTCGGCGCCGATCGCTCCCTCCAACGCCTCGCAGCAAAGCAAAGGACTCACGCCGCATCAGATCTACGAACGCACCGCGCCCGGCGTCGCTTACATCACCTCGACGATCGTTCGCCAGAGCGAATCGCCTTTTGGCTTCGGCGAAAGCCAGACCCAGCAGGGGACGGCGACTGGCTCCGGCTTCGTGATCAACAAGGACGGCACGATCCTGACCAACTATCACGTCGTCGAGAACGCGGTCAAGGTGACCGTCAGCTTTGAACACGGCAAGGCCGTCGAAGCGAAAGTGATCGGCAAGGACCCTTCCAACGATCTTGCCGTGCTGCGCATACCGACCGAAGGCGTGGCGCTGCATCCACTGACGCTCGGAAGCTCCGCCAAGGCTGAGGTTGGCGATCCGGTGCTGGCGATCGGCAACCCGTTCGGGCTGGAACGGACGCTCACGACCGGCGTTGTCTCGGCTCTGCAGCGCCAGATCACCTCGCCCAACGGCTTCACGATCGACAACGTGATCCAGACCGACGCCCCGATCAATCCTGGTAACTCCGGCGGGCCGCTGCTCAACAGCGCAGGTGTCGTGATCGGCATCAACTCCCAGATCGAGACCGGCGGCAGCGGCGGCGGCAGCGTCGGGATCGGGTTCGCGGTGCCGATCGACACGGCCAAACGCGAGCTCGCCCAGCTCGAGAAAGGGGGCACCGTTCGCGGCGCCTACCTCGGCGTGAGCACGCTGACCGTCGACGGTTCGCTCTCGGCGCTCAACCTGCCGGTCAAAAGCGGCGCGCTGGTGGAGACCGTCGAAGCGGGGACGCCCGCCGCCAAGGCCGGCATCCACGGCGGCAACCTCGAAGCGCAGACCTCCGGCGGCAAGGTGGCGGTTGGCGGCGACATCATCGTCAAGGTCGACGGCAAAACGATTTCCAGCGCCGAAGACCTCACGACGCTGATCGGCTCCAAGAAGCCTGGCGAAACGATCTCCGTCGAAGTGCTGCGCGCCACCGGCACCGGCGGCTACGAACACAAGACGATCAAAGTCACGCTCGGCGCTCGCCCGAACTCGGTCAAGAGCGCCACCAGGCCCGAAGGCTGAGGCTCCAAGCCGCTGAGACTCCAGCCGGCTGCTACTGCTTGTAGGGGCCGCAGATGCTAGTCGTCACCAGTACGAGCTCACGGAAGCGCAAAGCTACGATGTCGTGCAGGGTCGCCGATACGAGGTCCGGCCTAATGCCCAAGCTCGCGCCTTCTCTGGTCTCTATCGACGAATCGTTTTCGTCGAAATAGCCAATCGAACCGAGCCCAATGGATTTGTGGGCGAATTCGCATGTCCACAAGTCGCCTTCTTTGCGCAGACGACGCCCGAGGTCGCCGATACTGGCCCGGTCGGCCCACGCCTGGGCGGCCTCGGCTGTGGGTCGAGAGGCCAGTTTCCAACTGTCGGGCGATTCGCCGCCGGCGATCTCAACCACAAAGCCGGCGGCCTGCCCTGGCGTGCGGAGTTCCCTGTCGTCCGAGCAGCCGCCAAGCACGGGCGTGAAGAGGATCAGCGCCGTTACAAGCGTTGAGCGCCAGAATAGATTCACGCAGGCAAGGTTATCTGGGCATTCGGAATCGCGGGTTCTTCTTTGTCGACGTCTCGTTGTCGCTGGGCCGACGTCTCGCCCGCTACCGTTGTCTCATGTCGCCCCCGAAGGTGAAGATCTGTGGCATCACGCAATTGCAGGACGCCGAGCTGGCTGTCGAGTTCGGGGCGTGGGCGATCGGTATGGTGCTGTACGAGCGCAGCCCCCGCCGCTGCTCGCTCCAGGCCGCCGAATCGATCGCCGCCGCGCTGCGTCGCCGCGTCGAGATCTGTGGCGTGTTCGTCAACGCCTCGATGGGGGAGATCGTCGACGTCTGCGAGCGCGTACCTCTGACGCTGCTTCAGCTGCACGGCGACGAGGGGCCGTCGTTCTGCTCGGAGGCGGCGCGGCGGACCGGCACACGCGTGATCAAGGCGCTGCAGGTCGCCGGCGTCGGCGACATCCAAGACGCCGAGCGCTTCCACACCGACTTCCACCTGCTCGACGCGCGCTCCTCGACAGCCGGCAAGGAGAGCCTGCGCGGAGGCACCGGCGAGACCTTTGACTGGAGCCTGCTCTCGGCGCGACACTCGAAAACGCCGCTGATCCTCAGCGGTGGGCTCGTACCCGCCAACGTCGGCGAGGCGATCGAGCGCGTGCAGCCTTTCGCCGTGGACAGCGCCAGCGGCACCGAGAGCTCACCTGGGCACAAGGACCCGGTCAAGCTGCGCGACTTCTTCGCGGCGGCCGATCGAGGGTCGATACCCGATTCGGGGCGTGCGGCGGGACCATCGATCGGCCAGCATGCAGACGCGCCGGTAATCTCGCCTGCGTGAGCACGAGCCGCGCCAACCGGGTCCTCGAGCACCGTTTCGGCCGCTACGGCGGGCAGTACGTTCCTGAGACGTTGATGCCGGCGCTGGCCGAGCTCGAGCTGGCCTGGACGCAAGCGCGCGACGATCCGAGTTACCGCTCCGAACTTGACCTGTTGTTGCGCGACTTCGTGGGCAGGCCGACGCCGCTGTACCGGGCACGGCGCCTGTCCGAGCGAGCCGGACGCACGATCTACCTCAAGCGCGAGGACCTCAACCACACCGGCTCGCACAAGCTCAACAACGCGCTTGGTCAGGCACTGCTGGCCAAGCGGATGGGCAAGGGCAAGATCATCGCTGAGACTGGAGCAGGACAGCACGGCGTCGCAACAGCCACCGCATGTGCGCTGCTCGACCTCGATTGTGTGATCTACATGGGCTCTGTAGACACCCGTCGCCAGGCGCCCAACGTGCAGCGCATGGAACTGCTCGGGGCGCGCGTGCAGCCGGTCGAGGCCGGCGCGCGCACGCTCAAGGAGGCCACCTCGGCGGCGATCCGCGACTGGGTCACAAATGTCGCCGACACCCATTACGTCATCGGCTCGGTCGTCGGACCGGCTCCATATCCGGCGCTGGTGCGCGACCTGCAGCGGGTGATCGGCGACGAGGCCCGCGCGCAACTGCTCGAGCGCGAGGGGCGCTTGCCCGAACGGGTGGTGGCCTGCGTGGGCGGCGGCTCCAACGCGGTTGGCATCTTCACGGCGTTCCTGGCCGATACGGAGGTCCAACTGATCGGGGTGGAGGCCGCGGGCGACGGCATCGACACCAACCGCCACGGCGCGCCGCTGACCGTTGGCGGCAGGGCCGGTGTCCTGCACGGCGCACTCTCGGCGGTGATGCAGGACGAGGAGGGGCAGATCGTCGAGGCCCACTCGATCTCGGCCGGCCTTGACTATCCCGGCACCGGCCCCCAGCATGCCCACCTGCGCGACAGCGGCCGCGCTCGCTACGAGGCGGTCACAGACGCGCAGGCGCTGGCCGCCTTCAAGGCGCTCTCGCGCCTGGAGGGGATCATTCCGGCGCTGGAGAGCGCGCATGCGCTGGCCTGGACGCTGGCGCGCAACGACGGAGACTTGGACCTGGTCTGCCTGTCCGGCCGCGGCGACAAGGACCTGGCCGAGGTACTGGCGCAGTGAGCACCGTGCAGGTGAGCGGCATCGAGCGGATCGCGGCGGCGTTTGCCGCCAGCGGCAAGCAGGCGGCGCTGATGCCCTACCTCATGGGGGGGTTCCCCACGCTTGCCGATTCTGTTGGGATTGGTCGGGCGTGCGTAGCGGCTGGAGCCGACCTGCTCGAGCTGGGGGTGCCCTACTCCGACCCACTCGCGGATGGCCCGGTCATCCATGAGGCCGCAACCAACGCGCTGGCGGCGGGGGTGAGCCTGGCAGGCGTGCTCGAGGTAGCCCGTGAGCTCTCTGCGAGCGTTCCAGTCGTGTTGATGTGCTACTCGAACATGGTGCTCGCCCCCGGAGCGGGGCTGTTCGTCGAGCGGCTCGCACAGACCGGTGCGGCGGGGCTGATCGTGCCCGACCTGCCCTACGAGGAGGCCTCGGAGGTGCTCGCGGCCTGCGACGCGCACGGGTTGGCGCTGGTGCCGCTGGTTGCCCCCACGACTCCGCCTGAGCGCCTGGTCGCAATCGGCGCCCGAGCGCGCGGCTTCCTCTACACGGTGTCGGTGGTCGGCACCACCGGCGAGCGCGCGGCGTTGGCAGAACGCTTCGCCGAGATCGTCGCCCAGGCCAAGGGCTGCACCCAGGTGCCGGTTGCGCTCGGCTTTGGCATCTCCACGCCCGAGCAGGCCGCCGCCGCCGCGCGGGCGGGGGCGGACGGGGTCATCGTCGGCTCGCGCCTGGTGCGCGCCGCAGCGGAGAACGACGACTCCGCGGCGGCGGTGGGGGAGGTTGTGGGCGAGCTCGCCAGAGCGCTCGCGACATAGCGCGTCGATGGCGTGGCGCTGGGACGGCCTGTTATAGGATGCTCCACCAATGGGACTGGTACTGACAGTCACGGCGGGCTTGGTCGTCTGGGTCGTGCTCTGGGCGCTCGGCGCCAAGGGGTTTGACGCGTTCATGCTCGCGACGGTGATCATCGTCATCGGCGCTTCGCTGAAGATCGTCGCCGGCTACCTGCCGGGCCGCCACGATCAGTAGCTGCTCGGTGAGCGCGCGCCGGCTTTGCGCTGGGGGCTGGTGGCTTGCGGCCATCGCTCTCTGTGCGGCGCTGCCCGGCTGTGGCGGCGTCGGCACCTCGCCCGCGGCGGAAACGGTCGGAAGTCAACTGACGATCTACTCAGGTCTGCCGCTGCAGGGGCCTGACGGCGCCATCTCCAAGCAGATCGTCGGCGGCGAGAAGCTGGCGTTGGCCGGCGCCGGTGGGCGAGTCGGGCGCTTCACCGTCAGCTACGTGTCGCTCAACGACTCAAACGCCACGACCGGCGAGTGGGACCCCGACGTGACCTCGGCCAACGCCAAGGCCGTCGCGCAGGACCCGACCACGATCGCCTACATCGGCGACTTCAACTCCGGCGCCACGGCGATCTCGCTGCCTTTGATCAACGGCGCCGGCATTCTGCAGGTGAGCCCGGCCAGCCCTTACATCGGCTTGACATCCTCGCTGGATGCCGGGCAGGACGAGCCCGAACGGTTCTACCCGACCGGCAAGCGCACGTTCGGCCGGATCGCGCCCAGCGATTCGGTTCAGGCGGCGGCGCAGGTCTCCGCTCTGCGTGCGCTCGGCGTGGGGCGCGTGTACGTACTCGCCGACCAGGACCCGTTCGACTCTCCGCTGGCCACGATCTTCGCAAGCGACGCGCAGGCCGCAGGGGTCGAAGTTGTTGGGCCTGACACCGTGACGATCGCACCGGGCTCCAATCTCACCGGCGAGGTGGCCAAGATCGTCGATAGCGGCGCTCAGGCTGTGTTCGTCAGCGCCACCGCCACAACGCAGGCCGCCCAGCTGTTTCGCGAACTGCACAGCGCCGCCCCAAAAATGTCGCTGCTGGCATCCAGCGCGATGCTGAACCCTGTGTTCACGGCGAGCCTGGGCTCTGCCGAAGCGGTGAGCACGGTCGGCTCGCCGATGCTGCCAGAGCACATGTATCCGGCCTCGGCGCAGCAGGTCTTCGACCAGTACCGGCGCCGTTTCGGCGAATCCGCCGAGCCCTACGCGCTGTACGGCTACGAGTCGATGAGCGCGGTGCTGGCCGCGATCCGGGCGGCCGGCAAGCACGGCGACGATCGCCAGAGCGTGATCGAGCGGCTGCGCTCGCTGCACGATCGCCGCTCGGTGCTCGGGACCTATTCGATGAGTCCTGGCGGCGAAGCGACGCTGTCGGCCTACGCCATCGACCGCATCGCCCACGGCGAGGCGGTCTTCTGGCGCGCGTCCTCCGCTACTGGCTGAGCACCGATTGAAGCGCTGCGTCCAACTGCTGGTAGCGGAACTCGTAGCCATTCATCAGGGCCTTGACCGGGACCACGCGAGCCCCGGTCGTGACCACCTCGGACATCTCGCCGTAGATCGCCTTCAGTGCCAGTCCCGGCACCGGCAACAGGGCAGGGCGGTGAAGCGCGCGCCCGAGCGCCTTGGAGAGCTCGGCGTTGCGCACGGGCTGGGGTGCCGTAGCGTTGACGGCGCCGCGCCAGCGCTCGTCATCGAGGGCCGCGAGCATGATGCCGAGGAGATCGTCGGGCACGATCCAGGAGACGTACTGGCGGCCGCCGGCCACAGGGCCACCGACGCCGAGCCTAAACGGCGGCAACATCTTGGCCAGCGCGCCGCCCGCGGGGTCGAGAAGTACACCGGTACGCACCTTCACGACGCGCAGCCCGATTTTCTCGGCGGCGTCGGCGGCGGCCTCCCAGGCAACGCACGTCTGCGCCAGGAATCCCTGACCCGGCGGCGCCTCCTCGTCGATTGGCTCGTCCCCGTGCGGGCCGTAGTAGCCGATCGCGGAGCTGCTCACCAGCGTTCGTGGCCGTTCCTGCGGAGCCAGCGCGGCAATTCCCCTGACGAGGTTGTGCGTTCCCTCGACACGACTGGCTCGGATCGTCTGCTTGGCGGCGGCGCTCCAGCGCTGTGCGATCGCCTCGCCGGCGAGGTGAACGACGGCGTCGCTGCCGGCAAGCCCGGAGGCGGGCGCCAGCTCGTCGGTCGGATTCCACGCGACCGTCCGCAGGCTGCCGGCGACGGCGCCCGAAGAGGCGCTGCTAGTCGTGCCGCCTCCTGCAGGCGTCGTGCTGCGCTCCAAGCTGCGCAGCGCCCGCTCGGGGTCGCGACTGAGCACGACCGCCTCGTCGCCACGGCCCTTCAGCGCCGCGACGAGCTGCGAGCCGATCAGGCCCGTCGCCCCGGTCACGGTCACCCGCATCGACCGGTTCCCTCAGGTGCCGTTGTGCGCTCGCTGCTCGGCCATCCCGGTCAGCGTATCGCCGGGGGCGAAGCCGACCTCTTGGCCGGCCAGGGCGGTGCCGCTGGCGCGCGCCTGCTCGGCTACCGCGGCGGCCACGGCCGGGGCCACGTCGCGGTTGAACACCGACGGGATGATGTAGTCGTCGCGCAGCTCCAAATCGTCGACGATGTCGGCGATCGCCCGTGCGGCCGCCATCTTCATCTCCTCGGTGATGGCCTGCGCGCGCACGTCCAGCGCGCCGCGAAAGATGCCGGGGAAGCAGAGCACGTTGTTGATCTGGTTGGGGTAGTCCGAGCGCCCGGTGGCCATGATCCGCACATACGCCGCCGCCTCCTCGGGGATCACCTCGGGGTTGGGGTTGGCCATCGCGAACACCATCGCGTCGTCGTTCATCTTCGCCAACGCCTCGACCGCCAGCGCACGGGCGCCGGATAGGCCCACGAGCAGGTCCGCGCCCTCGATCGCGTCGGCCGGACCGCCGCTCAGACCGCGCTTGTTGGTGGACTCGGCGTACCAGCGCTTGATCGCCGACATGCTGCCGTCGAGGTAGTCCTCGCGCCCGGTGCCGAGCACGCCGCGCGAGTCGGCGCCGACGATGTCGCTGACGCCGGCGGCGAGCAGGATCTTGGTGACAGCCACTCCGGCGGCACCGAGCCCGATCACTAGCACTTTCAGATCGGTCAGGTCGCGGCCGGTCAGCTTGACGGCGTTCAGCAGCGCCGCCATCACGACGACCGCCGTGCCGTGCTGGTCGTCGTGGAAGACTGGAATGTCGAGCTCTTCCTTGAGCCGTTCCTCGATCTCAAAACAGCGCGGCGCGGAGATGTCCTCGAGGTTGATCCCACCGAAGGAGGGGGCGATCAGCTTGACCGCGCGCACGATCTCATCGGGGTCCTTGCTGTCCAGGCAGATCGGGAAGGCGTCGACGCCCGCGAACTCCTTGAACAGACAGGCCTTGCCCTCCATTACCGGCATCGCGGCCTGCGGACCGATGTCGCCGAGGCCGAGTACCGCGGTGCCGTCGGAGACGACGGCGACCGTGTTGCGCTTGATCGTGTATTGGAAGGCCTTGTCCGGGTCGTCCTTGATCGCCGTGCAGACACGGGCGACGCCGGGGGTGTAGGTCATCGACAGGTCGTCGCGCGTCTTCAGCGGGTGCTTGTTGCGCTGTTCGATCTTGCCGCCCACATGCAGCAGGAAGGTGCGGTCGGTGGTGTCGATCAACTCCACACCTGCGAGCGAGCCGAGCGCGGAGAGGATCCGGTTCCAGTGTTCGCGGTTGGAGGCGTCGACGAGGATGTCGCGCACGCTGTGCTCGGCGTCGGCCTCGACCAGGTCGACCGCTACAACCATTCCGCCCTGCTCGCCGATCAGGTCGGTGACCGCCCCGAGCATGCCGAGGCGCTCGTCGATCTTGACGCGGATGGTCAGCCGGTACTGGGCGCTTGGGGTCACGTGCACGGCGCGGCATGTTATTTGCTCGGCCGGTGCGGACCGCCGCTCGGTTATCGCCGACCCCGAGGCGGGCAGACTAGAGTTGCTCGGCGTGGAGCGCCGCTTGTTCCTGATCGACGGCCCGAGCCTGGTCTACCGGGCCTTCTACGCGCTGCCGGAGTCGATCGCAACCTCGACTGGCGAGCCGACCAACGCGATCTTCGGGTTCGCGTCGATGCTGGTGAAGATCGTCACCGACCACGGCGTGCAGCCGACGATCGTCGCCTGGGACGCCGGCAGCTCGGGGCGCACGGAGATCTTCGCCGAGTACAAGGCCGGGCGGCGCTCGCGGCCGGACCTGCTCAAGCAGCAGTGGCCGGAGATGGAACCGTTGGCAGAGGCGTTTGGCTATCGCAACGTCAAGCTCGAGGGGTATGAGGCCGACGACGTGATCGCGACGCTGGCCGAGCAGGCGCGCGGCGCCGGCGTGCCGGTGACGATCGTCACCGGCGACCGCGATGTCTTCCAGCTGATCGACGAGGCCGGGCTGGTGCAGGTGATGGCCACGGCGCGGGGGATCACCGAGACCAAGCTGTACGACCGCCAGGCGGTGATTGATCGCTACGGGCTGGCGCCCGAGCTGATCCCCGACTTCTACGGGCTGAAGGGCGACACTTCCGACAACATCCCCGGCATCCCGGGGATCGGCGAGAAGACCGCCAGCGAGCTGATCGGCAAGTACGGCTCGCTGGAGGGCGTGCTCTCGCACGTGCGCGACATCGGCGGGCCCAAGCGTCGCCAGAACCTGATCGACCATGCCGAGGACGCGCGCGTCTCCAGGCAGTTGGCGACGGTCAAGCGCGACCTGCCGGTTCAGCTTGACCTGAAGGTCGAGTCCGCGCGCGAGCCCGACCGCTCCCAATTGCGCGAGGTCTTTCGCAAGCACGAGCTGCGCGATCCGCTGCGTCGCCTGGAAGAGGCGCTCGGACAGGACGAGCTGGCGGCGCCCGCCGCCCCGAGTGAGACGACGCTGGTGGGGCGCGTGCGCCACGGCAACGTCGAGGATCTCGCCGCGCTGCGCGGCGAGGAGCTGTGCGTGGTGGTGCAAGCCGCCGAGGTGCCCGAGGGCGAGCTGTTCGTCGAGGGCAG
>Ga0105240_10007977_pt1 | contig 15268 bp, 13 predicted proteins | sample KBSC54metaG_FD_80426 | JGI IMG/M metagenome (GOLD analysis project Ga0105240, IMG submission 80426) | Corn rhizosphere microbial communities from Kellogg Biological Station, Michigan, USA - KBS C5-4 metaG | ecosystem: Host-associated > Plants > Roots > Rhizosphere > Soil | place: Michigan, USA... | reverse complement strand
GCGCTTCGCCTCGCTGGATATAGCCGAAGCCGGTTTCCGCGCGATCCGGCTTGATGCCAAATGTCACCAGCCAATCCTGATCGGCTAACGTGCGTGCTTGCGCGACAGCCTCCGTGAAGGCATCGGTATCGGCGATCAGGTGATCGGCGGGTAGCACCAGCAATACCGCATCGGGTGAACGTTCCATCGCACAAAGCGCACCCACGGCAATCGCTGGCGCCGTATTACGAGCGACGGGCTCCAGCAAGATGCTCGCTTGCCCGATGCGCAGCTCTTGCAGCTGTTCGGCAGCCAGAAAACGATGATCGTCACTGGCGACGACAATAGGCGCGCCGACGTCAGGCAAAAGCCGCGTGCGCGTCACCGTCTGCTGGAACAGCGTTTGATGCCCCGTTAGCGAAAGGAACTGCTTGGGGAGGTTTTTGCGCGACACGGGCCAAAGCCGGGTGCCGCTACCGCCGCTGAGAATGAGTGGGATCAGCATGAATGTCTCACTGCTTGGAAAGCGCGCGCACAGTCTCGCGGAGTCCTTCGCGCCAATCCTTCAGCGCATGGCCGAAGGTGTGGCTGAAGCTGGTGTTGTCGAGAACCGAATAACCAGGACGTTTGGCAGGCGTCGGGAACTCGGCACTTCCGATGGCATGCACGATAGGCGCCTTGGCAAGCAGCCCTGCGGTAGTCGCCTCGGCAAAGATCGCCTCGGCAAACCCGTGCCAGGTGGTTTCACCATTGGCAGTCAGATGAAACGTGCCCTCGAGCTTCTTCCGTTCGTCGCCAGATGCAACAAGATATTTGTCCAGCGCGGCGAGTGTGCCTGCAACGATGAGCGAGGTCGTTGTCGGTGTGCCGCGTTGATCTGCTACGACGCGTAGCTCATCGCGTTCGGCACCCAGGCGGAGCATGGTACGCAGAAAATTATGGCCTACCGGGGAGTACACCCAGGCAGTGCGGAAGATCATGTGCGAGGCGCCGCTGTTGCGCAGGGCTTCCTCACCTTGCAGCTTGCTGCGGCCGTATGCCCCTTGTGGCGCTGTCGGCGACGACGGGGAATAGGGTTTGTCGGCATCGCCACGGAACACATAGTCCGTGGAGTAGTGTACTACCAGCGCATCATGCTCCTTGGCCCAATGCCCGATAACGCCCAAGGCTTCGCCGTTGATTCGATCGGCAGCTTCGGTTTCCTGCTCGGCTTTGTCGACGGCGGTGTAGGCGGCTGCGTTGACAATGACAGCCGGTTGCTCGGTGTCCAGCAGGCTTTTCAGCGAAGCCAGATCAGATAGGTCTCCGGCGGCGCCGCGACCGGCTTGAACTAACGTGCCATCACGGCTTGCCGCAACCAATTCGCCGCGCGCAGCCAATCCCTCGTCCAGAAGAAAGGTCTGGCCCAACTGGCCATTCGCTCCGAGCAGGAGAATTTTCACTTCCGGTACTCCGGCAGTCGACTTTCGGCGACTTCGGCCAATAGCGGGGCCTTGGCGTCTTTTTCGGAGAGAAGCGGCGCGGAAATGGGCCAATCGATACCGATGGCGGGATCGTCCCAGCGGACGCCGCCATCCGCCTCGCGGTTATAGAGGTCGGTGCACTGGTAGGAAAACGTTGCATGCTCGGATACGACGCAGAACCCATGGGCAAAGCCTTCGGGAATCCAGAAGTGCCGATGGTTTTCCGCGGTGAGCATCACGCCAGCCCACTTCCCGAATGTAGGCGAGCCGCGCCGGATATCGACGGCAACGTCGTAAACTTCGCCTTCGAGTACGCTGACCAATTTGCCCTGCGGGTTCGGCCATTGATAATGCAGGCCGCGTAATACACCGCGTGCAGAACGAGATACGTTTGACTGAACGAAACGACGATCAATGCCTGCTTCGCGATACTTCGCTTCGTTGTAGCTTTCATAGAAGAAGCCACGCGCATCACCGAACACTTGAGGCTCGACTACGACACACTCTGGCAGTGCGGTTTCAACAAACTTCATCCGACGTAACCTTGTTTGACTAAATTCTGCAGGTAGTGGCCGTAGCCGGTTTTCGCTAGCGGTGCGGCCAGACGCTCAAGTTGCTCGGCGTCGATCCACCCACTCAGAAACGCAATTTCCTCGGGGCAGCAGATCTTCAGCCCCTGTCGATGTTCGATGGTCTGAATGAAGTTGCCCGCCTCCATCAACGATTCGTGCGTACCCGTATCGAGCCACGCATAACCACGACCAAGTTGTTCGAGGTGAAGCGAGCCGTCCTCAAGGTAACAGCGATTCAAATCGGTTATTTCCAGCTCGCCGCGCGGCGAGGGTTTCAGATCAGCTGCATAGTCGCATGCGCGTCCATCGTAGAAATAAAGGCCGGTCACTGCGTAATGAGATTTAGGTTTCTCGGGTTTCTCTTCCAGCCCAATAACCTTGCCTTGTCGGTCGAATTCGGCAACTCCGTAGCGCTCCGGATCGCTTACCCAGTAACCAAATACGGTTGCACCTTGCTCGCGAGCGCCCGCGCGCTTAAGGCGTTCTGTTAATCCGACACCATAAAAAATGTTGTCACCTAGAACCAGGCAGGATGGGTCGGAGCCAACGAAGTCCTTACCGATAATAAACGCCTGAGCAAGGCCATCGGGCGATGGTTGAACGGCATAAGTAATGTCGATGCCCCATTGGGACCCATCGCCAAGCAAGCGCTGAAACAGCGGTTGCTCGTGGGGGGTGTTGATCATCAGTATCTGGCGTATCCCCGCCAACATCAGCGTAGCCAAGGGGTAATACACCATTGGCTTGTCGTAGACGGGTAGCAACTGCTTGCTCACCGCCTGCGTGATGGGATAAAGCCGGGTACCTGAACCGCCGGCGAGAATAATGCCTTTTTTCATGAGCCCAGGCGCTCCATGCGGTAACTACCGTCCAATACCCGTTCGGTCCAGGCCGCATTGGACAAGTACCAGTCGACGGTCTGTTCTATTCCACTCTCGAACGTCTGGGAGGGGCTCCATCCGAGTTCCTTTTGCAGCTTGCTGGAATCTATGGCGTAGCGGCGATCATGCCCCGGGCGATCCTTGACAAAAGTGATTAGCGATTCACGTTTGCGGCCGTCGGCTAGGGGGATGCGTTGGTCAAGCAGGGCACAGATCGTCTTGACCACGACTATATTCTCGCGTTCGGCGTTACCACCGACATTGTAGGTCTCAGCAATGCGACCCCCTTCGAGTACCTTGGCAATGGCGGTGCAATGATCACCGACATAAAGCCAATCACGGATGTTGAGTCCGTCGCCATAGACAGGCAACTGCTGACCAGTGAGAGCCTTCTGAATGATCAGCGGAATCAATTTCTCGGGAAACTGATAAGGGCCATAGTTGTTGGAGCAATTGGTGGTTAAAGTAGGGAGCCCGTAGGTGTGATGGAAGGCCCGAACGAGATGGTCAGACGCGGCCTTCGAGGCTGAGTACGGCGAGTTGGGGGCATAGGCGGTTTGCTCGGTGAACTTACCTTCGTCCCCGAGCGAGCCATAAACCTCATCAGTCGACACATGAAGGAAGCGAAAGCTTCCAGCATCTTTTTCTGGCAGCGATCGCCAGTAGTCGCGGCTGGACTCAAGCAGCCCCAACGTACCCACGACGTTTGTTTCGATAAATGCCGCGGGACCGTCGATGGATCGGTCGACATGAGATTCGGCGGCAAAATTGACCACAGCATCGGGACGATGTGTGGTCAGCAACTGGGAGACTAGCTGCCTGTCGCCGATATCACCCTGCACGAACACATGATTCCCGGTGTTGCCCAATGAAGATAGCGTGTCGAGATTACCCGCGTAGGTCAATTTGTCTAGATTGACTACCCTGTGCCCTTGCCGGACACACGCGAGCACGAAATTGGCGCCGATAAAGCCGGCTCCGCCGGTAACGAACAGTGTCTTCATAGATTCCTGGATCGGTCTCAGTACAGACTCTGCATTGTGTCATGCCCGACTACTCGGCAAAACCGGCAGCCCCGGCTCAAGCAAGGCTGGCCCAGTCAAATGGGGGGCGAAGTTGGCATATGTTCAGTTCGATCTTTCCAAGCTGGCTGGATTTCTTGGTTTAAAATGGGCCTCTTATGGTCGCTTGGTGGATCAGTAAATGGGTAATAAGTCATTGACTAATAAAGAAAAAATAAAAAAGCCCCGTGGCCTCGGTACGCGCGCGATCCATGCTGGTCAGACGCCCGATCCCACGACGGGCGCAATCATGACGCCTATATATGCGACCTCGACGTACGTCCAGGAGAGCCCCGGCAAGCACAAGGGCTATGAGTATTCGCGGACTCAAAATCCTACGCGCATGGCCTATGAGCGTTGCGTGGCCGATCTTGAGGGCGGCGTGGCGGGGTTCGCCTTTGGTTCGGGTTTGGCTGCGGCCAGTACGGTATTGGACATACTCGACACCGGTAGCCACGTCATCGCCATGGATGATTTGTATGGCGGAAGCTACCGCTTGTTTGAAAAAGTCAGACGCCGCTCCGCCGGTCTGGACTTTACTTTCATCGATCTCAATGACGATGCGGCGCTGAAGGCAGCGCTTAAGCCAAACACGCGGATGATATGGGCGGAATCTCCGACCAATCCCATGCTCAAGCTGGTCGATTTGTCCAAAGTGGCCAAGTTTGCCAAGAAGCATGGCCTTATCCTGGTCGTTGACAATACTTTCTGCTCTCCGATGCTCCAGCGCCCCTTGGAGTACGGCGGCGATCTCGTCCTTCATTCGGCGACCAAATACTTGAACGGCCACTCGGACATGGTGGGCGGCATTGTGGTTGCAGGAAATGCCGACATGGCCGAGCGGATGGCGTTCTTGCAAAACTCTGTAGGCGCGATCGCTGGGCCCTTTGATTCGTTTCTGGCTATGCGCGGGTTGAAGACGCTTCATTTGCGCATGCAAGCTCACTGCGCGGGAGCCATGGAGCTTGCTAAATGGCTCGAAAAGCACCCCTCGATCGAAAGGGTCATATACCCTGGCTTGAAGTCCCACCCACAGCACGCCCTTGCGCGCAAGCAAATGGATGCGGCCGGCGGCATCATCAGCGTAGAGGTCAAGGGCGGTATGAAGCGCGCCCGTCAAATCCTTGAGCGGTGCGAGCTGTTTGCGCTTGCCGAATCCCTCGGGGGTGTGGAGAGCCTGATCGAGCATCCGGCTACCATGACCCATGCCTCTATACCGCCAGCAAATCGGAAACGCCTGGGTATCAGCGATGGCCTGATCAGGCTATCTGTAGGTGTGGAAGATATTGCTGATCTGCGTCACGAGCTAGCAGGCGCGCTAGCATGACCGCAGGGGATCGAGCGCTTGTGTCAGGGAGTCCAGGCTTTTTGTTTGCGCCCGTTGCCTCATTCCTGCGCAACCGCTCTCTGATCCATGAGTTAAGCAAGCGCGATGTGCTTGGGCGTTATCGCGGCGCGAGCTTTGGTTTGCTGTGGTCGTTGATCAGTCCTTTCTTGATGCTTGGCGTATACACTTTCGCGTTTGGAAACGTACTCAATAACCGTTGGCCGCGGCCGCCCGGCGAACAGGAAAGCAGTTACGCCATCATTTTGTTTGTCGGCCTGATCTGCCATGGTTTCTTCGCGGAATGCCTATCCAGGTCGCCGCTGCTCGTCGTGGGCAACCCCAGCTACGTCAAAAGAGTGGTGTTTCCGCTGGAGGTTTTGCCATGGCCGATGATTTTTTCGGCCTTGTTTCATATGTTCATGAATATCGTAGTGTTTGCGATCCTTCGACTTTGTGTGGATCACGCGTTCTCGTGGACAATTGTGCTGTTCCCCCTAGTCATGCTGCCATTTGTTGTTCTTATGCTTGGAATTGGTTGGCTGCTTGCTGCGGCGGGGGTCTATTTTCGTGATATCAGCCAGATCACGGGTGTCCTTTCCACTGCTCTTCTCTTTACTTCATCTGCGATCGTTCCGGTGAATTCGGTGGCGGAAAAGTATCGAATGATTTTTGAGCTCAATCCGCTCACTTTCATTATCGATCAAGCGCGGGCAGTTGCCCTGTGGAGTCAAATGCCGGATTGGCAGGGGTTGGGTATCTACCTGCTTGTGAGCCTCGGGCTGGCATACGGTGGCTATGCGTGGTTTGTCGCCACTCGCAAAGGGTTCGGTGATGTCATCTGAGTTCTCCATTGAAGTCAACGGGGTCAGCAAGGCATTTCCCATCTACGCCAAACCTCACCATCGCCTTATGCAGATGCTGTCCCCGGCAGCATCGAAGTCGCGTTGGTACAGGCAGTTTCAAGCGCTGCGCAATATTAATTTTCATGTTCGTCGAGGTGAGACTCTCGGCGTTGTCGGAAGAAATGGATCTGGAAAGTCGACGTTGTTGCAGATCATCTGCGGCACCCTGGCGCCGAGTAGCGGCTCGCTGCAAGTTGCAGGACGCATAGCGGCGCTATTGGAGCTGGGCGCGGGTTTCAATCCTGAGTTCACGGGGCGCGAGAATGTATACCTCAATGCGACTGTGCTTGGCTTGAGCCAGAAGGAAATCGAGCAACGCCTTGATGGCATACTCGCGTTCGCCGATATCGGTGAATTCGTCGATCAGCCCGTCAAAAGCTATTCGAGCGGAATGTACGTCCGGCTCGCATTCGCAGTCGCCATCAACGTAACGCCGGACATTCTGGTTGTCGACGAGGCCTTGTCGGTAGGTGACGAGGCTTTCCAGAGAAAATGCTTTGCAAGAATTCAGCAGATGAAGGATGCGGGTGCGACGATTCTGTTTGTTTCGCACTCGGCCAGTACGGTAACCGAGCTTTGCGACCGCGCTATCTTGCTGGATCGTGGTGAACTGCTTGCGGAGGGTCCGCCCAAATTTGTGGTGTCGCGGTATCACAAGATGCTCTATGCGCCGACCGATAAGGCTGAAGAGGTGCGTGAACTTATTCGGCGCGAGGCATCGGAATCTTCCGCTGCAGCGCGGGAGTTTGCTGTAAGCCATCACAAGCAAGCGTTCCCGGTTGCGCATTTTGAAGATGGTGCTTTTGAGCAAAAAGATTACCTCGATGAAGGCATGGTGCCGCAAAGCACCGTGCGGTATTCCCATCGTGATGCCCATATAGAAGACGCACATATCGAGGCCGATGACGGACGACGCGTGAATGTGCTTTCCCGCGGTGTGGGCTATGAGTACGTTTATCGCGTTCGTTTCGACAAGGCGGCGACGCACGTTCGCTTTGGCATGATGATCAAAACCGTCGCCGGGATCGAGCTCGGAGGCGGTGTCAGTCATTTACAGAGTGCCGCGGAAGATGAGTATGAAGATGGCGCTGTCGTTGCCGTGCGTTTCAGCTTTAACTGCCTATTGGCGCCAGGTGTTTATTTCTTGAATGCTGGCGTCATGGGTTGCGTCGAGGGGCAGGAACAATTTCTGGATAGGCATCTTGATATTGCCATGTTCAGGGTGTTGCCAGACGCCGACATGCTAGCTACCGGCATGGTGGATTTTTCAGTTGCCTCCAGCCTCATCCGATTCTCCAGTGCGGCAGGCCAGCATGGTAGTTGAGATGAATAAAGTGGCACAGGGTGGTCGTGCCATATTGGTGCTTGGCATGCACCGAAGCGGAACATCCGCGATGACTCGTGTGTTCAATCTCCTCGGGGCAGACATCAGCGAGCTGCTTATGGGGGCGGGGCCTGGGAACGAGACCGGGTTTTGGGAAAGTATCGAGGCGTACGAAATTCACGAGCGCCTGTTGGCAGAACTTGGTCACGAGTGGTTGGACGTGAGTCCATTGCCGGATAATTGGATCAATACGCCTGCGGCAGCCAAGGCGGCTGACGATCTGTTGGAGTTATTGAGAAAAGACTTCGACCGGAGCCGGCTTTGGGTCATGAAGGATCCACGCATGTGCAGGCTGGCTCCGTTGTGGAGATTGGTGCTGAACCGACTCGACGTCGAGCCGTCGGTAGTGATCATGGTTCGACATCCAGATGAAGTGGCTGCTTCCCTGAAAAAGATGGTGGGTGACCACCACCGTATTCCCGGCAGTGAAGCGTATCTTCGGCTCTTGTGGACCACCTATCTACTTGACGCGGAGCGAGACACTCGCGAGATGAATCGCACGCTGATTACCTACGATCAGTTGCTTGCCGATTGGCGCGGTGTGGTTCGTGCGGTACAGGAAACGTTGAATGTCGCGTGGCCGCGATCCCTGGAAGAGTGTGAGCAGGAAATAGACGCGTTTCTTTCGGTGGGGCAGAGGCACCATGAAACCAGCGCCTGTGAAGAAGAAGTACGGCCCGGCGCTCATGATTTGGCAAAGCTACTTTACAAGCTGTGTGCGAAATCAAATATGTCGAACGCTATCTGGGACGAGATCGGTAGGACCAGGGCAGACTACGACAAAAGCATGACAATCCTTGGGCCCGGCTTCGAGGCTTGGACCTCGCGCCTGACCAAAGAGCTAGGTGAGGCGAATGGTCGAGTAGAAGCCCGTATAGGCGAGCTCACGGAAATGGGCGGAGAGCTATATCAGTGCCGGTTGGATCTTTTGCAGCAGAAGGCTGAACTCAAGCAGGTCCATGAAGTACTTGATGAGCAGGTCTCGTTGGTTTCGGAGCGAAGCCAGTTGCTCTATGAGCAGAATATCAAGCTTCAGCAGCGAGATGCGGAGCTCGATCAGGTGAAATCGGCTTTGCAAGAGCAACACGCGATGGCAAGTGGCGCCGCGCAAGCGCTTTCCGAGCAGGGATATGAGCTGAATCAGGTCAAAGCCGAATCCGAAGCGCTCGGACTACGTGTGGCAGCCGCCACTGCTGAATGCGCACGCCTGGAGGCTGTGCTTTCTGAACTTCGTGCCAAGGTGGCCAGCAGGCGTTGGCTGGTTAAGCAATTGATTCAGGGCCCAGAGCGGCGTTGAATACATATTACGATCGATTGCCCACTTTGAATGCAGTGTGGGCGATGGACTTTTTGGGGAACCTCCTGTGAAGCGCGTACTTTTCTATCTTTTCTTTGATGAGCAAGGCATAGTTGACGAATACATCCCGTACAAGCTTTCCAAGCTGCGGGAGAGCGTCGACACGATTTTCGTCGTGTCCAACTCCAAGCTGGACGATACCGCCCTCGGGCTGCTTGAGGGCGTGGCCGACATTGTCCACGTGCGCGAGAATATCGGTTTCGATGTCTGGGGCTACAAGGAGGCCATGGAGGTCTTCGGCGAAAAACGTCTCGAGGAATATGACGAACTTATCCTGATGAATTACACGTTCTTCGGGCCGATATATCCGTTCGCTGAAACTTTTGCCGCAATGGATGCCAAGGACTGCGATTTCTGGGGCATCACAGCTCATAAGGCCATGACGCCAAATCCTTTCACCAGGACTGGGGTGCTGCCGCTGCATTTGAATTCTCACTGGATTTCGGTCCGGCGCAAAATGTTTATGTCCCGCGAATTCAAGGATTATTGGGCGAAAATGCCGCCTATTACATCCTACGTAGATTCGATCTTGCAGCACGAATCTAAATTTACCGAGTATTTCAGCAAAAAAGGTTTTACGTACGACGTTACGTTCCCGCCGGAGGATTATCCGACCGAGTATCCGGCCTTCCAGAGCATCGAGACGATGCTCAAAAATCGCTGTCCGATCTTCAAGCGCCGTCTTTTTTTCCATGACCCGCTATTCCTGGAGCAGAACGCTGTCATCCTTCGCGAATCGATGCGAATTGTCGAAGAAGAAAGCGACTATGACGTCGGCCTCATATGGAAAAATGTTGTCAGGACGGCGCAGCCGCGGACCATACATACTAATCTGGATCTCCTGGAGATTGTGCCGGAGACATCTGTCGACAAGGTGGAGTCTCGTGACGTTCGAATTGCCGTCATGGCACACATGTATTACGACGATATGGTCGATGAGATCATGGGTTATGTCGCCAATATTCCATACAAATATGATCTGTACATAACGACAGATACGCCGGAAAAAAAAGCAAACATCGAGCGTTCGTTGACGTCTTATGACCTGAATCTCGTCGAGGTTCGCGTTATGGAGCAGAACCGCGGCCGCGACATGGGGTCGCTATTCATTAGCCTGCGCGACGTGCTTTTGTCCGGTAAGTACGACTACGTTTGTCGGGTGCATTCGAAGAAGTCGCCGCAGAACGGTTACAACATGGCGATTCTCTTCAAGCAGCACATGTTTGATAATTTGCTGTATTCGCCCGGATACGTGCAAAACATCATCTCGTTGTTCGAGGCGAATCCAACCTTGGGCATGGTAATGCCGCCTGTGGTGCAGATAGCTTATCCGACGCTGGGGCATGCCTGGTTTGCCAACCGGGAACCGGCCAAGGCATTAGCTGAAAAGCTTGGTATAGAGACAGCGTTCGACGACTCGACCCCCATGGCTCCCTACGGCACCATGTTCTGGTTTCGTCCTGAGGCCATCAGAAAGCTGTCCGAACATCGCTTCGAGTGGTCCGAGTATGGCCCGGAGCCGAATCATGTAGACGGTAGCCTTGCACATGTGCAGGAGCGGCTGCTTGGCTACGCCGTCATGAGTGAGGGCTTTCACTTGCGTTGCGTCATGAATCGTCATTGGGCAGCCATCAACTATACAAAGCTCGAGTACAAGCTGCAGCGTGTTGCTGCCTTGCTGCCCAACGGCAACATCTTTGATCAGCTGTTCTGGATCGAACGCGCAAAAGCCGTGATCAGCAATCTAGCCAATGTCTCGCAGAAAGACCCGTGGACCGATGCTGCGGTTTGGCTGGAGCAGTCACGGGACCTGCAACAGGCATTCGTACTTGGTTCTGCTGGCGGCAGCGTCAGGATTGCATTTCGTGCCTTGATCGCGGCACTGAAGAAATCCTTTGTCTTTAGATTTCCCAGGCTGGCGAATTTCCTGCGCCCGATGCATACAGCCATCTTTAAGGGGCGCGCTCCATGAACATGTGTGGCTCGAAGCATTTGGCCAAAGTTGCCGCTGCCCAGGCTTTCTGCGGATGGCTTCCGCAATGGTGATCGTCGCGCAGAAAGATACGAAGCTTTCGTCGATGACTTCGCAGGTAATGAAGGAAATTTGCCGCGAGGTGGAAGATGGTATTTAGCTCCTACTTATTTATCTTCTGCTTTCTGCCCGCGTTCCTGATCCTCTACAAGATAGTCGATCATCGTTACCGGAATCATCTGATTCTGGCGGCGAGCCTGTTCTTTTACTGGGTGGGGGACAAGAATGGGACCTGGGTTCTGCTGGGAGCGATTGTTGGCAACTACGTATTTGGGTACTTGATCGACCGTAGCCTGTCTGGCTCGGAGCCTGGACGGAAAAGCGTCTACGCGACCGCACTTCTATTTATCGGCGTGACATTCAACGTAGGTGTTCTTGCGTATTTCAAGTACATCGGATTCATCACACAGAATGTCAACGAAATCGCTCACGCTCTTGGATTTGGGAACGTTGTGCCGCTGATCCAGGCTGCACTGCCGTTGGGCATCAGCTTCTTCGTTTTTCAGGGCATCAGCTATCTGGTTGACGTCTACCGGGGCGTGGTGCGCGCGACAAGAAGCCTGCTCATGTTCGGAACCTTCAAGTCGTTATTTCCTCAGCTGATCGCTGGCCCGATCGTGCGATACAGGGATGTGGCCGCGGATCTTCCTGATCGCGTCATCGATAGCGAGATGGTCTTTTCCGGGGTAACGAGGTTCGTTATCGGTTTTGCCAAGAAGGTTTTGCTTGCCGATACCTTCGCGGCAACGGCAGATGCCATATTCAAGCTGTCCGCTCCAGAGCTCAATTTTGGAACCGCCTGGTTGGGAGCTATCAGCTACACGCTGCAGATATATTTTGACTTCTCCGCTTATTCGGACATGGCCATCGGCCTGGGGCTGATGATGGGCTTCCGTTTTCCGGAGAATTTCAACTATCCCTATACAGCGACATCGCTGAGAGATTTCTGGCGACGCTGGCATATGACCTTGTCGGGCTGGTTCAGGGACTACGTCTACGTATCGCTCGGGGGAAACAGGGCCGGGCCGGTCAGAACTTACGTTAACTTGTTCCTGGTCTTCGTGCTGACCGGACTGTGGCATGGCGCCTCCTGGACTTTTGTGGTCTGGGGGCTTTGGCATGGTGCTTTCATGGTCGGCGAGCGCTTTGTGGATTTTGAGCGTAGGGGCATCCCGGTATGGCTGCGGTGGCTGTATACACTGGCTGTGGTGATTTTTGGCTGGGTTCTATTTCGCGCCGATTCATTTCAACATGCATTCCACATGGCGGGGGTCATGGTAGGTCTCCGGGTGGGAGGTGATATGCATCCGGTCGGTGAGTATTGGGACAATGCTTTGGCGGTGGCTGTACTTGCGGGCCTGGTGCTCAGCTTCCCGGTATACCGGTGGGCTCGCGACCGAATTGCGCCGCCATTCCGCATTCCTGTCGGGTTTGCTTGGCTTTCAATATTGTTCGTGTTGTCGAGCATGAAAGTTCTTTCGGGCGCGTATAGCCCATTCCTTTATTTTAGGTTTTAGAAAACGATGTTTTCTGAAGAAATTTTCAAGCGCACGATCAATGGGCTATTTCTGTTGGCCCTGTGTGTACCTGTTATCGCTGTGATGCGGTCATCTCAGCTGCGCCCCGCCGTTCGTGCCGTTGTTGAGAATCCCTCCGACTGGGATCACCAGCGCGATGCTCTTCGGCGCAGTACCCCACTATGGAACAAGGCGGTGGAGGGCTATTCGGCGCTTCTGTTCGAGCTCGGCTCAACCAATGCGAAAGACATTGGCATTGTCGGGCGCGACAAGTGGATGTTTCTGGGCGACGGTTTTGACGAGAACGTATCGCAGGCGTTGGGATGGAGGGCGTTCAGCCAGGAGGAGATTGGTCGCTGGCGTGATGTGATGCTCGAACAGCAGCGTTGGTTCGCCCGGCGGAATATCCCGATGCTGTTTGTGGTTGCACCGGCTAAATGGTCAATTTATCCCGAAAAGCTGCCTGCCTGGACCGATGGTCGTGTCAAGGAGCATGGCTATGATCAACTGTTGCAGTCGGCTGACGGTTTGCCGCTCATCGATTTGCGCCCCGCTTTAAAAGCTGGCAAAGCTACAGCAGACACTTATTCGCCCTTGAACAGCCACTGGACGGATTATGGTGCTTTGGTTGGCTGGAAAGGAGTCGCGTCCCGGCTCGAACAACTTGGCCCCATCTTCGCGAATCTCTATGTGCCTTCTTACAAGGGTGTGAACGCAGTCAATTACGGCAGCGAATTTGCCGGCCTGATGAGTCTGCCGGCAGAGAATCGGTGGACTGTGCCTGAATTTGATCGGGCACTGCCCGACTTCCAGGGTGTGGGGGCTGACGGCAAAACTGTGCAGTTTACGGGCTATACCCATACGGGCTTGCTTGATCTTCCCAGGCAGACGCTCACCCCTTCGGCACGAAACGATGTTCGTGCATTGGTACTGCGGGACTCGATGGGTGATTCGTTGTCCCTTTATCTGCAAGCTGCATTCCACGCAACGTTTCAGGTTGATCATCACATCAACACACCTGGCCTCGCGCCCAACGTTCCTGCGCTGTCGGATAGCTTTAAGCCGAACTTGCTTCTATATGTCATGACGGAGCGGTATCTGGATCACGTGCCTGGTCAGGACGTCGTCGATTTCTGGAGGTCGGCCAATGCCTTTGATTCCGGATCGGACACGGGTGGCTGGAAGGTCGGAGATCCCCCCGGAGGGATCGTACGTATTGAAGGCGATCCGTCGCTGCAGCAAGCGGTATCGTTGTACTGGGCGATCAGCGATAGCGGTTCACACGTCGTGCGGATCGACATGGATGCCCAATGGTCCGGACAGCTTCAACTGCAATTTTATGCCGGTGGGCAACTGGGTATACGCGCGGCGCAGTACGCTCCGGGAAGCAACCAGCTCTTCTTTACCCTGCCGGCGGATGTGGATGGAGCGCGGGTTACCGTGGTGCGTAGCACGGGTTCGGCATCCGCAATGTTGAAAGAAGTCCATTTGAAAAAGATTAATTGATTGAAATGTCTATAAACGTCAGGAATACAAGATGACAAAGAAGATGTGTCTCGTTACGGGTGGCGCCGGGTTTATCGGTTGCGCGCTTTCTTCCGCACTGGCCGATCACTTTGAAAAAGTAGTCGCGCTGGACAGCTTGCATCCCCAGGTACATCCGTCGTCATCCAGGCCTCAGGCGCTAGATAGCCGAGTTCAGTTCGTACAGGGCGACGTTACCGATGCGAAGGTCTGGGACGAGCTCCTCGCGGATTTTACGCCGGACGTCGTTATTCACTTGGCGGCGGAGACGGGCACCGGGCAGTCATTGACTGAAGGTAGCCGCCATGCACAGGTCAATGTGGTTGGCACGACCCAGATGCTGGATGCATTCGTTCGACACAACAAGCTCCCGGCGAGAATCGTACTGACTTCCAGCCGCGCGGTTTATGGCGAGGGGCGATGGACTGACGCAGAAGGGAAAGGTGCCTATCCCGGCCAGCGCACGCGCGATCAGTTGGAGCAGTCGCAGTGGGATTTCCCTGGATTGAAGGCAACCCCATTCAACTCGCACACTACGGAGCCCAGGCCGACCAGCATCTACGGCGCGACGAAGCTGGCACAGGAGCATGTGCTCAAGGCTTGGTGCCTTTCCATGGGGGTGACACCAATCATCCTGCGGCTGCAGAACGTTTATGGTCCGGGGCAGTCACTCATCAATTCCTATACCGGTATCGTGTCGCTATTCGCACGGTTGGCCAAGGATGGAAAGAGCATTCCGATATACGAAGACGGACACATTATTCGAGATTTCGTGTTTATCGACGATGTGGCGGCTGCAATCGTTGCGGCGACTCTGGAGGGCAACGCGAAGGACGAGCCCTATGATGTCGGTTCCGGGCAGGCGACATCTATTGCGGAGCTCGCAACTATCGTTGCGGCGCATTATGGTGCTCCTGAGCCGCACGTCACTGCTGCATTCCGGCATGGAGACGTAAGGCATGCCTCATGCACCATCGACGAGACCAGGACGGCGCTTAGCTGGGCGCCACAGGTCATGGTTCGCGAAGGCGTGGATATATTGTGTCGCTGGATCGACACCGGTACCAGATCCTAAGATCCCGTAAGGATGGCCCCGCTTTCTTCACAAGAAGCGGGGCTATATCTCGGGGCGTTTGATTTCACTGCGCCTTTTTGTCTACGACCCGCGCCGGGATGACGGCCCTCTTGTCCCACCAGCCAGGGTTGATCCTGAGCATGGTTTCCTGGCCCGCGCTGATACTATCTGCCTGCGAGCGCCAGTCTAGGTCT
>Ga0105240_10007976_pt1 | contig 15269 bp, 8 predicted proteins | sample KBSC54metaG_FD_80426 | JGI IMG/M metagenome (GOLD analysis project Ga0105240, IMG submission 80426) | Corn rhizosphere microbial communities from Kellogg Biological Station, Michigan, USA - KBS C5-4 metaG | ecosystem: Host-associated > Plants > Roots > Rhizosphere > Soil | place: Michigan, USA... | reverse complement strand
CTTCGCGTTCGGCACCAGCGTCTTGTCGAGCCACGTCTGCTGCTCGGCGACAGCCTTGCGCAGGTTCGCGACCGCGGCGTCGAAGCGCTTGCGGTCGGCGGCGTTCAATTCCTTGGCGTGCGCCATCAGCATGTCGTCGACGATGCTGAGCACGCCGGCATTCTGTTTGGCGACGGTTTGCGCGTGGATCAGCGGAACGCGTTTCGGATCGAGGCTCGAGCGCGTTTGCGCGAACAGCTCCGGCAGTTTTTCCATGCGTGCGGTCGCGCTGCGCAGGCGATCCGGCCACGGCGCGAAATCGCGCGCGGCCAGCGTGTACAACGCGCTGCCGGCGACGCCGTTGTAGATCTGCGGATCCCAGGCCCAGCTTTGCAGTTGTTCGGCGGTCCAGATTTCGTAGCGCAGTTCGTTGCGCAGCACGGCGGCATCGACCTGGTTCTCGCGGGTGAGCTTGCTGGCGTCGATCTTGTCGAGTTCGCCGAGCATCTGCTTCGAGAATGCGAGCGACTTCGCGCGGCCGGCAGCACTCATGTCGTCGACTTCGGTATCGAAGCGATGATCGCCGGTCTGCGTCGCGTTGGTCGGCGACAGGCGCATCGATCCGTCGAGCCAGCGCTTCGACAAATCGACGAATTGATTGTCGGCGGTATTCTGCTTCATTTGTGCATGCTCCGCTGGTGCGGCGGTTGGCGACGCAGGCGCAGCTGCTGCGGCGCCGACAGCGAGGAAGAACGACATCACGAACATCGCGATTGGAGTCATGCGCATGGCGGTTTCCAGGTCAGGATGAAAAATTATGGGATGACGGCGGGGAGGGGCAAGGATAACGCCATTGGCGCGACGCGGCGAAGTGCCGATAGCGCTACGTCGCGCGCGAGCCCGATCTGATGCCGGATGCGGATCGCGCGGCATCGATCGGCGGAGACCACGCGCCATGCCGCAGCAACGCATTGCGTGCCTTCGCGGTATCTGTCGGCGACATGTCTTCAAGCAGCGCGATCTCGTTCGCGATCATCGTCGCGATCGGCAGGCCATCGCGATACAGGATGCGCGAGCCGGTGATTGCCGGAACGCGCGTGCCGGGAATCAATGTGCCGACAAGATTCAACGGATCGGCGCCGCTCACGCAGACCAGCGCGCCGTCGTGCGTGCGCTGGCGAATCTGGCGCAGCAATCCGATCGCTTCGGGCAATGCGAACTGTTCGCCGACGAGACCCGCGATGAACCGGCCGCCGCGGATTTCGCCACGCGCTTCGAGCCGGTGATAGACGCGCAACAAGTCACGCCACGGCGGCAACCACGCGGCTTCGCGTTCAAGCAAACGCCAGCACATCACGCCATGGCGCCGCAGCAGCGTGCGCGCGATGTGTTCGAGGCTTGCCGGATCGTCGCGTGTCGTTCCAATGGCCGATTGATCGGAACGTTCGCCGCGACGGATCAGCGACCAGCGTCCGGCATCCTCGAACGACGACGCGCCGCGCCGCGATTTGCGGAACGCACCGGCGCGCGGACGCTTGGACGCGGGCGTCACCAGCGCGCGCAAGCCCGCGAAGCTGTCCGAGTTCACGATGCCTTGTGCGACGAGCTCGCCGAGCGCGTCCTCGAGTTCGGTTTGCAGCAAGCGCGTACTGGTCGCGAGTTCGTCGAAGAACGATGCGCCATGCGCAGCGAAATGATCCGCGACGATGCGCGCGCGCGACGACAGCGCAGCGGTGTCCTCGTCGCGCGCCGTTGCAAGCGCGCTCCAGATCGGCAGTTCGCGTCGCGGCAATAAGACAATCGGCGAACTGCGCACCGGTCCGGCGCGTGTAGGCTGCGTCGCGTCGTCGCGCAGGCTCGCAATCGTCCGGCGCAAGCGCGTCCACACCACGCGACCGGACTGGCATTGCGCGTCGAGCCAGTTCGGATCGTAGTCGGCGATGCGAGCTGGCAGCAGTTCCTTTTCCCACGCGCCGGCGGCGGCTTCGTAACCCTCCAGTTGCGCGAGCGCGTTCGGCAGCGCATCCGCACCTTTCATGCGCGATGCCGCGGCGACGCGTTGCCACTCGAACGCGAAGCGCATGTAATCGCGTACCGCGACCGGCTCGATCTCGCGACGCAGCCTGCCAATCGTGTAGCGATGGATGCGTGCCAAAAGATGCCGCTCGCACCACTGGGTTGGCGATGCCAACGCAGTGAGCTTTGTCGATGCCGACGAATCGGGCATCCTGCCGCGATCGTCGGGCAAGCGGTCGCGGCCAAGCCGCGCCACGTTTGCCGAATCGGCCGCAATGGCCGATTCGTCGGCACATCCTTGTGCCGAATCAGAACCGGGCAATTCCATCTTCGAATCGAAGTATCCGCGCATCACGTAGCCTTCGACTTCGAGTCGAATCAACGCTGCGTCGATGTCGGATTGCGGCAATGCGAACGACGCGGCTAGTGCGGATGCTTGCGTCGGCCCAAGTCCGGTCAATCGCGCGCGTACGAGATCGACCAGCGCATCCTCCGGCGTCCACGCTATTTCGGCGAATTCCGGAGGCGCTTCGATTGCTGGATCGATCGCGGCATCCGGATGCAACGCGCGCAACTGCGGCAGGCGTTCAGCGGCGAACCAGGAACTCGCGCCGCCCTGTTGCATGCGTGCTGCACGACGATCTTCGGCGAGCGCCGCCAGCATCTGCGGCCAATCCGCATTCGCGCGCGCTTCGCCGTCGCCGATCACGCCGAGGCCGATCAAGGCCTCATGCATTTCATCGGCATTGCGCGCTTCCGGCCACGCTTCCGCGCGCACGGCGGCGATGGCTTCCGCATCCAGTCGTCCCAGATCGTCGGCGCCTTGCGGATCGGCCCAGCGGCGGTTGAGCACGGCCTGCGTGCGGCGTTCTTCCAGCGGCGCGTCGTCGAGAAAGGTGTAGGGCTTGGAACTCAATACTTCTGCGGCGAGCGGGGAGGGCGCGACGAGATCGCGCGCGACGATGCGCACCGCGCCGGATTCCAGCCCACGCAACAAGTCGAGCCAGCCATCCGTGTCCATCGCTTCGTGCAGGCAATCGTGCAATGTTTGCGCGACCAGCGGATGGTCTGGAATCTGGCGTTCGCCGACGAGATTTTCGGCGCACGCGACCTGGTCTGGAAACACCGTCGCGAGCAGGTCTTCGCTCTTCATGCGCTGCAACTGCGGCGCGACCTTGCTGCCGCCGACGAAGCGCGGCAGCGCGAGCGCGGTCGTCGCGTTCCAGCGCCAGCGGATCGGGAACAGCGGCGCGTCGAGCAGTGCTTGCACCAGCACGTCGCGCGCGGTCTCCGAATGCAGGAAATGCGCGACATCCTCCAGCGGGAAACTGTGGCTGGTGGACAGCGACAGCACGATCGCGTCCTCGGTCGCCGCCGCCTGCAATTCGAAGTTGAAGGTGCGGCAGAAACGCTTGCGCAGCGCGAGTCCCCACGCGCGGTTGATCCGACTTCCGTACGGCGAATGGATGATGAGTTGGGTGCCGCCGGATTCGTCGAAGAAACGTTCCATCGCGAGCACGCTGCGCGTCGGCAGCATGCCGAAAGCGGATTGCGCGTGCGCCAGGTATTCGACGATTTGCCGCGCCGGCGCTTCGGAAATACCGACGTCTTCGATCAGCCAACGCAACGCGGCATCGGCGCCGGATGCGATCAGGCGTTGTCCGATTTCTTCGCGCAATCGCGACACGCCCAGCGACAACGCATCGCTGCGGCCCGGCGCTTCGCCGAGCCAGAACGGAATGCTCGGCGGTACGCCGTTCGCATCCTCGACGCGCACGCGGTCGCGTTCGACGCGCAGGATGCGGTACGACACGTTGCCGAGCTGGAAGATGTCGCCGGCGATGCTCTCGATCGCGAAATCCTCGTTCACGCTACCGATCATCTGCGACTGCGGTTCCAGCACGACCGCGTAATCGGCGTTGTCGGGAATCGTGCCGCCGGAGGTGACCGCCGTGAGTCGCCCACCGGCATGGCCGCGCAACTTGCGATTCACCGCGTCGCGATGGATGTGCGCCGAGCGCGTGCCGCGCCGCGTGGTGAAGCCGTCGGCGACCATGCGCACGACTTCGGCGTAATCCTTGCGTTCGAGTTGCGCGTACGGATACGCGCCGCGCACGAGATCGAACAATTCGTCCTCGTCGCATTCGCGGCTGCCGACTTCGGCGACGATCTGTTGCGCGAGCACGTCGAGCGGCGCGCGCGGAATTTTCAGCGTGTCGAGTTCGCCGCGACGCACGCAGTCGAGCAGGGCCGCGCATTCGATGAGATCGTCGCGCGATTGCGGGAACAAGCGTCCTTTCGGCGTGCCGCCGACCGCGTGGCCGGAACGACCGACGCGCTGCAGGAAGGCCGCGATCGAACGCGGCGAGCCGAGCTGGCAGACCAGGTCCACGTCGCCGATGTCGATACCGAGTTCCAGCGATGCCGTCGCAACGAGAACGCGCAGGTCGCCACGCTTGAGCCGCTGTTCGGCATCGAGCCGGTGTTCGCGCGCGAGGCTGCCGTGGTGCGCGGCGACCGCTTCGCGTCCGAGCAGTTCGCTGAGGTGCCGCGCTGCGCGCTCGGCCATGCGCCGCGTGTTGACGAAGATCAGCGTGGTGCAGTGCGCGTTGATGAGTTCGGCGAGCCGCGCGTAAACGGACTCCCAGACGTCGGTCGCCATCACTGCCGACAACGGCGCGGCGGGCACTTCGATCGCGAGATCGCGCGGGCGGCCGTGGCCGATATCGACGATTGTGCAAGCGGGCGTTCCGTCTCCTGCGATCTCTCGTGTGCCTACCAAAAAGCGCCCGACTTCATCGATGGGTTTCTGCGTCGCCGACAAGCCGATGCGCGTGAGCCGGCGTCCGCACAGGGCTTCGAGCCGTTGCAGCGACAGCGCGAGATGGCTGCCGCGCTTGCTCGCGGCGACGGCGTGGATTTCATCGACGATCACCGTGCGTGCAGTCGCGAGTCCACGCCGGCCTGAATCCGATCCGAGCAACACGTACAACGATTCGGGTGTCGTCACCAGGATGTGCGGCGGCGTGCGGCGCATCGCAGTGCGCTCGGCCTGCGGCGTGTCGCCAGTGCGCACGGCGGTGCGGATCGCGACATCGGGATAGCCGAGTTGCAGCAGGCGTTCGCGAATACCTTCCAGCGGCGCTTCGAGGTTCAGGTGGATGTCGTTCGACAACGCCTTCAACGGCGACACGTACACGACGACGGTTGCATCGGGCAGCGAACCTGTTTCCGCGCCTTCGCGCACGAGCGAATCGATCGCCGCCAGGAATGCGGCAAGCGTCTTGCCGGAGCCGGTCGGCGCCGCGATCAGCGCATGTTTTCCGGATTGGATCGCCGGCCATGCCGCGACCTGCGCAGGTGTCGGCGCGGCGAAGGTTTCGGCGAACCACGTCGCGACCGCCGGATGGAAGCTCTTCAACGCATCCGGAATGGCGACCGACGGCGCGGGACCGATGGGCAGGACGAGGGCGCGCGACATGTTCACATGATGGGGCCACGGGGAGCGATGGCCAAGCCTGCGGCGCCAGCGAATCACCGCGTGAGACGTTCAGGTCGGCTCCGGTTCGGCAAGCTGGCGATTCAGAGCGCCTGCAGCCAGCGCAGCGCTTCGTCTTCCGCATCGAAAGCTTCGGTTTTCATGCCGAAATTCGCGGCCATGGTGATGCCGAACTTGCCCGGGTCGATGAACTCGCGCCGGCACACGATTGCCGGCCGCACGAATCCGCGGGCGGCATCCGCCCACTCGCGCACCATCGCCATGCGCATCGCCAGGCTCGGCACCTCGTATCCGGACGTTTCGGTGATGACGACCATCAGCTTCGAGATGCGTTGTTCGTACGCCTGTGCGATGCACGCGCGGATCAACTCGATGCCGGCGGACATCGTGTATTGGCCGACGATCCGGCAGACGCCGATGTCGTCGATGCGTTCGAGCACGATGGCTTCAGGCTTGTCCATGGCGCGCATCCCCATGCGCATGACGCGATCGTTGATGCGAACCCGTTGTACGTCATCTTGTTGTACACCATCTTGCCGAAGTCGGCAGCATGCATGCGCTCCCGGCATAACAGTTGACGCGTGCCCAGCTGTCGCAAATAACGTTGGCATAGCAACGGGCTTGCTACGCTGGGTATTCGATCGACAAGGAAGCGACGATGAAAATCCTGATGGTGCTGACCTCGCACGACCAACTCGGCGATACCGGCAAGAAGACCGGTTTCTGGCTGGAGGAATTCGCCACGCCGTACTACGTGTTTGCCGATGCGGGTGCGCAGATCGTGCTGGCCTCGCCGAAAGGCGGACAGCCGCCGATCGATCCTGGCAGCGACGCGCCCGAGGCGCAGACGCCAGCGACCACGCGTTTCCGCGCCGACGCGGCGGCCGTCGCGGCACTCGCGAACACTCGCAAACTTGCCGATGCGGTCGAGGAAGAATTCGATGCGGTGTTCTATCCCGGCGGCCATGGTCCGTTGTGGGATCTTGCGGAGGATCGCGATTCGATCCACCTGATCGAGAAGACCTATGCGGCCGACAAACCCGTCGGTGCTGTCTGCCACGCGCCCGGCGTGCTGCGGCATGCACGCGGCCCGTTCGGATTGCCATTGGTGCGCGGCAAGTCCGTGACGGGCTTTACCAATACCGAAGAAGCCGCAGTCGGCCTGACCAAGGTCGTGCCGTTCCTGGTCGAGGACATGCTGAAGGAACATGGCGGCGAGTATTCGAAGAAGGACGACTGGCAGCCTTACGCGATCACCGATCGCAACCTGGTGACCGGGCAGAATCCGGCGTCGTCGGAGGAAGCGGCGCAGATGGTACTGAAACTGCTGCGACGACTGCCCTGACACCCCCGTTCGGGTGTGATACTGGCGCCTCGTTCCGGCAGGCGCGGTTTACCGGCATGACGGGTATCATGGCGGGCATGCATGCAGGAATTCACCCATGACCCGATCCCGCGCGGCCCACGATAGAGAATCGCAGGTGGCTTGTAGGCCATGAGAGTATTTGATGCGGTAGTGCTGCAACCCATCGCGCGGATGTCCGCGACCCGGGCCAATAGTCGCGGCAGCCTCGTCGTCGACGCCGCGACCGCGTTGCTGTTGCTGTTCGCCGCCCTGCGGCACGGCGATCTGCGCGCGACGCCGGCGTTGCTGACCGTTGTCTCCGGCATCTTGTTGTTCAGTTTGGTCGAGTACTGCTTTCATCGCTGGCTGTTCCACGATTCACGATCCCTGTTCGTCATGGAAGACGGGCACCGCAAGCATCACCTGAACCCGCTGGGCGATGACACCCTGCCGTTTTTCCTGCCGCCGGCGATCCTGCTGTGCCTGGCCGGTATCTTCACGCTGGCGATGCCGAACAGCTATGCATTGTTGTTGGCGGGCATCATCGGAACCGGATATGCGGTTTACGGCCTCAGCCACTTCGCGATGCACGTGCGCCGTTTCCGCCATCCGCTGATCAAGCGCTGGGCCGCGCACCACCACATCCACCACCACCATCCCGACAAGAACTTCGGGGTGACATCGCCACTGTGGGACATCGTGATGGGCACGCGATACGTGTCGAAGAGTGCGCGGGCCAAAGGGTTTTGAAGGCGATGCCCTGGTTATCCCGGATCGTTGCAGCGCTGCCTTTTCGCGGCGATCGCAAGCGCAAGGGATTTCCCGAAACGCAGGCCGTGCTTGATCGCGGCGAACAAGCGTCCAAGCCAGCCGCCAATGAACCATCGGCACCGGTTCCGCAGGGGGCGGCCGATCTGGCATGCCCGACATGCGGCGCAGCGATGTTCAAACGCTTCAGTCGGCAGACGAACCAGATGTTCTGGGGTTGTACGCACTATCCGCGTTGCAAGGGGACGCGGTCGGCCTGACTGGCTCATTCCGCTCGCTGTTGAATCGCTGCGGCTTCTGATCCAGGGCCACTCACTGACAGCGCTTGCAGCAGGCGCTTCCAGGTTGGGTATCGATAGTCGTGGCCGTTCAGGTTGCGACTTGTCAGCTATTCACGCGACATACCGGGTTGCGATCGTAGGGTCGGGTCAGCGATGAACTGATCCCCCGACGATAGGAGTATCCGATCATGCGTAAGCTCGTTCTTTTTGGACTGGTGTCCTGCGCCTTCGCCGCCCCGGTGTTTGCAAACCCACATGGTGGAGGTCAGGGCAACGGCGGCATGAACCATGGGGGCGCCGTTTCGGCCGAGGCGCATTTTGCGAGGTCGCAACATGGCGGTGGTATTGGGCAAGACGTCAGCGCCGTCGCCCGCGACAAGAGCAGGTTTGGCGTTCACGGCAGATCGCGTCATGGCAACGCGTTCGCGTTCGGCCACAGCCACATCCACAAACACAACCATGGCGGCGCCGTTTCAGCCGAAGCGCATCTCGCCAGGTCGCAACATGGCGGCGGTATCGGGAAAGACGTCAGGGCCGTCGCCCACGACAAGACCCACAAGTGACGATCGCATAACGCGCTGGTTTGCGTGATCGAAACAGGCCGTCCCTGTCATCCAGGGGCGGCCTGTTTGTCATGGACATATGCGGCGCGTGCGCGGCCATCAAGCCTTCCAAGGAACGAGCCTGCAACGCGATTCCTTGATCGTGTCCGATTTGCCCGCGATGTTTTCGCGTCGCAAAAACAGCCTGCTGTAGTGCTAGCGCATCAAACTTCCAGCCGGTCATCCGGCCGCGCGACAAGAGCGTACAGCGCGGGCATCAGGAAGATGCTGATCAGCAGTCGCGAGAGCATCCCCCAGACGATAACGATGGCGAATGGCTTCTGCGTGTCGGTGCCGACACCCGTGGCCAATGCCGCCGGCAACAAACCAAGCGCTGCCACCAGTGCGGTCATCATGATCGGGCGCAGCCGCAGGATCGCGGCTTCGCGGATCGCTTCGGTCACGCCGAGTCCATTGAGGCGCAGTTCGTTGACGTAGGAAATGTAGACGACCGCAGTCAGTACCGAGACGCCGAACAGCACCAGGAAACCAATTCCCGACGATACCGAGAACGGCGTTCCGCTGATCCACAGCGCCGCGATACCGCCGATCGGCGCCGACAGCAGCACGCCCAGCACGGTGATGAACGGGAACTTGAAGTTGCTGTACAGCGAGAACAGCAGCAGGAAGATCAGCAGCAGCGTCAGCGGCAGGATCACGCCGAGTTGTCCGCGCGACGCAGTGTATTCGGAATATTCGCCGCCCCAGTCGGTGCGATAACCCTGCGGCATCGCGACCTTCGCGTGCACCTGTGCGATCGCGTCCTCGACCGCGCCGGCAAGGTCGCGTCCCTCCACCGAGAACTGCACGCCGATGTAGCGCGAATTGTTTTCGCGATAGATGAAGGACGCGCCGTTGGTGACCTGGATGTCGGCGAATTCCTTCAGCGGAATCTGCTGGCCGCCGGGCGTCGGCACCAGGATGTTGCCGATCTGCTGCGGGTTGTCGCGGTACTTCTGGTCGAGCCGCACGACGAGGTCGAACTGTTTTTCCTGCTGCATGACCTGCGTCGCGACATCGCCGCCGATCGCGGTGGTAATCAGGCCGTTGATGTCGTCGACGTTGACGCCGTAACGCGCGATCGCTGCACGGTTGATCTTGATGGAAAGACTCGGCTGGCCGAGTTCCTGCACAAGGGTGACATCCTTGATGCCGCGCACCTTTTCCAGCACCTGCTTGATCGCCTTGCCTTTCTTCTGCAGCGTGTCGAGGTCGGGGCCGAAGACCTTTACCGCCAGCGCGCTCTTCAAGCCGGTCTCGGCCTCATCTACCGCGTCTTCGGCCGGTTGCGTGTAGTTGAAGGAGATCCCGGGAAAGGCGGCGAGTTTCTTGTCGATCGCAGCAATCAACTCCGGTTTCGTCCGGTAGGCCCCGTTCCATTGCGAATAAGGCTTGAGGCCGACGAAGAACTCGACGTTGAAGAAACCGGTCGAGTCGGTGCCGTCGTCGGGTCGCCCCAATTCCGAGGAGACGGTGGTGACCTGCGGGAACGAATGCAGGATCGCGCGTACCTTGGGCGCGATCTTCGCCGATTCGTCGAACGAGATCGTGTACGGCATGGTCGCGCGCACCCACAACGCGCCTTCGTCGAGTTTCGGCATGAATTCCGAACCGACGCGCGGAACCAGCAGCAACGCGATCGCCAGCAGGATCGCCGAAGCGCCGACGGTGAGCTTCGGTGCGGCTAGGCAGACATCGAGTGCCTTCGCATATAGGGATTTCAACGCCTCGAACGCGCCGTTGCGGCGCTCGCGCACGCCGTTGCGCATGAACCATCCGCACAATACCGGCAGCAGGGTGAGGGTGACGATCAACGATCCGACCAGCGCGAAGATCATCGTGTCGGCCATCGGCTTGAACAACGTTCCCGATGGGCCGGCCAGCACGTAGATCGGCAGGAAGCCGGCGACGATCACCGCGACCGCATAGAACAACGGACGATCCACTTCGGCCGCCGCTTCCTCGATGATTTCGCGGATCCTGATCGGTCGTTCCGCGTGCAGCGCGATCTGGCGGAAGATGTTTTCCACCATGAAGATCGCGCCATCGACGAGGATGCCGAAATCCACCGCGCCGATCGACAGCAGGTTGGCCGACGCACCTTGCAAATGCAGCACGAAGAATGCGAACAGCAGCGCCAGCGGAATGGTGATGGCGACGATCAATCCGGCGCGGATGTCGTAGAGGAAGAACAGCAGCACGAGCACGACCAGCACGACGCCTTCGACAAGGTTGCGTTCGACGACTTGCGTGGTTTCCGCGATCAGGTTGCTCAGGTCGTAGAACGGATGGATCTTGACGTCTTTCGGCAGCACGTCGTTGTTGAGTTCCGCGGTTTTCGCCTCGACGCGCTTGAGCACGTCCTGGGTCTTCTCGCCGGTGCGCAGCAGGACGACGCCTTCGACCGCATCGTCCTGTTTCTCGTAGCCGAATTCGCCGAGCCGCGGCGCGATGCCGATTTCGACGCGACCGACATCCTTCACCAGTACCGGCTTGCCATCGTGCACGGCGAGCACGACGTTGCCGATGTCCTCGGTCGAGGTCAGCCGGCCGACGCCGGTGACGTAATAGAACTGGCCGCCCTGCGAATAGAAACCGCCGCCGGCGTTGCTGTTGTTCGCCGCCAGCGCGGCCTCGACCTGCGTTGCCGATAATCCGACCGATGCGATTTTGGTCTGGTCGAGTAGCACCTGGTATTGCATGGTGCCGCCGCCGAACCCGGAATCGTCGGCCACGCCCGGCACCGCGCGGAACTTCGGTTCGACCGTCCATTCCTCGATGGTCTTGAGTTCCATCGGCGTGCGGTCGGAGCTTTGCAACACATAGCGGTAGATCAATCCGGATGGCGGCGACAGCGGCGACACCGAAGGCGTCACGCCGTCCGGCAATCCGAGGTCGCCCATCCGGTTGAATACTTCCTGGCGTGCGAAGGTGTTGTCGGTGCCGGTGTCGAACGTCAGCGTGACATCGGACAATCCATACAGCGACACCGAGCGCATCGTCGCCGTCTTCGGAATGCCGTTCATGCCGTTTTCGACGGGCACGGTGATCAGCCGCTCGACTTCCTCGGCGGTGTGGCCGGGCCATTGCGTCACGATGTCGACGATCGGCGGCGACAGGTCGGGATAGGCGTCCATCGGCAGGCGTTCGAGCGCCCACCAGCCGCCGGCGATCAGTAGCAGCGCCATGAACGCGACGATGAAGCGCTGCCTCAGCGACGAGGCGACGATGCGGTTCATCATCGACGCCGCGCGCGACGGCGATCCGGTCAGCGGCGTGTGATTCGGATTGGGCGGAAGCTGGTCGCTCATTGCGTTTGCATGAACTGCATGAAGAGCGCGCCATCGACCACGATCCGGTCGCCGGCCTTGACGCCTTCGGGGATCGCGTATTGCTCGCCGACGCGATCTCCGAGCGTCACGTGCTGCCGCGCGAAGCTGCCGTCGCCTTGCAGCGAGTACACGAACGGCAGGTTTTCGTCGTCGCGCAGCACGGCCGACACCGGGATCAGCATGCCGTTGTTTTCATCGCGCGAATGGATCAGCGCGCGCACGTACATCTGCTTCTTCAGCGCGTCGCCGGGATTGGCGACGACCACGCGCGCGATGACCGCATGAGTGTCGGGATCGACCACGGCCGAGATGTTGTCGACGGTTCCGGTAAGGCCCTTCGCATCGACGCCGGCCAATACATCGACAGGATCGCCGACGTGGATCGACGCAAGGTCGGAACCGGAAACCTGCGCCATCACCCACACGCGGGAGAGATCGGCAATCGTGAAGCACGGCGTCGTGCCTGCCTGCAGCAATTGCCCTGGGGTAATCAGTTTTTCCGCGACGGTTCCCGCGATCGGTGCGCGAATCACGCCTTGCGCGTGCGCTGCTCTGCCGGCCTGGATGTCCTTGATGGTTTGCGAATCGACATTCAATGCGACGACCGCTTGCAACGCGGCGTCGCGATCGGCTTCGGCGCTGGCGGCATCGGTTTGCGCCTGTTCCTCTTCGCGCTGGCCGACGCCTTGGTGTTGGATCAGATCCTTGTCGACGTCGGAGATCTTGCGCGCGTTCTTCGCGGCGACCAGCGCCTTGGAATAGCCGGTGACGGCGGTTGCGAAATCGGGAGAATCCACTATGGCGAGCGCGTCGCCTTTCCTGACCTTCTGGCCCGGCGATACAAGGATGCGTGCGACCGGGCCGGAGATCGGCGCAAGCACGCTGGTAGCCTGGTCGTTGTCGAAATCGACCGCGCCGGTGGTTTCGATCGTCTTGCGGAATTTCGATAAGGCAACGGTGTAGAGGTGGACGTTCTGTCGCTGTGCTGCGGTCAGCGTCACGTTGCTCGGCGTCGTCGTTGCCGACTGCGCGCTGCTGTCGGTTTCCGACGAACAGCCAGCGATCGACGCGACGATCGCGGTCGCGATGAAGGCGAGTGCGACGATGCGCGTTGATTTGCCGCGATGCTCCGCAAGCCGCATTCCAGAAGAAAAATTATTTTTCATCGTTGCCCCGTGTCGATTTCGTCTTGCTTGAATCTGCTTGATTCAAATCGGCGCGCTGCCACCAGCCGCCGCCCAGTGCCTGGAACAGCGCCGCGGTATCGGCATAGCGACTGGCCTGCGCCTGCACGAGTGCGATGCGCGCTTGCTGATACGCCTGCTCGGCGTTCAACAAGGCGAGGTAGTTGGCGTAACCGGCCTTGTATTGCCGCTGCGACAAATCCAGGGTGAGCTTCGCCGCATCGGCGGCTTTCGCGGTCGCTTTCAATCCTTCGGCGTCCTGCTCGAGCGCGACTAGGGTGTCGGCGACATTCTGGAACGCGGTCAGCACCGTGCTGCGGTATTGCTCGGCCGCTTGCAAGTAGTTGGCTTTGGCGGCGCGCTGCTGGTGCAGCAACGTGCCGCCCTGGAAAATAGGTGCCGTCAATGCCGAGCCAAGGTTCCAGAAACCGGTGCCGGCCTTGAACACCTGGCCAATCGCGAGCGCCGTGCTGCCGGCATTCGCGGTCAGGGAAATATTCGGCAACCGGTTCGCCGTGGCGATGCCGATCTGCGCGCTCGCGGCGTGCATGTTCTCTTCGGCCTGCAGCACATCGGGACGTTGCGCGACGAGTTCCGAAGGCAGGCTCACCGGCAGATCCGTCGGCAATTGCAGGCTCGACAGCTCGAATTTCTCGGCCGGCTGCTGATTCGGAAACCGACCGGCAAGAACCGCGATGGCGTCCTGCTGCTGCGCGAGTTGCTTCATCAGCGGCGGCAGCGTCGCGGCGACTTGCGCGAGTTGCGACTCCTGCGCGGCAAGATCAAGCCGGCTCGCATAACCTTTGTCGAATTGGTATTGCAGGATTTGCAGCATCTTCGAATTGATGTCGACGAGTTCATGCGTCGCATCGACCTGCGACTGCAACGACGCTTCCTGGATCGCCGCAGCCGCGACGTTCGAGCTCAGGGTGATATCCACCGCGATCATCTGGTAACGCGCCGCCTGTTCCTGCGCCTTCAGCGATTCGACGGTGCGACGGTTCAGCCCGAACACATCGGGCACGTACGAAATGCTGAGTTGCGGCGTGAACAGGTTGTAGAGGAAGGCATTGTTGCTGGGCACGGGCGCGAGCGCACCGGGCGGATCGTGTTCGCGGCTTGCGCTGACGCTGGCCGAGATGCTGGGGTAATAAGCGCCGCGCCCCGCCAGCGTATTTTCCCTTGCCGCCGCCAACGCGGCCTGCGCCGCCTTGAGGTCGGGATTGTTTTTCAGCGATTGTTCGATCAGGTCGTTGAGCGGTTTCGAATGGAACAACGTCCACCAGTCGCCGGGGATATCGCTTGCGCTCGCAAAGCGCTGGGCTTCTCCGCCGGCGATGTTCGCAGTGGCAACAGTGGTCGTGAGCCGATGGTCGGCATAACCGCTGACCGCTGGGGCAGCAGGCTTCTGGAAATCGGGGCCAACGGCGCAAGCGGCCAATAACAATGTGGTCAGTACTGCGTAAAGCGGAGCGCGCAATGGTGACGCATTGGCAAACGACGAAGCATCCATTGCGGAATCAACTCTCTCTCATCGGTCGGCGACCAATCGACCCGCTCGGGATTGGGTCATCGCGGTAGCATGAAACGCGTCGCCGCAAAATTGGCCGACATCGCCCGGATCGCATTTATAGCGATTCGCGGAATAGTTACATTATAACGTTAAGAAATCCTGTGCCATTAGTTGGGTCGGCACAGGTTTGCCGTAGCGACAGCGGCGTGGGTCAGCGGTTTACACCTTCGACAGCCCGGCTTGCCCGCATGGGTGTTCTTCGTCGCCGAGCTCGAACTGCACGGTGACGTGGTCGATGCCGAACGTTGCGTGTAGTTCCTTGTTGATGCGAGCGAGCAGCGCATCATCAAGCGTCGCGTCGGGTTTCACGAGGTGGACGGTGAGCGCGGCCTCGGTCGTGCTCATGCCCCAGATATGCAGGTCGTGCACGGCAACCACGCCGGGCAGGCCTGCAAGATACGTTTCGACGCGTTCGGGATCGATGCGTCCGGGCACCGCATCCAGCGCGAGATCGAGCGATTCGCGCAACAGGCTCCAGGTGCCGAACGCGATCACGATCACGATCACGAGGCTCACCGCCGGATCGATCCACAGCCAGCCCGTGCGCAGCATCGCGAACGCGGACAGCACCACGCCGAGCGACACGATCGCATCCGACGCCATGTGCATGAAGGCGCCACGGATGTTGACGTCGTCCTTTCGCCCGGCCATGAACATCCACGCGGTGATGCCGTTGATCGCGATGCCGAT
>Ga0105240_10007971_pt1 | contig 15273 bp, 14 predicted proteins | sample KBSC54metaG_FD_80426 | JGI IMG/M metagenome (GOLD analysis project Ga0105240, IMG submission 80426) | Corn rhizosphere microbial communities from Kellogg Biological Station, Michigan, USA - KBS C5-4 metaG | ecosystem: Host-associated > Plants > Roots > Rhizosphere > Soil | place: Michigan, USA... | reverse complement strand
GGAGGCGACGGTTTACGGCATCCACGACGAAGTGTCCGATCGCTCGCGGCTGACACTGCGCGCGCTCGGCGGCGCGGCGGCGTGTGTGCTCCTCATCGGCTGCGCGAATCTCGCCAACCTGCTGCTCGCGCGCGCTCTTGGCCGCAGGCGAGAGCTCGCGGTCCGCGCGGCGATCGGCGCCGGGCGCGAACGGCTCGTGCGCCAGCTGCTCACCGAGAGTATGGTGCTGGCCGTTACAGGCGGCACCCTCGGCATCGGTCTGGCCATCGCCGCCGTTCCTCTCCTGTCGCGGCTCGTGCCGACGACGCTGCCGATCGCCGCGACGCCTTCTGTTGATGTGCGCGTGCTCGCGTTTGCCGCCGCGCTCACGGTGATCACGGGGATCGTGTTCGGTATGGCGCCCCTTCTTCGCATCCGCGTCGACGGCGACACGGCCGGCCTGCGCGAAGGCGTCCGCGAGGGCGGCGGAGGCAAAGAGGGGCTCCGGTCGACGCTTGTCGTCGTGGAAATCATCGCGTCGGTCGTGCTGCTCGTCGCGGCCGGGCTGCTCATGCGGACGCTCTGGCGCGTGCAGGCGACCGACGCCGGCTTCGACGCCGACGGGGTGATGACGATTCAAACTGCGCTGCCGATGCCGAAGTACACGACCGTCGATGCGCGCCACCGGTTCGTGAACGAGGTGCTCGCGGAGGTCCGCGCGCTGCCCGGCGTCTCGTCAGCCGCGTACATCAGCTTTCTCCCGCTCTCGTTTCGCGGAGGTATTTTCCCCGTGGGCGTGAACGGCGTTCTGCCCGACCGTTCCGATTCGCAGGTGGCGAGCCTCCGGTACGTGACGCCAGGTTTTTTCGCGGCGCTTCGCATCCCGATCCATCGCGGGCGCGACGTCAGCGATTCCGACACGAGGACGCGGCCATTCGTCGCCGTCGTGAGCGATTCCTTCGCACGGCGCTACTGGCCAGGGCAAGATCCGGTCGGACGGCGGTTCGTGTTCGCTTTTTCCGAGAGGCAGGTCGTCGGCGTCGTAGGAGACATCCGCGTGCGGGGGCTCGAGCAGGACAGCGAGCCGCAGGTCTACCTGCCGTACGAACAGGTGGCCGATGGCGCACTCACGTTTTACGCGCCCAAGTCGCTCGTGGTGCGAACGAGCGGACCCCCGACGGCGCTCGCACCCTCACTGCGAGCCATCGTCCGCAAGGCTGATCCCGAGCAGCCGATCGACGACGTTCGCACGCTCGCCGAGATCGTCGACAACGCTACAGCGTCGCGAAGCGTGCAGGTGCGCGTCATTACGGCGTTCGCCGCGGTGGCGCTGCTGCTCGCCGGCATCGGCATTCACGGGCTGCTGTCGTTTGGCATCTCTCAGCGGCTGCACGAGATCGGCGTTCGCATCGCGCTCGGCGCCCAGAAAACGGACATCCTGCGGATGGTGATGACGCGTTCTCTCGTGCTCGCGATCAGCGGCCTGGTGCCGGGCGTCGCGCTCGCGTATGCGGCAGGCCGCGAGCTGGAGGCGCTCCTGGTGGGAGTGCGGCCAGGCGACGCGGCGACGTTTCTGACCGCCACGGCCCTCGCGCTCGCGATGACGCTCGCCGGCAGCCTGCTGCCGACAACGCGTGCGCTGAAGATCGATCCGATCACCGCGATCAGGGTCGAGTGACCACCTTGAACGGCACGGACGCTTCCGTCGTCTCCCACGTGAACACGATCGTCCCGCCCGAACCGTCCGCATTCTTCCGCAGCGCGAACGTCAGTTGCTCCACCGGCGTCTCGAGCGTGCGCTTCTGAAGCGGCACGCGCCCGAGGTCCGACGCCGCGCGGTACTGCGTGTGCCATTGTCCGGTCTGTTCGTTGACGACGAGCTGCCATTCGTCGGCAGTCGGCAGGATCCAGAGCGTGTATTGCGGCGCGTCGAGCAGAAGGTCGCCAATCCTCAGCGGCTTCGATGAGGACAGGGTGGTCGCTTCGTCCGCACCGGGACACCAGACGCGGCCGTACGGGACGAGCGCGCCGAAGATCGTGCGTCCGCGCATGTACGGACGGCCGTACGTAATCGAGATGTCCGCGCCGCCGATCGACGCGCTGACGCTGTCGTGCGGGCTCGCGCGCTGCACGCGTACCGCTGCGACGCTGAACACGGCGGCCAGAATTGTTCCTGCAGCAAATGTGACTCTCATGGCGCGCACGATCTGCCTCCTTCACGTATAATCGCCGGCACAGTCATTATGACCAAGGATGCCGCACGTCTGGTGCTCGTCGTCGAAGACGACGTCTCGGTCCGACGGCCGCTGGTGAAATTTCTCGAGATGCACGGATTTTCCGTCGTAACGGCTGAGACATCGGATGAAGGCCTCGAAGCGCTGCGAAAACAGCGCCTCACGGCCGCCGTCGTCGACCTGCGGCTGCGCCGGGGTTCGGGACGCGATGTGGTGACGGCCGCGCCGGCCGAAATTCCGGTGATCATTTTTTCGGGCGTGCCGTCGGAATCGGCGGAGCTCGAGCGGCTGCGGCCGCGCACGCGTCTCATCGAGAAGCCGTACTCGCTCGTCCTCCTCGTCGAAACACTCGAGGAGATGCTCGCCGAGGCCGGATCACAGAATCTTCATTCCTAACGCCGAGAGCACGAGCTCGGTGCCGAGCTGCGCCGTCGTGTTCTGCAGATCCAGCGTCGGGTTCGCTTCCACCATATCGAGCGACGTGAGCAGGCCCGAGTCGGCGACGATCTCCATCACCATGTGCGCCTCGCGGTAATCGAGGCCGCCTTTCACCGGCGTGCCCACGCCGGGCGCAATCAGCGGATCGCAGACGTCCATGTCGAACGACACGTGAATGCCGGCGGTGCCGTTGCCCGCGAGATTGATCGCCTGCTCGACGATCGACGCGATGCCCTGGCGATCGATGTCCTTCATGGTGAACACGTGGACGTGCGAATCGCGCACCGATACTTTCTCGCGATCGTCCAGGTTCCGCACCCCGATGATCACCGTGTGCGCAGGCAACACCTTCGGCGACGAGGTGCCGATGCGCGACAGTTCGGCCGGCTCGGGCCCGAGGAGCGCGGCGAGCGGCATGCCGTGCACGTTGCCCGAAAGGGAAGTCGCCGGCGTGTTCATGTCGCCGTGGGCGTCCACCCACAAGAGACCCATCGGCAGATCGCGGGTCCGCTTTGCCCAGTCCGCCGCAGCGGCGACCGAACCGGCAGCGAGGCTGTGGTCGCCGCCGAGCACGAGCGGCATGGCGCCTTCGTCGAGCGATTGCAGTGCGCTCTGATACAGCTTCTGGCAGACCTTGGCGATGTCGCGGATGTATTTCTTGCGCTCGTCGCGAAGCTCCTGGGTCTCCGGGATCGGCGCCGGGAGATCGCCCTTGTCCACGACGGTGAAGCCGAGGGCGGCAATACGCTCGCCGAGCCCGGCGATGCGGAACGCCGACGGCCCCATGTCGACGCCGCGCCGGCCGCCGCCGAGATCGAGCGGGACGCCGATGATGTGAACGGATTTGATCGCCATAAATTACTTCGCGCGCCCAGGCACTTTGACGGTCACGGACATTCCTTCGCTGCCCGGCGACACAATGCTCGTGTACACGTTCGCCTCATTCTGGATCGCCGTGAGGAAGTCGCGCATCTCGGTCTGCTTGTTCACGACGTTGTGGGCGAGAAAGAGCCCGCGCGGACGGAGCCGGGGCAGCACGAGATCGTAGAAGCGCTTGTAGTCGCGCTTCCACGCGTCGAGGAACACGAAATCGAACTCGCCGGCGACCTTCGGAATCTCCTTGAACGCGTCGCCTGGCACGACGGTGACCACGTCGGCGAGACCGGCGCGGCGGATGTTCTCGGCCGCAGTTCTGGCTCGCGCGGGGTCGTACTCGATGGACGTCAGATGGCCGCCCGTCTCGCGAAGGCCGAGACCCATCCAGATGGCGCTGTAGCCGTTGGCGCCCCCTATTTCGAGCGCGTTCTTCGCGCCGCTCGTGACGACCATCACGCGGAGGAAGCGGCCATCTTCTTCCGAGACGGCGAGCAGGTCCTTGTCCGCCGCCTTGATCTGCGCGAGCAGCTGGCTGACGCTCGGCGATTGTGCGTGAACACTCGCGAGCGCAACACCCACGACGAGCATGACGCTGAGTGCAAACATCTTTGCTGGCATCTATTACTCCGCTCGCCGGGGCCCCACCCCCAGCTCGCTCTCGGACCTCAGCCTCGAGCGTAGAACTCTCTTGCTGCTCACCGCTTCCGTTTACGTCCGCGAATCCGCGATCGCTCGTCCGGTGGCGCGCCCGTCGGCGATGCAATCAGGGATGCCGACGCCGCGGAAGGCGCTGCCGGTGACGAACAAACCAGGATGCCGGGCGAGGATGCGGTCGATGTCGGCGACGCGATCGAGATGCCCGACTTCATGCTGCGCATTCGCGCGCGGCCAGCGGTAGATGCGGGTCAGCAGAGGAGCGCCGCGAATGCCGAGAAGCGGCGTGAGCGCGGTAAGCGACCGGCTCGCGAGCTCCTCGTCGCTCTGCTGCAGCGCTTCCGGATCGCGCGCGCCGCCGATGAAGGCGCGGAGCAGCACACGTCCTTCGGGCGCGCGGTTGGGCCACTTCGACGAGAGCCAGCTTGCCGCGAGAATAGGCGAGCGCTCAGCATGCGGCACGACGAAGCCGGATCCCTCTAACGGGTGCGCGACGGCGTCGCGTTCGAACGCGAGCGCCACCGTCGCAATCGACGTATATGGAATGGCGGCGCACCGTTCGGCCAATTCGGCATCGAGGTCGCTCACGACGGTCGCGGTCACGAACGCCGGTGTGGCGAGCACGACGCTGCGCGCCTCGATTGGCAACTGTGCTGAGGCCTCGACTCGAAATCGCCCCGAGCCGGATCCGGCACTTATGCGCGCCACGGGCGCGCGCAGCCGAATGGAGCCGGGCGGCAGCGCGGCCACCAGCGCAGCGATGAGCTCGCTCAATCCTCCGGGCAGCGACTTGAACACCCCTTCGGCCGACTGGCCCGCCGGGCGCGTGCGCCGGAACGCTTTGAGCAGGCTGCCGTACTTTCGTTCCGATTCGACGAAGCGCGGAAACAGCGCGCCGATTGACAGCCGATCGACGTCACCTGCGTGAATCCCCGCAAGCAGCGGCTCGGCGAGGTAGGTGACCGCCTCGCGGCCGAAGCGCCGTTCGATGAATCCGGCGATCGATTCGTCGCCGCGATCTCGCTTTGGCGGGATGAAGAGTTCGCCGGCCATCCGCAGCTTTCCGGGCCAGGAGAACAGCCGGCTGCTCAGGAACGGCGCGAGCCGCGTAGGAATCCCGAGCACCGATGCGGCGGGCAGCGGATGCAGCTCGCCGCCGCGCTGCACATAGGCTCCGCGCGGCAGCTTGGTCGAAACCAATCGATCGCCGAGGCCGAGCTCCCGGCAGAGCTCGATGCCTTCCGGCTTCTGGATCAGCAGCGAGTCGGGGCCCGCATCAACAGTGAAGCCGTCGACGCGCTCGCTGAAGATTACGCCGCCAGGGCGCGTGCCGGCTTCGAGCAGTGTGAACGCCACGCCGCGTTTCTGCAGCTCGTACGCGCACGACAGGCCCGCGATTCCGCCGCCCACGATTACAACGTCCGAAGTCATCGGCGACACACGCTAAGACGGCTTGATCAGAGCGACGCGCGCACGAGCTGTTCCAGCGCAGCGATGAACGTGGGCGACGTGTTCAACGATTCGGTCCTTCTCAGCGACGCGGAGAATTCGCGCGCGACTTGCGCCGCCTGCACGTCGATATCGAACAGGATTTCAGTGTGGTCGCAGACGAAACCGATCGGCACGATCAGAAACTTGCGGACGCCGAGCGCGGTGGAGTCGTCGATCACGCGCGAGAGCTCGGGTCCGATCCACGGTTCAGGCGTCCTGCCGGCGCTCTGATACGCCAACCGGTACTTCGCAATCCCGCTTCGTTCCGCGACACCGCGAGCCGTCGCCGCCACTTCTTCCGGGTACACGTCTCCCGCTTCGACGACGCGAACGGGCAGAGCGTGCGCGGTGAACACGACGAGCTCGTCGGCGCGAGGCGACGCCGCGCGCACGCGCTCCGCGAACGCATCGAGCAGCAGCGGATGCGCGTGAAACGACGGGACAGGGTCGAACGTCACGCCCGCAGGCAGCGCGCCCTTCGCCGCGTCCTCGTACTTCTTGACGCTCAGCGTCGAGAACTGCGGCGCCATCGGCACGCCGATAACGCGATCGACCCGCTGTGCGACGAGCTCGGCGATCGCGTCCTTGATGAAAGGACGCCAATTGCGCATGCCGACCGCCACGGGAATCGAAGCGCCCAGCCGCGCTCGCAAGGCGTCCGCCTGCGCCAGCGTGATCTCGGTCAACGGCGACTGCCCGCCGATCGCCGCGTAGTTGCGGCGCATTTCCTCGACGAGCTCTGGAGACGCTGGTCGCCCTCCGCGCACGAGCGTCAGGTAATCCTGCATCTCGTCGAGCGAGGAGGGCGTGCCGTGCGCCATCAGCAGAACGCCTGTGGGCATTATTGCCTCGTTTTTTGATGCACGTAGCGCGCGAGCGCCTGCACGTGCTCGACGGGTGTCGACGGCAGTATCCCGTGACCGAGGTTGAAAATGTGTCCGGGCCGGCCTTCTGCGCGTTCGAGCACGTCGTCGGCCGCGGCGAAGAGGCGCGAGAGCGGCGCAAGCAGCAGCGTCGGATCGAGGTTGCCCTGGATCGCGCGATCGTACCCAATCGCGCGCCACGCGTCGTCGAGCGGCGTGCGCCAGTCGGCGCCGATCACGTCGCCGCCGGCCTCTCGGAGTTCGGCCAGGATCGCGCCCGTGCCGACACCGAAATGAATCGTCGGCACGCCGAGCGGCTTGAGGCGATCGAAGATCTTCTGCGTGTGCGGCAGGATGAACTCGCGGTAATCGCGCGCGTTCAACTGCCCGACCCACGAATCGAACACCTGGACGACGTCGACGCCGGCGTCCACCTGCGCGACGAGATATTCGCCGACGATGTCCGCCAGGAGATCGCAGAAGCGATGCCACGCGTCTGGCGCGCCGTACATGAGCGCCTTCGTATGCGCGAACGACGTCGAGTGTCCGCCTTCGATGGCGTATGAGGCGAGCGTGAACGGAGCGCCGGCGAAGCCGATGAGCGGCACGCGCCCCGCGAGCGCCTGCTGAATCTGGCGGATCGCCTCGAGCACGTGGCCGAGATCCTCCCTCGGCTCGAATCGACGGACGCGCGCGAGGTCGGCCTCGGACCGCAGCGGCGATTCAATCGCCGGACCTTCGCCGCGAACGAAGTCGAACGGAATGCCCATCGGCTCGAGGGGCAGCAGCAGATCGGAAAAGAGAATCGCGGCGTCCACGTCGATCCGCCGGACAGGCTGCATCGTCACCTCGGTGGCGAGATCGGGCGCGCGGCAGATGTCGAGCAGGGAATAGCGTTCGCGGAGCGAGCGATACTCGCTCATGTAGCGCCCGGCCTGCCGCATGAACCAGACCGGCGTCGCGTCGACCGGCTGCCGTCGACAGGCTTTCAGAAACCTGGAACCGCCGTCGATCAGTGAATCACCCTGCTGCGGAGGAGCGTGCGGGCCAGCACGACCAGGTCCTCGAGCCACATCGGTTTGAACCGCAGCTCGGCGCCGAGCGCGCGCAGCTCGTTCGAAATCGCATCGTCGAGGAAATAATCGCCCGTGACGATGGCGACCGGGGTTTTGCTGTGCTCGGGGGCTGAACGCAGGCGCCTCATGAACCCCAGGCCGTCGAGGAGCGGCATCCTGAGGTCGAGGATTATGGCGTCGGGCAGCGCCTCTCCGGCCACGTGGAGGCCCGTTTCGGCGTTGAGCGCCGTCTTCACTTCGAAGCCTTCGAGCCTGAGCATCCGTGCGAAAGTCTGTGTAACGCCCTCATCGTCATCGACAATGAGGATTGTCGCCGTCGTGGGATCGGCTTTGAGGGCAGGCACTTCAAGCATTGTAACTGACGTATCAGTTATCGGTCCCTTGCCCCATCGCCCTTAACCGCCGAAGAGCTTCGTGGAACCATGTTAAACTTCGGGGTTTGATCCATCTCATTATCCAAGCGCTTGGAGGCGATTGGTGAGCCCCATCCTGGTGCGTCCGGTCCGTGAACAGCTTGAACACGACCGCATTATTCGGCTGTTACAGACCAAGCATCGCCGCAAGTACGAGGCAGGCATCAACCCTGGGGCCGAGCAGAACGTTCCCGTCGGCAGCGGCCCTTCGGCGCTGTTTCCCGACGTCGTTCTGATGTCACAGGACCGCGGCCACAAGCTGGACACGATTATCGAAGTGGAGACCGGCGAGTCGGTGAACCACCTCGAAGCGCTCGCGCAATGGGTGCATTACGGGAAGGTGCGGGCCGCGTTTCACTTATATGTGCCGTCCGGGATGATCGACGTGGCGCGGCGGCTCTGTGAAGACAATCATATCCACGTGACCGAGCTCTGGAGCTACCACACGATCGGCGACGACGTGCGGTTCACGCTGGTCCAGAAATCGCGAGAGCCTGTGCCCGCTCCGCGGGCGCGGGTACCGGCTCCGGTCGCACGGCCGGCCGCGCGGCGGAAGCCGGCGGCGCGAGCGGCCAAATCCCGCCCAGCGCTCAAAGCCAAGGCTGCCAAGAAGCCGGCGCGGGCGCTAAAAAGGAAGTAGCGCTGGCGTTTCTTCGAATCACGCGGGACAAACGCGGCTACGAGCAGTTCGCGCTCGTTCAGCCGACAACGAACAGCCGCGGCCGGTCGCGGCAGCGCGTGCTGTACTGGTTCCGCACTCCGCCCAATATCCGCGTGGGGCGCGGCCCGTTCGACCCTGCCGCTCAGCGCGCGCTCGAAGCGCAGTATCCGGACGTCGAGTTCGACTGGCAGAAACTGATCGACACGCCAGTTCCTCCGCCGCTTCCCGACGTCGAACGCTGGCGCGAGCGCCGGAAGAACGAACGCGCCGCAAAGCAGGCTGCGCGCGAGGAAGAGGCGGCCGAAGCCGCCGCGGCGGCCGACGCGGCGGCGCTTCCTGCGACCCATTCGCAGCAGGACGCCCCAGCGGAAACGCCGGTGGATTCCGCGGCGGAAAGGGAGGGCGCCGACGAGCTCGCATCAGCGGGCGATTTCGTGGTTTCGTCAACTGAGCCGCTCAGCGCGGCGTCTGAAGGACAGAACGCGTCGGCAGCCCCAAATCCACGGCGCCGTAGACGCGGACGCCGGCGTCGCGGAGGGGGCGGAAATCGGCCGGAGACGCCTCGAGAGTGAAGGTATAATCTGGGCTATGGTTTTGAAAATGAACGGTTTGTGGTCCACTGCCGCTGTGGTCGCACTCGCCGTCGGGCTTTCAGCCCAGACACCGGCGACGCCTGCCAAGAACGATCAGCAGCAGAAGCCGACGTTCACCGTGCAGATCGACATGGTCACCAACGACGTCGTCGTCAAGGACGAGAAAGGGAATTTCGTCCCGAACCTGACGAAAGACGACTTCGAGATCTACGAAGACGGCGTGAAGCAGGACATCGCATCGCTCCAAGTGATCAATGGCGGCCGCGCCACGAACATGCTCGCGCCGCCGCCGGCTGCGGCGCCTGAAGGCATCATTCTCCCGCCGCCGCGCCAGACGAGCAGCGACGTGTCGGGCCGGATTTTTCTCTTCTTCGTCGACGATCTGCACCTGCAGTTCCACAACACCGGACGCATCCGCGAGCTGTTCAAGAAAATCTCCAAGAACCTCGTGCACGACGGCGACATGTTCGGCATCGTGTCGAGCGGTCCGTCCTCGATCGCCATCGACATGACGTACGACAAGGCGCGGCTCGACGAGGCGATCAAGAAGATCGCGGGCAACGAGCTCAAGCCGAGCGACATCATTCAAGGGCCGTCGGGATCGGAAGGCCCGAGCGAAGTGCGGTACCGCGCCCACGTCGCGTTTTCGACGGTGGAGGACACGCTCGCGAACCTCGAGAAAGTGCACAACCGCCGCAAGGCGCTCGTCTACGTGAGCGACGGCTACGATTTCAACCCGTTCCAGGATGCGCGGCTCGGCAACATGGATCCGAACTCGCCGTTCGCGCAGAACGAATTCGCGCGGTCGCAGAATCAGATGAACCAGCAGAACGGATCGACCGGCACCGATCCGATGACGCAGCAACAGCAGCAAAGCGAGGAATTCGCCGACGCGGATCTGGCGCGCGAGCTCGCCGACCTGACGCGGACCGCGAATCGCGCCAACGTGACGATTTATTCGATCGACCCGCGCGGCCTCGTCGGCATGGGCGATATCGACGAGCAAGTGGACCCGACGCAGTGGAACGACTACGTCCGGAAGTCTCAGGACAGTTTGCGCGTGCTGGCGGACGAGACGGGCGGCATCGCCGTCGTCAATCAGAACGACTTCGACAAGGCGCTGAAGAAGATCGACGCGGACACGAGCGACTACTACGTGCTCGGCTACTACTCGAAGAATCCCGATCCCACGAAGCGCCGCCGGATCGTCGACGTCAAGGTGACGAAGAACGGCCAGAAATACACGGTGATCGCGCGGAAGGAATACGTGACGAAGCCGCTGCCGAAGCCGACTACCTCGAAGAAGTAGCGCTCGTCGCTACGACGATTTCTTGAGGCGACTCGCCGCCGGGCGGAGAGTCGCCTTTTTCATTTTGGGGACGTTCTCCGTTCGTGCGACTGCCTCGTCCAAGTACGCCTGGTCGAGGTCGGCGCCGATGAAGTCGACGCCGAGCCGGGCGCACGCGACCGCCGTGCTGCCGAGACCGACGAACGGATCCATCGCGAGCTCGACGCGCGCCAGACCGTGGAGGCGGAGGCACTGCTCCGGAAGCTTCGCCGGGAAGGTCGCCGGGTGCGGCCGATCGCGATCGCGGCGCTGAATGGTCTCGTACGGAATGAACCACGTGTTGCCACGGCAGCGAATGCCATCCGCCGCGGCGCGCCAGCGGCCGATGTTCGAGCGGTCCTGATACGGCACGCCGAGCGCGAGGCGATCGATGGCCGTCGAGCCGTGCCGCGTGAAGTGAAAGATGAACTCGTGGCAATCGTTCAGGAAGCGGTCGCTGTTGATCGGCTTGTAGTGGCCGACGGCAACATCGTGAATCAATCCCGCCGCTGCGCCCGCCGACGCTTTGTCAATCGCGATCGATTTCACCCAATGAATGATGTTCTGGAGCTTCAGGTGCGAGCGCGCCGCCTGCGCCACGTCCAGCGCTGTCCACGGGTCGCTCGGCTTCGCGCCGACGTTCAGAAACATCGAGCCGTCGTGCCGAAGCACTCGCGCCGCAGCACCGATCCACGCGTCGGTCCAGGCGAGATAGTCGGCCTGCGGCAGCGTGTCCTTGTAGCGGCTGTACTGAATGCCCAGGTTGTAGGGCGGCGATGTGACGATGACGTCGACGCTCTCGGCAGGCAACTGTCGGAGCACCTCGACGCAGTCCGCGAGATAAAAGCGAGCGACGTTTCGGCCGCTGGCGACTTGGGCGTACGGTTTCAGCAGAATGGACATGGCCGAATACAGTGTCGGCCGAAACGGCGGCAAGGTACAGGGGTGCCGTTGCGTCGCAGCCGAGCCGGGCGGCTCAGGACGCTTTGGAGGTGAGGCCGAGCGGCAGGGCGGTGGCCAGGCGATCGGCCACGACGGTGTGGTTGCGACGATGACCGTGGCTGCCGCAGCTCTTGCCTTTTTCTTCCACGTACGCGACTTCACGGCTCGTCGCCAGCTCGCGATAGCGACCGACGACGCAGCCGCACGCCAGCGTGGTGAACCCGAGAAGCCGAACGAGACTCATGCGCCGATCCTCCGGATATCGCCTGAGCAAATCCTGTACCGATGAGGTCCGCGAACCAGTCTGCGCGAAACTCATACGTACGTCTCTACATATCGGCACAGACGCGGCTGTACTTCTGCCGCCGTTCTCGACATTTTTATGGGAAGTCGTCGATTATCAGGATTTGTTCGGACAGGAACACCGACGGGATGAGAATTCGGAATATTGAACGAGTTCTACGGTTTTGCGGTTTCACGCGCCTGGGCGAGGCCGCTGCGGGCGGTCGCTGACGTCGGGTCGATTGCGAGTGCTTCCGCGAAGAGGTCGCCGGCCGACGGATTGCCGCTCTGCAGGTAAAACGTCCCGAGGTTTACGTACGTCGATGCATCGTGCGGGTTCGCTCGGATAGACGCGCGGAACGCCGATTCCGCACACTCGCGCTCGCCGAGAGTGGCGCACGCCGCGCCAAGCAGGTTCTGCGCACGCGCGTGGTCCGGATGCGCAGCGACGAGCGTCCGAACCGTGTCGCGCGCCTGCTGCGTCTGGCCGTGGAGGAAGAGCGCGGTCGCCAGATAGTAGCGAGGGTCCACTCGCGTGGGAAACCGCTGCACCATAGCCTCGGCGAGCGGCGCCAGACGGTCGCCGTCGCCAGCGTCCGCATAGACCGACGCCAGCTGTTCGGCCGCGCGGGGCTCGTCCGGGGCGATCCGCAGCGCCTCAGTCGCCGCCTCGACGCCTCCTCCGGTATCCCCGGTCGCCGCAAGAAGGCGCGACAACTCGATGCGCACATTCGCATTGCGCGAGTCCGACATGGCCAGCGATTTCAGCCACGAGAGCTCCTCGTCCGCTTTTCGCGCTGGCGCTGCCGCTTGCGACAGGCCGGCGAGCGCGTCCACATTGCGGGCGTTCAGCGCGACGGCTTTTCGATACGACTCGAACGCGAGGCCGTACGCTTCGGCCTTCAGCTCCATCGCGCCGCGCGCCACCCAGCTCGCATCGGTTGCATGGTCGTACGCGTTCTGTACCGTTGCTGGCCGTGACGACGCGAGCGCGCGAATCGTGTCGCTGTTGTCGCTCGTCGTGCGGCCGTAGATACCTGCGGGCGCCGAGAACTCGAGCGCCATCCGGTCATCGGTCTGCACGGGAACATCGGCGCCGAACCGGCGAAGCTCCGCCGGCCCTCCGGCAAAGAGCGACAGCAGCGCGAACGGCGTCTCAGCGCCTACGATGCCCACTTCTTCGAGCGCGGCACGCGAGGCGCCGCTGCGCCAGCGCGACGCGAGCCGATCGAGCGGGAGCGGCCGGTCCTCTTTCGACCCGATCAGCAGCAGATCGCCTTCGCCAACCAGCCACATCGTGCCCTGCGGAAACACCGATGCGAACGTCTTCACGATCGAGCGCAGATCGTCGCTGCGGATATCGTACGTGTGCGCCCATTGGCAGAGCAGGCCGTCGGGCCGCAGCCGCGCGCGCGCCGATTCGAAGAACTCGCGCGTGAACAACGCGGCGACTCCGGCCATCCACGGGTTCGATGGTTCGGACACGATCACGTCGTACTGCCTCGGCGTGAGCCGCAGATGCGACCGCCCGTCGCCGACGATCAACCGCACCTCGGGCCGTGTGAGAACGCTGCCATTCTCGCGATCGAAGAATCGCGAGGCGGCGACGACTTCCGGAGATATCTCGACCACGTCCGCGTGCGCCGCCGTGCCTGGTGCGAGCGCGGCGCCGAGCGTCACTCCGCTGCCGAGGCCGATCACGCAGATATCGCGAGCGTCCTCGTGCAGGAGGACGGGAAGGAGGCCGAGCAGCCGCTGCGTGAGCATGTCGCCGCCGTTCGATGCGTCGATCTTGCCGTCGATGGCGAGGGAGCGCGTCCCCGCCAGTCGGCGAACCGTCACCGTCGCGGCGGCGCCCTCTTTGTAGTACTCGAGCTGCCCGGCGCGAAGCACGGCGTCGAACTCGCTCGACTGCATGTACGGCGCGTACTTGTACGCGCCGCTCGCGAGAAGATCGCGATCCCACGGAGGCATGGCGGCGATCGCGGCGATGCCGGCCGCGCCGAACGCGGCAGCCCACATCACCGGGCCAAATCGCCGGGAAGACACGCTGAGCGCGGCTGCAAGAACGGCTGCGCCGCCGACAATGCCGATGATCGCGGCCAGGTGCATGGTGCCGCGCAGGCCGACGTCAGGGATCAGGATGAACCCGGCGGCGAGCGCCCCGGCGATTGCGCCAAGGGTGTTCCACGTGTACACGCGCGCGGCTTCGTGCTCGACGATGCCGTCGGTCGTGTGCAGGATTCCGCCGGTGGCGACGGCGAGCGCAAGCGGAAACGCTGCGCCGAGCGCGAACGTCATCGGCAGCAGCAGCAGCCCGACGCGAAACGCCTGCGCGACGACGACAGAGCCGAGCGACGCGTCGGGTGCGGCCACTTCACCTGCGACGATCAACGGCATCCGCGAGGCGGCAAACCATGCGGCGACCACCGCGAGCAGGGCGCATGCAATCAATGTCGCGGCGAGCCACTGGTCCGCCCGCTTCGTCCGCGCCGCGATCCGCGTGCCGGCCGCCGACCCGATCGCCAGCCCCGTAATGAACGCCGCGGCCATCGTCGCAAACGCATATGTAGTCGGTCCGATGATCAGGGCGAGCAGCCGCGTCCATGCGACTTCGTAAATCAGCGCGACGAATCCTGAGAGCGCCGCCGCCGCTGCCGCGAGCCCCGGGCTCCCGCTGGGCAGGTGCAACCGGGACGTTCGCGGCGGGCGGATCGGCTTCCTGGCTTTCTTGTCGACGCGTTCGGGAGGCGCCGAGGACGCGGGAACTTCACCGGTTGCTCGCGCGAGCCACAACGCGCCGGCCGCGGCGAACAGATTCAGCGCGACACCAATCCACGTTGTTCCGCGCAGGCCAAGTGCCGGAATGAGCAGGAAGCCCGCGGCGATCGCGCCGAGCGCGGCGCCGGCCGTGTTCGCGGCGTAAAGCGCGCCGGCGTCCGCCGCCGTTCGCGCCCAGCAGCCGACCGCGATGGGAAAGGTGGCGCCCATTGCCGCCGCCGGGATGCCGAGCAGCAGCACACTGACGAATATCCGGATGAACGCGAAACGGAGCGGGGCGCCGCCGTCCGCGTAGGCCCAGGCGAGCAGCGGAACCGATTGGCGCAACGCGTACGGCAACAGCAACGCGACGAGCGCAACGCCCGCTTCGAGCGCGGCGTACGTCTGCAGGCGCGCGAGCGAGAAGCGACCGGCGAGCCACGCGCCGATCGCGAGCCCGCCCATGAAGGCCGCGAGCACGGTGCTCGCGCCCGCGACCGTATGTCCGAGCTGAAGCGTGAGAAGCCGGGTCCAGCTGACTTCGTACACGAGCGCGGCGGCGCCGGATGCAGCGTAGAGAAGAACGAACGTGTGCCGCCGCCCGAGCATGGGCGGAGTCTAGCGTAGTCGGGAGTCGGGAGTCAGTAGTCGGGAGTCAGTAGTCGCGAGTCGGGAGTCGGGAGT
>Ga0105240_10007970_pt1 | contig 15273 bp, 15 predicted proteins | sample KBSC54metaG_FD_80426 | JGI IMG/M metagenome (GOLD analysis project Ga0105240, IMG submission 80426) | Corn rhizosphere microbial communities from Kellogg Biological Station, Michigan, USA - KBS C5-4 metaG | ecosystem: Host-associated > Plants > Roots > Rhizosphere > Soil | place: Michigan, USA... | reverse complement strand
CGCCAGCCCGGCTCGTCGTTCAAGCCCTACGTCTACACGACCGCTCTCTTGAACGGTTTCACGCCGAACTCGATCGTGGTCGATGGCCCGGTCTGTATCGGCAATTGGTGTCCGCAGAACTATGGCCATTCCTATTCCGGCCCGGTGACGCTGACCAAGGCGATCACCAACTCGATCAACGTGATACCGGTGAAGCTGTCGATCATGATCGGTCAGAAGTACGCACCGCACTCGCCCAATCCGGCCAAGATCGGCCGCCAGAAGATCGTGGAAGTCGCGCGCAGATTCGGCATCACGGCGCCGTTGCCGGATACGCCGTCGCTGCCGATCGGCGCCGACGAAGTCACCGTCCTCGAGCACGCGGTGGCCTATGCGACCTTCCCGAACAAGGGCAAGGCGGTGACGCCTCATGCGATACTTGAAGTGCGCACCGGCGCCGGTGACCTGGTCTGGCGCTGGGACCGCGACGGGCCGAAGCCGCGTCAGGCCATTCCGCCGAACATTGCCGCCGACGTAGCGGGCATGATGAGCCATGTGGTCAGCGAAGGCACCGCCCGGCGCGCACAGCTCGACGGCATTCCGACCGCCGGCAAGACCGGCACCACCAACTCCTACCGAGACGCCTGGTTCGTCGGCTACACCGGCAACTTCGTCGGCGCGGTGTGGTTCGGCAATGACGACTTCTCGCCGACCAACCGCCTGACCGGCGGCGCGCTGCCGGCGCAGACGTGGCACGACATCATGACGGCCGCCCATCAGGGTATCGAGATCAAGGAGCTCGCCGGCGTCGGCATGGGCACGAAGAAGCCACAGCCGGCCACCCACCAGGTTGTCGCCGCCAACGGCGCCGTCGTGACGCAGCGGGCGCCGGAGATCAAACCGGGACCGCCGCCGGTGCTGACCAAGCGGGGCGCCGATACTCTGGTGCAGATCGAGAAGATGCTCGACGATGCGGCCAAGACCGCCGACAAGACGACGTCGGCAGGCGAACTGCCGAAGCCGGACAAGGCGACATCGTCCAGCGCCCTCGCGTTCCCCGAAAACTACGCCGCGGCGGCGCCGGCGAATGACGCGGCCGCACAGCGCAAGAACTGACCGTGAGACTTGTTTTCGTAGCTCTGGTGGCGTTAGTGCTGGCCGCGGCCGTTGGCCTCGGCTTGACCTGGATGACGACCACGCGCGGCACCGAGCTCGGCACGCTAACTATCGGTGCCTGGACGGCGCGGCCCCGCATCGGCACCACGGATATCGATCCTTATTCGCGCGCAACCGTCACCCGCAATGGCGAGTTGCCGATCGGCACCGGCGACGGCATCGCGTTCACGGCGCGGGCCGACGACAAGAAGAAGCCGCTCGACGGGCGCTGCGACGTCGTCGTCAGCGGCGTCACCCCGGCTGCGCGGTTCTGGACGCTGACGCTCTATGACAACAAGGGCCACCTCGTCGCCAATTCGCTGCAGCGCTATGGCTTCACCAGCGAGGAAATCGTGCGCAGCGCCGACGGCGGTTTCGAGATCCACATTGCCTCGCGCGCGCGCGCCGGCAACTGGCTGCCGACCGGCGGCATCGAGCGCTATTTGCTGATGCTGCGGCTCTACGACACGCCGGTGGGTGTCGCCACACGGACCAAGCGCGACGCGCCGATGCCGCAGATTGCCACGGTGGGGTGCCCGTGATCCGGATCCTGTTCACGATCATCGCGGGGGTGCTGCTCGGCGGCGTGGTGCATCTCGTCAGCGTGCTGGCGCTGCCTAGAATCGCGAGCGAGGACGCTTATTCGCGCCTGACGCCGATCACCAAGCTCAACGCGGTGACGCAGCTTCCGGTCGCCGATCCGAGCGACACTCTGATGCCTTATCTCGATCCCGCCCTCGCGGTCGCGGTCTGCCGCTACGATCTTTCGACCGGCCCGATCAAGCTCTCCGTCCCGGTGAGCCAGGCCTATACGTCGGTGTCGTTCTATACCCGCAACGATCTCGCCTATTACGCGATCAACGACCGCTCGGCCGGCAAGAAGGTGATCGAGCTCGACCTGATGACCGAGGCGCAGCACGAAGCGCTGCCTGAGGACGAGGACGTCACGGCGGCCGACCGATTGATCATCGATTCCCCCTCCGCCACCGGCCTGATCGTGCTCAAGGCGCTGGCGCCGGAGCCGGGCCTGATGGCCCAGGCGCAGGCCTCGCTCGCCGCATCGAGCTGCAAGGTGCAGGTCGACCAGCCGACCGCCAAGCAGGCCGAGGTGCCGATGCCGGCACCGGCGCCGCTTCAGCGCGGCAAGCGATGAGCTGCGCGCGACCGCGATGATTTATGCGGGAAGGCTCGATGCAAACTCGTCAAGGATATTGCCAAAGGCTTCCGCCTTCTCCCACTGGGTGGCGTGGCCCGCGCCGTCGATCACCTGGACCTTGCCGCGCCACAGCGTGGGCGCGGGCAGCCGCTGCAGATAGCCGAGATCGACGATCTGCTCCTCGCCGCCCTGCACGATCGCAAGCGGGACCGTCAGGTTACGTACGATCTCGACCTCATCGGCAAACCGCCCCGCCTGCACGCTCGCACCGAGATAGCCGCGCGCATTGCCGTCGGTGTTGCGGAAGTCGGCGGCAGCGAAATCCGGGATCGGCGCATAGCCCGGCGCGAAGGCCGATTTGAGCCACTCCTCAATCTCCGCGTCGCTTGGCGATGGCGTGAACGCGGTCGCCGACAGGCCCTTGAAGCCGGAAAAACCATCCGGCCCCTTACCGATCGGCGGCGTGCCGAAGATCATCAGCCCCGCCGCGTTCGATATTGCTCCGGCTGCGTTGAGCACCGCGTGCCCGCCGAGGCTCCAGCCGACGATCACTGCATCCTTCAGACCGAGCTCTCGAGCAACGCCTGCGATGACGGCCGAATAGCCTGAGCCGGAATAGCCCTGCTCCGGATCGGGAGCGGGCGACGACGCACCGTGGCCGGGCAAGTCGATCGCGATCAGGCGATATTTGGCGCCGAGCGGTCCCTGCAATTGCTTCTGCCAAATCCGGGACGAAGACGAGTTGCCGTGCACGAGCAGGATCGGACGTCCAGCACCTGGACTCTCGTGGCCCGCAATCTTCTGGGCGCCGATTTGAAGATGGATCGGACGAAGAGAGGAATGCGGGAATGATTCTGCGGTCATCGTCGCCCCGATCAGGTTGTTCGAGCTGGTTTGATCGGAACATCTTGGCACGCCTTACGCGACAACGCTATTGCCGCAGCCACCCCGCGCGCGCCATTGACAGCGAGCGTTGCGCTAGCCCTTCGTCACCGCCGGACGCTCGATGAGCGGCCTTGTCTGGACCGGCGGGTACGCGGTCTGCGCGGCGAGCTCGGCGATCAGGCGGTCGGCATCGGCCGCCATGGGATCGGGTGCCTGCAACACCAGCCGCTCCAGGCCCCAGCGATAGGATGACACGCGCCGCTCGAGGCACTGATGCACCCATTGCACGATCAGCGAGTTCTCCTGCATGCGCGCGACCGCGTCAGCCCGCTCGCGCGGCGATAGTTCGCTGATATGGGAGAGGCTGGCATCGCGGCGACGATCGAGATCGAGGACCTTGACGGCACTGGCATAGAACAGCTCGAAGCGAGAAATGTCGTCGCGCACATCTTCGATCAATTGCGCGTAGCGCGAGGCATGCGAGCGATGCGGCTCGTCGATCAGCGCGCGGCCATAAGCGGTGCGGTCGAACACCGGCGTCTGCCGCCAGGGCGAGGCGATCGGCGTGTAGTCACCGAACACGCTTTTCCAGGCCGGCCGCGAATGCGGCGGCTCGATCAGGGGATAGGCGAGATCGCGGAGCTGCCGCTCGTTATCCGAGAGCTGATATTGCGACGGGCGCAGGCCGACGCTCGAGGTCGCCTCGACCCCGATCCAGCGATGCATGTCGTCGCTGCGCATATCTTCGCGGGTGCGGCCGAAATCGCCGCCGCTGCAAGCCCCGAGCAAGCTGCCCAAAAGCAGCAGCGCTACCGGCGAAAAATACCGGATCGGAAATGTCGTCTCCGGCATGACGGAATGCCCAACGTTACGTGTTAGCGACGGCGACGACGACGGCCAGGTGCCGCGCCCTCTTCCGGTCCGCCACCGCCGCTCGTTCCATCGGAGTCGCGCTCGATTCGTACGACCGGCAGGATCAGAACGGTGCCCATGCCGCCAACCGAAGCGCCATCCATGGTCGAGCCCAGCCGCCGCGAAGCCGCATCCGCCGGAAATTCAATGATGGTGCCCATGCCCATTCTCTCTGGTCGTCATCGGGACGCATTTGTCCCGTGACACCTTAATTAAGATCAGGACGTGGTTAACGAGGTCTTAACCCACGCTCCTCGTGTGTTACCTGGTCTGCAATTCACCTTTCACGTTGCAACTCGGTATCACCGGATTTTTGCTGGCGATCTTCACAAATTATTTTCCTTAACGAGCTGTTAAAGCAAGCGTCGTAAGATCACGCGAACACTCGAAGACGTCGCGTATTCTGACATGATCACACCTCCGCTGTTTCCGGGCTTCGATGGATTGATGACGCTCTCCCGCCGTGAGGGCGTCGATATCAGACCCACCCTGCTCCGCGTGCTGACCGACCTGTATGTGCAGGCGAGCAGCCATTCCCCCGACGAAGCGCGACAGTTCGTCGAGCTGACGTCGCGACTGATCGATCAGGTCGATGACGCGACGCGCGCGGCCGTTCGGGCCCGCCTTGCGATCTATCCACATACGCCCGCCGAGATCATGCGACAGCTCGCCATCAAGCCCGCGCGTTCCGATCAAGCGGTTCCGGTTGCAGAGAATATCTCTACCGCGCAAGCCGAAACGGCGGAGCTTAAGCCGCTCACCGACGTCGAGAAGCGGATGGCGTCAAATCTGGCGATGCAGCCGGCCGATGCAGCCGAGGTCTACGACATCTTCTTCCGCGCCAATGGCAGCGAGCGCATATCGATCCTGCACAGCCTCGCGGAGACGCCTCTCAAGGCTGCGCCCCGTATCCCCGAGGCACGCACGACGCGTGCGATCGAAACCCTGGAAATGGCGGCATTCACCGCCGACGTCGAGAACTTCACACTCGAGCTCGGCGAGACGCTGATCCTGCCGGCGCGGGTCGCGGCGCAGATCGTGGACGATCCGGGCGGCGAGCCGCTTGCGTGCGCCATGCGGGCGCTCGGCATGCCGGGTCCGGTGTTCGAGCGCGTGCTGTTATTCCTCAAGCCCGAATTCGGTACCTCGGTGACCACCGTCTACCGGCTGTCGCGGCTGTACGATCGCCTGAGCGAGCGCTCCGCGCTCGTCATGCTCGCGGCCTGGCGTGGCTCGACCATTGCGGTCACGCGCGCGAAATATCGACCGGCCCTCTACGACGATGAACGCCAGCGCGCACGCACGGCGGCATCACAAACCCGCCCCACGGTACAGCCGGGCTCGGCACCGGCGGTGCGCACGGGTACCGATCGTTCGGACCGCAGCTAGCTCTTTGCGAGATCGAGAAAATGCCGGCCGGCCTTGTCTTCGGTCTCGACGATCCAGACGTCGGGATCGAAGCGAACCTCCTTGGCAAGGCGCTCCTCAACAGACGGCTCAGGGACTGGATCCGGCGCGACCGGGGTGAACAGCCGCTCGATCGGCCGGCTGTCGTCATAGACTGTCTGCGGCGCCGGCACATAGAGCATGGCGTTGCCATCCATCGTCGCGACCTTGACGAAGACGGCACCCGCCTCTTCTGCGCCGCGACGGCGCACCGCGCCGAACACACCCGCGGTCTGGCAGCGGCGCAAATAGGCCGCCACCCAAATACTGGTCTTTAATCGCATCGCTGAACGATAGGCCAGCGCTCAGCCGAACGCCAGCGCGTGATCAATCGATCGGATGGCCGATCATGGCAGACAATTCGTGCACCAGCCGCTCGGAGACTTGTCCTGTCACAGGCAGCCTGCGGTCGCGCTCGAATCTCATGATCGCGGCCTGGGTGTCGGCGCCGACCGTGCCGGTCGCCTTCAATTGGCCGAAGCCATATTCGGTGAGCGCACGTTGCACCGCCGCCACGCGGTGCGAGCCGGTGATCTGCATGGTCGGAATAGGTGCTGGCGGCCGCAGCGCATTCGCCGGCGGCGCCACGGTTGCTTTCACGAGATTGCCGAGCGGGTCGCTGCCCCTGCTTTCGGAAAGGCGCAGCTCATTTGCCTTCTCGGTCATACGTGGCTCGATCGAATGCGTCTCGTGCGGCTCGATCGAGTGCGTCTCGGTTGGCGCGGCATCAGCCTCGGCCGGACGCGGACGCGGCAGGGCCACGCTTGCAAGATTGGCCTGCTGCATATGCACGACCGAGCCGAACATCGGCGCGGGATGCGGGCCGGTCTGCAGAAAGATGGCGTTCGTGATGATCGCGCTCACCGCGGCAAACGCGATCAGGCCCGCAACCATATCCTTTGGGCTGTACAGCAGGATGCGCAGCGCAAGCCCGCGCTGCGTCTCCGCATCCGCCTCGATCGCGGCGGCTGCGCCACGGCGGCGGCGCGGCGGCGGCGCCTCATCGTCGTCTGCTACGGCGGCTTTTCTAGGCACGTTTCTTCACCTGGATGGTCTCGTCCTGAACTGTCTGGTCTTGCAATGTCGCACGCGACGCAAGCGTCAGCGTCGTGACCTTGCTTCCGGGCTCCGACGCCTCCGGCCTGGTGAAAACCAGCGGCAGCGCCACGGTTACGGTGGTGCCCTCGTCGAGCTTGCTCTGTACCGTCATTTCGCCGGAATGGAGGCCGACCAGACTTTTCACGATGGAAAGCCCAAGCCCGGTGCCCTCATGGCGACGCTCGTAGGTCTTGCCGGCCTGGAAGAAGGGATTGCCGATCCGCTTGAGATCGTCGGCCGCGATACCGACGCCGGTATCGCTGATGCGCATCACGAGGTGCGATCCTTCGACGCTCGCAGCAGCGGTAACCTTGCCGCCGCGCTCGGTGAATTTGATCGCATTGGAGACAAGGTTGATCACGATCTGCTTGAAGGCGCGCGGATCGCCGGTGATCAGAGGCAGATCCTGCGGTGCATCGGTAACGAGGTCGATGCCGCCCTCCCGTGCCTTCAGTGCCAGCAGATTGCAGCAATTGACCAACGCCACACGCGGCGCGAACGGCTCCGGCGAAATCTCGAAATTGCCGGATTCCATCTTCGACATGTCGAGGATGCCGTTGACGACCGACAGCAAATGCTGTCCGGAATCATTGATGAGCTGCGCATATTCCTTGCGGCGCGCGGCATCGAGCATCAGCGACTGCTCCTGCACGATCATCTCGGAGAAACCGATGATGGCGTTCAGCGGCGTGCGCAGCTCATGGCTCATGGTGGCGAGGAAGCGGGTCTTGGCGGCATCGGCGGCCTCGGCCGCACTTCGCGCCAGATCGAGTGCCTGTTCCTGGATCTTGCGGTCGGTGACGTCGCGCATGACGGCGACGACCTCGGATTCCGATGATGCCGGCGCCTGGTCAAGCGGCCGGCAGCGCATCTCGACCCAGATGAACTCGACCGCGCCGCCGGCTCCGCGCTCCGAGTGCGGCACGTCGCGCTTGACTCGGAACTCGACGCTGCGCGCCTCGCCGCCGCGGGCAGCGTCCGAAAGCGCGGTAAGATAGGCCGGGCGATCGGCAACGTGGACGCGATCGAACAGGCCGTGACCCTGCAGAAGCGCGACCGGGGTGCCCAGCATGGCTTCGGCCGCAGGCGAGATGAATTGCACGGCACCATTAGGCTGGTGGCGCGAGATCACGTCGCTCATGTTGCGCGCGAGCAGGCGATAACGGTCCTCTTCGTCCAACAGGAGCGAGACGCTGGTGCGCGCCAGCGATTCCGCGCCGAACGCGATGCCCGCGGCATAGAGGGTCGCGGAAGCAACGCCGAACGCCATGCAGAGACTGCGGAGTGCCGGGTTGATCTCCGGCGGCGGCAGTACACCAGAATGACTTGCCGCGATCAGGAACGCCGCACAGCACAGCGCCAGCGCCGACGCAAAGCCCACCACGCGACGCGACGCCGACAACGCCGCCTCGATCGGAATGACGACCAGCCAGACGGCTGCGAAGGATTCGATGCCGCCGGTCGTGATCGCGATCGCCATCACCAGCGAAGCCAGCGCAATCGATGACAGCACATGCGCGCCCTCGTAGCGGCCGGTGCGCGACAGGAACCATGACAGCAGGATCGGGGCGATCAGCCAGGCCAGCGCCGAAACCTCGAGCGCGCCAGGCGCGCCACGCAGCGCCAGATAGATCGGGAACACCGCAAATGCCGCCAGCGAGCCGATCAGCCGGGGCGCCATGAAGGCGCGGTGGCGCGCGCGGGTCAGCGCGTCGTAGCGCGCCGACGGATGCAGCAGCGCATCAAGACAATCACGGATGGTACTCAACACAGTCACGGCTCTCGCGCTTCGGCTTTTCCGTCGGAACGACGCCGGAACGCCCCCTTGTCGCACCGCACCGTGTCAGAGCGACATTAAACGAACGCTAAGGCGACCCCTCCCGCGGCAAAACACCGTAGCCGCACAGGTCTTTTGGCCTTTCTGCGCGCGCAGATGGTGAATGGCGGGTTTCCAACGGCCCCGTCATTATGGTTTCGAATTGGTGGATATGGAACAGGCGCACGGCTGCGCCACAATTTTGCGTCAATCGAAAATTTACAGCGAATTAAATCATCGGCCATTTCCATGATTTTTCGGCGAATTAAGTCCAAAGCAATCACTTGCGATTTATCGACGAGCATTAGGTGAGAAGCGTCGGCGGATCGACGCCTGACGGCTCGAGGGACGCTCGCGGGATCGCAAGGATGTTTTTTCTGCTGCGCATGGCATTCTGGCTCGGGCTGGTGCTCGTGCTGTTGCCGAGGGACAAGACGCCTGAATCGGAGAAGCTGCCGCAAGTCAGCGTGTCCGATGCCGTGCAGGCCGCGACCGCTGCCGTCTCCGACATGAGCCAGTTTTGCAAACGCCAGCCCCAGGCCTGCGAGGTCGGCGGCCAGGCCGCCACCGTGATCGGTGTTCGCGCCGAAGACGGCGCGCGCAAGATCTATCGCTCGATTACCGACAAGAAAGCCGACGACAACAACAACAACAAGAAGCCCGAGGCGGACAAGAAGGCCAACGACAAGAAATCGCCGGACCGCACCGGCTCGATCGGCGATGCCGGCAACGATGAAGCCGCGCTATCGGATATGGCGCCGCGCGACACGCTGAATGCGGAGGATCTGGCGGCCGATTGGCACCTGCCGCCGACGCCGTGATATCGAGAGGACCGGAACTTCTCGCGCGCCGGATATCGCTTTCGGCCGCCCGTGGCCCTATATACAGAGGGACAATGGTGGGCCACCATGACGACGATAGACGAAATCAGGGAAAATTTCGAGCTGCTGGAAGAGTGGGACGACCGCTACCGGTATGTCATCGAGCTCGGCCGCACGCTGGAGCCTATGCCCGAAGCCGAGCATTCCTCTGAGAACAAGGTACAGGGCTGCGTCAGCCAGGTGTGGCTATCGAGGAAGATGGATCGCAGTGGCAACGGGCCCGTGCTGCAATATCTCGGCGACAGCGACGCACATATCGTGCGCGGGTTGATCGCGATCCTGCTCACGCTGTACTCGGGGCGCACGCCGCAGGAGATTCTCGCGACCGATGCGACCGGCGTGTTCGACGAATTCGGTTTCCGCGACCACCTGACACCGCAGCGCTCGAATGGCCTGCGCGCCATGGTCGAGCGCATCCGCACCGACGCGCGTGCTGCGCTGGCGGAGGCGTCGTAAATCTCTCTCCGTCGTCATTGCGAGCGAAGCGAAGCAATCCAGAATGTCTCCGCGGAGGTAGTCTGGATTGCTTCCGCCTTCGCTCGTTGAGCTTCGGCGGACACGTCGTCGCTACGCTCCTCGCAATGCGAATGTGAGAAAGCGTCGTCGATTTACTTCCTCTTCGGGCGCTGCTGACCCAATCCCATCTTCTTCGCGAGTTGCGAACGCGCAACCGCGTAGTTTGGCGCAACCATCGGATAATCCGCCGGCAGGCCCCATTTGTCGCGATATTGCTCGGGCGTCATGTTGTACTGCGAGCGCAGATGCCGCTTCAGCGACTTGAAGCGTTTGCCGTCCTCCAGGCACACGAGATAATCGGGATTGATCGACTTCTTCAGCGACACCGCGGGCTTTGCGGGCTCGGCCGGCGCGTCGGGCCGGCCGCTCGAGACGCGGAGCAAGGCTGCGTGAATCTGGCTGATCAGGTTCGGAATTTCCGAGGCCGGCGTCGGATTGTTGGAAAGATAGGCCGAGACGATGTTCGCGGTCAGGTCGATGAAGCTCTTGCCGGCGGCATCGGTCATGCGCGGAGCCTTTCAGATCTGCTCTAGCGGAAGCTTTATTCCGGGCGGGATGAAGTCCGAATCGCGCCAATACATCGGCGAAAGCTTACGCTACTTGCCGAATATCAGGGAATGACTGCAAATGACAAGAACAGACGCTCTGTATTCTATTGAGCTTTCGTTCGATCACGGGCGCTGGTCGAGATGGGCGCGCAGGTCGTCGATCGAGGCAAAACGCATCATGCCTTCCGGCATCTGCGCTTCGATGGAACCGTCGGAATAGAGCGAATAGGCCATGCCGTCGACGACGCCGCTCTTCAACACCGTCACGCCCGGTGGCGGCTCTTCGCTGCGCCCAGAGGCGCGCTCGGCGGCAGCCGCGGCTGCATTTGGTTCGCTCGGCGCAGGCCCCGGCGACAAGCGGCCGGCGCGCCGCTGCGGCGGCATCTCGGCGGCGCGGTCGACGGGCCGCTCGGCGGCTCTCGGCCGGTCCGGCCTGGGCCAAGCGTCCTCGAAATTGGCCGGTGATGTTTCGCCCGTCTCTGTAACAGGCGGCGCGCCGGGCGGCTGTGCGCGGAAATCGGCTGAGGCGGGATCGCCCGGTCGCAGCGGCCGCTCGCGATCCTTTCGCACGGTCGATTGGAACAGGAGATTGCGCCGTGGCTTTTGAATCGGCCCCGACGGGCTCTGCGTTGGCTCTGCCGTCCCCACTGGTGCGTCCGGCGGACGCGCGTGGCCAAAAATATCCTCGTGCCGTGGTGCCAACGGCGCAGGCGCGCCCTGGGGCTCGGCCTGAGGCACAATCGGTGGCGGTGAAAAAGCCGGCCCCGCTTCGCCCGGCGCCGACGCAGCCGGACCAGGTGCCGGGAACGCCGGCAGCGGCAGTCTGGCGCGAGGGTCGGCTGTAGGGCGGGCGGCGCCGCCGGCGGCAAGACGCCGCGCGAGCGATCTCAGTTCCATCGCCACCACAGACAGGCCGAGCAGGATCAAGCCGGTGCAGAGCCCGGCAGTACCTGCCACGATCAGCGTATTGCCGAAACTGAACTCCTTGACGGGAATCCCGACGCCGATGGCCGCCACGCCGATCAATGCGGCCAGGGCGCCAGCGACCTGCAAGACGATAATCATCTACTCCACCCCGCGCGTAGCGCGCGCCTTTGCTTGCCACGATACCGACATATTATTCGCGCCGCCATCGACCATTTGCCGCGCAATTTGCGAATGGCAATCCAATCCGCAACTTGTTTCGTTTACGGTTACCGGACACCGCTGCGTAGCCGACCATGATGCTGCATTGCAATTAAGGCAGCGAAGGCAAATTACGCCACAATTACCAATTACTTGGAAGCCTGAACTGCGCTATATGGATGCCGGGGAACGAGGCCCAAAAGCGCCAGAGCTGGGCCACAGGGGACCGGGTCACCAATAGCCATGTCATCCATCACGACTTCGGCCATCGAAACGCCAGAGCGGCGCTCGGTGGAACGAACCTGCGACGACCTCGCCATTCTGGTGCTGGCGGCCGTCGCCCTGATCGCAGGTCTCACCTTCCGCGATTACGGATTGGGCTGGGACGATTACACCCACGCCGAATACGCCGATCTGCTGCTCCGTATGTACCGGTCCGGCTTCAAGGACACCGGCGCGCTCTCCTTTGCCAATCTCTACATGTATGGCGGCGGCTTCGACATGACCGCGGCCCTGCTGCACAAGGTCATTCCGCTCGAGTTGTTCGAGACGCGGCGCCTGGTCGGCGCGATCGTCGGTGTTATTGGGCTTGCGGTGACTTGGCGGCTCGGCCGCCGCGTCGGCGGTCCGCTTGCCGGACTTGCGGCACTGTTGCTGCTCGCGCTGTGTCCGATCTTCTACGGCCACATGTTCATGAACCCCAAGGACGCTCCGTTCGCGGTCGCGATGGTGATCCTGATGATGGGACTGGTGCGGCTCGCGGAAGAATATCCGCAGCCGTCGGCACGCACCATCCTGATTGTCGGCCTCGGCGCTGGCCTGTCGATCGGCTCGCGCATCCTGGGCGGACTGGCGCTGGTCTACGCGCTCCTCGGATTCGTGCCGCTGTTCCTCGACGAGTTTCGCACGCAAGGCGCGCGTGAGGCGATCCATCGCTTCGTCCACGTTCTCTATGTGCTGCTGCCGGGTCTCGTGCTCGGCTATCTGATCATGGGACTGATCTGGCCATGGTCGATCATCCAGTTCGACAACCCGTTCCGCGCGCTCACCTATTTCTCGCACTTCTTCGAGAAGCCGTGGAAGGAGCTGTTCGACGGCGCGCTGGTGTCGGTCCCGGACATGCCCTGGTCCTATCTGCCGACGCTGTTCGCGCTACAGCTCCCCGAAGTGCTGCTGGCATTGCTGGGCGCCGGCGTCATCGGAACCTTCGCGGTGCTGCCACGAGATGACGTCACCGCGCGGCGGAAGACCATTTTGCTGATGCTGATGCTTGCCGCCACGCTGCCGATCGCGATCGCGATCGTGAAGCGGCCGGCGCTCTATAACGGCATCCGCCATTTCGTCTTTGTGATCCCGCCGATGACGATCCTGGGCGGGGTTGCCTTTGCATGGATCATCAACAAGCTCGGCAACAATCGTCGGAGCTGGCAGCCCGTGGTGCTCGCCACCTTCGCCTTCGGCCTGCTGCTCTCGCTCGGCGAGATGATCCGGCTGCATCCCTATCAATACACCTACTTCAACGACATCGCCGGCACGGTGCGCGGCGCCGACGACCGCTTCATGCTTGACTACTGGGGGCTCGCCTTCAAACAGGCCTCCGATGGCCTGCGCGAACAGCTTGAAGAGCACCACGAGGTGCCGCCGCCGGGGCGCAAATGGAAGGTCGCGGTCTGCGGCCCGCAGCGGCCGGCGCAGGTCGCGCTCGGTCCCGACTTCACCATCGGCTGGGACAGCCATGCGGCCGACTTCGCGATGACGCTCGGCGAATTCTACTGCAAGGGCCTGTCAGCGCCCATTATGCTCGAGATCAAGCGCGACGACGTCGTGTTCGCGCGCGTCTACGACATCCGCGGCAGGAGCATCTCCAGCCTGCTGTCGATCCCGGCGCCGTAACGTTCAATCGCGATGCCGGCCATGCCGAAGGCGCCTTGCTGCGGGCAAGGCGTCGGTCTAGCCTGCCCATAAATCAATCAATCGGGAGATCAGTCATGTCGCCAGCAGAAGCGCGCCTGAAAGAGGTGCCGTCGGGAATGACCGCGGCGGAGTGGGAGCAGCGGGTCAACCTCGCCGCCTGCTATCGCCTGGTTGCGCTCTATGGCTGGGACGATCTGGTCGACACCCACATCTCCGCGCGCGTGCCGGGGCCTGACCATCACTTCCTGATCAACCCCTACGGGCTCTTGTTCGACGAGATCACCGCTTCCAGTCTGGTGAAAGTCGATCTCGACGGCAACCAGCTCTCCAAAAGCGACTACAGCATCAACCCGGCCGGCTTCACCATCCATTCGGCGATCCACGAGGTGCGCGAGGACGCGATCTGCGTGCTTCATCTGCACACGCTCGACGGCACCGCGGTCTCCAGCTCTGCCGAAGGCCTGTTGCCGCTGAACCAGACCGCGCAGCTCGTCACGTTCGACCTCGCCTATCATGACTATGAAGGCATTGCCCTCGATCACGACGAGCGCCCGCGCCTGCAAAAGGATCTCCGCGATCACAACCACATGCTTCTGCGCAATCACGGCACGCTGACGGTCGGCCGCTCCGTCGCATCCGCCTTCGAGCGCATGTACCATCTGGAACGCGCCTGCTCGATGCAGGTGCGCACGCGCGCGCTCGGTACGCCGGCCTATCCGGTCGAGCCGATCGCGATCGACAAGAACACCGAACTCCTGTCCAACCGGGATCGCGCCGAACTGCGCTCCACGATGCTGGTCTGGCCGCCGCTGCTGCGCAAGCTCGACCGCATCGACCCGAGCTACCGCAATTGAAATTTTATGAGTTCAGGGTAATATAATCGCCAACTACCTCTGCACTATCGAATCAAACGCCGCCCAATCCCGGGCGGCGTTTTTGCTTTGCAGACGTACCACGCGCGCTCACCGCGGCAATTCGGCGAGCTCGGCCAGAATGCGCGCCCAGGAACGGATGCCCTTGTGGAAGCTCTTGAGGTCGTATTTCTCGTTCGGCGAATGAATATTGTCGTCGTCGAGACCGAAGCCGACCAGGAGCGAGTCGAGGCCGAGAGTCTTCTTGAAATCTGCGACGACCGGGATCGATGCACCCGAGCCGAACAGCACCGCCTCCCTGCCCCATTCGTCCGTCAGCGCGTTCTTGGCGGCGCCGAGCGCCTTCATGTCCCAGGGCAACGCGATCGCAGGCGCGGAAGAATGATCGCCGAACTCGACCGTGCAGTCGCCCGGAATGCGCGCAGTCACGTAATCGCGGAAAGCCTTGCGGATCCTGGCGGGGTCCTGGCCCTCGACCAGGCGGAATGAAATCTTGGCGGATGCCTCGGCCGGAATGACGGTCTTCGACCCTTCGCCGATATAGCCTCCGACAATGCCGTTGATATCGCAGGTCGGGCGCGACGAGAGCTGCTCGATCAGAAGGCGATCCTTCTCGCCGGCGGGAATCGAAAGTCCGATCGGCTTAAGGACCTTCTCCGGCGTCAGGTCGAGCTTCTTCCATTGCGCCAGGATGTCCGGCGGCAAATCCTTCACGCCATCATAGAAGCCGGGAATGGTGATGCGGCCATTCTCGTCGAACAGGCCGCCGAGAATGTGGGTCAGCACACGGATCGGGTTGCGCGCGGCGCCGCCGAATACACCCGAATGCAGATCACGATTCGCGGCCTTGATCTTGACCTCGTCATAGACGAGCCCGCGCAACGCGACGGTGATCCCCGGCGTGTTCGGATCCCACATGCCGGTGTCGCAGATGACGGCATAGTCGGCGTTTAGCTCGTCCTTGTTGGCT
>Ga0105240_10007969_pt1 | contig 15277 bp, 16 predicted proteins | sample KBSC54metaG_FD_80426 | JGI IMG/M metagenome (GOLD analysis project Ga0105240, IMG submission 80426) | Corn rhizosphere microbial communities from Kellogg Biological Station, Michigan, USA - KBS C5-4 metaG | ecosystem: Host-associated > Plants > Roots > Rhizosphere > Soil | place: Michigan, USA... | reverse complement strand
GCGCCGCCACGAATGACCTTCCGCCCCACCGGATCGACAGCGGGGCCGCGCGGATTGGTAACGGCGCCGCCCGGATAACCGCCATACCAGTCCTGGCACCATTCCCACACATTCCCCGCCATGTCGTACAGGCCCCAGGCGTTCGGCTCTTTCAAACCTACCGGGTGCGTCGTGATCCCATTGTGAGCACCGAACCACGCAAACTTAGACAGGCTCGTAAGGTCGGGATCCTCGCCGTAGCTGAAACGCGTCGTCGTCCCCGCGCGCGCCGCACATTCCCACTCGGCTTCGGTGGGCAAGCGATAATGGGCATCGGGTGGGATTCGGCCCGCCGCCCGGTCCTGCGCCGTGCGCAGGACGCAGTAGTTGCTGGCCGCGAACCACGAGACGCTCTCGACCGGCCGGGTGAGGTCGCCGGGGAACCCGCTCGGATTTTCCCCCGTGACCGCAAGGTATTCCTGTTGGGTGACCAGGAACTTTCCCATCCAGAAGCCATGCGGGAGCGTCACACGGGTCTGCGGGCCTTCGTCGGCCTGGCGGCCGATCTCGTCACCGGGACTGCCCATCGTGAACGTGTTGGGCGCGACGAACACCATGTTCGTGGGTGGGGTTTGCAGTTGCACGCGGTAAAATTGTTGCGGGGAGAATTGGGCCGCCGTGTCCGTGATCATGAGGGTGCCGAGTGGGATGCTTGCCGAGCCGAGCACGTTCCAGGTGGCCAGATTGGTCGAACTGAAAACGGTGTAACCGCCGGGTGGCCCGCTGATCTTGAATTGAAACGCGCCGGTCGGCGGCCGCGGTTGAGGGTCAAGTCGGACCGTCAGCGGATAAGTAAATACTGCGACGCCGGCATTCCGGAGCTCCGTCACCGTCCCGGAAAGGTTGGTTGCCGCCAGGGGTTCAGACAGAACCAACGATTGCAGCGGATTGCCGTTCAGAACCAGCGAGGTCAATTGCATCATGTCGGAAGGCAACGTGAGATTCGTCAGTTGATTGCCGCTGAGAAACAGATCCACGAGATTGGTCAGGCTCGGCAGGGTGAGACTGGTAAGTTGATTCCCGAGCGCATCAAGGTGGAGGAGTTGATTCAGATCGGGCGGCAATGTGAGATTAGTCAGGCCATTGGAACGAAGAAATATCCCGCTCAAGTTCGTCATACCCACCGGCAGGGTGAGGCTGGTGAGATTCGTGTTTCCCGAAAGCCGGAGAGTATTCAAATGTCCCAGGCCCACCGGTAAATTGACACTCTGGAGGTCATTTTCGCCGATGTCCAGATAGCTCAAGCCCGTCATATCTACCGGCAGACTGAAGTGGGTGAGTCGGTTGGCGCGGAGGCGGAGAAAGCTGACATTGGTCAGGTTCGCGGGCAGCTCGAGACTGGTGAGCTGGTTGTTGTCGAGGTCCAGGCTAATCAAGTTTCGCAGGTCTGTAGGCAGACTCAGGTTCGTGAGCTGATTAAAGAAGAAGTCGAGCACATGCAGGTTGGTCAGGCCCGCGGGCAGCGAGAAGCTGGCAAATCGATTGTCGTCGAGGTAAAGCTGCGTCAAACGGGGCAGGCCCACAGGCACGGTGAAATCCGCGAGAGCATTGGCAGTAAGCCTGAGCGTGTCCAGGTTGGTCAAGCCGTCGGGCAGCGAGCAATTGGTCAGGGAGTTAAAACTTAGGTCCAGAACGCCCAGGCTGGCCAGGTTGCCGGGAGGGTTGAAGCTGGTGAGCTGATTGTTCTCGAGGTCAAGCTCCACTAACTGGGGCGCGTTCACCGGAAGGGTGAGACCGGTGAGCGAGTTGCCCACGATCACCAGCGAAAACAAATTTGTCATTACGGCTGGAAGCGCGACGTTAGTGAGAGCATTCCCGCTGAGATCGAGGACCGCCAAACTCGTCAACTCGGGAATAGAGAAATTGGTGAGATGATTGGAATGGAGCAACAACGTGTTCAAATTGCGGGCCGCCTCCAGCCCGGCCACGCTGCTGATATTTCGATTGTGGGCGTCCAGAAGCGTCAAGCTAAGCATATCCTGCTCGGTGATTGGCCCAACGGGTTTTTGCAGCGCATCGCGGATGGCGGAGTTTAAGCCGGGATCAGGAATAATTACTTCCTGGGCCGGCGCCGAGAGGGTGAGGCTGGTCAGCGCCAGCGTCAGGACAACGAATCGGATGGTCTTCAATTTGAGCACGCTTGTTGGAGGCCAATCTGAGGCAATGGTTCCCGAAACGTTATGGGACGAAAGACCCATCCTGAGCAAACCTGGTTGCAGCACGGCTGGGGCGGTTTATGTTCCGGAGTTCGGCGCACCGTAACATTTATTTCGCGATCGAAGTATGAACCCGCCCGTGATGGACCGCGACTGGGACGAAAGAACCAGTGCAGCCCCACCGTCCCTCCAGCACACTGACAAGGTGTTCGAGACCTTCTTTGAGCGCAGCATTGACGCAGCGTGGTTGCTGGATCCGCAGGCCGGGGTGTTTGTGGATTGCAACCAGGCGGCAGTCGAGCTCATCGGCGCCAGGGACAAGCAGGAATTGTTGCGCACTCGGCCGGAGGATCTCTCGCCTCCGGTCCAAGCGGACGGCACGCCCTCGGCTGAAAAGTCGGCCGAGATCATGGCCCTCATTCAAAAGAAGCAGACGCATCGCTTCGAATGGTTGATGCGACGGCGCGATGGTCGCGACATCCCCATTGAGGTCTCCGCCACCGCCCTGGTCCTGGGGGGCAAGAGCCTTCACGTCATCATTTCCCGCGATATCAGCGAGCACAAGAATGCCGAGCGTGAACTCCTGGAGCTGAACCAATCCCTCGAACGCCATGTCACCGAACGCACGGCCGCGCTAACGAACAGCGAAGCGCGACTTCGCGCGGTCGTCGAACATGCGCCGGAAGCCATTGTCCTCTTTGACGGCAACAACGGCCGATTTATTTTCGGAAACGAACACGCCTCCAAGCTCTACGGCGTGCCGATGGAGCTATTGACCGAGTTGACTCCCGCCGATGTCAGCCCGGAATTTCAACCGGGGGGACGACGCTCCAGCGAACTGGCCCGCGAATGGATGGCCGAAGCCCTGGCCGGGGGAACACCCGTGTTCGAATGGATCCATCAACAGCGACCGCGCGGCCGGCTCATCCCCACTGAGGTCCGGCTGTTGCGCCTGCCGGCGGAAGGACAAAACCTGATCCGCGCCAGCATCATCGACAACACCGAACGCAAAAACGCGGAAAGCGCACTGCGCGCATCGGAAGAAAAGTTCCGCGCCTTGTTCGAAGGATCAAGCCACGGGGTGGTGCTTCATGACGAAAATCGGTTGCTCGAAGTCAACTCAGCCGCCGTGCGGCTCTTTGGCTGCAAGAGTCCACAGGAATTAGTGGGCAAACATCCTGGTGAACTGGCGCCGCTTCTGCAGCCAAACGGAGAACCATCGGCCGTGCTGGCGGCGAGGCACATCGAGGAATGCATGGCCACGGGCGGCGTGCGTTTCGAGTGGTTGGCCCGCGCGCCCACCGGCCAGGATATTCCGATGGAGGTCGCGCTCACCCGGATTGAATGGAGCGGACGCCAGGTCATCCAGGCCTACATTACCGACATCACGGATCGCCAGCGGGCCCAGGCGGCCCTGGCCGAAAGCGAAGCACGGTTCAGCGCGGCGTTCCAGGCCAGCCCGGCTTTCATCAGCATCCTGCGCGTGAGCGATGAACGGTATGTCCTGGCCAATGATGCATACGTCACCTGGCTCGGTTATTCGAGGGAGGAGATCCTGGGCCGCACGTGCCTTGAACTCGGCTTGTGGGAAGACCTCGCTCAACGCGACCAGGTCCTGAAGGATATGCGCGCCTTCGGCTCGATTCGCCAGCGTGAATGCCGCTGGAAAAACCGGCTGGGGAAACGTTTTACCATCTTGCTGTCGGTGGAGACCATCAAGTTGAACGACACACCGCACATGCTTTCCATGGCGATGGACATCACTCAGCGGAAACACGCCGAGGAGGAATTGGTCAAGACGCTGGAACGGGAAAAAGAACTCAGCCAGCTCAAGAGCAATTTCGTTTCCCTGGTGTCGCACGAGTTCCGCACCCCGCTCGGCATTATCCAATCCTCGGCCGAGCTGCTGAGCGATTTCTACGATAAAATGCCGCCGACCATGCGTGAGGAACAACTGAACTCCATCACCCGAAACACCCGCCGCATGGCCGGCATGATGGAGGATGTGCTGGTCCTGAGCCGGCTCGATGCCGGCAAGCTAGAGTTTCAACCCGCCGGGCTTGACCTGAACGGCTTTTGCCGGCGGGTCGTGGACGAAGTTTTGTCAGCGACAAATCGTCGGTGCGCCATTGAACTGTCGTTGAACTCCACGCTCCCGGAGGCCAAGGCCGATGAGCGGTTGCTCGGGCACATCTTCACTAATCTCCTGGTCAACGCCGCCAAGTATTCGGAGCCGGGAACGACCGTGAGCTTCACCATCGAGCGAGAGGGGCGCGACGCGGTGTGCGTCATTCGTGACCAGGGGATCGGAATTTCCCCAAGCGACCAGCAACAAATGTTCAAGGCGTTTTATCGGGGGAGCAATGTCGGCAATCGTCCGGGTACCGGCCTGGGCCTGCTGCTGGTAAAGCGCTGTGTCGAACTGCACGGCGGGGACCTGCGGGTCGAAAGTCAGGTCGGCAAAGGCACGCAGGTGTCGGTCAGACTGCCGGTGTTTCCAAAAACAACATGAAAAGAATATTGGTCATTGAAGATGAGCCGGAGATGCGCCGGAATATAACGACGCTCCTCCACTTCCAAGGTTACGAGCCCATCGCCGCGGAGAACGGCCGCTTGGGGGTCGACGTGGCACGCCGGGTGAAGCCCGATTTAATCCTGTGCGATGTCATGATGCCGGAGTTGGACGGTTACGGCGTCTTGAAAGCATTACAGGCAGACCCATCGCTCGCCTCCCTTCCATTTATCTTTCTCACCGCCAAGGGCGAAAAGGACGACCTCCGCAGCGGCATGGATATGGGCGCCGATGATTACCTGACCAAACCGGTCGCCAACGCCGACCTGGTTCGGGCGATCGAAGCCCGGCTGCTGCGCTCCGAACGGCAGGCAAATCGCGAATTCAAGCCCGACTTTTCCTCCTCCGCGCCTCTGCTCAAACTCGGCCTCACCCCGCGAGCCGCCGAAGCTTTGCTGTGGCTCTCTCAAGGCAAAACGAACTCGGACATCGCCACCATCCTCGGCATTACAGAGTCCACCGTGAAAAAGCATGTGCAGGAAATGTTCGAAAAACTGGGCGTCGAAACCCGTGGCGCCGCAACTGTGCGCGCGCTGGAACTGCTCCATTCCCCCGCGCCCTCGGGCGGCCGTGAAGTGCTCGTTCCGGGTCGAACTGACCAGGCATAGTCGCGACCTCCGTGGTTGTTCTTAGAGGGCCCGGTCACGCCAGATCACCTGCGCGCCGGCTCGGTTTAGCCGCTCGACTGCGCGCGGATCCAATCGCGAGGATGCGGCCGCGATCAGAGCGTCAAGTTGCTCCACGCTCGTGCCACCGTCGCACGCATCCCATCGAGATCGCCCTCAAAGTCTTGGCGGTCCTCGAGTTTGTGCTAAACTGTAAGCGTTAGGGGAAAGAAAACAGATTATCATGCGTGCAACCATCATGTACCGCGCAGGCGACGTTCGCGTCGAGAACGTCCCCGACGCAAAACTGGTCAACTCAACCGATGCGCTCGTGCGCGTCACTCGCGGCTGCATCTGCGGCAGCGACTTGTGGCCTTACAAAGATATGGAGCCTCGCCCCACCGGACGCGCGATGGGCCATGAGGCCATCGGAGTGGTTGAAGCCGTTGGCAATGACGTGCGCAAGATCAAGCGGGGCGATTTTGTCGTGATGCCCTTCGCCTATTCAGACGGCACTTGCGAGTTCTGCCACGAAGGGCTGCAGACCGCCTGCGTGCATGGCGGCTTCTTCGGCAGCGGTGCTGAAGCGGGGGGGGCACAGGCCGAAGCGGTGCGGATTCCCCTGGCTGATGGCACTCTCTACGTGCTGCCCGTGCGCGAGGACGAGGCCTTGATGCCCGGTTTGCTGACGCTTTCGGACGTGATGGGAACGGGCCATCACGCTGCCGTCATGGCCAGGGTGCGACCCGGCGGTAAAGCGGCGGTCATCGGCGATGGGGCGGTCGGATTGTGCGGCGTCATTGCCGCGAAACGACTGGGCGCGGAGCAGATCATCATCCTCGGCCGCCACCCGGATCGCATCGGCCTGGCAAAAGCATTTGGCGCAACCGACGTGGTGAGCGAGCGCGATGAAGAAGGAATCGAGCGCGTGCGCAAATTAACCGGTGGCTTGGGCGTGCACTCCGTCCTCGAATGCGTCGGCACCGCTCAGGCCATGCTCACGTCCGTGAGCATCGCGCGTCCCGGCGGGGCGGTCGGCCGAGTCGGCGTGCCACACTACGATGCGATCCCCGCCGCAGCGCAGACGTTCTATCATAACCTAATCATCGCCGGCGGCCCTGCGCCCGTCCGAGCCTACATCGACGAACTCCTCCCGGATGTGCTCGAAGGCCGGATTCAGCCTGGGCGCGTCTTTGACCGCGTGGTTGGTCTGGACGAAGTTCCAGCCGGTTATCGTGCGATGGACGAACGCAAAGCGATCAAAGTCATGGTGAAGCCCTAAAGGCAAACAACCTGCAACAGTACAAATCAGGAAATAGTAATTTGGAACTCATGAATATCCAAAGAGTTGGTTCACAATCGTCCAGCAAAGGTCCGGTCGACTGGTTTACCGGCACCGTGCGCATTGACTCCCCATTCAAGGGAACCGATCCCGCGCGGGTCACCGGCGCAATCGTCTCCTTCGAGCCCGGGGCCCGAACCGCTTGGCACACCCACCCGCTCGGACAAACCCTTATCGTCACCGTCGGCTGCGGCTGGGCACAGCGCTGGGGGGGACCGGTCGAAGAAATTCGGGCAGGTGATATCGCCTGGTTCCCGCCGGGCGAAAAGCACTGGCACGGTGCCGCCCCGACCACCGCCATGACGCATATTGCCATCCAGGAGCAGCTCGATGGCAAGGCCGTGGACTGGATGGAGAAGGTGAGCGACGACCAATATCGTAAATGAAAACATACCCGGAATAACCCCGTGAACGATTTATGACCGACGCCACCTCACCAACACTGGAAACGCGGCCGGGCCCAAAGAGATCCGCTAGCCGCATCGCTACTGCCATCATCCGCGTTCTGCTGGGCCTGATGTTCTTAGTATTCGGCCTGAACGGTTTCCTGAACTTCATGCCGGTGCCGAAGGATTTGCCACCAGATGTGATTACGGTCAGCACCGGGCTGATGAAAGGCGGCTATCTGGCGGTTGTGTCCGCTACGGAAGTAATCGTGGCCGTATTACTGCTCACCAACCGCTTCGTGCCCCTCGCGCTCGCGCTCCTGGCACCCATTGTGGTCGGCATTCTCACGTTTCACATCGCTATCGCGCTCGCGACCATCGTTCCGGGCCTGGTCGTTCTTGTGATGGAATTGTATCTCACCTGGGCGTATCGCGGCGCATTCCGTCCGATGCTGCGGGCAAAAGTGGCCCCCGGCCCAATTTAGAGGCGTGGAATCAGCCCACACCCCATGGCAAGGAGCGATAGAACCGAGTTGGCCTCAAAACAACGTGAAGAGCTGCTCAACACGTTGAAGGCCCGTTTCGAGAAAAACATGAACCGCCACCCGGCTCTTGCATGGGCTAAAGTGCAAGCCAGGCTGCGAGCTAATCCGGAGAAGTTGTGGTCCCTCAACGAAATGGAACGAACCAGCGGTGAGCCGGATGTTGTGGGCCTGGACAAAAAAACGGGCGAATACGTTTTCTTTGATTGTTCCGCGGAAAGTCCAAAAGGCCGCACTAGTGTTTGTTACGACCGTGAAGGGCTGGTCGCCGCTACGGCCGCATTTTCGTCGGCCACAACGGTGCGCAGTCTTACTATAGCGCCAGGGCGTTCCGTGGCTGGCTAAGGATCTAAAGCAATGGGGCTCAACGCCGGCTGAATCCCCGCGCGCATGAGCTCCGCAGTTGTCTTGCAGCGATGAAGACCAATGATGCCACACACACGGCCACGAGCAGCGCCCGCAAATAGACGGCGGTGGGCAAAGAGATCCCGATACCCGTCGCGAGCGCCACATAGGCCGCCACGCAGGCGGGACACTTCGGGAGCAGAGCCAGAATAGCGCTTGGAACGATCCAGCCGGCCAACTCACGCCCACGGCGCAACCGCGACGCGGGCCGACGAGCGTTGTCGCCGGCTCGCATCTCAGTTTGGCAGCAGCGGCAACTGTTCACGCCTGGTCCTTCCCCCCGTGGCAACACGAACCGGCATTCTGCGTGGCCGCCCCATACTCGTCGTGTCGGCGCCACCACACGCCCGTCTCGTTGCGTCCCTTGGGGGCACGGTCCAGCCACTGATACATGCCCCAAAGCGCGTCCAGCCCGCGCGCATAAGTGGAGTAGGTGTGGTAGACGGTGCCGTCCTCGAGCGCGAAGGCGCTCATGCCCGGTCTCTCACGCGTATACGTGGCGATGTCGGTTCCCGTCACGGCAGCGTTATCAGCGACCGGGTTCCCTTCCATACGACTCGCCATGCCCTCGTCGCTTCGTTCCTGCCACGCCGGTTCTCGCCGGTAGTTGTAGTCGATGCCCCCATCGCGCTGTTGCTCCTCCGTGAAGGAGACGTTGAAATCGAAGTTGAAGTCATTCCCAAACGAGGACGCCCAGGGAAACGTCCACCCCAACCGCCGCTTATACGCCTGCAGCTTCGCAAGTGGGGCTCGCGACACCGCCCAGAGCATCACGTCATGGTTGGCAAGGTGGATCGCGAATCCGTTAAAGCTGTCCGCGATCGTCGAGCAGGTCATACACCCCGCCGTGTAGTCGGGCCCGAACATGAAGTGGTAGACGAGGAGTTGCGAGCGCCCCCTGAAGAGGTCGGCCATCGAGGCGCTGCCGTGATCCGTTTCGAATCGATACGCCTTGTCCACCCGGACCCACGGCAGGTCCTGGCGTCGGCGCGCCAACTCGTCGCTGCGCCGCGTTAGTTCCTTCTCCTCCTGCAGCAATTGGAGCCGCGCCGCAGTCCATTCCTCTTGCGACACGATCTTGTGTTCTCGTTTCAGAGTTCGTGGTTCAGATACATTGGCAATGACACTCATAATTACCTTTCTCTATTGGCCAATCCCGCGCCTGCGAGACCAACCCTTTTCAGTTTTGTTCAGTTTCAGCGTGATGATGAAGGAACAAGTGATCTCGGAAAATCCAGAGTTCGGTTTGGCGGTCGGCCATTTCACTCCCCCAGGAATTTGGCGAAATTCTCCAGCGCGCTGGTCCAACCCTGCGCGTGATTATCCCGGCTCTCCACCGTGGCAAATCTTGTATGAGTCATCACCAACTCCGTCTGCTCGCCTCGCTCGAAAAACTCCACCGTGATTAGCGACGTGTTTCCCTCGACCTCGCCAAACTCGGTCCCGCTCCCGTCTTTCTCCCAATCCCAAGTATAGACCAACCGCTGCGGGGCTTCCACCTCGCGGAACTCCCCCACCGCCGTGAAATATTCTCCGTCCGGGTTCTTCATCTGGATCCGGAATTTCCCGCCCACCCGCAAATCCATGTGCACCAGCGGAACTACCATCCCTGGTTCCGGGCGCATCCATTGCTGGATATGTTCCGGCGAGGTCCAAGCTGTGAACGCCCGCTCTGGCGTGGCCTTTAGCACTCGCCTCAAAACCAAGGTCGCGTCATCCGGCTTCTGCACTTCGCTATTTATCCTCATGTTTCTTTTCCTTCTCTTGTAGTTTCTCCAAATAATTTTCGAATTGATCCAGATTCGCCTCCCAAAACTTGCGGTACCTGTCGAGCCACGCCTGTGCCTCTTGCATCGGCTGCGCTTCGAGCGCCAGGGTATGCACCCGGCCCTCTCGCTGCCGCTTCACTAACCCCGCCTTCTCCAGGACGATCAAATGCTTCGATACCGCCGCCAACGACATCGCGTGTGGACGCGCCAAACGCGTCACACATTCCTCGCCCCTGGCCAGTTGGGCTAAAATCCGGCGGCGGGTCGGGTCCGCCAGTGCCCCAAAGGTCCGGTCTAAAACCTTCGAATTATATTCAACCATACGGTTGAATATGGCACGGCACTAACCGGAATGCAAATAGGATATGAAATCACGACCAGAGACCTCAGGCCGGTCAGTTCGAGGGAGTCACAGATTGATAAAACTGCTGCGATTGACGGTAGGCATCGGAATTCGTCCATCGCCAATGGCCAGTGCCATCGGCAATATTGGTGGAAATCGTTTGCCAGCCTGGGATGGTCAGGTTCGTCGTTACCTGCACCAGGTTGGTGCTGTTGGGTGCCCCCGAAAAATCCATCGTGAAAGTGCCGGCACCGCTGATCAGGGCCCCGGAGATGACCACGGGTGGGGGTACCACCGGCAGGCTAAAGACGGTGCCATAGCTGTAAAGGCCGCCCCCACGGGTCGTGCCATACACGTGATTGCCAGACAGCAGCAGCTTGTTCGGGGCGTAGCCATCCACCGGCCCGTTCATGTGGTGTAACACCGTGAACTGCGAACCGTCCGGTTTTAATGAGAAGATGACGCCACTCCCATTCACGCCGCCGGCAGGAGTCGAACCATACAGCAAAGCGCCGCCGGCAATCAAATCGGTGAGCGGATTGGCGCCGTCGATATTGGTGTTGCCAGCGCCCGTAGCGGTGAACGCGTGGAGCACGGTCAATCCGGTGCCGTCGGGGTTGATAGAAAAGACCGTTCCACTGCCGCCAGTACCGCCGTATTGGGTCATTCCAATCAGTTTATTACCCACAGCCGCGAGCTGGCCGACAGGACTGTATCCGCTGTAATTGGTGTAGGCAAAAATGGCGCCGTCCCACACATACGATGGGAAACTAAAAACCTGGGCGAAGGAAGAGCCATTGGTGTTCACCGCAAAGATATTCCCCAAGCCTTGACGGCCACCCAATACCGTCATGCCGTAAAGCGTATCGCCTAATAAGGCCAGCCCACCCGTCGGCCCATCACCATTCGCTAAGCGATCGGAGAAGGAATAAATGGAATTGTAATCTCCGTTCGTGCCGAGGGCGTACACACCACCCAAGGAATCATATCCGACGACGGCGGTTCCATAAAAAGTGCTACCGTCCCGCAAAAGATCGCCGCTTGGGGAATCCAAGCTCTGCCAGCTTTGCGTCGGACCAACGAAGTTATACCGGTTCGCAAAGCTGCTGCCGTCCAGATTGATGGAGAAAAATGTGCCGTTCTCCTTCAGGCCGCCTTGGGAGGTGGTCCCGAAGAGCGTGTGGCCGAGACAACGCAGGCCACCCCGCGGACTGGCGCCGTCGAAATTAGTCGGATGTTCGCCGCTGCCCTGGACGCTGGCCAGCGCTGAGAATTGGTAAAGAACGCGATAATCGCTCCCGTCGGTATTCAAGGCATAAGTGATGCCGTTTCCGTTGGTGCCTCCTTGAAAGGTGGTACCGTAGAGGGTGTTGCTGACCAGGATGACGCCCGCCAGGGGCTGTCCGCCATCCGAGTAATTGGTGAAATAATGCAGCACGGAAATCGTAGGCGACTGGCTGTGAGCCAAATTCAATAGGCAGAGAAACAAGAGATTGAAAATTATCCGCCGAAGAGTGGCCGCGGAATTTCCGGCTAAAGCAGGGTGCATAGGCATTGCTGAAATCCTTTCAGGCACGGCAACAGACATCAATTCCAAATCCTAACAATTAGTCACAAGTGATGGTCGCAATGTTTTGACCTTGCGTGTTATAACAAATGTGACTACACTCTCGGATATGATTGTTGAACTGAAACTGCGCAAGGTAGGCAATTCGGTGGGCGTGGTCTTGCCCAAAGAAGCTTTGGCCCGATTGAACGTCGAGGCCGGAGACGCAGTTTACCTGACGGAAACCACAGACGGGAGTTTCCGAGTCACTGCCAACAATCCTGGGTTCGCGGAGAAAATGAAGGTTGCCGAGCGACTTAGCCGAAGGTATCGGCATGCACTTAAAGAATTGGCGAAGTGAAACAGCCGATTTGGCTAAACCGGGAGGACTGTCTCGCCATCCACGAAATGGTGCTCGCACAGCACGGCGGACTCGCCGGGTTGCGCGATGAAGGGTTGCTCGAGTCGGCGCTTTCCAAACCCAAACACCTGATCGCCGACAATTCCCCCACCTTGCCCGAAATGGCTGCAAGCTACGCGGCGGGCATCATCCTGAACCATCCGTTTCTCGACGGAAACAAACGGACGGGTTTCCTCCTTGCGGCGACCTTTCTGGAACTGAATGGCATCGAATTCACCGCGACCGAAGAATCTGTGCTTCAGATGACCTTGGCGCTCGCAAGCGGGAAACTGAAGCAGGCTGCTTATGCTGAATGGCTCAGCAAGAATTCGAAAGCGTGCTGAGCCAGGCACGATTGAATCTCTTTGGTAAGATCATCCTGAACCCGGTCGCGTTGAATGGTCTTGCTGCGATCACGCGGAGCAGAGCGAAATATCAGAAGCAGCCCTAACCCGCCCTAACTTTTTTGCACGATATACAACAGAAATGTTGTATATTGTGTTGTAATGAGCTATTTACCAAACCGTGAAGATACAGTTCCAGGAAGCCGACCGGTTGCAGAGAGTCGTCGCCAACCTTATTGCCCGGAGCCCCGCGGGTGTTAACCTGCTGTTGATCGGCGGATTCCGCTATCGGCTGCTCGACAATAGCCAGCGCTTCTCGGTGGATATCGATTATCATTGGGGGGGAGATTTGGAGGCGAAGCAGCAGGAGCTGTTGAACCTCTGCCGGAGGGTCATCTTGGGCCAGGTTCGCCGCGAGCTCGGTTACGAAGGCTCGGCCTCCGAAACCAAGGGACCTGATGCCGATTCTCCCAACGCAAAATTCATCGACCTGCGGTTCTGGAAGGGCCAGGTCCTCATCGAAATTCCGCTGGAGATCACAAAAATCGTCTGCCTGGACCCGCCCACCATCCGAACAGCGGCTGGAACGGTGCATGCGACGCCTTCAGACACGGACCTTATTGAGAGCAAAATCATTGCCGTCCTGAACCGCATTTTCCTCCAGCACCGTGACTTGGTGGACGTCTTTCTTTATGGGGATAAGCTGCGGCCGGACTCATCTGCTCGCCTAAAAAGGAAGCTGGCGAAGCTGGAACTCAGCCCGGAAGTTATTGCCCAGAGGTTGAACGACCTGCAAGAACACCCTGAATACCATTCGGCAGCCATTCAGAAGGTCATCGACGAGCAGGTGGAAACAACGGTGGCGCAGCAGATGAATACCGGCGGAGGGGGGAGAACTGTTCTCGATTCGGCCTTGCAACTGATCATACGGGTCTGTCCACCATGAAGACTTTGTGGTGGCAAAGCTTTTTCGCCGAACAACGGGCTCGACACGGGAAGGTAGTCTTTTCCGTCGCCGAACTTGCCAACGCCGCCCAGACAAATCTGCATTCGGTCAATACCGAGCTTGGCCGGTTGCTTCGCCGTGGCCTCATCACGCGATACGCGCATGGGCAATATGGGCCAGCCCAGGACGTGGTTCCTGAGGATATCCTGCCCCAGGTCGATTCGGGCGCCTACATCACAGGTTTTCAAGCGCTTCATCGCCATCATTTGGTCACTCAGGTGCCCACGGAGGTGACCTGCTTTACCAATCGTCGCCATAACCGGAAGGCGGATCGCATCACCCCAGCAGGCAGGCTGAGGTTCATCCAAGTGCAAGCCCCCATATATGCTAAAGCTGCGGACCAGGTGCTTGCACCCTCAGAACAGGCGCTCTGCGATTTTGTGTGGCTGAATCTTAAGGACGGCGTCGACCCGCAGTCCCTGGTTACCTTCCGTAATCTGAATTCTTTGCACCCCCGGCGGTTGACCCGGATCCTGCGGCGGTATCCAGAGGCGGTGCGGATCAATGTCGGCAGGATTGTCCGGTTCACTGGTACCACAGGCGGGATCATAGATATGAGGCCGAGCGCCACGCAGGCTTGCGGGAAGAAGTAAACTCAACCTCGCCCGTGCCTCGGAATTGGTTCGAGAAGCCGTCCGCTGGTACGAGCGCCCCCACCGAGGGGGAACCAAGGCGCTGTACGACATTCCCCTACACAAAAACGAGGCGTCGCCTGATAGGAACGCAGCCAGGCTTTGGTATCTTCAGGGGTTCTGAAACCAAAGCCGATGAATTGCTTTCTGCGATTGATGCGAAGCGGATACAGCGTGCTGGCAGCACTGTCGTTCTGCGGCCTGACGTCCGTCCGGGCTCAGCCCGCACCACTGCGATTATCCCCGGAAGCCTCCCTAACCGCCTCTTTGGAGCACCTCTCCCTGGCCAAGGCGCAACAGTTGGCATTGGAGCGGAACTGGGATTTGCTGGCCGCAGCTGCAGGTGTTGATGCGGCCACAGCCCAGAAGATTGTCTCTCACGAGTTTCCGAATCCAACCTTCTCCTGGGCCACGACGCTCATCAATGTGGATAATCATCCGAGTTCCACTTCGAGCGGCAATGGGTTGTGGGACCGCAGCTACGATACGGTTTTCGCCGTGAACCAGCTTTTTGAGATCGGAGGCAAACGCCGCAACCGCCAACGCTCGGCACAGGCCGGGTATGAGGAGGCCAAGGCCCAGTTCCTGGACGCGAAACGGACCCTTGATTTAGGCGTAGCCAAATCCTACTTCGCCGCCGCTCAAGCCGAGGAAAATGTCCACGTTCTTCAGGAGTCGGCCGACACCCTGCGGCAAGAGGCTCACCTCGCGGAAATCCGCCTTAAAGCGGGAGAGATCTCCAGCGCGGATAAGAACCAGATCGACATCAATGCGGAGCGATTCGAGCTGGACGCGCGTTCGGCCCAGGCTGCGGCCGCGCAGGCGCGAATCGCCTTAGAGGTGTTGCTCGGGGTCTCTCATCCTACAGGGCGCTCTGTTCTGAGCGATAAGCTCGAAAGTCTGGTCGCTGCGGCCCCAGGCCCAGCCACGAACAGCACCGGGGTAGGGCGTCCGGACGTCGTTGCCGCGGAGGCCGCCTGGCGGAAAGCCGAAGCCGACCTTCGAGTGCAGCGGGCCAATCGCATTCCGGATCCCACCGTGCTCGCGCAGTACGAGCATGTGCCGCCGGATAACCCGAACACCCTCGGAGTCGGCCTCAGCTTCCCACTGCCGCTGTGGAATCGGAACCGCGGCAATATCATGGCGGCGCAGGCAGCGCTCGAACAGGCCCGGCTGGCGTTCGAGAAAAG
>Ga0105240_10007968_pt1 | contig 15278 bp, 9 predicted proteins | sample KBSC54metaG_FD_80426 | JGI IMG/M metagenome (GOLD analysis project Ga0105240, IMG submission 80426) | Corn rhizosphere microbial communities from Kellogg Biological Station, Michigan, USA - KBS C5-4 metaG | ecosystem: Host-associated > Plants > Roots > Rhizosphere > Soil | place: Michigan, USA... | reverse complement strand
GGAAGCCCTCGGCAGCGATGTAAATCGCCTCGCCGACCTCTTCCTCCGCATCTGCGAGAACAACCGCGACCGCCGCGACTACACGCGCGCCGAAATCCGCCGCGCCATCCGTGAGACATCCGCATGCTTCCGCGTATACAGAACCTACGTCGTTCCCGACCGCGATGAAATCACCGACGAAGATCGCCGCGAAGTTTTCGAGGCCGTCAAATGCGCCAACGAGCGTCGTACCGATATCGACTCCGGCCTCTTCGACTTCATCGGCGAAGTCCTGCTCCTTCGCACCCGCGGTCCGCTTGAAACCGAGTTCGTTCAACGCTTCCAGCAGTTCACTTCGCCCGTGATGGCTAAGGGTGTAGAAGACACCGCCTTCTACTGCTACAACCGCATGATTGGTCTCAACGAAGTCGGTGGCGCTCCGGGCCATAATGGTCTATCCAGATCGCAGTTCCACGACTACTGCCGAATCATGCAGGCGTCCCGCCCGTCCACCATGACCACCCTCTCCACGCACGACACAAAGCGCTCCGACGACGTTCGCGCGCGTCTCGCCGTCATCACTGAAATCCCCGGTGACTGGCGGCGTTTTCTCCGCCGCTGGGTGCGTCAAAATGCTTCACTGAAGACCAACAGCTTCCCAGATCGCAACACCGAATATTTCCTCTACCAGACCCTCATCGGCGCCTGGCCCATCGAGCCCGATCGTCTCCACGCCTACATGGAAAAAGCCGTCCGCGAAGCCAAGCAGCACACCACCTGGACCCAGCAGAATAAGGAATTCGAAGACGCCCTGCACTCCTTCATCGATCGGCTCTACCAAGCTCCTGAATTCATCTCTGCCATCGAAGAGTTCGTCCGCCTCATCCTCACTCCCGGCCGCGTCAACAGCCTCGCGCAAACCCTCCTCAACTGCATCGCCCCCGGCGTCCCCGACACCTACCAGGGCAGCGAACTCTGGGCTCTCCATCTCGTCGACCCTGACAATCGCCGTCCCGTCGACTACGACGCCAGAACTTCTATGCTCTCTGAAATCGAATCCGGCATCCCTCTCGATCAAATCCTCAGCGGCATGGACTCGGGCATCCCCAAGCTGTGGGTTCTTCATCGCGCTTTAAACCTTCGCCGCGATCACCCCGAATTCTTCGGACCCGCCGCCGACTATACTCCGCTCATGGTCAACGGACGACGAGCAGATCACGTCGTGGGATTTCTTCGAGCAGGTCGAATCGCTGCCATCGTTCCGCGCTGGAATTCGAAACTCGCAAACAACTGGTCCGGCACCTCCGTTCATCTTCCCAACGGACGCTGGAAGAATCTGCTCACACATGATCTGCTGAACGGCGGTTCCGTCCCGATGCAGACAATACTGCAGCGATTCCCAGTCGCACTTCTCCAATTAGAAGAGGCTTGATTTAATGCACCGCTTTGAAGTTTGGGCGCCGCTCGCGAAATCCCTGTCCGTACAGATCAACGGCAATGCCATTCCCATGAATGGTCCTGACAGTCAGGGCTTGTGGCGCGTCAAGGTCGATCCCGCCGGCCCCGGCACCGATTACGGCTACCTCATCGGCGATGACCCAAAGCCATATCCCGATCCCCGCTCGCAAGGGCAGCCCAACGGAGTCCATGGCCTCTCGCGTGTCTACGACCAATCCGCCTATCAATGGAACGACAAAAGCTTCCAACCGGCTCCTCTCGCCAGCGCCATCATCTACGAGCTCCACATCGGCACCTTCACCCCTGAAGGCACTCTCGACTCCGCCATCGCGCGCCTCGATCACCTCGTCTCACTCGGCATCACCCACGTCGAGCTCATGCCCGTCAACGCATTCTCCGGCAATCACGGCTGGGGCTACGACGGTGTCGCTCTCTTCGCTGTGCATCAGCCCTACGGCGGCCCCGACGCATTGAAGCGCTTCGTCGACGCCGCACATCAGCGCGGACTTGCCGTCCTGCTCGATGTCGTCTACAACCACTTCGGTCCGGTCGGCAACTACACCGGCAAATTCGGCCCGTATCTCACAGAGGCCCACAAAACCCCCTGGGGCGGGGCCGTCAATCTCGAAGAGGCCGGCTCGCATCAGGTTCGTCGCTTCTTCTGCGACAACGCCCTTATGTGGATGCGCGACTTCCATATCGACGGCCTTCGGATCGACGCCGTCCACGCCTTCGTCGACCGCTCCGCCGTCCACCTTCTCGAGCAACTCTCCGCTGAAACCGAAACCCTCGCCGCCACGATCGCCCGCTGCAAGGTCCTCATCGTCGAAAGCGATCTCAACGACCCGCAATTCGTCATGCCCCGCTTCGGCGGTGGTCTCGGCATGGACGCGCAATGGAACGACGACTTCCATCACGCCCTCTTCACTGTGCTCGTCAAAGAAGACCTCGGCGGCTACTACAACGATTTCAGCTCACTCGAGTACCTCGCCAAGTCTCTCAAAGAGACCTTCGTCTACGACGGCATGTACTCGCAGTACCGCAATCGTCACCATGGCCGCCCGGTGGGCAATCTCTCCCAGCACCGCTTCATCGGCTTTATTCAGAATCACGATCAGGTCGGCAACCGCGCCATCGGCGATCGTCTCTGCGAAACCGTCGGCGTCAACCGCGCCAAAATCGCTGCCGCCATCGTGCTACTCGCCCCTTTCACCCCGCTGCTTTTCCAAGGCGAAGAATGGGCCGCATCTACTCCGTTTCAATACTTCGCTGATCACGAGGACAAGGAACTCGCCCGCCTCGTCTCCGAGGGCAGAAAGCGTGAGTTCGCCTCCTTCGGCTGGGATCCCGCCAGAATTCCTGATCCGGAAAAGCGCGAAACATTCGAGCGCTCCAAGCTGAACTGGAATGAACTCTCGCAATCCGCGCACGCCGAGATGCTCGCCTGGTACCGTGATCTCATTCGTCTGCGCCGCTCCACGCCTTCGCTCAATAACGGCGAACCGGGCAACACCTCCGCCAGCTTTAACGAAGAAGAGAGGTGGCTCTGCATGCGCCGCGGTTCCATCTTCGTCGCTTGCAACTTTTCAAATGAAGAACGAACCGCGCCCGGCTATCCCCCGATGAACCTGCTGCTCGCCTCGCGCCCCGGCGTCTCGCCTCAGGAGCGGTCAATCACACTCCCACCCGAGTCCGTCGCCATCCTCTTACTCCCCGACCCCGACTAGTCTCCGCGCGATCGACCAAGATCGCATGTCGAGCAACAAGCTAAAGGCTATTGGCTAATAGCTTTTAGCTGCCTTCAAAAATGCCGTATCGTCTCATGCCGGATCGGCTCCACCGGCTTCGGCACCACCTCTGGCGGAGGAACTCGCTCCGGCTTGAGCTCCGCGCGTCCCTCCAGCGACCTGCTCACCAGGTCGCGTGAACCCAGGCCCACCGCCAACGCCAGCGTCAGAACAATCCCGCCAAACAAAATCCCAAACGCCAGCTCAACAATCTTCCCGCCAACTTCCAGGTGATCCAGCACCATCGCTGCCGTAAGCACCAGCACCAGCCACTTCACTCCAAGCGAGAGAAATCGCGCATACTGCAATTGCGCATTCACGGCCCCAATCAACACAGACCGCGCAAGGAACCGCGCAATCACTGTTCCCGCAATCATCACCAGGACGGCGCCAACCAGGTGAGTCAGGTAAGGAAGGATCGAAATCGGCAACGGCGTTCCCGTCGAATACGAGGCATCAAACGCCGAAACACCAATCACCAGTCCCAGCAGCACACACGCCCAGAACGCTCCTCGCGCAATCAATAGCGTCGGCGAACTCGACGGCGTCCACTCCGGATTCCCTCGATTCAGCCTCTCATCGAACTTCACGAGCGTCAGCCCTCGACGCAGCAGCGATGAAAGTCCCATCCCGATCAGCGTGAACAGTGTCAGCGCAACAAACACCGCCAGAATGCCCGGCAGAACCGCAATGAACAGCGACAACACGCGGTACACAGATTGCTGCAGCGCATCAGAAATATGCGTCCACAGCGGCACGCTATTGTTGGTAATCGAAGGTGGCGGATTGTAGTTCTGCACCGTCTGCAGCATCATTCCAATCAATCTCTCCATCACACTCTCTCCTTCGGCAACTTCACCCGCGTCCCCGCAAAAATAAAAGCTGAACGCTCAAGGGCCCGCCTACTCACGAATTGAACCGGTCCGGCCAGCGCCAACGCGACACAATGTACTGCTTCTCTGACTCGAAAGCCGCAGCCACCGCCTCCACGTGAATCTCCGCATCCGTCCCGGATCCCACCACGTTCAGGTGCCCCGCAACCCACGCCAGGTACAACGGAATCAGCGCTCCCATCAGGTGCCCGCGATTTATAGTCCTCAATCGGTAAGCCACCAGGAAATCGAAGACAATCCTGGCCCATAACGTCTCTGGCATCCGAAACGCCGCCGGCTCCACAACCGACAATCTCTTCAGTCCCAGCAGGGAATTCGGCGCCAGCACCAATCCCCATATCTCCTGCAAATTCGTAAACGCCAGCCGGAACGCCTCCACCATCGGCGCAATATCGACAGAGCCATCCACTGCAGTCATCGGAGAAAATGACCGATGCTCCGGCAAAAGCCTCCTGGGTCTCTGCCAGAACGCCGCTTTCGCCTCGATATCCGCAAACAGCGATCCAGTCACCAGCGACAGAATCGCATTGATATTCGGCTCCGCCGGTTGAGGCAGATCGCGTGCTCCCACATCGACTTCATCGATGCTCAATCCCGCCATCATTGCTTCGCTCACCGGCCACACAATCGCATCGGGCTGGTTCTGGTTCACAGCCTTCTGCGCAGTTGTTCCCAGCCGCTCCGCCATCCTCGTCGACAGAGCCATATCAATCGAAAGCGGGAACCGTACTCGCGATGAAAACAATGCGCGCGTCAATGGATAGATAATCGCCGAGTTCACCAGCCCGGCATTCACAGGCAGCGAATAATGCGGAACCGCCAGGTCCGACTTCGACTCCGTCACGCTTTCCACCAGGCCCCGAAGCGCCGCAGGACTCAACGAATCCGCCCCCGGTCCCAACAACAGGACAGCCTTCGCCTCATTCTCCTTCGCCGTGTGCACCGCATTCGCAAAGTCCACCGCGGCTATAGGCCAAACCGCATTCGTCGCCTGCACGGGGTGAATCCGAATCTCTGGATGTGCCGTGCCCGTAGGATCGTTCGCCGTCGCAACCAGCAATTCCTCACCGCTGAACTCGGCAGCGAGATTCTCAAGGATTCTCTCCAACTGCTCCGGAGACATCGGCGCAATAAAGATCAGCAGGTCCGCGCGCACTGCTGTCGCGGTCACCTGATCATTCGAAACTGTGTTCGCAGTTGCCATGAGCGAATCCAGGGAGACACCAAAGCGGGTGAAAACTTCGGCCAACCGTCATCTACGGCTGTCACTTGCAGGCCCTCACAACGACCCTCACAAAGTTAGGATACCTGCAATTGGGATGTGCAGCCACGCGGGCCGGTTGTTCAATTCGTATAAAAGCTCGTACAAAGCCTTCTCTAAGATATAAGCATCCAGAAGCTTCTGCGTATTCTCGGCAGCTGGCAGCAACTCTGGCTTCGTCGCAATTGTCTCACGGTATGCCCTCAGAAACTCCCCTGCTGCTGCATTCTGCCATGCCCTAACCCACCCGTCCATGCTCTCGACCGCTGCACCCGGATGTTCCTCGACATGCTTCTTGAATCCCGCAAACGCCGCGTACGAGAACGACCGCAGCATTCCCGCCACATCCTTCAAGGGCGATTGCTTCCTGCGTCTCTCTGTGAGGGTGCGCGCTGGCTCGCCTTCAAAATCGAGCAGCACAAAATCTCCTCCCGGGGAGTCTCCATTACCCGCCTCAGCCTTCACTCGAAGTGTCTGGCCGAGGTGATAATCTCCGTGAATCCTGATCCGCTCTCCCGCCGCTTCTATCTTCGTAATCCCCCGGCTGCGTTCCATCAGCTTCATCCGCTGCGACAACAGGATCGCAGCCGAATCGGACGTCGCATCGTCCAGCGTCGCGAACTTGTTTTTCAGCGCATCCAGTGCCGATCTAATCTGCATCTCAACTTGCCGCGAGTCCGTCTCGAGGTCTTCCTTCGTTGCTCGCTCCGGAGCAAATGCAGGTTCATTGTTCGAACTGCCCAAGGCTAGGTGTATCTCCGCGGTACGCCGTCCCAGCAGGGCAGCGCCCTCCATCGCGTTTCCCGCAAGTTTTCTGAACTCCTCAGTCGCTTTCTTCGCCTCCGCAAAAGTCGGCGCCGCAATCTCTGGAACCGATTCCTCATTCCCAACTTTTCCATAGAACCCGCTCAACTCACTCAAAAACCACGCCCAGCCGTCTCCCTCATTCGCCACGAGCCCCTGCAGCATCGCAACCGTCGTCTTCTCGCCCGTGCTCGACGTCATCGACATCTCACCCAGGAATGGTGCGATCCGCTTGAAATGCGCAACTTCGGTCAGAAATCTCCCAATCTCGACATCGGGGTTTTCGCCCGCCTGCAGCCGCCTGAACAACTTCAGAATCAGCCTGTCGCCATAAATGATCGATGTGTTCGACTGCTCCGCCGAACCCACCCGCGACTCCAGGCTCCGCTTCAGCTTCATCTCCCGAAGCGCCGTCGAGGCTCGTGCCGCGAGCACTCCGCCCGCTGTCCGCGCCGCATCCGCCGCAGGAGATTCGCGCGGCTGCGTTGCCTGCGCGGTCACCGAAGCAGTGCCCGCCTCCGAACTCGCTGGTGCAGCAGCCTCTCCCGGCTGTACATCCAGCGGCAATGGTGCCGGCGGCGTCACCTTACTCGCATCAGCCCCTTGTGCCTTCTTTGCCAGTCCTTCAGGCAGCCCGTTTGAGGAAGCGATCTGCTCCGCAGCAATTTGCACCGCCTGCGCCGGCTCCGAAGCCACTATTTGGTTCAACGGTACCGACTCGCTCTGTTCAATCAGTTCCAGTTCAAGCTGCCTGAAATCCTCGCGCGCCGTCGCGTCGTGCAAAATCGCAATGCCCGATGCCGACGCCAGCGAAGTCAGCACGCTATCCGGCCGGCTCGTCGTCACCTCATCCGCCTGGCTCCCCATGCTGATCGCCAGCGGAATCTGGTAAACATCCGTCTCGCCTTCAAAGTAGCTGATCTCTACAACAAACACCGCCGGCGGAATCAAGTGCGATTCGAGCCTGCTTCCTTTCGTCCCGTTATGCGACAGATTCCCCCAGCTCAGCACGCGAACCGCTTGGATCTTCCTGCTCTTCGCGCCAAACCAGCGCTGCCGCGTAAGCCACGCCGGCAGTGCCGCTTCAATTTGCGCCAAACCGTTCGCCGCCAGCAGACCAGACCACCCCGATGTCACGAGATCAACAACCTGAACCTCTGCCCCGTGTGTGTCCTCAATCGGACTCACTTGCGGTTCAACAATGGACCTCGGTTCCGCGCTTGCCGCCTGCAGTTCCAGCCAGAGGAACGAATAGGGAGAAAGAGTCAGGTGATACATCGTTTCCCCAATCGTCGGGAACGGCACATATCCCAGCATTTCCACCGGTTCCATCCCGGCATACGCCGACAAATCCAATGACACCGGCTGTGCAAACCGGCTCAGATTCGCAACACACAGCACCGTCTGGTGCGTGCCATCCTCCAACTCCAGATCGCGCAGATACGCCAGAATCTTCCGATTCGTCGGATTCAGAAAACTCAAGCTCCCGCGCCCGAACACCTGGAACAGCTTCCGAAGCGCGATCATGTTTCGCGTCCACTGCAGCAGGCTTGACTGATCCGACTGCTGCGCTTCCACGTTCACTACTTGGTACCCGTAGATCGGGTCCATGATCACCGGGAAGTACAGCCGCGCCGGATCGCATCGCGAGAAACCCGCATTGCGGTCCGAAGTCCACTGCATCGGCGTCCGCACGCCGTTCCGGTCGCCGAGATAGATGTTATCCCCCATCCCGATCTCATCGCCGTAGTAAAGGATGGGCGTTCCCGGAAAACTCAGCAGCAGCGAATTCAGCAGCTCAATCCTTCGCCGGTTGTTATCCACTAGCGGCGCCAGCCGCCGCCGAATCCCGACATTGATCCTCATCCGCGGATCGGCCGAGTACGCAAAATACATATAGTCGCGCTCGTCCGCCGTCACCATCTCCAGGGTCAGCTCGTCGTGATTCCGCAGGAACAGTCCCCACTGGCAGTTGTCCGGAATCGGCGGCGTTTGCGCCATGATGTCCGTGATTGGCAGCCGGTCCTCCTGCCGCAGTGCCATGTAGATGCGCGGCATCAGCGGAAAATGAAATGCCATGTGGCACTCATCACCATCACCGAAATACGGCCGCACATCCGCCGGCCACTGGTTTGCCTCCGCCAGGATCAGCCGATTCGCATAGCCTTTATCAATTTCCGCGCGTAGCTGTTTGATGATCGCGTGGGTCTCCGGCAGGTTCTCGCAACTCGTGCCGTCCCGCTCCACTAGGTAAGGAATCGCATCCAGTCGAATCCCATCCGCTCCCATATCCAGCCAGAAGCGCATCGCCTTCAGCACCTCTTCCATCACCAGCGGGCTCTCCCAGTTCAGATCCGGCTGATGCGAAAAGAACCGGTGCCAGTAGTAGGCCTTCGCGATTTCGTCCCACGTCCAGTTCGACTTCTCCGTATCCGTGAAGATGATGCGCGCATCTTTGAAAACTTGGTCGGTGTCCGACCACACGTACATCTCGCGTTGCGGCGATCCCGGCGGCGCCAGCCTCGCTGCCTTGAACCAGGGATGTTGATCGCTCGTGTGATTGATCACCAGCTCGATCATCACTTGCATATTCCTCTGGTGCGCCGCATCCAGAAACTCTTTGAAGTCACTCAAAGTCCCGTATGACGGGTTCACATCCACATAATTCGCAATATCGTATCCATCGTCGCGAAGCGGGGAAGGGAAGAATGGCAGAAGCCACAGGCACGTGACACCGAGATCCTGCAGGTAATCCAGCTTCGAAAGCAGTCCCTGAAAGTCCCCGATCCCATCGTTGTTGGAATCGGCGAACGCACGCACGTGGATCTCGTAAATGACCGCGTCCTTGTACCAGAGCGGATCAGTTGCGCTTGCAATCTTCTTCACTCAAAGGGCTCCAAACTGTTTGGATGCGGCTTCAGCAGCATCCTGCTGAATTCCGCTTCGAGTCTGCGAAAGAATTGTTGCCGCTAACTTGCTGCTTTTGTGATTCAATCGATGCCCAAGGGCTTTGCCCCCTGGGGGTAAGGCGAGTAGCCGATCTCTTACAGAAAGTACTCGAAGTCCGTCTCCACCCGCATCCGCCGGTGAATCTTCAGAATATGTCCCGACATAGTCGCCGGATTCAGCTCCACATAATTTCGTGGCCCCTGCCACAAGTAGCGGTCACCCGTCAGCAGATCCTCCGCCTCATATGACCGGTCGTGCGGAATCTCCAGCTCATCCAGCGGAAGGGTCACAAACCCTGTCTGCGTGTAATGCGGATCGAGATTCACCACCGTGATCAACAGATTCGACCGGTCATCCGACTCTTTGCTGTAGCAAATCAACTGATCGTTATCCACGCTATGGAACCGTAGCGACCAGTCATTCTGCAGCGCCGCATTCTCGTTCCGAATCCCGTTCACCCGCGCGATCAAATCCCGCAAACTGTCCGGCCGATCGAGATCCCAATGCCTGACCTCGTACTTCTCCGAGTTCAGATACTCTTCGCTCCCATGCCGCACCGGCAAATGCTCCTGCAGCTCAAACGCCGGCCCGTAGATTCCGTAGTTCGCCCCCAGCGTTGACGCCAGCAGCAGCCGGATTACAAATGCCGGCCGTCCGCCCATCTGCAAAAATTCCGTCAGAATGTCAGGTGTATTCGGCCACTGATTCGGCCTGAAGAACTCCCGCACCGGTGTCTGCGTCAACTCCGTCAGATACTGCGTCAGCTCCCACTTTGCATTCCGCCACGGAAAGTACGTGTACGACTGGCTGAACCCAAGCTTCGCCAGCCGGTACATGATCTTCGGCCGCGTAAAAGCTTCGGCCAGAAACAGCACCTCCGGGTTCTCGCGCTTAATCTCCGTGATCGCCCACTCCCAGAACGGAAACGCCTTGGTGTGCGGATTATCCACGCGAAAGATCGTTACTCCCGCGCCGATCCAGTAATCGAAGACGCTCTTCAGCTCCTTCCACATCCCCTCCCAGTCTTCGCTCTCGAAATCGAAGGGATAAATGTCCTGGTACTTCTTCGGCGGATTCTCCGCGTACTGAATTGTTCCGTCCGGCCGCTTTTTGAACCACGCCTCATGTTCCTTTACATACGGATGATCCGGAGCCGCCTGGAATGCGATATCCATCGCCACTTGCAATCCGAGATCATCAGCCTTCCCGATGAACCGCTTGAAATCGTCGACGGTTCCCAGTTCACCCAGGATCCCCTTATGCCCGCCTTCGTTGGCGCCAATCGCCCACGGGCTCCCATGATCGCCTTCCTGCGACTCGGGATTGTTGTTCTTGCCCTTCCTGAACTTCCTTCCGATCGGATGAATCGGCGGCATGTACACCACGTTGAAACCCATCTCCGCTACATAGGGCAGGCGCCTCTCCGCATCCGCAAACGTTCCGTGCGCTCCCGCCTTCTCCGCCGTCGACCGCGGAAAGAATTCATACCACGAACTGAACCGCGCCCTTACCGGATCCACAACAATCGGCAACTCCGCGCTCTCCGTCGCAAACCTTTTGTCGGGATACCGCAACATCAGCTCATGCAACATCGGATCCGTCGCATGCAATCTCAGCTGGCTCGGCTCTTTCCCCGTCCGCAATACCGCCGCCCTTTCATTCAGCCAGAGCGCGTCTCCACCCGAAGCTCTTCCCGCAGTCTCCACCACCAGCTCCGCCCCAATCAGATAATCAAGGCTCGTATCGCTCTCCGCCTTGATCCTCTTCAACAGGTCCCGCCGCCACGTCTCAAAGTGATCCACCCATCCCTGCACTTTGAACCCGTACCGTCCCAGCTCCCCAACCCGGAACGCCGCCTCCCAGCGATCGTTCACCAGCGCCTTCATCGGAATCTCGGTCCACTCCTTCGATCCCTCGCGCCGCGCCAGCAGCGAAGCCGCAATCGCATCATGGCCGTCCGTAAAAACGTCAGCCTCCACACGAACCTGGTCGCCAACCGTTCTCTTCGCGGGGAACCGTCCGCAATCCACCTGCGGAGTAACGCCTTCAATAATGACGCGCTTGCGTCCGTCCGATAGCTTCTTCATCGCCATATCAAATTCCAAATACAGTCTGCATCCGCATTGTTAAAAGGATGCCATGTTAAAGCGAGCATTGCCTCGGTCTGCCCGCGCTCATTTTTGGGCTTTCTTCTCTTCAATCAACCGCTTGTACAAGTCGACCGTCTGATGCGCGATCGCCGTCCAGCTGAAAATATCCTCAACGCGTTTGCGCCCCGCATCTCCAAACCACCGGCACTTCTCAGCATCCCGCAGCAGCACATTAATCTTCGCCGCCAGGTCCTTCGCAAACTTCTCCGGCTCCCGCGGAAAACTGGTCACCGGATCCTGCTCAAACGGCACCAGGTACCCAGTCTTGTCCTCGACAACAACCTCTTTGATGCCGCCTGTTGCGCTAGCCACCACCGGAGCCCGGCACGCCATCGCCTCCAGATTAATAATCCCGAACGGCTCATACACCGACGGACAGCAGAACACCCTGCAATTGCTGTAGAGCTGGATCGTCTCCTGCTTGGTCACCATCTTCTCGATCCACACAATCCGCGGATGATCCTTCCGTGCCGCCTCCACTTTTTCCCGCAGCTCCGTCGCAATCTCCGGAGTATCCGGCGCACCCGCGCATAGCACGATTTGCGTATCCTTCGGCAAGTAGCGGATTGCATCTACCAGGTGTGTCACGCCCTTCTGCCGCGTAATCCTCCCGACAAACAGCACATACGGAATCGACGGGTCAACTCCATAGTCCGTCAGAGCCCTCGTATCGTCCGTCTTCTGATATTCCTTTAGATCGATCCCGTTGTAGATGACGTGAATCCTGCTTGGATCAACTTCCGGATACGCCCGTTGAATGTCCTCCTTCGTCCCCTGGGACACCGCGATCACCGCATCCGCATCCAGAATCGCCGTCCGCTCCATCCACGAGCTCATCGCGTATCCGCTGCCCAGCTGCTCCGCCTTCCACGCCCGCAGCGGCTCCAGCGAGTGCGTCGTCAGCACAAACGGAATGCCGTATAGTTTTTTCGCCAGATACCCGGCCATCGACACATACCACGTATGCGTATGGGCAATGTGGATCCCTTGCAGAGCCTTCACTTGCGTCAGGTTCAGGCTGAACGCTTCCAGCGCGCCCTTGAACTTGCCTTCAGTTCCGTTCGAAATCTCCCCCCAGGGTTCCGATCCGCGCACCTGCAGATTTCCGGCATCGCTCTGCTGCGGTCCCCAACAGTGCACCTCCACCTCGATCTCCCGTGCCAGCTCCCGGCTCAGGTAATCGACATGGACCCCCGCTCCTCCATACACCAGCGGCGGGTACTCGCGTGTAAAAAGCCCAACGCGCATGTTCCTCATGACCTCCGGCCCAACTCAAGTCGGGCTTCCGCCTTGGGATGTGTTTCTGAATATCGAGGTCGGAACCAACAGTCCTCGTCTGTGACAATTCGAGAGTGTCCAGCCGCCCCGGCCTTGCCTTCCGACCCAATCTTACTGCACCGGACGAGTCTGGAAAGGGGCGCAGACCCGCGCAAGGCTCCGGCCGCATCGAACCAACCTCGGCTGGCAAGTCTCGTAATTCGAGTGCTTCGAAAGCCCTTTTACTGGATCGATCGAAGAAGTTATTTCGCGATTACGAGTTCCCGATCGGTTTCGACGTACACTGTGCGCATTGAACTGCTCCCTGTTCTTGTCACAGGCTTTTCTTCGGGCGGATCGGTGCGATCGAGATTCCTGAAGGAACTGGGAATACGCGCAGGAATATACTCAATCTCCGTTTATGACCGAATCTTAGCTCGTGTGGACCAGCACACCAGCCTGTGACGGGGGAAAAGCGGTATTTACCCAGGATATGCTTCCCGGACTGCGCAAAACGTCAGCAAGACTTCAGGAATGGCTCCGCCATCGCAACCCGCCTCAGACCCCACCTGCTAGCCGCGACGAACTTCCTCACTCGCTCGGCGACGACTCTACTCAAAGCTCACAAACCCAAAATGCTTCCCATCCGGCGCCCAGTTCGGCGTGTTGTCGCTTCCGGCTCCTCCAACAACATTGACCACCGTCCGAAGCTTCCCATCTGCCACATTCAGGATCCGGAATGAAATATCCGTGTTCGTCGGATGCCCCTTCACGCCCTTCGGATAACTCAGGATCAGCACCGACTGCCCGTCCGGCGACGGATGCGGCGTCCAGTTCCCATACTCATCGCGCGTCACCTGCTCCGCGCCGCTCCCATCCGGCTGCATTCTCCATATCTGCATCGACCCGCTCCGGTCAGAGTTGAAGTAGATCCACTTCCCGTCCGGCGAATAATCTGGATCGTCACTGATTCCGCTTCCCGATGTCAGCGCCTTCTCCGTCCCACCCTCCGCTGGAATGGCAAAGATGTTCCCGCCCCCTTTGTGATCCGGACGCGTAAACGCAATCGTCTTCCCATCCGGCGACCAGCCATGAAAATACGACCACGCCCCCTCCGTCACCAGCTTCGGTTCTCCGCCTTCAGCCAGCACAACATACACGCGCGTCTCCGCCTTACCGGGCGTGCTGCAGCTGATCGCCAGCAGCTTCCCGTCCGGCGAGAGTCCGTGGCTCCCCGTGCACTTCGTCGCCTCTCCCGTGTTCACAACGGCAGCCTCGCCGCCCTCCGCCGGAATCCTCCAGATCTTCCCATCCCGGTTGAAGACCAGTGTCTTTCCATCCTTGCTCCAGTTCGGAGCCTCCATCCGCCCCGGCCCCGTCGTTACCACCAGCGCCCGCCTGAAATTCTCCTCAATCCCAACCGTCTGCAGCGTGCTGGACGCAATCGTCTTCTCCGATCCCGTAGCCGCCGTTCCGGTTTCCAGTTTCAAATTACTGAACTTCGCCGTCTCCACCACATCCTTGTTATGCGAGCACACTCCAATTCCCGCATAGAAAGGCTCCTCGAGATGCAGCTTGATCGACGCGCCTACCGGATGAAGCGGCTCGCCATGGTTGCTCAGATACATCGTGAACGTATCGCCGTGCTTCACCAGCTTCAGCCGCCGCGGCAGTTGTTCAGTATTCAATTCAATGTCCTGCGTCGTCGCACCCGGCTCTGTGCGGTATTGCAATCCCATCAGTCCCGACCCATGCTGCGCCGCATCCACATACACTCCATTCGCGTCCAGCGTCTGCCTAAAGATCAGCACCGCCTTGCGATGCGGATCGGGCTTCTGCGAATCGCCAAATGTAATATCCGCCGTCAGCGCCGCATCGCCCGACATCTTCTTCCACGCAAAGTGGAACGCATCCTCTCGCGCCCACATGTTCGCGCCTGCTGCCGTCACCGTATACACACCGCCCTCAAACTTCCCCGTCCCCGGCGGCGTCACCGTCCCCACATCCGTCTGCCCTTCAAAAACTCCCAGCGCCCCCGCCTTCTCCTGCGCCCCGCCCGCAACCTGCCCCAGCAAAATCACAGCGCAACTCAGAACAACAGCCCTCACCCACATCGATCCCACTCTCATCCCCGCTCTCCTCACCCTCTTATTCCGATGGCGTCTTCGCCGTCTTGAAGTTGATCACCGTATAGACCGCCGGCTCGCTTCCCACATTCTTCAGCCCATGCAACTGATTCGACGCGTTGAAAATCACGGATCCCGGTCCCACGCGCTTCCATTCGCCTTTCACCAGCGCCTCCACCGTGCCCTGCCGAATTACTAGCATCTCCTCATTCGGGTGCTTGTGTGGTGGATGCGGCGACTTCCCCGGATTCAGCGTGGTCTCATGCACCTCCAGCTGATCTAGCGTAGCCGTCTTCATCGTGAAGAACGACCGCACCTCTCCCACAGCCGTCGCCTTCGCCGTAATCGAGTTCCGCTCAAAAACCGCTGGTCCCAGCAACGGCAACTCGTCAGCAAGGGCAAACCCGCCCGCCGTGCATCCCACAGCAATCAGCCCCACTACAATATCTCTTCGCGTAATCATCGTTTAGCCCGCCTCCCATACACGGTTCTCACTCAGCGAACCGTTTTACTACAACCCACTCCTCGATTGCTTTTTGCAAGAAGATGTTTTTGAAAGGGCACGGCTTTAGCCGTGCCATAAACCGCCTGGAATTATCCGGGCTTTAGCCCCT
>Ga0105240_10007966_pt1 | contig 15279 bp, 14 predicted proteins | sample KBSC54metaG_FD_80426 | JGI IMG/M metagenome (GOLD analysis project Ga0105240, IMG submission 80426) | Corn rhizosphere microbial communities from Kellogg Biological Station, Michigan, USA - KBS C5-4 metaG | ecosystem: Host-associated > Plants > Roots > Rhizosphere > Soil | place: Michigan, USA... | reverse complement strand
GTGAAGATGGTCAGGTTGTGCAGCAGCAGGTCGCCGAAGTCGCAGGCGTTCAGCACCCGCAGGCGGTCCTGGTACATGGCGTAGAGCTTGGCGCCGCGGTTGCCGGCGAAGTGCGCGCCCTCGCTCGGCGGCAGCTTGTCCGGGGTCCAGCCGCGGTTCTTCCACTGGTCGACCAGGTTGGCGAAGTGCTTCGGCGTCCAGCGCTTGGCGTCGATGTTCTCGGCCTCCAGCAGCTGCTTGATCAGCCGCTCCTGGTCGTCGACGTCGATGATCGTGAAGCTGGACTTCAGCCCCACCAGCTCGGCGTGGCGGCGCAGGATCTGGGCGGCCACCGAGTGGAAGGTGCCCAGCCAGCGCAGCCCCTCGGCGGCCGGGCCGATGATGGCGGTGATCCGCTCGCGCATCTCGCGGGCGGCCTTGTTGGTGAAGGTGACCGCCAGCAGCTCCCACGGCCGCGCCTTGCCGGTGGCCAGGATGTGCGCCAGCCGGGTGGTCAGCACCCGGGTCTTGCCGGTGCCCGCGCCGGCCAGCACCAGCACCGGCCCCTCGGTGGCCTCGACCGCGGCGCGCTGCTCGGGGTTCAGCCCCTCCAGGTAGTCGGGGCCGCCGCGCGGATCGGAGCGGACGCGGGCGAGATCGGAGATGCGGGGGGCGGGGGCTTCGGACACGGCGCTTTCTGCGGGATTCGGAACATATGTAGCACGGCAGGCGTCAGGCTGAAGGGCGGGCGAAAGGCCTTACCGCGGAGGGCGCAGAGAAGGCGCAGAGGCCGCGGAGAAGAATCCCTCTGCGTCCTCTGCGTTTCCTCCGCGATCTCTGCGGTAAAGCCTCACTTTCCGCTTCGCGGAACGGCGGCGGTTGGTTGCGGATCGGCGCGGGCAAGTCCACAAGCGCCGATCATCGCCGGGAGGAATCACATGGCCGGCCTCAAGGACAAGCGCGGCTTCATCGACAAGGACCGCCTCGACCTCTCCGAGCGTCAGGCGGTGGAATACTGGATGAAGCGCTGGGGCGTGACCCGCGACCAGCTGGCCGCCGCCCACCGCAAGGTCGGCCGCCTGATCAAGGACATCGCCGCGGAGCTCGGCAAGCGGCGGTAGGCTTCCCTCCCCTTCATGGGGACAGCGACGCGCAGCGTCGCAGGGTGGGGGAGTCCGAGTGGCAACGATGGTCGGTGGGCCGCGAGCCTCTCTCCAGACATCCCCACCCTGACCGCTTCGCGGTCGTCCCTCCCCATGAAGGGGAGGGAGGGGGTCAGCCGATCGAGTCCGGCACGAGGGTGATCGCGCCCTGCAGGCCGCCGGTCAGGTCCGGGACCAGCGCCTCCGGCTCGGCCTTGCCGGGCGCCAGCCGGCGGAACGCCGTGCCGCGCGCCGCCAGGTCGGCCGCGGTGGCGTCCAGGTCGTACGCTGCCACCGTGATCGTCCAGGCGCCCGGCCCCTCGGCGGCGAAGGTGCGTCCCGCGGCCGAGTCCGGATCGGTGGCCTGCACCAGGCGCAGGGTCGCGCCGTGGCCGTGGTTGGCGCTCATGTCCACGAAGCGGTAGCCCCGCGACGGCTCGTCGGTCACCGCGTGCCCCGGCTCCCAGCCGAACACCCGCTCCAGGGTCGCCAGGCTGGCGTCGATGTCGCCGACCAGGAAGGCGCGGTGGCGGATGCGCCGGAAGCCGGCCTCACCGGGCCGCGGTTCGTCCTCGGGCCGCTGGAACAGCTTCGGCGAGAAGGCCGAGGAGTTGGAGGGCAGGAACTCGAACCGGAACCCGCCGTCGCCCGCGTCCGGGTCGTAGTCGCCGACGTGGCCGACCGGCACGCCCAGCCAAAGGCGCTGGAATGGCACGTCCTGGGCCGGTTCCTGGAACCAGTGGCGCACGCCAGCGCGGCGCACCCGCTCGGCCAGGGCCACGATGTCCGGCGTGGCCACCACGGTGGCGTGGGTGCGGATCGTGCGCGGGGCCTGGGAGTCGTAGACCTTGCGGCCGCCGCGCGGCCTGGCGGCGTCCGCCGGGTCCATCGGCGCGATCAGCTCCAGCCGGGTCGGGGCCGTGGCGAAGGCCTTGTTGACCAGGGCGAACACCACGTCCCAGCCCTCGCTCTCGAACATCGAGAAGGCGCCGGGCCCCGGCTGGGGCAGGCCGATCCGCGCGCTCAGTTGCTCCAGGGCGCCCTGGCGGCTGGCGACGCAGAGGTCGGCCGAGAACAGGAAATCGCAGACAGAGGTCAGTGGTGGCCTCCGCCGTGGCTGTCATGGTCGCCGCGGCTGTCGGTGGGCGCCGGTGCCGTGGAAGCCGGGGCGTTGTCGTCGACGTCGTTGAGCTGGTCGTCGGAGTCGCCGGCGGCGGGCGGCGGGGCCAGCCGCATGTCCTTGGCCGCCGCGTCGTTGAACACGTCCGGGGTCGAGGGCGCGATGGCCGCCTCGCCCATGACGATGCCCTTGGTCAGCGTGCCCTCGACGAAGTAGGTCTCGCCCGGGTCCACCTGCAGGGTGAGGGTGTCGCGCAGCTCGGTGGCGGCGGTGTAGGTGTGCCGGCCGGGCTCGGTGACCTGCACGAAGTAGGCGCCGTTGCTGAGCTTGCCGAGCGCCTGGCCGTTCTCGCGGATGTTGAACCACTGGGCGGTGCCCATCAGGGTGTGGCGGCGGAAGAACACCACCTGGCCGCGGCCAGGCGGGGGCGGCGGGATCGGGATCGCCAGCTGGGTCGAGTCGGCCATGGTCTGCGCTGCACGCCATTCCTGCGCGGCCGCCATCTCGCGGGGGGACGCCCGCGACACCGCCTGCAGGAAGCCGCCCTGGGCGATCCGGGCGGTGGCGGTCGTCCCGACCGGCAGCTCCACATGGCCGCCGGCGACAGCCAGCCCCACCAGGCCGAGCGGCGCGAACGCCAGGCCGCCCGCGCCCGCGGCGGTCGCCGTGCGGGTGTTGTCCTTGCCGACCGCGCGCATGTGCAGGCTCTGCAGCGGGATGTGACGCGCCCCGACGGTCAGGTAGCGGGCTGCCAGCACCATCCGGCCGGGCTTGCCGCCCATGCCGGGCCGCGTCAGGTCGACGATCTCGCCGACGCCGGGGGTGCCCGCCCGCAGCACCACGATGCCGTCGACGATCAGCGGCGCGGCCAGCCGCAGCCCGAAGGTGTCGCCGGTCTTCTGGGTCTTGGTGCTGAGCGGCTCGGCCAGCTCGACCTCGATCATCGCGCCGTCGGGCACGTTGCAGCAGCCGATCGGCGGGGGCGGGGGCCGCGGCGCCGGACGCGCGCGCGCCGCCTGCGCCAGGTCGGCGGATGCGCACATGGCAAGCGCCGCCAGCAGCCCCGTGATCGCGGCTTCGAACTTCTTCATCATCATCCCCTGGGTGGCTCCGCCCGCCATCGTCCACTCACGGACGATCTTTGCAGGCAAAGCCGGCGGTTGTCACGCGGCCGAGCTTGGCCGTGCGGGCGCTGTGGAGGATGCGCTTCTTTTGTCGGCGGACGCCCCTTCCACCATGCCGCTTCGCGCCATGGTCCCCCTTCCCCGCTTCGCGGGGCAGGAGAAGATTTGGCGCCGTTCCCATCTCCTCCCCCGTGAAACGGGGGAGGGGGACCGCGAAGCGGTGGAGGGGGCGCGGGGCCGGAACTCACTGTGTGGCTGTGCCAATGCCCGCCCCGGCCTAATGCAGCTCCGCCGCGTAGAGCGCCAGCAACTCGTCCCAGTGCCGCTCTGCGGCCGGCCGGTCGTAGACCGGGAAGTCCTCCATGGTCCAGCCGTGCAGGGCGTCCGGATAGATCTCGCACCGGTGCTTGACGTGGGCGTCGGTCAGCGCCGTCTCGAGCTGCGCGGCCATCGCGAGCGGGTAGCTGCCGTCCTTGTCGGCGCCGGCCACATAGATGCGGCCCTTCATCTTCGGCGCCAGCAGGTGCGGGCTCAGCTCGGAGTCGGTGGCCAGGTTGCCGCCGTGGAAGCTGGCCGCCGCCGCGATCCGGTCCGGATAGGTCCCGGCCGCGGTCAGCGAGATCGCACCGCCCATGCAGTAGCCGGTGGTCCCGACCTTCTTGCCCTTCACGTCCGCGCGGCTGTCGATGTAGGCGAGGAAGGCCTCGGTGTCCTCGACCCCGGCCTTGCGGTTGTCGGTCGAGCTGATCAGCGGGCCGAGCGCCTTGCGCACGTCGCCGCTGCCGAACACGGCCTTCGGGTCCAGCGGCTCGTAGGGTCCGGCGCGGTAGAACAGGTCGGGCAGCAGCACGACGTAGCCGGCGTCCGCCATCCGCTGGCCCATCTTCAGCAGCGTCGGCCGGATCGCCAGGCCGTCCATGTAGAAGATCACCGCCGGCCACGGGCCCGCGCCGTCGTCGGGCGTGAACACGAACGTGCGGCAATCGCCGTCGCGGGTGCGGATGGACGTTTCTTCCTGGGCCATTGGCAATCTCCCTCGATCGCGCCGCCGGGCGGCGTGGCCGGCATTTCTACACGCCCGGCGTGAGGGCGCGACGGAATTTGCGGGCCTCGCCGCTTTCCCGGGGCGGGCGGCTTGCTATGGTCTTTGCAAGTGGGCGAGGGGAGGGACGTCATGCCGAGCAAGCATCTGGTGGATCCGGAGCTGGCGCCGCTGGTGGAGATGATGGTCGACGCCCGGCGGGCGGCAGGCGGGCCCTCGCCGATGATGGCCGCATTGATGGCGCGCCCGGCGCCCACGTCGGACAGGGTCGAGAGCCGCGAAATCCGCCTGCCAGGTCCCCCCGGCGCGCCCGAGGTCCGCGCGCTGCTCTACACGCCCAGGTCGGCCGGCCCGCATCCGGCCATCCTGCACATCCACGGCGGCGGCTATGTGATGGGCGCGCCGGAGATGAGCGCGGCCGGGAACGTCAAGTACGCCGAGGACTTCGGCGCGGTGGTGCTGTCCGTCGACTACCGCCTGGCGCCCGCCACGAAGCACCCGGGTCCGGTGGAGGACTGCTACGCCGCCCTGGCCTGGCTGTTCGCCCAGGCCGACGCGCTCGGCGTCGACCGCAGCCGCGTGATCGTCAGCGGCGAGAGCGCCGGCGGCGGCCTCGCCGCTGCGCTGGCGCTGCTGGCCCGCGACAGGGGCGAGTATCCGCTGGCGTTCCAGCACCTGATCTACCCGATGATCGACGACCGCACCGTCACCCACCCGGAGCCCTCGCCCTTCGTCGGGCAGTTCGTCTGGAACACCGGCTCGAACCTCTACGGGTGGGAATCCCTGCTGACCCAGCCGCCCGGCTCGCCGGACGTGCCGGCCTATGCCGCCGCCTCGCGCGCCGAAGACCTGAGCGGCCTGCCGCCGACCTACCTGGCGTGCGGGGCGATCGACCTCTTCCTCGAGGAGGACCTCGACTACGCCCGCCGCCTGATCCGGGCGGGCGTGCCCACCGAGCTGCACGTCTATCCGGGCGCGCCACACGGCTTCAACCTGATCGCCGACGCCAGGGTGGCCCGTCAGGCGGCGCGCGACTCCCTCGCCGCGCTCGGCAAGGCCCTGGCGGCGAAGGGCTGATCCTTCAGTCCACCACCAGCCGGTTGTGCGTCTGGTTCACGCCCGGCACGGCGATGGCGATGTCCTCCGCCCGCCGGCGCTCGGCCGTGGTGTTCACCGAGCCGGTCAGGGTCACCGCCCCGGCCACCACCCGCGCCTCGATCCGCGAGGCGTTGAGGTGGGGATCGAAGGTCAGCCGCTTGTTCAGTTCGTCGCGGATGCGCTCGTCCGTATCCACGTAGCCGGCCGGGCCCTCGCCGGTGTGGTCGCCGGCCGCCTTGTCGCGCTGGCGGCGCCCGGCGGCATCGGGGTCGCCGAGCCAGGCGGCCACCTCGTCCGCCGCGCGGCTCAGCCAGCTGCGGGGCTCCTCGGCAACGAAGTCGTCCCGCCTGTCGGGACCCGCTGCCCGCGGTTCCGGTGACAGTCCGTTCTCCTGGGGAAAATGCTCGCCGGCCATGTCGTCGTCCTCTCCTTGTCCCAGCGTCAAGGTTGAGAACGCCCGGCGCGCCGGGCGGTTCAGGCGGGCCTTTGCGTCAGCGGGCGTGGTCGCAGTCGCCAGGTCCCCGGCATCTCAGAAAATCGAGGCATATCGAGGTCGCCAGCTTCTCGGTCAGCCCCAGCTGGTCGGCGGCGCCGATGTCCGCCAGGTTCACGCAAGCCGCGCCAGCGGTCAGCGACGAGCACTGCGCGTGCTCGGCGCTGCGCATCCGGGCCTGGGCGTCGGACGACTGGCCGGCCACGAAATCGTCCAATCCGTCGCGCAGGTCGCCCGCGGAGAGATATTGCAGCTGCGCCTGCGGGCATTGCGCGTCGAGCTGAGCCAGATAGGGCGCCGCCGCCGCGTCAGCCAGCGGCTGAGCGCTCACCGACCAGGCCAGCGCCGACAGGCTTCCTGCGAGAATCATCCAGGCGATGCGCATCAAGGGTCACTCTAGTGTTGTTCGTCGCGCGCCGTTAGCGCGCCGAAGTCGCCAACATATGTCGCCTCCGTCAAAGCCACGCGCGGCCGCTTGGTTGCCTTGGGACCGGCCGTCGTCTACTCCAGCGGTGGAGGTTTATTTGAGCAACAAGGCGGATCCCGACGACCAGCTGCCGGACGGCGTCGAAGCGGAGGCTCAGCGCGAGGCTACCGTCATGCCGTGGCTGTGGGGCGCGGTGGGTCTGATCGTGATTGCGATCTTCGTCGCCTGGGCCATCTTCGCCAAGCCTTTCGGCGGCCCGCCGCCCGCGCCGGTGCATGCCCCGATCGAGGGCCTCGGCAAGCACTAGCTCCCGCCCGCCGCCAGCGCCGCCACCCGGCACGCCGACGCCAGCGGCCGGGCGCCCCGCGTCGAATCGATCTCCGCGATCAAGCCCGCCAAGCTCAGCGACCTGCCTGCCGCCATCGCCTCCAGCGCGGCCCAGAATTCGGGCTCCAGCGCCAGCGACGTCGCGTGCCCCGCCAGGGAGATCGAGCGTTTGCGCAGGCCTGCGTGCGATATCGTCGCGCCTGACTTGAATTTTCGCGACGCCGGCGTCATTTTTTGGCCCTCCCACGGCGTCATCAGGCAAGTCCATCATGTCCGCCAGCGCCCCTTCCATCAATCACCGCGCCGCCCGCATCCGCCCCGCCCGCCGCCAGTGGGGACGCGCCCTCGTCGCCCTGCGCCGCCTGTTCGCCGACAAGGAAGACACCGCCCAGGTGTTCGAGATCATGCGCGCACTGGGCGGCGCGACGGTGCAGCACGGCTACCAGCGGCTGATCTCCACGCCCGAGGGCGGCCGGATCGCCTATGAGCATGTCGAGTTGGCGACGCGCCTGATGGACCGGGACTGGCTGGCCAGTCTGCCGGCCGACAGCGTCGGCGCGGCCTACCGGGCCTTCACGTCGCAGGAAAACGTCAGCGCCGCGGGCCTGGCCGACGTCAGCCGCCAGGGCCTGCCCGAATCCGAGATCGACCTGAAGCACCCCTACGCGTGGTACGGCCGGCGCACGCGCGACATCCACGACGTCTGGCACGTCCTCACCGGCTATGGGCGCGACGCCATCGGCGAGCTGTGCCTGGTGGCCTTCTCCTATCCCCAGACCCGCGGCCTCGGCTGGGCTCTGATCGCCGCCGGGGGCTATCTGCGCAATCGCGGCAAGGGGGGCGAGGTCTACCGGCGCGCCGTGCGCGAGGCCTGGCGCCGCGGGCGCGCCGCCGCCTGGCTGCCCGGCGAGGACTACGAGCGCCTGCTGGCCGAGCCGCTGGAGGCGGCGCGCCGCCGCCTGAACATCACCCCCCCGATCGCCTACGACGCAATCCCGGCTGCGGCGCGCAACCCGAGCATGGGCCGCTAGGGCTCACGCCCGCGCCGACCGCCGCAGGGCCTGGGGCGGCTGGCCGAACGTGCGCAGAAAGGCTCGCCGCATCCGCTCGGCGTCGCCGAACCCTGACGCCTCGGCCACCCGGTCGATCGGCTCCGCGCCCGCCTCGACGCGTTCGCGCGCGGCCTCCACCCGCAGCCGCTCGATAGCCTTGGCCGGCGTCACGCCGGTCTCGGCGACGAAGGCGCGGGCGAAGTTGCGGGGGCTCATCGCTGCCCGCTCCGCCAGGCGCTCCACGCCCAGCGGTTCGGCCAGGCGCTCGCGCGCCCAAGCCAGCAGTCCCGCGAACCGCGCCTCCGGCCGCTCCAGTTCCAGCAGGGCCGAGAACTGGGACTGGCCACCCGGCCGACGGTGGTAGACCACCAGCTGCTGGGCCGTCTTGCGCGCGATGTCCTCGCCCAGGTCCTCGCCGATCATCGCCAGCGACAGGTCGATGCCGGCAGTGATGCCGGCCGAACTCCACACCGGCCCGTCCTGCACGAAGATGCGGTCGGGGGTCAGCTTCACCTTCGGGTAGCGGCGCGCGAAGTCGTCCGTGCGCGACCAGTGGGTGGTGGCCCGCCGCCCGTCCAGGATGCCGGCCGCCGCCAGAATGAACGCGCCCGAGCAGACGCTGGCCGTTCGCCGCGCGCCAGCCGCAGCCGCTCGGACGGCGTCCAGCATCGCCGGGCTCAGCTGCTCGACATGCGCGCCTTCGCCGCCCGAGACGATCAGCGTGTCGAGCGGCGCGCCCGCAGCAAGCGCGGCCGCGCCCATGGTCGCGCCCGACGAGCTGCGCACCAGGCCGGCCTCGGCCGCCAGCGTTTCGATCGCATAGCAGCCGCGGCCGTAGCGGCCGGCGATCTCGAAGGCGGCGATCGGTCCGGTCGCGTCCAGGATCTGGAAGTCCGGGAAGATCAGCACCCCGATGCGACGCGTCATGGCGGAAAACGAGGGAACATTGACATTTAAGCCAGACGCTAGACCGCTCATGCTGCGAGGGTCAACCCGGGAGATTGCCATGTCCGACCGTCCCTTCCGCATCGTCGAGGTGCTGTTCGAGGGCCTTACCCAGCTCGACTTCACCGGCCCGCACACGGTGTTCAGCCGGCTGCCGGGCGCCGAGGTGATCGTGGCCTCCGAGCCGGGCGGACCGGTCTCCTCCGACGGCGGGCTGACCTTCGCCGGCACGCGGCGGCTGGCCGAGATCGATCGCTGCGACCTGATCTTCCTGCCGGGCGGCGTGGCCGCCACCGCGGCGGCCAACGACCTTGCCTTCATGGCCGAGGTGCGCCGGCTGGCGTCAGGCGCCCGCTATCTGACCTCGGTCTGCACCGGCTCGCTGATCCTGGGCGCCGCGGGCCTGCTGGAAGGCCGTCGCGCCGCCTGCCACTGGGCGTGGCGCGACCTGCTGACCTTGTTCGGCGCCATTCCGGACCCGGGCCGCGTGGTGCGCGACGGCAACATCATCACCGGCGGCGGCGTCACCGCCGGAATCGACTTCGCCTTCATCGTCGCGGCCGAGATCGCCGGACGCGACATCGCCCAGATGCTGCAGCTGAACCTGGAGTACGCGCCCGCGCCGCCCTTCGACAGCGGCCGCCCGGAAACCGCGCCGCCCGAGGTGCTCGCCCGCGTTCAGCGGAATATGGCCGCGATCCTGCCGAAGCGCCGTGCGGAGGCGGAGATGGCCGCCGCGCGCCTGCACTGACGCCACAAACCCGCTGCGACGCATTGTCTCAGAAACCGGCGCGCCTCGTGCGCTAGCCTTCCCCAGCGTCACGAGACCCCGGCGCGGGCGGTCCTCGGAAAATTGACAAGCTGTCGCGAAAACCGGCGCCCGGCGCGAAATTTTCTGAGTGAATATAACAAAACTGACGCACCGCTAGTTCGGTGCTCGAATTTGCGGGGGCAATTTGTGACCCAGTTTCGGTCCCAGACGCCAATTGTGGCGCCCATGCCACGCGCCGACGACTTATTGGTTGCCGGCATTTCCGGAACTTGACCGTCGAGAGATATTCGACACCGTATCGAAACGCCGGCCAGACTGTCGGTGGCGACGGGGTTGAGTGCGCAACAAAGCGCCTTGCGTCGCGTGAGAGGGGAAACGTCGAATGACACTACGCAGCAGACTGCTCTGCGGCGCCTTTGCCGCATCCGTCATCCTGACCGGCGCGCCAGCGATAGCCGCCACCGAGACCGCGCAGGCCACCGCAGAGGCGACCACCGCCGTCGGCGACGTCGTGATCACCGCCCGGAAGCGCGAAGAGAACCTGCAGCGGGTGCCGCTGGCGGTGACGGCGCAGACGGGCCGGCAGCTCGAGCAGCAGCGGGTCACCCAGGTGAACGAGCTGGGGCGCATCACGCCCAGCCTGAGGGTGTTCACCGCCTCGAGCTCCGACAACTCGGCCCAGATCTCGATGCGCGGCCAGGTCGCTTCCGATACGCTGATCGGGGTCAGCCAGCCGATCGGCCTCTACGAGGACACGGTCAACATCCCGCACCCGTTCGGCGCCAACAACGCCTTCTTCGACCTGACCCGCGTCGAGACGCTGAAGGGACCCCAGGGCACCCTCTACGGCCGCAACACCACGGGCGGCGCGATCAACATCATCACCCGCGACGCGGACTTCAACGGCTGGCACGGCTTCGCCGGCGGCGAGGTGGGCACCTTCCAGTCCTACAAGTGGGGCGGAGCGGTGAACATTCCGCTGATCGAAGACCGTCTCGCCATGCGGATCGCCTACCAGCGCTGGGACAAGACAGGTTTCGGCCGCTCGCTCGTGAACGGCCAGGACCTGGGCAACGACCACCACGACAACCTGCTGCGCGTCAGCATCAAGTGGAACCCGCTCGACAACGTTCACGGCAACTTCAAGATGGAGTACGGGGACGCCCACCACACCGGCCAGTTCCTCTCCAACATGTCGCTGTGCGGCGTCGCCAACTCCGCCACGGGCGCGGGCAACCTGGTCGCGGGCACGCAGGTGTGCGGTCCTCAGTTCACGACCCAGCCCGTATTCAGCGCGGTGGGAACCTACAACGCTCGCCGTGGCCTCGCAGCGGGGTCGCCGAACTCGGCCTACATCCAGAATGCGCTCGCCAACGACCCGCTGCACATGGTGCCGCTGTTCAACGACGCCCTGAACACGGCCAATGCGGCCGAGTTCAACCAGGTGCTGGCGGCCGGCGCCGCCGTGCTGGCGCCCTGCATCGGAACCCGCAACTACACCAACTGCCTGGGGACGCGCGAGTTCGACAACCTGACCACCTGGCACGGCGTCGCCGACCTCACCTGGGACATCACCCCCGACATCTCCCTGCGGTCGATCAGCGGCTACCACAGCTTCGTCGACTGGAAGGACGGCGACCTCGACGCCACGCAGGGACAGATTCTGGAAATCGGCGCCGGCTCGGCGTCGACGGGGGGCATCCAGATCGCGCCGGGGCAGGGCCCCAAGCCGCTGCCTTATCCGCTCAAGGCGGACCAGGAATCCGGCCAGTTCTCCCAGGAACTGGACTTCGCCGGCAGGAACCTGTTCGGCCGCGTCGACTGGCTCGTCGGCGCCTTCGTCAGCATCGACCGCGGCCATGGCGCGCAGGCCTCGGCCACCAACGAGGACCTGGGCGTCGCCACGGGCTGCGCCGTCGCGACGCCCGCCTCGACGACCGGCGCCGGCTGCTCCGGCCCGTTCGTGTCCACCAGCCACGACGGCATCGCCATCGACAACAAGACCTGGGCGATCTACACCCAGAATGACTTCAAGATCTTCGAGTTCGGCGATGGCGGCTCGTTCAAGATCACTGCTGGCGGGCGCTATACCCACGAGCACCTGACCAACATGCTGTCCAACTGGGACTACAACTACTACACCGGTGCCTATACCTGCGAGGGCGGCGCGCTCGGCGCGGGCGGGATCGCCTCGACCGTTCTTCCTCTCCCCATCCCGGTTGCCAATCAGCCGGACAGCTGCGCCTACGCGCAGGGCGTCACGCCGACAGGCGCGGCCGGGAGCGCGCTCGGTCCCAATGATTCCTTCCAGAATGCGGTGTTCACGGGTTGGTCCTACCTGGCCAGCGCCAACCTGCAGGTCAACCGCAACGTCCTGGTCTATTTCAAGACCGCGCGCGGTTTCCGGGGCGGCGCGTATGGCCGCACCAACGCGCCGGCCGCCCAGCCCGAACTCGCGACCGACTACGAGCTCGGCTTCAAGGGCGACTTCTTCGATCACCGTCTGCGTCTGAACCTCGCCGCCTACCAGACCGACTACACCAACAAGCAGGTGAGCGTGCTGACCTGCAACGGCGGCGGCTCGCCGCCCTGCTCGGGCGGCTTCAGCACCGCGGTGGTGAACGCCGCCTCGGCGCGCATGCGTGGGATCGAGGTGGAGACGGTGCTGCGGCCGTTCGAGGGCATGACCCTCGCCGGCAACATGTCCTGGAGCCAGGCCAAGTACGTGAAGTGGGTCGGCGCGGTGTCCGGCGACGGCAACGCGCTCTGCATCATCAAGCCCGACCTCAGCGGCCTGATCGTGAACCCGGCCACCAATACCGTCATCACCGCCAACCAGTGCGTGGCGCCGAACGTCCCCGCGGGGGTGACCGTGCCGAACCCGTCCGGCGACGCCGCGGGCCTCGATCTCGGCGTGACCCCGACCTGGCAGGCCGCGATCAGCGCCCGCTACGAGCATCCGATCGGGCCCGGGATCGGCGCCGTCGAACTCGACTGGCAGTACATCGGCGAGATCCCGATCACGCCGATCAACCACCAGATCGCCGTGCCGCTCGCCGTCGAGCAGTTCATGCACCGGGCGGTGGGCCTGGTGAACGCCAGCGTCGAGTTCCGGATCCCCGACCAAGGGCTGACGTTGGCGGTCTGGGGGTCCAACCTGACGAACCAGTACTATGGCAACCAGGGGATCTCGGCGACCTTCAACGCCGGCATCGGCCACTACCTGCTCTACGATCCGCGCATGTTCGGGATCAGCATCCGCAAGACCTTCGGACGCGACTGAGCCGTTGCCTTCTCCTACCCCGCCCTGCAGAGGGCGGGGGAGGAGAAGCTGGGCCTACTTCAGGCTGCCGCAGAACCGCTGGATGCGGGTGCAGGCGTCTTCCAGCACCGCATTGGCGGTGGCGTAGCTGATCCGGAAGAACGGTGAGAGGCCGAACGCCGCGCCGAACACCACCGACACGCCCTCGGCTTCCAGCAGTTCGGTGCAGAAGGCCTCGTCGCTGTCGATCTTGCGGCCGCTCGGCGCGGTCTTGCCGATCAGTCCGGCCACGGACGGATAGACGTAGAACGCGCCCTCCGGCGTCGGGCAGTGCATGCCGCTCGCCTGGTTCAGCATTGACACCACCAGGTCGCGCCGGCCCTCGAACAGCTTGGCGTTCGGCTTGATGAAGTCCTGCGTCCCGTTCAGCGCCTCCACCGCCGCCCATTGCGAGATGGACGAGGGGTTGGAGGTGGTCTGGCTCATCACCTTGCGCATGGCGTTGATCAGCGGCTCGGGGCCGGCGGCGTAGCCGATCCGCCAGCCGGTCATGGCGTAGGCCTTCGACACCCCGTTCATGGTCAGGGTCCGCTCATAGAGCGCGGGCTCCACCTGGGCGATGGTCCAGAACTCGAAGTCGCCGAACACCAGGTGCTCGTACATGTCGTCGGTCAGGATCCAGACGTGCGGGTGGCGCAGCAGCACATCGGCCACCGCCCGCAGCTCGGCCTTGGTGTAGGCCGCGCCGGACGGGTTCGAGGGCGAGTTCAGCATCACCCACTTGGTCCTGGGCGTGATCGCCGCCTCGAGGTCGGCCGGCTGGACCTTGAAGCCGGTCTCGGCGCGGGTGGCCACGAAGCGCGGCTCGCCGCCGGCCAGCAGCACCATGTCCGGATAGCTTACCCAGTAGGGCGCCGGGATCACCACCTCGTCGCCAGGGTTCAGCGAGGCGATCATGGCGTTGAAGATCACCGGCTTGCCGCCCGGCGACACGTTCACCTGCGCCGGGACGTAGCTGAGGCCGTTCTCGCGCCTGAACTTGGCGCAGATGGCCTCCTTCAGCTCCGGGATGCCGTCGACATTGGTGTATTTGGTCTTGCCGGCGTGGATCGCCCTGATCGCGGCGTCCTTGATGTTTTCGGGCGTGTCGAAGTCGGGTTCCCCGGCTGCCAGCGAGATCACGTCCTTGCCCGCCGCCTTCAGGTCGCGCGCTTTCCCGTCCGCCGCCAGCGTGGCGGAGGGCTTGACGCGGGCGAGCGCTGTCGACTGGGCGAACATCGGATCGAGTCCTTTGAGGGGTGGAACGGGCGCGGTTTTTACGCGCCCGGCCGTTGCAGTGCAACAACAGGTCCCTGGGCGCCGCGTTTTCAGGCGGGTGTCCAGATTGCAATCTCTGCCGCCAGGGGGAACAGTCTGCGAATCTGCGGGTTGTGCTAGCCGCACACCGTAACCATGGGAACTGGGTGGCTGTTCATGAAGCGATATCTGCTCGGCGGCGTCATGCTCGCCGCACTGGCCGGCGCGCCGGCCTTCGCCCAACCAGTCAGCGACTGGTCGGGTTTCTACATCGGCGTCGAGGGCGGCGGCGGGCAGACCCGCGACAAGATCCACGAGACCACGACGACCTTCACGCCATCGCTCACCGGCAGCGGCACGATCAAGGGCAACCAGTTCAATGTCGGGGGTCTGCTCGGCTACAACTGGCAGTACGGCCCCACAGTGTTCGGCGTCGAGGGTGACGTCGAGTACAACAGCTTCAGCAGGACCTCGAACTGCCTCGTCCAAGACGCCGGGGTCGGCAACGCCTCGCCGGGCGCCTGCTTCGCCCCAAGCTATTCCTACAGCGACAAGACGCCATGGCGGGCCTCCGTGCGCGCCCGCCTCGGCGTCGTGGCCGGCGATGGCCTGTTCTACGCGACAGGCGGCGCGGCCTTCACGACGCTCAAGACCAACTTCGCGACGCTCGGCGGCACCTACTCCCCGCTGGGCTCGCAGTCGTTCAGCGACGGCCTGGTCGGCTGGACGGTTGGCGCGGGCGCCGACCTCCTGATCACCCGCAATTGGCGCGCCGGGGTCGAGTACCGCTACACGGACTACGGCCGACACGCTGCCGACAGCATCACCAGTGCGGGACGCTTCTGGAACAGCTATAGCGACCATCACAACGTGACGGACAACAGCGTCCGGCTGCGGCTGATCTACATGTTCCAGTCGGCCCCGCCGCCGCCGCCTCCGCCGCCGCCGCCTCCGCCGCCGCCCCCGCCGCCTCCGCCGCCTCCACCCCCCCCGCCGCCGCCCCCGCCGCCTCCGGCGCACGAGACGAAGCAGTTCATCGTCTACTTCCCGTTCGATCAGTATGTGCTGACGCCGGAAGCCCAGGCGGTGATCCAGGAAGCGGCCCAGTACGACGGCGGGCAATCGAACCACGTGGTGGTGGTCGGGCACACCGACACCTCCGGCTCGGTGCCCTACAACATGCGGCTCTCGGAACGCCGG
>Ga0105240_10007964_pt1 | contig 15280 bp, 12 predicted proteins | sample KBSC54metaG_FD_80426 | JGI IMG/M metagenome (GOLD analysis project Ga0105240, IMG submission 80426) | Corn rhizosphere microbial communities from Kellogg Biological Station, Michigan, USA - KBS C5-4 metaG | ecosystem: Host-associated > Plants > Roots > Rhizosphere > Soil | place: Michigan, USA... | reverse complement strand
GGAACGAGGCCGTCCTTTTGCATCTGCTTTTGCAAGGCGACGAAGTCGTCCCATGTCTTGGGGATCTGGTAGCCCTTCGCGGCGAACACGCTCTTACGGTAGAAGATCGCCCAGGGGTAGTTGTAGAGCGGAACGAAGTAGTAATGCCCGTCGTCGCCCTTGGATGCGGCCTTGAAGGCGTCGGAGAAGTTGCTGCCGATCTTGTCCCAGACGTCGTCGATCGGCGTTGCGAGACCCTGCGATGCGAAGAAGCGCATGCGGAAACCGGCGAACCAGGTGTACAGGTCGTCGGGCGTTCCCTGCAGGTAGTTGTTGATGTTGTTCTGGAACGTGTTGTGGTCAACGGTGTTGATCTTGACGTTCACGCCAGAGTTCTTCGCGGTGAACCCGCCGATCATCGCCGCGAAGGCCGCCTTCGGCACGGCGTCGGAGTAGTTCGAGCCGAAGGTCACGGTGCCGGACGCCGTTCCGCCGCCGCCACCACCGCCGCCGCTCGCGCTGGCGCTCGGCGCCGCTGCAGACGAACTGCCGCCGCCCGCGCTCGAGCTCGGCGCTGCGGCCGGCTTCTTGCTGCTGCTGCACGCGGCCAACAGCGCGCTCGGCACGACGGCCAGACCCGCAGCGCCGGTCAGCCCCTTGAGTACGGAACGACGACTCAGCGGCGTCTGTTCGGCCGCCTGCGATGGCGCCTGGGCGCCGGAAGTACCGGACGGCGGGATAGACCCCGACGGGGTAGACGCGGAGTCCGACGGTGCCTCCATCGGTGAGTATGGGCGATGATTTCAAGCCGCTTGTACAACAGATTCGAGCGGGAACCCTCAGAAGCGATCACAGCAAACCGCTCCATGGTGAGCCCTGTCAAGGTCCGCAACGATTGCGATTCGGTCTCGTACCGGCCCTCGCCGGAGCCCGTACGTCGCAGCCGATCGCCTGAAAGGGCAGGAGACACCGGCATAGCAACGCGATTGGAGACGTCACCGCCGGTGCCCAAAGCGCCGTCCGGCACCTAGTGGGTCGCGATGTCCGTGAGGTGTGGAACCTGTGTGAACCTGGCGTCTTCTGTGTAGGCTGGCGCAGCCCTCGCGCAAGACCGGAGCGAACCTGGAGACAGACGTGGCGGAACCGGCAGTTTTCGATCGCGAGCCATCGACGCAAGCGCCGCGCTCGCACCCCTGGCCGCAGGTCCAAGGCATCGCCTACGGCGGCGACTACAACCCGGAGCAGTGGCCGGAGTCGACCTGGGCGGAGGACGTCGCCCTGATGCGAGAAGCAGGCGTGTCGCTCGTCACGGTCGGGGTTTTCTCGTGGGCTCTCCTCGAGCGGTCCGAAGGGAAGTACGACTTCGGCTGGCTCGACCGAGTACTCGACCTGCTCCACGAGAACGGCATCAGCGTCGACCTCGCGACGGCAACCGCCTCACCGCCGCCGTGGTTCTCTCGCCAATACCCCGACAGCCTGCCCGTCGACCGGCAAGGGCATCGGTTGTGGCCCGGCTCGCGGCAGGCGTACTGCCCTAGTTCGCCCGAATACCGGACCGCGGCGACCAGGTTGGCAGGAGCCCTCGCGACGAGGTATGGCCAGCACCCGGCCGTGGTCATGTGGCACATCAACAACGAGTACGGATGCCATGTCCCGCAGTGCTACTGCGACACCAGCGCGGCCGCGTTCCGGGCATGGCTGCAACGGCGTTATGGCGATATCGGGGGGCTGAACACAGCTTGGGGCACCGCCTTCTGGAGCCAGCACTACGAAGATTGGGAGCAAATCCTGCCGCCGCGGGCGACCCCGACGTGGGGCAATCCGACCCACCAACTCGACTGGTCGCGGTTCTCCTCGGACGAGCTTCTCGAGTGCTTCAAGGCCGAACGCGACGTACTTCGCCGCATTACGCCGGGCATCCCCATCACCACGAACTTCATGGGCGCGTTCAAGCCCGTCGACTACTTCCACTGGGCCGGTGAAGAAGACCTCGTCTCCAACGACCACTACCTCATCGGCGACGACCCGGCGCCGCACGTGCACCTCGCGATGGCCGCCGACCTCGTCCGCTCCGCCGGCCACGGCGCGCCCTGGGTCCTCATGGAGCACTCGACCAGCGCGGTCAACTGGCAGCCGCGAAACCTCGCAAAGCAGCCCGGTCAGCTACGGCGCAACAGCCTCCAGCACGTTGCCCGGGGCGCGGACGCCGTGTGCTTCTTCCAATGGCGGGCGTCGCGAGCCGGTGCTGAGAAGTACCACTCAGGCATGGTCCCGCACGCGGGCACCGACACGTTGGTCTGGCGAGAAGTGGTCGAGCTCGGCGCCGACCTCAAGGCACTCGGCGAGGTCGCCGGCACGCGCGTGCAGGCCGAGGTGGCGATCGTCTTCGATTGGCCCGCGTGGTGGGCCTGCGAACTCGACGCGCACCCGTCCGCCGACGTCCGATACCTGCCACTGGTTCGCGACGTCTACGACGCGTTCTGGAATCTCGGCACGACCATCGACTTCGTCCGGCCCGATCAGGATCTGTCCCGCTACAAGCTCGTCGTCGTCCCGGCCCTTTACCTGGTCAGCGACGAGGCTGCGGAGAACCTGACCAACTACGCGCGCGACGGCGGACACCTGCTCTGCACGTTCTTCAGCGGCATCGTCAATACGGACGACGCCGTGCGGCTCGGCGGCTATCCCGGGGCTTTCCGGGAGGCGCTCGGTGTTCGAGTCGAGGAGTTCTTTCCGTTGCGGGAAAACGAGACCGTCACGTTGTCCGACGGCACCAGTGGCACGGTCTGGACCGAACTGCTTCACCCCGAGGGCGCCGACGTCGTGACCACCTACACCGACGGACCGCTGGCCGGCGCTCCCGCGAGCACGCGGCACATCTTCGGCACGGGCGTCGCTCACTACGTCACTACCCGCTTGGATCCGGCAGGGCTGGCAGGGCTGCTGCGCGACATGTGCACCGCCGCGGGCGTCACCGGCCCTATCATCGCTCGCGCGGGGATCGAGGCCGTACGCCGAAGAGGCGCTGGCGCGAGCTATCTGTTCGTCATCAACCACACGGAGCAGGAGGTCGACCTCGTGAACCTCGGTATCGCGGGAGACGACTTGCTCACCGGAAAGCCGGTCGCCGACGGGCTGTCCTTGGCGGCCGGGCGCGTCGCGGTCGTCAAAGAGGCAGCCACGTCACCCGGCGGGAAGTGATCCTGCATGCTCGCAAAGCAACGCCAGTCGATGATTCTCGAGCACGTCCGCCGTTCGGGTGGCGTGCGGGTGAGCGAACTCACCGACCTGCTGGGCGTTTCCGACATGACCGTGCGCCGCGACCTCGACGTGCTTGCCCGCGAAGGCCTCATTGAGAAGGTGCACGGCGGCGCCACGCTGGCCTCGGCGTCGAGCATGGACGAGCCGGGTTTCGAGGCGAAGTCATCTCGCGAACTGAGCGAGAAGGAGGCGATCGGGCGCACCGCCGCCCGACTGGTGCGGCCCGGCACAGCAATCGCGCTCTCGGCGGGCACGACGACATGGGCCCTGGCCCGCTACGTCTCACACGTGCGCGACCTGACCATCGTCACCAACTCGGTGCGTGTCGCCGATGTGCTGCAGCAGGGCCCGGGCAACCCGACGGTCATCCTCACGGGGGGCGTCCGCACGCCGTCCGACGCCTTGGTCGGTCCGGTCGCCGACCTCGCGATCCGATCGCTGCATTTCGACGTGTTCTTCCTCGGCTGCCACGGCATGGACCCGCAGGCGGGCCTGACCGCCCCGAACTTGGCCGAGTCGGAGACGAACCGCAGCTTCATCAGGTGTGCGCGAACCGTGGTGTTGACCGCCGACCACACGAAGTGGGGCACGGTGGGGTTGAGTTCGTTCGCCAACCTGAGCGAGGTCGACATCCTGGTCACCGACCCGGGGTTCTCGCAGGAGGATCTCGCGACCGTCAGCGAGCACATCGATCGCGTTATCGTCGCCGGCACAGAGGCGGACGACGCCGACAGTCCCCTGGCCAGCGTGCGCCAGATCTGACCGTTACAGCAGGGTCGCACCCCATACGGTCGTCACCGACTGACCGGGCTCGAGCCTGATCAGCCCTGCGCCGTTGACGAACGCGTTTGGGGCGGCGGTCATCGGTTCGAGCGCCACCGCGCGGCGGGCCCGCGCCGCCGGCAGGTAGTCGCCCGAATACGCCTGCCAGTAGCCGAATTCCGGCCCCGCCCAGATAGCGACCGTGCGGCCGTCGGCGCCGGCCAGCCGGGCCCACGAGCGACCGTTGGCGTCGACGATCACAGTGCCGAAACCATCGTCGAAGCTGCGCCCGGAAAGGCTCACCGGCGTGCGGAAATCCAACGGGCCGCCATCGACCGCGTCTTCGCGGATCGGAATCAACCGCGAGTCGGGCACGAAGTGACGCCGGACATCGAGCTGCAGGGAGCACTGGTCGATCGTCGTGCCGGGCGCGGCCGCCGCGTAGGCGTGGAACCCGATGCCGTAGGGGCACGCCCGCGAACCGGTGTTGGTCGACGTCGAGGTGACCTGCAGGCCACCCGGGCCGACGACGTACTCGACGGTCGTGTGCAGGTGGAACGGATATCCCGGGCTCGGAAGCAACCGCAGCTCCATCGTCACGCGATCTTGCTCGTGCTCGCGCATGCTCCACGGCACCCAGGAACCGAGGCCGTGCAGCGCGCAATTGCGCTCGGGCTCGGTGATCGGCAGCTGAAGCTGCTCACCATCGAACTCGTAGCGCCCATCGGCGATCCGATTCGGCCACGGCACGAGCACCGTGCCGTGAAATGCCCACGAGACCTCGTCTTCGGCATAGCTCTGAAAGACGTCGCGGTCGGCCACTCGGTATTCGCGGACCGCCGCCCCGACTTCGACGATCGTCGCTCGGTGATCGCCGTGCGTGATGACGTACTGCTGGCCGGACGGCGCCAGCTCGGGCGTGAAGGTGGCAAGCCCGGCAACCTGCGACTCCATCGACGGCCTTCCGTAACGGGAACGGTTTTGGGGCGACCAAAACCCGCGGACAGGGTCTCACGACGCTGGCCGACGGCTTCGCACGGGCACGCCAGCCGGGTCATAACAGAATCCGACACCCACGTCGCCGGAGCTCACCGGCCGCTTCACCTAGCACCGAGAAGTGTCACGCCCGGTCTGCCGCATCAGCGACGCGATCGGGACGCGCCGCCGACGTTCAACTGCAGCGGCACCTTGTGTCGGTAGGCCAGCCATTTGGTCGCGAGCAGCAGCCCTTGGAACCGGGTCATCGCGTGGATCGCTGACGGGCGACGGCCGGCTACTCGGGCCGCCGCGTTGCCCAGATCGTGACCTCGTAATGGCCTGCTGGCCGTTGGCGGTCCGCTACCATAGCCGAACGAGTCCAAACAGCAATTCCCATCGTTCTTGTTGACTTCAACAGAACGCCTGTGTCAGTCTCGCCAGACTCGACAGCTGTCGACACGGCAGGAAAACGAAAGGCAGGCAGCGTGCTTGGGGTGAGGCACGGCAAGCGACCCGGCCGACCCAGCCGACCCGGGCCGCGGCTCATGTTCGCACCCGGCTCCTCCCGCGCACTGCCCGTCGCGACCACCGAAGGCGCGGCCAGGTGAGCGAGCGCATCGAGGTCGCCCGGCCGCGCAAGACCTCGACCCTTCTCGCCGACGGCCGGGAGTTGTTCTACTTCGACGACGCGCTGCCCGGCGACGAGCCGGTGGACCGCACCGCCGCCATTGACCATCGACCGTTGCCACCGTCGAACCCGTCCTCGTCGATCCGGTTCGACCGGCTGCTCGACGAATGGGTCGCGATCGCTGGGCATCGCCAGACCCGCACCTACCTGCCTCCCGACGACGAGTGCCCACTGTGCCCGTCACGTGACGGCCATCACTCGGAAATCCCGGCCGACGACTACGACGTCGTCGTGTTCGAGAACCGCTTCCCGTCCTTCGCCTCGACGTCGTCGGTCGATGAGGATCCCGCGCAGCAACTGGGGCACGGCTCCGCGCGTGCCCAAGGCGACAACTTCTTCCTGCTGCGCCCAGGGCTCGGCCGGTGTGAGGTCGTCTGCTTCACCGCTGATCACGACGCGGCGTTCTCGTCACTGACTCCCCCGCGCGTGCGCACCGTCATCGAGGCTTGGGTCGACCGCACCCGAGCCCTCAGCGAGTCACCGGATATCGAGCAGGTCTTCTGCTTCGAGAACCGCGGCGAAGAGATCGGCGTCACGCTCAGCCACCCGCATGGGCAGATCTACGGGTACCCGTTCGTCACGCCACGGACCCGTCGCATGCTCGACAGTGCGCGGGCCTATCTCGAGCGCACCGGTCGCAACCTGTTCGCCGACACGCTTGCCGAAGAGATTGGCGCGGGCACTCGCGTCGTCGCGCAGAACTCGTGCTGGACGGCGTTCGTGCCCTTCGCCGCGCGCTGGCCGCTCGAGGTGCATCTCTATCCCAACCGCCAGGTACCCGACCTGCCCTCGTTGACCGACGACGAGCGCGACGACCTGAGCCAGATCTATCTCGAAGTTCTGCGGCGCATGGAGGGTGTGCATGCCGACTCCCTCCCCTATATCGCGGGTTGGCACCAGGCACCGACCAAGGTCGACCGCGACCTCGCGTACCTGCATCTCGAGGTGTTCTCGATCAGGCGTGCACCCGGCAAGCTGAAGTACCTCGCGGGTTCCGAATCAGCGATGGGGGCGTTCATCAACGACGTCCGGCCCGAGGACGCCGCGCAACTGCTGCGCGAGGTGACACTTTGACGGCGGCGATGGCTGCGACGCGATCGTGAAACTGCTCGTCACCGGAGGGGCTGGTTATATCGGTAGCGTCGTCGCTCGACTGCTGCTGGCCGAAGGCCATCAGGTAACGGTGCTCGACGACCTCTCGACAGGGCACGAAGACGCGGTGCCCGACGACGCCGAGTTCGTCAAGAGCGACATCAAGGACGCGGACGACGTGCTCGACCGCTCGAGTGCCGGCGGTTTCGACGGCGTGCTGCACTTCGCGGCCAAGTCACTCGTGGGCGAATCGGTCGCGAACCCGTCGCTCTACTGGCGTAACAACGTCGTCGGTACCCGGGCGTTGCTCGATGCCGTGACGAAACGCGGGGTCGGCCGCTTCGTATTCTCCTCAACGGCGGCGGTCTATGGCGAGCCCGATCAGCTGCCCATCACCGAAACTGCGCCGACCCGGCCGACGAGCGCGTATGGCGCCTCGAAACTCGCGGTCGACCTGATGATCCGTGACGAATGCGTGGCGTACGGCCTCGGCGCCGTCAGCTTGAGGTATTTCAACGTCGCTGGCGCGGCGCTCGGCGCGGGCGAAAGGCACGGCACCGAGACACACCTGATCCCGATCGCCCTCGACGTCGCACTCGGCCGCCGTCCAGCCCTCGACCTGTATGGCACCGACTGGCCTACCCCGGACGGCACCTGCATCCGCGACTACGTCGACGTCGAGGATCTCGCGCGCGCTCACCTGCTCGCGTTAACTGCTGCCGCGCCCGGTGAGCATCTCGTGTGCAACCTCGGCAGCGGCGGCGGATTCTCCAATCGCGAGGTCATCGACACGGTCGCTGAGGTGACCGGCCGGCCCGTCGCCGTCCGCGAATCTGCTCGCCGGCCGGGTGATCCCGCGACACTGATTGCATCGAACGACCGCGCGCGCGAAAGTCTCGGGTGGCAGCCGCAGCACGACCTCGCGCATATGGTCTCGACCGCATGGCAATTTCGTCGGAGTGAGCAGCAGACGTGAGCATTGGAGTGAAGCCGACCGTGACGGCCGCTGAAGCGTTTCGCGAGAGCTTCGGTCGCGATCCGGACGGCGTGTGGTCCGCGCCCGGCAGAGTCAATCTGATCGGCGAGCACACCGACTACAACGGTGGCTACGTGCTGCCGTTCGCAATCGACCGGCGCACCTGGGTTGCCGCCGCGCGACGCAACGACGGCGTGATCACCGCTCGCTCACTGCAAAAGCGCAATGAAACAAGCGAAATCACCATCGCAGAATTGCAGGCCGACGCGACGCCCGGAAACGGCTGGGCCGCCTACGTGTTCGGTGTGGTATGGGCTCTTCGAGAAGCAGGCCACGACGTCAGTGGCGCCGACTTCGTCCTCGACGGCCAAGTGCCGACCGGCTCCGGGCTGTCATCGTCGGCGGCGATGGAGTGCGCGGCCGGCCTCGCGACACTCGACCTTTACGGCATCAAGCTGCCGCGCGACGAACTCGCGCGCATCGCCCAACGCGCCGAGAACGAATACGTCGGAGTCCCTTGCGGCCTGATGGACCAGATGGCGGTTAGCGTCTGCCGCGCCGAGCACGCGCTGTTCTTCGACGTCCGCGATGACGCGCGTGAACACGAACCATTCGCGCCCGCTGCCGACGGCCTCGCCGTACTGGTCATCAACACCCGTGCGCAGCACGCACACTCCGAGGGCGGATACGCCGACCGGCGTCGGGCCTGCGAGACCGCAGCCAAGCAACTCGGCGTCTCCTTCCTGCGCGACATCACGCCAGATCAGTTGGACGACGCGCTGCGCGAACTCGACGACGACATCCTGCGCAAGCGCACGCGGCACGTGGTGACCGAGAACGAGCGGGTGCTTTCCACGGTCGACCTGCTGCGGAGTGGCCGGCTGCGCGATATCGGCCCGCTGCTCACGGCGTCACACGCCTCGCTGAGGGACGACTTCGAGGTGAGCTGCGCCGAACTCGACGTCACAGTCGATGCGGCGTTGGGCAGCGGCGCGCTCGGCGCGCGCATGACCGGCGGTGGCTTCGGCGGCAGCGCGATCGCACTCGTGCACGCGGACGACGTGGCGAGCGTCGCGCGCGCGGTCGAGGACGAGTTCGGGCGCCGCGGCTTCAAGTCCCCGGAAATCATGACGCCGGCCGTCGCGGCGGGTGTAGACCGCGACGTGTGAGGCGTGTGCGACCCCTCGTCTGGGGGCACGGCGATAGCGATCAGCGAAAGCCATCGAGGAGTCGCCATGAGCATGCTCGCGCACGTCGCTGAGAGAGAGACGGCCACCGCGCCGCCGATCGAACCGCAGCCCGCACCGACCCCGCCGGTGCCGACCCCGCCGGTGCCGACCCCGCCCTCACCAGAACCTCCGATCGATCCACGCGGGCCGGACCCCGCGCCGCTGCCGCCGGTCGAGCCGGGACCGGACGCGCCTCCGATTCCGCCTGAACCGGCGCCTCCGGTCGAGCCCACGCCAGTACCCGACCCCGGACCGAATCCACCGCCGATCTGACGCCGCGCCCCCTGCCACGTAAGGTCTCGGCGATCTCAACTTCGGCGGGGAATGTCCGATACCTGGCTAGCCCTGACGCTGCATTCGGTTAGGGTCGGCACGGGCCGTCGAGCAACGGCCTGCTTCCGCGTCCGCTCCCGGCCCCGACTCTTAGAGGACCCTGCCTGATGGCGTCTACGGCGTCACCTCGCCGCGCGCTGGCGGCTGCGCGAATTTCCCGCTCACCGCGGTCCTGGACGGCGGCCGGTGCTGTCGCGATCGCGGTGCTGGCGACGATCGTGCCTGTGGGTTCGGCGGCCGGCGCAACCCCGGGCGATCTGCCGGTGGGCAGTGCACCGCAGCGCCCGGCCGGCATCAGCAGCATCAGCCCCGCGCCGTCCGATGCTCGAATCTCGTTCAACGTGGTGCTCGCGCCGCGCGACCCGGCTGGGCTCGAACAGTTCGTCACCGCCGTCTCGACGCCCGGATCACCCCAGTACCGGCACTATCTCCCGCCCGGTGCGTTCGGCCCCCGGTTCGGCGCGAGCCCCGCCGTCATCAAAGAGGTCAGCGCGGCGCTGCGCGCCCGCGGTCTCGAGGTTGGCGCCGCCGCCCCGAACGCGCTGTCGATACCGGTCTCCGGCAGCGTGGCCCAGATCAGCGCGGCATTCCGGACGTCGTTCAAGAGCTACCGGTTGCGATCGGGCCGCACCGGCCTTGCGAACGTGTCGGCTCCGATGTTCCCGGCGTCGGTCGCTCGCCAGGTCCAAGGCGTCGTCGGCCTCAACCAGCTCACGCACGCCATCGCCCGCGACGGCGCAGCCGCCGCGGCGCTGCAGCCGGCCGCGGCTGCGCCCACCGCCTGTCCGACGGCCGCGAGTGCGGCGACCAGCACCGGTGCCTACACGCCGGCCCAACTCGCCCATCACTACGGGCTCGACGCGCTGTACCCCACCACGACCGGCCAGGGCGCAACCGTCGCGCTCTTCGAGCTTGAGCCCTTCGCTGCCAGCGACGTCGCGGCCTACCAGTCGTGCTTCGCCACGCACACCCCGATCTCGGTGCGCACGGTTGACGGCGGCGCCGGGGTCGGTGCCGGTTCCGGTGAGGCCGCCCTCGACATCGAGATGGTGATCGGCCTCGCGCCGTCCGCGAATATCTTGGTCTACGAGGCGCCGAACGACGGCGCGAGCGTCTACGACGAGTTCCGGCAGATCGCGGTCGACGACACCGCGCAAGTGGTGAGCGACAGTTGGGGGCTGTGCGAGGCGGAGTCCGGGGTCGCCGGGCTCGCCGCGTTGGAGCGACCGCTCTTCCAGCAGATGGCCGCGCAGGGCCAGACCGTGCTCGCGGCCACCGGCGACTCAGGGTCGGAGGGCTGCTTCGCACCGCCCGACTCGAGCGACACGTCGTTGTCGATCTGGGAGCCGGCGAGTCAGCCAGAGGTGACGGCGGTCGGCGGCACGAGCATCGCGTCGATCGACGCGGCCGACACGTCCTGGAGTAACGGATTTGGCGCGACCGGTGGCGGCATCTCGACGCTCTGGCCGATGCCCAGCTACCAGCGTGCGCTCGGAACCGTGCCCGAAAGCACCGGCGCGCCATGCGGTGCGCCCGCGGGTCAGTTGTGCCGCGAGACGCCCGACGTGAGCGCGTCAGCGGACGTCGAACACGGTTCGCTTGCGTTTTTCAACAACGCCTGGCACGCGATCGGCGGCACCAGCGCCGCGGCACCTGCGTGGGGCGCGCTGGTCGCACTCATCAATGCGAGTTGCCCGGCCGGATCGGTCGGATTCATGAACCCTGCGCTGTACCAGCTGGCGGGGTCGTCCGCGCTCGTCGATGTGAAGACCGGCCCCGACAACGATTACACCGGCACCAACGGCGGCGCCTACCCGACCCGGGCCGGCTTCGATCTCACGACCGGCCTCGGGCGGCCAAGCGCGGCGCCGCTCGCGAGCGGCCTGTGCCCGGCCGTCGGAACTGCCGGCTCGGGCACGATGAGCGTCGATCCGCCGCTCGTGTCGACGTCCACGACGGTGACGCTGACCTTCACCTACACGCCGGACGCCGCCACTCATGGCATGGTCGACGGCGAGCTCGACCTGACTGTTCCCGGCACCTGGACGTTGCCGACGACCACGTCGACGAACCAGGGCTACACCACGGAGTCCGCCGGCGTCGTGTCGGTCGTGGGCAACACGATCGTCGTCAAGGGCATCACGCTGCCAGCTGGCAAGAGCGTCACGATCACGTACGGCGACACGAGCGGCGGAGCGCAAGGCGCGCTGACCCCCTCGCTGCCGCAGGCCACTGTTTTCTCCGCGCGGTCGCGCACGGGCAAGACCGGTGCGACTGCGCCGCTCGCGATCAGCCCGGCAGTTCGGGTGGTGCTACCGGGCGGCGCGGGGAACGGCCAAGCGATGCTGACCCGGGTGGCCGGTGCTGACCGGATCGGCACCTCAGTGGCGGCTTCGCGCACCGGTTTTCCCTCCGACAACTCAGCGGACGCCGTCGTCATCGCATCCGCGAACTCGTTCGCCGACGCAATGACCGGCGTGCCGCTCACTGTGCAAGAGCACGCACCGCTGCTCTTGAGCACGGCGGCAAGCCTCGACCCTCGGGTGGTCTCGGAGATTCAGCGTGTGCTGCCGATCGGCGGCCGGGTGTTCATACTCGGCGGCACGGCGGTGTTGTCGCCTGCAATCGATGCCCAACTGCAGTTGCTGGGCTACGTGACCCAGCGAGTGCAGGGCCCCACCCGCTACGACACTGCCGTGAAAGTCGCCGGCGTGCTCGGGGACCCGAGCACCATCTTCGAGGTCGACGGTTCGCTGTTCCCCGACGCGTTGTCGTCGGGCCCCGCGGCGGCGATTACGCGCGGCGCGATCCTTTTCACGAACGGCCATTCGCCCGCGGCTGCGACACAGGTCTACCTGGCCGCCCACCCGGGCGACATCCGCTACGCGCTAGGGCCTTCGGCGACCGCCGACCCGAGCGCGACGCCATTCGTCGGCGCGGATCGCTACGCGACGTCGGCGATGATCGCGAAGTCGTTCTTCAGCTCGCCGTCGGCGGTCGGGGTGGCTTCCGGAACGGTGTTCCCCGACGCGCTCTCAGGTGCGCCCGTGGCCGCTCGCGCGGGTGGGCCACTGATTTTGGTGCCGCCGACGGGCGCGCTGCCGACGATGACCCAGAGCTACCTCGCCAGCGTGGCCGACAGCGTGCTCACCGCCTGGCTGTTCGGCGGCACCGCTGCGGTGAACACCGCCATCGCGAACCAGGTCGCGCAATCGCTGGTGCTGGTCCCGCCGGCGAACTGAGGCGTCGCGACTCCCGGTCACTGGTTCTCTGAGCCCGAGCGAGTTGTGTCAGCCGAGCCCTGATCTCAGAGGTACAGGCCGGTCGAACTTTGATCAAGCCGCACCGAGGCGACCGCGTGCACATCGCGTTCACGAAGCAGCGCGTAGGTAGCGCCCTGAATCTCGACCTCTGCGCGGTCCTCGGGATCGTAGAGAACGCGGTCGCCGACTTCGACGGTGCGGACGTGCTGCCCGACGCCGACGGCCTCGGCCCAGGCCAGCCGGCGGCCGACCGTCGCAGTCGCCGGGATCACGATGCCTCCGCTCGAGCGGCGCTCGCCGCCGGGGCCCTCGGTCTTCACGAGAACACGGTCGTGCAGCAGTTTGATGGGCAGGCCAGATGTCGCTTCGACGCTCACGGCGCGCAACGGTACCGAAGGACGCGCCACTAGCTGTGCCGACCCCGATCACGACGGTTCGCGGCGTACAGCACAGCTGCCAACGCGACGAGTGCGGCAAGCCCGCCGCCGATCACCGGCGCCGGTACCTTCTTGACCGCGGGCACCGCAGAGTCGAGCTTCTTCTTGGCCGCCACGAGCGCCTTGTCGGTGCGGTACTTGCTGCGCGGGTGCGCATCGGCCCCTCCAACCGAGGCGCCCGATTCGCCGCCGAAACCGTCGGGGCTCGTCGGTTCGCTGAAACCGACGGGCGTTGCGGGTGAACCCAGGTGGAGCTTCACCCGTGCGCCATCGACCACGCCGGTGACACCAGCTCGCAGCTTGCCGATGCCGCGCTTAGCGGCGAGCTTCGGGTCGAGGCGCCCGGCGATCGTGTCGACCGTAAGCGCAAGCTCTTCGCGGGTGCGCTCGATCGAACGCAGCAACTCTTCAGGATCAGTCGCCATGGTCACCTCGATTGGGCCCGATTCACTCATGATCAGTGTTGCAGGTCGATCGCGACTTTGACGTCGTCGTCTTGTCGCTGCAACGCGTCGCGGTACTGCGACAACGGCACCTTGCGGCTCACCAGCTTCGTCAGCCAGCCCGCGTCGGCTTTGGCCAGCGCCTCGGCGGCCTGCTCGTAGTGGCGCCGGGCCGCGTTGACACTCCCGAACAACACCGTGTTCTCCAGCACCATCTCTTTGTTGATCTTGTCGAGGCCGATGGCGACTTCGCGCTTCGAGGCCGAGATGCCCGCGAGGCAGATGACGGCGTCGTTCGCGACGACGCTCACCAGATCGAACACCAAGGGCCCGTACCCCGTGCACTCGATCACGATGTCTGGCCGGACGCCGATCGCGCTCACGTCGCCGGAGTGGTACGTGCACCCGAGCTCGCGCACGAGCGGGGGCTTCGGGCCGGAGTCGACGCGATCGAGCACGTGAACCTCGTACCCACGCTGGATGCCGAGCAGCGCTGCGAGCAGCCCGATCGGACCGGCACCCGTCACGAGAGCGATCTTGCGTGGCACCGGGGCCCGCGAGGCGATCTTCTCGCTCTGCTCCCACGCCTTCGCAACTACGGACGTCGGCTCCATCAGCACGCCGCTGTTGCCCAGACCCGCATCGAGCTTGATGGCGAACTCCGGCTCGACTCGCCACTGGGAGGCGCCGTAGCCGTTGCGTTCCTTGATGCCGCGCTCGGTGTACTTGCCGTTGCGGCAGAAGTCCCACTGGTCCATCGAGCATGGTTCGCACGGCTCCGGATCCGGCCGCCGCACGATCCCGGCGATGAGGTCACCCGCTGCGAAGCCGCTGCCGGACGGCGCCTCGAGCACCCGCCCGAGCGACTCGTGCCCGATGATGAGGCGTTCTTCGCCGGGCGGCGACCAGCCGTATCCCTCGTCGATGATCTCGATGTCGGTGCCGCACACCCCCATCAGCAAGCCTTCGACGAGCAGTGAACCCTCGGACGACGCGGGGTCAGGGTGATCACCGACCCCAGCGGTGTCGGGCTTTCCAGGAACCACCGACAGCGCTTGCACGCTCACGCTCGTCCTCCTTCGCTGGGGAACCGCTCGATGCCCGAAGAGCACACACCTCGATCATTGCGCGTTTGCTGCTAGTCCTGCATCCCGGCAGCGGCCTCCCGCGGAAGCCCCCACGCCCAAGCGGATATCGTGACCAACATGACAGCAGCGACGCAATTGAAGGCCGGCGATCCGGCACCCGAGTTCACCCTGCCCGACGCAGATGGGAATTCCGTTTCGTTGAAGGGCTTTCGCGGCCAGCGGGTGATCGTCTACTTCTACCCGGCCGCGATGACGCCTGGCTGCACGACCCAGGCGTGCGACTTCCGCGACAGCTTGACGGCGTTGAACGGCGCAGGTGTCGCAGTCGTCGGCATCTCCCCCGACCCGGTCGAGAAGCTCGTGCAGTTCCGCGAACAGGAGTCGCTCACGTTCCCGCTTTTGTCGGACGTCGACAAGTTGGTGCTGAACGAATACGGCGCCTACGGCGAGAAGAACAATTACGGCAAGACCGTGGTGGGCGTCATCCGCTCGACGTTCGTGATCGACGCCGACGGCAAGATCGAGCAGGCGCAATACAACGTCAAGGCGACCGGCCACGTCGCGAAGTTGCGGGGCGAGCTCAGCATCTGACGGTCGGGGCGCTCGGGGCCGGGCGTCACCAGCGATAATGACGACCACGGGGCCGTAGCCCAACGGCAGAGGCACGCGGTTTAGGTCCGCGCCAGTGTGAGTTCGACTCTCACCGGCCCTACCCCACCTGCGCAGATCCGCCCGCGACCAACGAGGCGGC
>Ga0105240_10007963_pt1 | contig 15281 bp, 17 predicted proteins | sample KBSC54metaG_FD_80426 | JGI IMG/M metagenome (GOLD analysis project Ga0105240, IMG submission 80426) | Corn rhizosphere microbial communities from Kellogg Biological Station, Michigan, USA - KBS C5-4 metaG | ecosystem: Host-associated > Plants > Roots > Rhizosphere > Soil | place: Michigan, USA... | reverse complement strand
TGCGGGGTGGCCTGCATCATCATCGGCGCGGCCGCCGGCATCATCATCATGGTCGGGACGCCGTAGCCTGCCTTGACAATGCAGACCTTGCCTTCGACTTCGGTAATTTCGAGTTCGGAGATGTTGGACTCCGACACGAGGTCGACCAAGGTCTTGAGCTTGCGCATGTCCATGATGGAACGGTCTCCTGGAAAAGGTTGTCTTGTGAACGGCGCTCGTGGCGCCGAGCCGCGTTGCGGCGGGCTAGCTGCGCTTGGGGGCGCGCGACAGGGCGAACTTCAGCGCCAGGCCGTAGCCCTGGGCGCCGAGGCCGACGATCACGCCTTCGGCAAGATCGGAAAAATAGGAATGGTGCCGGAACGGCTCGCGGCGATGGACGTTCGACAGGTGTACCTCGACGAACGGGATCGCCACCCCGGCGATGGCGTCGCGCAGGGCGACGCTGGTGTGCGTGAACGCGCCCGGATTGATCACGATGAAGTCGGTGCCGTCGGTGCGCGCCGTGTGGACGCGGTCGATCAGCACGCCTTCGTGGTTGCTCTGCAGGCTCTGGAGCGTGGCCCCGGCTTCTTTCGCGATCTGCTGCAATTCGCGATCAATGTCCGGCAACGTGGTGCTTCCATACACAGCCGGCTCGCGTGTACCGAGCAGGTTGAGGTTGGGACCGTGAAGCACGAGGACGTTCATGCGAGGCGCGATTCGGCGACGAAGGCCGGCGTGTCGATTCGGAAGAGGCGAACTTTACGCTTTGTTGAGCGCTGTTCCCGCCACTAAGCGAGAATTTACCCTAAAAAGAGTGCTTGACAACTCGATCCGCGTTGGGGCAACGCGATGGCACCGGTCCCGGATCAGTTTTGCCGCCGCCGAGGCGCCGGTTGCCGCGAGTTCCTTCAGGAAATGCGCGTCCACTCGGTCAGTTCGGCGGCGTTGGTGGCGCCGAACTTGTGTTGCGCGAGCCGCTGCGATCGATCGAACACGGCCGTGAAAGGCAGGGCGACGTTCGGATCATTGCTGAGGCGGCGGGCCCAGGCAAGCCCGGCATACCCGAGGATGGAGATCGGGAATGAGACCGGATGGGCGGCCACGAACTTCTCGACCGCCGCCTGCTCGTCGATCGCCAGGCCGATCACCAGCACGTTCCGGCCCGCTTGCGACCGCGCGAAGCGGTCGATCTCGGGCATCTCCTTGACGCAGGGCGGGCACCAGGGCGCCCAGAAATTGAGCAGCACGAAGCGGCCGGCGACGTCGGCCTCCGACAAGGTGCGGCCGTCCATCGTCCGGAGCGGCGACGGGATCGGCGTCAGCGGCGGCAGCGCGACGCCGGCCGCCGAGGCCGCGGCGGCGGCCGTGTCGCCGACCACCACGGGCGGCTGCTGGCGATGGCGCAGCCAGGCGCCCAGCCCCAGGGCGGCGCCGCCGAGGACGACGGCGCCGACGGCGTCGCGTCGCGTGAGGCCGCTCATGATGCCTCCTCCTCGAGCAGGCGTCGCAGCGCCGCCGCGTCGCCGCGCCAGGTCTGGCCGCGCGCGTCCGGCTTGAGGGCGCCGCGCAGGTCGTCGAAGTCATGCACGTTGAAGTGGATCGTCACCCAGTCGCCCAGGTCGGCGTTGCGCTCGTCGACCACCAGCACCAGCGAATGCTCGCCGCGACCCAGCGGCTCGCTGACCGTCTCGTAGTCGACGCCGCGGTTCAGGAACGCGAGCTCGGGCGCCTTGGTGTCCTCGCAGTACAGATCGATGCGCACGATCGCCTGGCGCGTGGCCGTGCCGCGCCAGACGGCGCCGCCCACGTGCGGCCGGAACTCGGCGAGCCGGAGCATCCAGCGCAACGCCACTTCCCGGAGTGCGCGCAGCTCGGCGGGCTGGGTCTCGGCGTGGAAGATCGCGATGTGGGCGCGGACTTCATCCTCGATGGCCTCGTTGCTGGGCGCGTCGCGCAGGCGCCGCCCGTCGCCGTGCTCCTGCAGTGCCTTGCGGCGTGCGGTGGCGTAGTCCAGGCCGTCCTCGACGATCATGCGCGCGGCGGTCTGCGCGACTTCCTGCTGTTCTCGGTCCAGTTCCATGTCGGGGGTTCGCGTGCCCTGCGAAGGGCGGTTCAACGCATCATCATGGCAGGTGTGGGCTGCCCCTGCGGCGACGATGGCGGCCCGCTTGATCGCGGTCAGGCCGGCTTCAGGGCAGGTCGACGCCGCCCATGCGCGCCACGATCGTCGCCGATCGGCCCAGCACGTAGGGCGACGACGGTGCCTTCTCGAAGCGCTTGGGCGCCGGCAGCATCACCGCCAGCCGCGCGGCCTGCGCCGGGCCCAGCGTGGCGGCGTTGGTCCGGAAGTAGTGCTGCGCCGCGGCCTGGGCGCCGAACACCCCCTCGCCCCACTCGACGTTGTTCAGGTAAGTGGTGAGGATGCGCTCCTTGCCCAGCACGAACTCCAGCATGAACGTGATCGCCAGCTCCTGGCCCTTGCGCAGGATGTTGCGCTCCCCGGAGAGGAACAGGTTCTTGGCAAGCTGCTGCGAGATCGTCGAGCCGCCCACCACCTTGGCCACCACCTCGCGCGGCCTGCCGTCGCGGCCGCGCCGCGTCGCCGCGCGGCTCAGCTGGGCCTCGGCGCGCGCCTGCGCCCTCTCGTTCTTCGATCACGCCTTCTCCACGGCATCCCATTCGACGCCGTGATGCTCGACGAAGCCGGCGTCCTCGCTGGCGATCACGGCGCGGCGCAGGTTGTCGGAGATGCGGCTGCCCGGCACGCTGTCCTGCAGCCATGGCAGCTGGTGCTTCTCGAGCACGATGCGCCAGATCTCGCTGCGCTGGAACGTGGTGGACTCGGGCGCGACGACGGTCATCAGCGTGATGCGCAGCAGGAAGAACAGCTGCAGCGCGAGCGTCGCCAGGGCCAGCATGCCGACCAGGCGGCCGGCATTGCGCAGGCCGGAATTCACGGAGACGCCTTGGCGGCGGCCTCGGCCTGGGCGTCGACCTCGCGCCGCAGTTCGGCCAGCACCTGGAACGTGGCCGGGCGCTGGCCCGTCCAGACGAAGAAGGCTTCCGACGCCTGCTCCACCAGCATGCCCAGGCCGTCGCGCGCGACCGCGCCCTGAGCCCGGGCCCAGCGCAGGAAGGGCAGGGTGGCGGGGCCGTACATCATGTCGAGCGCCAGCGCGCCGGGCCGGAGCGTGCCGGCGGGCAGCGACGGGACGGCGGCCTGCAGACTGGCGGCGGTGGCGTTGACGAGCACGTCGAATCCGTTTCCGGGCGCTTCGAGCGGCGCGGCCGACAGCGGCACGTCCAGGCGCGCGGCGCCGGCGGCGAAGCGTTCGATCATGGCCTGCGCCTTGGCGGGTGTGCGGTTGGCGACGACGAGCGCCGCCGGCCGGGCGGACAGCAGCGGGTCGAGGGCGCCGGCCGCGGCGCCGCCGGCGCCCAGCACCAGCACGCGCCTGCCCTGGAGCGGGACGCCGGCGTTGAGCTCGATGTCGCGTACCAGGCCGGCGCCATCGGTGTTGTCGCCGAACCAGCCGTCGGCCTCGAACACGATCGTGTTGACCGCCTCGGCGCGACGCGCTCGCTCGGACAGCCGCGTGCAGGCGGCGAACGCCTCGCCCTTGAACGGCACGGTGACGTTGCAGCCGCGCGCGCCGGTGTCGGCGAAGGCGCGCAGCGTCGCGATGAAGCCATCGAGCGGGGCCTCGATGCGCGTGTAGTCGACGGCCAGGCCGGTGGCCGCGGCGAAGCGGGCGTGGATCTGCGGGGAACGGCTGTGGGAGACGGGATGGCCGACGACGGCGAGACGCATCATTGGAGTCCCTCCCGTGCCGAGTACGGCGCTCCGTCCCCCGAGGGGACCGCGGGCCGGCTCGGGGTGGCCCGGCGCTCGTCGCGCGACTGGCTCGATCGAGGATGGGCCACCGTCAGCCTCCGTTGTTGGTCATCGTGGCCTGCATGCCCTCGGTCTTCGTGAAGCGGAAGCGCGAGGTCACGACGATCTGGTCGGCCTTGCGCTTCATGTCGTCGCTGAAGTTGCCGAACGGCGCCGCGGCCTGCGCGATCGCCAGCGCACGCTGATCGAGGAAGCGCGAGTTCGAGCTGTGCACGATCTCGGACTCGACGACGCGTCCGCGCGCGTCGATCGTGAGGTTGACCGTCAGCTCGCCGTACAGCTTGTGGCCGTTCAGGGACGGGAAGTTGGCGGTGCCCTTGTCCTCGATCTTGTGGCGCAGCTTGTCGTAGTAGATCGCGTAGACCTCCTCGCGGGTGGACGGGCTGATGTAGCGCCGGCGCGGGCGGGAGTTCTCCTCGTTGATGCGCTTCTCGATCGCGGCGAGCAGGCGCAGCTTCTGCTGGCGCAGCTCCTCCGTCTCGCGCTCGGCCGGCGTCATCCTGGCCTTGCGCGGATCGGGCACCGGCATCGCGGCGATGTCGCGGCGCACGTTCGCGAGGAGCTGCTGCTGCTCCTGCTCGTCGGCCTGGATCTTGCGCGACGAGTCGGTCTGCTCGTCGCCCACGAGCTCGTTGGGCGACGGCGGCAGCGGCGACGTGGCGAGCCCGGCCTCGGCCTCGCCGCCGCCGGCGAGGTTGGCCTGCGCGATCGCCTGCGCCTTGGTGGGCGCCTCGCTGGAGCGCGCATTGACCAGGACCACCTCCAGCGGCGTGTCCTGGAACACGCGGTTGAAGTCCTGCGGATCGACGATGCGCACGCCCAGCACCGCGGCGTGCAGCGTGACGGAGATCGTCAACGCCAGCTGCATCACGCTCGGCCGCCACTTGCGGATGCGCACCGACAGCGGCTCGGCGGCGAACATCTGGCGTTGCGGCGGGCGTTTGAAGTTCTTGTCCATGCGAGTCGGGCGTGGGCGTGTCAGGCGGGCGTGGCGGCGCCTTCGGCAGGCGGGGTCTCTTCGGTGACGTCGATGGCCAGCGTCAGCGGGCCGGCGCTCGCCTCCTCGGTGTCGTCGACCTCCTCGGCGGCGGTCTCGTCCGTCGCCGGCTCGTCGTCCAGGCGCGCGACCAGGCGGGCGTGCACGTCCAGCGTCAGCAGGTCGACGCCGTCCACGCGCACGCGCACATGCGTGCCGCGCGGCAGGCCGTCGCAGCCGGCGGCCTTGAACACGAGCGGCAGGGTGTCCGCGCGCACCAGTCCGTCCTTGAGCACGGCGGCGTCGAGTTCGGCCACGTCGTTCTGCTGCAGCCAGCGCAGCGTCCAGAAGCGCTCGATGCCGGTCTGGAAGCCGTTGTAGGCGGCGTAGGCGGTGTCGAAGCCCGAGATGATGGAGAACAGCGTCGCGTCCTTGGGCTTGAACGGCGCGGACAACGGCGCCATGCGGCCGTTGCGCACGCAGGCGATGATCTGCCACTGGTTGACGAGGTCGACGTAGCGCCGCAGCGGCGACGTCGCCCAGGTGTACTGCGCGACACCCATGCCGGCGTGCGGCGCGGGCCTGGTGCCCATGCGCACCTTGACGCCCGGCGCCAGGCTGGCCTGGCTGCGGTAGATGCCCGGCACGCCCATCTCGGCGATCCAGCCGCCCCAGGTGCTGTTGGCCAGGATCATCGCCTCCGACACGATGAGGTCCAGCGGCGCGCCGCGGCGGCGTTCGCTGATGGTGACCGTCTCGTCGCCCGTGGGCTCGCTCGTGGGCGACTGGCCGTCCGCGGCCTGCAGGCGGAAGTTGTAGTCGGGCCGGTTGAAGTTCTCGGGCTTGCCGCGCACCACCTCGCGCAGCGCCTTCAGGTGGCGCGCGAGGCGGAACGTGAAGGCCAGCTCCGTGGCGAACGCGTAGTCGGCCGGCGCATCGCCCAGCAGCGAGGCCTCGGTGACGACGGCGTCGAGCCTGTCGTGGCGCAGGTTGGCCACGATGGGCACGCGCTCGACCTTCGTCTCGCTGCCCTTGACCTCCAGCGTGGCCTCGTCGAACGTGACATACAGGCTCAGCGCCGGGCAATCGCGGCCCTCGGCGAGCGTGTACTTCTCGACGATGGCGTCGGGCAGCATCGTGATCTTCCAGCCCGGCATGTAGACCGTGGACAGGCGCTCGCGCGCCACCTTGTCGATCGGGCTGTCGGGCAGGATCGCCAGGCCCGGCGCGGCGATGTGCACGCCGAAGACGACAGTGCCGGTGCCCAGGCCGCGCACGGACAGGGCGTCGTCGATCTCGGTGGTCTGCGAGTCGTCGATCGAGAAGGCGGCCACCTCGGCCAGCGGCAGGTCATCCTTGACAGGCGGCGCCTCCAGCGGCGGGAAGCCGGTGCCCTTGCCGAATTCCTCGAACAGGAAGCGGCGCCAGTGGAACTGGTAGGGGCTCGTGATGGCGCCGGCGGCCTTGAGCAGATCGAGCGGCGAGCGCTGCGACTGCCGGGACGCCTCGACGACGGCCTTGTACTCGGGCGCGTTCTTGTCGGGGCGGAACAGGATCTTGTAGAGCTGGTCGCGGATCGCCTGCGGCGTCGTGCCGGCCACCAGCTCGCCTGCCCATTCCTGGATCTGCAGCGCCTGCAGTCGCTTGCGCTCGATGCCCAGCAGCGCGGCCTTGACCGTCTCCTCGGGCGCCTTGCGGAACACGCCCTTGGCCATGCGGCGGAAGTAGTGCGGTGCCTCGAACAGGCGGAACAGGGCGGCGGCCTGCTGCACCGGGCCGGCCGAGGCGTCGAAATAGTCGCGCGCGAGGTCGGCGAAGCCGAACTCGCCCTCGCTGGCGAATTCCCAGGCGAGGTCGAGGTCGATCTCGCGCGCGAGCGCCTGGCCCTGCGCGATCAGTTCGGCGGGCAGCGGCTTCGCGAAGCGCAGCAGCACGTGGGAAGACTTGACCTTCACACGCTTGCCGGACTCGAGTTCCACCTGGATCGAGCTGTCGGCCTCGGACATCACCCGCCCGGCGAGGAACTTGCCGGCGTCATCGAAGAGAGCGTAATTCACCGCCCGATTGTCGCCGAGTTCGGGCTTCGACCTGGGTTGGGCAGTGTTGCCGGAGGTTTCATTCCGGCTTGGTTTGCGCGGGGACAGTTGGTGTGGCCAGTTGCGGCGGGTTCGGTTTCCTGCGGCCTGGACCTTGGCCGGGACACACGTCCAAGCTGACACAAACCTCGGACAAAGCCATCACAAGTCCCCAAGCTTGCTCAGGCCACCTCCGCCCGTGCAGCCTCGAGCGCGAACCCTTCGTCCAGCCAGCCCGTGACGCCGCCGATCATGATCTTGACCGGCCGCCCCAGCTTCGCCAGCCGGATCGCGCCGCGCGTGGCGCCGTTGCAGTGCGGACCGGCGCAGTAGGTGACGAAGAGCGTGTCGTCGGGGAACTCGCGCAGCTTGCCCTCGGTGATCTTGCCGTGCGGCAGGTGGAGGGCGCCGGGCACGTGGCCGGCGGCCCATGCATCGGGGCCCCGGACGTCCAGCAGCACGAAGTCGTGCTCGCCGGTCGTGAGGCTGTGGTGGACGTCCCAGCAGTCCGTCTCGAACTGCAGGCTGGATTCGAAGTGCGACAGCGCGGCCTGCGAGGCGGCGGCGGGCACGGCGGCGACGGGCGAGGTCATGGGAGGGCTCCTTGGTTGACGGCCTCATTCTGGAAGCGGCCTCTCGTTCATTGAAGTGGCCTGAAAGACAACAACCGGTAAGATCGCGCCATGAAGAACCATCTCGTCACGGCGCTCGCCTACGACGGCCTGTGCACCTTCGAGTTCGGCTGCGCCGTGGAGGTGTTCTCGCTCGAACGCCCCGAGCTGGGCGTCGACTGGTACCGCTTCGCGGCCTGCGCCGAGTCGCGCGGCACCGTGCGCGCGGCCGGCGGCATCTCGGTGCAGGTGCCGCACGGCCTGGCCATGCTCGCGCGCGCCGACACCGTCATCATTCCCGGCTGGCAGGGCGTGGACGTCGCTCCTTCGCAGGCCCTGCTGCGTCGACTCGTCGCTGCGCACGAGCGCGGCGCGCGCATCGCCACCATCTGCTCGGGCGTGTTCGTGCTCGCGGCCACCGGCCTGCTCGATGGCAAGGCCGCCACCACGCATTGGCGCTACGCGGATCTGCTGCAGCAGCGCTACCCCAGGATCGAGGTGCGCCCGAACTCGATCTACGTCGACGAGGGGGCGCTGCTGACGTCCGCCGGCTCCGCCGCGGGGCTGGACATGATGCTGCACCTCGTGCGGCGCGACCACGGCCCGCGCGTGGCCAACCAGGTCGCGCAGCGCCTGGTGGTGCCGCCGCACCGCCTCGGCGACCAGGCGCAGTTCGTCGCGCGCCCGCTGCCGCAGGACGAGGCGGCCCGCCTGGCCCGGCTGATGGACTTCGTGCGCGCGCATCCCGCGCAGGACTGGACGCTCGCGTCGCTGGCCGATCGCGCCGCGATGAGCGTGCGCACGCTGCAACGCCAGTTCCAGCAGTCGCTGGGCATGTCGCCGGTCGATTGGCTCGTGCGCGAACGCGTGGAGGTCGCGCGCCAGCTGCTGGAGACGAGCACGCGTCCGCTGGCCCACGTGTCGGCGCTGGCCGGCTTCGGTTCCGAGGAATCGTTCCGACGGCATTTCCGGCTGGCGACGGGCGTCAGCCCGATGGCGTACCGGCGGCAGTTCGGCGTGGCGGCCTGAGCGGCCGCCCGCACGTCAGACGGTCATCCCGCCCGACACCTCGATCACGGCGCCGTTGACATAGCTCGCCTCGTCGCTCGCGAGGAAGGCGTAGACATTGGCGATCTCCTCGGGCTTGCCGAGGCGATGCAGCGGCACCTGCTCGCGCATGTGTTGCAGCACCTTGTCGGGCACCGTGGCGAGGATGGGCGTCTCGACGAAGCCCGGGGCCACCGCGTTGACGCGCACGCCCTTGGGCCCGAGCTCGCGGCTCCAGGTCTTGGTGAAGCCGATCACGCCGAACTTGGTGGCGGCGTAGTTGGTCTGGCCGAAGTTGCCGTAGATGCCGACCACCGAGCTCGCGTTCAGGATGCTGCCCGCGCCCTGCGCCACCATCGTGTCGGCCACGGCCTGGGTGCAATGGAACACGCCGCGCAGGTTGACGTCGATGACGGCGTCGAACTGCTCGATCGTCATCTTCTGCAGGCGCGCGTCCTTGGTGATGCCCGCGTTGTTCACGAGCACGTCGATGCGGCCGAAGCGGGACTTCACGGCGGCCACCATCGCGTCGACCTGCGCGCGGTCGGTGACGTCCACCACCTGGCCGATGCACGCCGCACCCTCGACGCAGGCCGCGCCGACCGCGGCGGCCGCGGCGTCGACGTCGTGCACATCGCACACGACGACGCTGGCGCCCTCGCGGGCGAACTTCAGGGCGGTGGCCAGGCCGATGCCCTGGGCGGCGCCGGTGACGACGGCGATCTTGTTGGCGAGGCGCATGGAGATGGCGTGGGTTGCGATGCGTGCGATTGTCGTTGCCGGTGCCGCGCGGGCGTTGCGCCGCGACAAAAGTGCCCGCGAAGCGCGCATTTGTGCAGGGGCAGGCACGGGCGCGACGGCGGTCCGCGGGGCTGGTCTGGGCGCTGGCGCGCTATCGTGGACCGGCCCGGTCGAGGCCGAGGTGCCGCAGCAGGTCCGGCACGTGCGACTCGAAGTCGGTGAGGCCGTGGTCGCTGCCCGCGATCAGCTTCATCGGGCCGTGCGCGTAGCGCGCCGTCATCTCGCGCCAGTCCAGCACCTCGTCGCCCTTGGCGATGATCGCCAGGATGTTCCCGGGATGCGCGAGCGGCGCCGGCGGCGTCATCGCGCGCAGCTCGTCGACGTACTCGGCGCGGAAGTCGAAGCTCTCGTCCTGCGCGTGGTACATCGTCTGGCGGCCGATGTGCGCCGCGAGGTCGCGCGCCGGATCGACGGCCGGGTTCACCAGCACCGCGCGGCAGGCCAGCATCTCGGCGACGATCGTCGCGTAGAAGCCGCCCAGCGAGCTGCCGATGACGCCCGTCGTGGCGGCGGGCCACGCGGCGACGATGGCGCCGATGTCGGCGAGCGCCGCGGCCGGCGAGGGCGGCAGCTGCGGGCAGGCCCAGGCGAGCTCGGGCCGGTTCGCGGCGACCCAGTCGGCCATCCAGCGCGCCTTGGCCGATTGCGGCGACGAGCGGAAACCGTGCAGGTACAGCAGGTGCGTCAGCGCCTTGGCCGGCGGGCGTTCAGCCGCTGCGGGGCATGCCGGCCCGGGCTCCTCACGGGCGGGGATCGCAGCGAGCCGGGTCGTCACTTCGCCAGCGCGTCGAGCAGCTTGCCGTGGATGCCGCCGAAGCCGCCGTTGCTCATGCACAGCACGTGGTCGCCGGGCCTGGCCGCCTTGGCGACGGCCGCCACCAGCGCGCCGATGGTGTCGCACACCCTGGCCTGCTCGCCCAGCGGCGCCAGCGCTTCCTCGGCGTCCCACGACAGGTCGCCCGAGTGGCAGAACGACAGGTCGGCCTCCTCCAGCGCCCACGGCAGCTGCGCCTTCATCGCGCCCTGCTTCATCGTGTTGGAGCGCGGTTCGAACACGGCCAGGATGCGCTGCGCGCCGACCTTGCGGCGCAGGCCGTCGATGGTCGTGCGGATCGCGGTCGGGTGGTGCGCGAAGTCGTCATAGACCTTCACGCCGCCGGCCTCGCCCTTGAGTTCGAGCCGGCGCGCCACGTTCTCGAACGAGGCCAGCGCCTTGGCCGCCGCGTCGGGCGCGACGCCGACGTGCTCCGCCGCGGCGATGGCGGCCAGCGCGTTCATCTGGTTGTGCTCGCCCAGCAGGTGCCACTCGACGTGGGCGATCTTCATCGAGCCGCGCAGCACGTCGAACGCGTGCGGTTCGCCGCGGGCGCGCAGCGCGCCGGGCTCCTCCTTGCGCGCGCCGAAGCGCTGCACCTCGCTCCAGCAGCCGCGCTCGAGCACGCGCTGCAGCGATTCCTCGCGCGCGTTGACGACGATGCGGCCGTGCGCGGGCAGGGTGCGCACGAGATGGTGGAACTGGGTCTCGATGGCCGCCAGGTCGGGGAAGATGTCCGCGTGGTCGAACTCGAGGTTGTTCAGCACCGCGGTGCGCGGCCGGTAGTGCACGAACTTGCTGCGCTTGTCGAAGAAGGCGGTGTCGTACTCGTCGGCCTCGATGACGAACAGCGGCCGCGCGCCGCCGGCCGTGCGCGCCTTGCCCAGCCGCGCCGAGACGCCGAAGTTGCGCGGCACGCCGCCCACGAGGAAGCCGGGCTCCAGGCCGGCCTGGTCGAGGATCCACGCGAGCATCGCGGTGGTCGTCGTCTTGCCGTGGGTGCCGGCGACGGCCAGCACGTGGCGGCCCTCCAGCACGTGCCCGGCCAGCCATTGCGGGCCGCTGGCATAGGGCAGGCCCTCGTCGAGGATGGCTTCCATCAGCGGGTTGCCGCGCGAGACGGCGTTGCCGACGACGAACAGGTCGGGCGCGATCGCCACCTGGTCGGTGCCGTAACCCTCGATCAGGTCGATGCCGAGGGCGCGAAGCTGGTCGCTCATCGGCGGGTAGACGTTGGCGTCGCAGCCGGTCACCTTGTGACCGGCCTCGCGGGCGAGGGCGGCCAGGCCGCCCATGAAGGTGCCGCAGATGCCCAGGATGTGGATATGCATGACGATTCGTTCTTGTTCGGTCCCGCGTCGGCCATGCACGTTTCGCGCCCGGCCGCCGGGATCTCGGCCGCGGGCGGCTGCGCCGCCGCGGTCTTGTCGATGGGGATCAGTTCGCGATCAGAGTCTGCATCCCGGCCCATTCCTCGCCGGGCGCCAGGGTGACCGGGTCGACGACCCGCGCCGCCTCGACGCACAGCATCTTCGTCCAGTCGTCGTCGGGCAGGTCGTCGAGCCGGGCGGCCTTCTCGGGGCCGGGGTTCCAGACGACGACGTCGGTGAAGTCGGCGTGCGCGATGGCCAGCTTGCGGCCCATCTCGCGCAGCATCAGCTCGCCGGGCGCGTCGTGGTACAGGCGGTCGATCTCGCCGACCACCTGCGTGACGTCGCCCCACTGCTGCTGCCACTGGCCGTGGTGTTGTCCTCGTACTTCACGCCCTGCAGGCCCTCGAGCTGGGCCTTGAGCACGTCGTTGGTGCGCAGGTAGGTGTGCAGCGCGACGGTGAACTCGAACGGTACGTCGCCCGAATTGACGACCAGCAGCTCGATGTCGAGCTGCTGGCCCATCAGGCTGAAGGTGATCTCGGCCTCGAACTCGTGCGGCCACAGCTGGCGCGTGGCATCGTCGGCGACGAAGCGCAGCACCGCCTGGGCGTGCCTGCCCTGCGAGGGCATCTCGACCAGCTTCCAGCGGCGCGTGCGCAGCAGGCCGTGGCGGGGCAGGGTGCCGCGGGTGGAGAACTGCGGAAAGATCACCGGCACGCCGCCGCGCACGGCCTCGCCCTCGCCGTAGCGGCTGGTGGGCGAGACGTACAGCTGCTCCTGGCCGCCGGCCGGGATCCAGCTGACCAGGTGGCCGCCGTGCAGCAGGACGGTGGCGCGCGCGCCATCGTCGGAGGTGAGCGCCACGGCGGGGTGGCCCATGTATTCGGTGGGACGGGACGTGGCCACGGGGATCTCAGGCGTTGAGCGCGGCGAAGGCGGCGCGGGCGGCCAGGCGCGTGTGTTCGATCTCGGCGGGGCCGTGCGCGGCGCTGACGAAGCCGGCCTCGTACAGCGCCGGCGCCAGGTAGACGCCGCCGTCCAGCATGGCGTGGAAGAAGCGGTTGAAGCGCTCCTTGTCGACGGCCACGGCGGTGGTGTAGTCGTGCGGCAGGCGGTCGGCGAAGAAGAAGCCGAACAGGCCGCCCTCGCTGTCGACCGTGAGCGGGATGCCCGCGGCGTCGGCCTCGGACTTCAGCGCCGCCATCACCTCGCGTGTGCGTGCGCCGAGCGCGGCGTGGAAGCCGGGACGGGAGATCTCGTGCAGCGTGGCGAGGCCGCAGGCCGTGGCCACCGGGTTGCCTGACAGCGTGCCCGCCTGGTAGGCCGGCCCCAGCGGTGCGAGCTGCGCCATGATCCTGCGCGACGCGCCGAAGGCCGCCAGCGGCATGCCACCGCCGATCACCTTGCCGAACACGCTGATGTCGGGCGCGAAGCCGGCGATCTGCTGTGCGTACAGGCTCTGCGCGCCGCCGAGCGCGACGCGGAAGCCCGTCATCACCTCGTCCATGATCAGCAGCGCGCCGTGCTGGTGGCACAGCTCGCGCAGCCGCTTCATGAACGCGACGCCGGAGCGCACGAAGTTCATGTTGCCGGCGATGGGCTCGATGATCACGCAGGCCAGTTCGCGGCCGTACGCCGCGAAGGCCTCTTCCAGCTTCTCGACGTTGTTGTAGTCGAGCACGGTCGTGTGCTGCACGACTTCCGCCGGCACGCCGGCCGAGGTCGGGTGGCCGAAGGTGGCCAGCCCGGAGCCGGCCTTGACCAGCAGCGCGTCGGCGTGGCCGTGGTAGCAGCCTTCGAACTTGATCAGGCGCGAGCGCCCGGTGGCGGCGCGCGCCAGCCGGATCGCGCTCATGCAGGCCTCGGTCCCCGAGCTGACGAGGCGCACCTGCTCGACGCTGGGCACGTGGCGGATGATCTCCTCGGCCAGCTCGACCTCGCGCTCCGTGGGCGCGCCGAAGCTGAAGCCGTCGCGCGCGGCCTTCAGGACGGCCTCCAGCACGGCCGGATGCCCGTGGCCCAGGATCATCGGCCCCCACGAGCCGATGTAGTCGACGTAGCGCTTGCCCTCGGCGTCCACCATGTAGGCGCCCTCGGCGCGGGCGATGAAGCGCGGCGTGCCGCCGACCGCGCGGAACGCGCGCACGGGCGAGTTCACGCCCCCGGGGATGACCCTCTGGGCGCGCTCGAACAGCTGCTCGTTAGTGGACACTGCGCGAGCCTCCGACGTCGGTCGGATCGTCCGACAGCGCGTCTTCCACGGTCTGCTCGCCGTCCTCGTCCTCGCCGGGCGGCAGCGCCCAGAAGAAGCGGTCGGGCACCACGCCGCCCATGCCGGGGCGGAAGCCCGCGTCCAGGCTCTGGTCGAGGAACTGCAGCGCCTCGCCGACGGCGGCCTGCAGCTCGGCGGCGGCGCCCAGCAGCGCGGCCATCGCGGCGGACAGGGTGTCGCCGGCGCCCACGAACGTGGCCTCGAACATCTCGAACTTCTCGCCCGTGAGGGCGCCCTGGGGCGAGGCCAGCACGTTGTCGATGAACTGTCCGGCGCCCTTGGCCGGCAGCATCACGCCGGTCACCAGCACGAAGCGGGTGCCGTGCTCGGCCGCGGCCACCGCCAGCTCGCGCGGCGAGGCGGGACGGTCCGAATCCCACTCGGGCAGCAGGAAGTCGGTGAGCGTCTTGTGATTGCCCACCAGCACCTCGGTGGCGGGCAGGATCAGCTCGCGGAAGGCCTCGAGGTACGTCGCCTGGTCGTCGTCCTCCATGAAGGACAGCGCCGGCAGGTACGAGACCAGCGGCACTTCGGGATAGTCGGACAGTACTTCAGCGACGGCGCTAACGTTATCGGTATTGCCGAGATATCCCACCTTGAAGCCCGAGACGGTGATGTCCTCGAGGATGCAGCGCGCCTGCTCGACCACGGCGTCGGCGTCGATCACATGGTGGTCGAAGATCTCGGCGGTGTCGCGCATGAGCACGGAGGTGACCACGGGCAGGGCGTGGGCGCCCATCGCGGCGATGGTCGCGACGTCGCCCGCCACGCCTCCCGCGCCGCTGGCATCGCTCGCGTTGAAAGTCAGGATGCAGGCGGGTGCACTGGCTTCCTCGGCGATTTCGTCGGGCGTTTCCGCGCCGGATTGGGGGTCCATTGACATGTCCGGTGGGGGCCAACTTGTGAAGCTTGCCCGGAAAATGTGATTAGTTTGGCCCTTAACGCGTCGTTAACCGCTCGGGGCCGTGGCTACAATCCAGACGATTGTAGTGACCCTGAACGCGAAACGACTGTGAACGAACCTCAAACCTGGATGTGCCTGATCTGCGGCTGGATCTACGACGAAGCTGCCGGCGACGCTGAAACTGGTTTGGCTCCCGGAACCCGCTGGGCAGACGTTCCGATGAACTGGACGTGTCCGGAATGCGGGGCACGCAAGGAAGATTTCGAGATGGTCCGCATCTGATGGAAGACCCGACGATGGCGCAAGTAATCAACGAGATTTTCAATGGCTGACGGCACGCCGGCTCCCGCCGCCGCCCCGGCTTCGCCCGCGGTCCGCGTGCTCGTGATCGACGACAGCAACACCATCCGGCGCAGCGCCGAGATCTTCCTGCGCCAGGGTGGCCACGAAGTGGTGCTCGCCGAGGACGGTTTCGACGCGCTGGCCAAGGTCAACGACCACACCCCCGACCTGATCTTCTGCGACATCCTG